>FWPV01004340.1_pt1 | contig 12548 bp, 12 predicted proteins | sample 2228371 | NCBI WGS metagenome assembly FWPV01 (sample SAMEA103939776, study PRJEB20133) | metagenome | reverse complement strand
GCTTGTCGAGCATGCGATCGCCATCGCGCCAGCTGTAGCCGGCCGCCTCGAGACGGCCGATTTCCATCGCCTGCACATAGGTGGAGTCGCGCTTGTAGACCTGCGACGCGATGGTCTGGGTCTTGATGCGTTCGAGTTCCGAATCCGACACGCCTTCATCCGCGATACGCTTGATTTCCGCCCGCAGCGCCGCTTCAAGTTCCTGCACGGTCTTGCCTTTGGCCGGGGCGCCACCGAGCACGAAAGTGGCTTCGCCACGCGACGTCGAGTCGTAGTAGGCGCCGATTTCGGTCGCGATCTGGCTGCCGCGCACCAGGTTGCGCGACAGGCGCGAGGCGGCGTGGCCGTCGAGAATGCCGGCCAGCACGTCGAGCGCATAGGGCTCGCGATCGTTCTCCACATCGGCCAGCCGCGGCGCCTTCCACGCCATCAGCAGCTGCGGCACCTCGGCCGGCGCCTTGACGACGACCCGTCGCTGACCGGTCTGCACCGGTTCGGCGGTCGTCTTGCGCACCGGCAAGGGCTGACTTTTCATCTTGCCGTAGTGTTTCCTGACCTGTTCGAACACCTTCTTGTGGTCGACATCGCCCACCACCACGACGTAGGCGTTGTTCGGGGCGTACCAGCGCCGGTACCACTCGCGTGCGTCGTCCGCGCGCATGTTCTCGAGGTCGTTCATCCAGCCGATGATGGGCCGGCGGTAAGGATGGGCATTGAAGGCGCTGGCCATGAGCTGTTCGTAGAGCTGCGACTGTGGCTTGTCGTCGGTGCGCAGCCTGCGCTCTTCCATCACCACCTTCAGTTCGCGACCGAATTCCTCGTCCGTGATGACCACATTACGCATGCGGTCGGCTTCGAGTTCGATCATGCGCGGCAGCGCGACCGCCGGCACGCGCTGGAAATAGGCGGTGTAGTCCTGACTGGTGAAGGCGTTGTCGCTGCCGCCGGCACGCGCGACGATCTCGTTGAATTCGCCCGCCTTCAGCTTCTTCGTGCCCTTGAACATCATGTGTTCGAGCACATGCGCCACGCCGGTGGTGCCGTCGTGTTCGTCCATCGCCCCGACGCGGTACCACACCATGTGAACCGCCACCGGCGCCCGCCGGTCTTCCTTGACGATGACGCGCAGGCCGTTCGCAAGGGTGGTCTCGTACGGGTTGGCAAGCACCGGAGGCGCCGCCAGCGCGCATGCCGCCAGAGCGCTGCACAGCGCGATACCACGGGAAAAACGGCGCAAATCCATCTGATACACTCTCCGGCAGTAAATGTGAGCGCGGCGGAATCCGCCTTCACGCCTCTGTTCCAAAGCCTTGCGCAAGCCGCAAGGTGTTCCAGTGACCGTCTCCCACATGTTTGGTTTCTTCAAGAAAGACAAAGCCGCCGCGCCCGACGCCAGCGATGCCGTACCGGCCGCGCCTGACGTGGTCGCGGCGCAGGATAGCGCGCCTGCCGCCGACGCGCCGAAATTGTCGTGGGCGCAGCGGCTGCGCGCCGGGCTGTCGCGCACGCGTGCCCAGATCGGTGGCCAGCTCAATGCGCTGTTCCTGCGTACCAGGGTCGATGACGAGCTGCTGGAAGAGCTGGAAACGCTGCTGATCACGTCCGACGTGGGCATGGATGCCACCACCCATCTGCTCGACCGGCTGCGCGATCGCGTGAAACGCGAACGCATCGAAGAACCGGCGAAGTTGCGCGACGTACTGCGCGAGGAACTGACCCGCCTGATCGCGCCGCTCGAGAAGCCGCTCGATGTGGACGCGCACAAGCCGTTCATCATCATGATTGCCGGCGTGAACGGCGCCGGCAAGACCACGTCGATCGGCAAACTGGCCAAGCACTTCCAGTCGCAGGGGAAAAGCGTCCTGCTGGCTGCGGGAGACACCTTCCGCGCCGCAGCGAGAGAACAGCTCGAAACCTGGGGCGCACGCAACAATGTTGCGGTGATCGCGCAGGATTCCGGCGACCCTGCGGCCGTGGTGTTCGACGCGGTCAATGCCGCCCGCGCGCGCGGCATCGACATCGTGCTGGCGGATACCGCCGGCCGCCTGCCCACCCAGCTGCACCTGATGGAGGAAATCGCCAAGGTGAAGCGGGTCATTGCCAAGGCGGATCCCACCGGGCCGCACGAGGTGCTGCTGGTGCTCGACGGCAACATCGGCCAGAACGCACTGGCGCAGGTGAAGGCCTTCGACGCCGCAATCGGCGTGACCGGACTGATAATGACCAAGCTCGACGGCACGGCGCGTGGCGGCGTCATCGCGGCCATCGCGAAGCAGCACGCGCCGTCGCGCCCGATCGCGCTGCGCTACATCGGCGTCGGTGAAGGTCTGGACGATCTGCAGCCGTTCAATGCGGCGGAATTCGTCGATGCCCTGTTCGAACCGCCGAGATCCCTCTGACCGCAGCCCGAGCCCACGCCGCATGATCCGTTTTGCTCAGGTCACCAAAAGATATCCGGGCGGCCACACCGCACTCGACCAGCTGGACTGCGACATCGCACGCGGTGAGATGGTGGTGGTCAGTGGCCACTCCGGCGCCGGCAAGAGCACGCTGCTGCGCCTGCTCGCCGTGCTCGAACGACCGACCGAAGGCAAGGTCCTGGTCGGCGGCGAGGATGTGTCGGCACTCAAGCGCGCCGCCCTGCCCTACTGGCGCCGTTCGATCGGCCTCGTGATGCAGGACCAGCGCCTGCTGTTCGACCGCAGTGCCTTCGACAATGTCATGCTGCCGCTTTCGATCAGCAGCCATCCGCCGCGCGAAGCGGCCAACCGGGTGCGCGCCGCACTGGAACGTGTCGGACTGTCCGGGCGCGAAAGATCGATGCCGGTCGAGCTGTCGGGCGGTGAACAGCAGCGGCTGACCATTGCCCGCGCCATCGTCAACCGGCCGCAGATCCTGCTCGCCGACGAACCCACGGCCCACCTCGACGACGCCTACGCGCGCGATATCGCCGAGCTGTTCCGATCATTCAACGAAGCGGGCGTCACCGTGCTGCTGACCACGCATGACGACGCGCTGTTCGCGCGCTACGCACCACGCAAGCTGGTACTTGCCCAGGGGCGGCTGCAGTGAGGTGGCTGAAATGAGATGGCTGCGCCTGCAGTTGCGTGCCGGGCTGCGCGCGGCGCGCCAGATGGCCCGTCAGCCTTTCAATACCTTGCTGGCCGCGCTGGTTGTCGGCATCGCCGCGGCGTTGCCGGCCACCGGCTACATGCTGCTGGGCAATCTGCAGCGACTGGCCGGCAATGTCAGCGCCGCCCCGGAAATTTCCGTGTTCATGCAGCCGGGCGCGAACGCCGACGCGGTCCGGACCGCCGAGCAGCGCATCCGCGGCCTGGCGAAGGACGCGAAGGTCGAACTGGTGTCGCGCGACGCGGCATTGACGCGATTCCGCGACAACGACGCGCTGGCCGAAATCCTCGACGCACTGCCCGACAACCCTTTTGCCGATGCATTCGTGGTCCGGCTCGACTCGGCGGATGCCGCCCGGCTCGAAACGCTGCGCGCCGAATTCGCCAAGCTGCCGGAGGTCGACCACGTGCAACTCGATTCCGCCTGGGCGAAGCGGCTCGACGCGCTGATTGCTCTGGGCCAGCAGGCGGTGACGATGCTGGGCGTCGTGCTCGGCCTCGGTCTGGTCGCCGTCACCTTCAACACGATCCGTCTGCAGCTGCTGACGCAGCGCGACGAGATCGAGGTCAGTCGCCTGCTCGGCGCCACCGACGCCTGGATACGCCGCCCGTTCCACTGGTTCGGTGCGCTGCAGGGCCTGCTCGGCGGCGCACTCGCCGGCGTCCTCGCCCTGCTTGCGACGCGCGCGCTGGCCGCACCGGTGGCCGAAATTGCCGGTCTGTACAGCCTGGAATTCGTGCTGCGGCCCCTCGCGCCGGCGCACTGGGCTGCGCTGCTTGCTCTGTGTGCGGCACTCGGCTGGCTCGGTGCCAGCGCCTCGGTACGCCGCCATCTGTCGCGCATCGCCTGAGCGGGCTGTCGTGCGTCTCGCGCTCGCCGTTCTGCTCGGCCTGATCGTTGCACCGGCCTACGCGGTACTCCCTGCGCCGGTATTGCAGGCGCTGCGCGCCGCAGACATTCCTGCAACATCGATTTCGGTCATGGTCCAGTCGGTGGATGGCGGGCCCGCGCGCATCAGCCATCGCGCGAAGGTGCCGATGAACCCGGCGTCGGTGATGAAGCTGGTCACCACCTACGCAGCGCTCGACAGTCTCGGTCCCGCCTACAGCTGGCGCACCGACGCGCTGATGACAGGCCGTCTCGCCGACGGCGTGCTCGATGGCGACCTCGTGCTGCGTGGCGGCGGCGATCCGGCGCTCAGCGTCGAGCAGTTCTGGTTGCTCCGATCTGACCTGCGGGCGCGCGGCGTGCGCGACATCCGCGGCGACGTGATCACCGACCGCTCGGCCTTCGCGCCGGTGCGACACGACCCGGGCGCCTTCGACAACGAACCGCTGGCCGCCTACAACGTCGGTCCGGACGCGCTGCTGCTGGCACACAATGCGCTGCGGGTGCGCCTGCTGCCACAGGCTGGTGGCGCTCCCGCGCTGTGGGCCGAACCTCCGCTCGATGGCGTGCAGATCGACAACCGCGTGCAACAGGTCGAAGGCGAATGCGGCGACTGGAAGGACAGCCTGACCGCGAAAGTCATGCCGGCTGCAGACCGCAGCATGCTCACACTGCAGATTGCCGGTCGCTTTGCTCGACCGTGCGGCGAACGCATATGGAACATCGCACCGCTGCCGGCCGACGAGTTTTTCGCCCGCGCCCTGCGCGCGATGTGGGCCGAGCTGGGCGGACGGATCGCCGGACGGGTGCGCGACGGTGCAACACCGCCCAACGCGCTGCCGCTGGCCGGCATCGATTCACCGCCGCTGGCGCAGGTCATCCGCGACATCAACAAGTACAGCAACAACGTGATGGCGCGGCAGTTGTTCCTGACGCTGGGCAGCGGCGCCGGAGCACCGGCAGATACCGTCGCCGCCGACGCCGCCGTGCGTACCTGGGCGACGCGGCGCGGTCTGGCACTGCCCAGCCTGGTGCTGGACAACGGCTCGGGTCTGTCACGCAACGAACGTCTGTCGGCCGCCGACATGGCTGCGCTGCTGCGCCACGCCTGGGCGAGCAGTGTCATGCCGGAATTCGTGTCGTCGATGCCTGTGCTGTCGGTCGATGGCACGCTGCGACGTCGGCTGCGCAATTCGCCGGCCAGCGGTCAGGCGCATCTGAAGACCGGATCGCTGTCCGACACGCGATCGATCGCCGGCTATGTTCTGGATCGCAACGGCCAGCGCGTGCTGATGGTGGCATGGCTGAACCACCCGAATGCCGGGCGCGCACAGCCGGTGCTGGAAGCCTTGCTGGAATGGGTGTGGGCCGGCAACCGGCAGTCCTTCCCGGTCACGGAATGAGGCACACCGCCTGCCGGACCGGCCGAAGATGGTCGCAGTCCGGATCGCCATGGTGGCCGTCAAGTCGATGCGCGGGCCTGAGCCTGCGCATCGACTGCCGACCCGATCTGCCATGGCAACCCGGTCTGCGTTCCGGCGACGTTCAGGAGCCGCGAAGGCCCTGACGCAATGAAGTCTGCAACGCGGACGTTTCGCGGTGCAGCGCCATCAGACGTTCCGACAGCGCAAGAAGGTAGTCTTCCATCATGCGCGACAGCTCGCGCACCGACTGGTTGGGCGACCCGGCCATGGCACGGCTGGCGTCGATCTGGCTCTGCAGGTCGCGCAGCACCGCCTGTTTTTCAGGCGGGCAGGTATTGATGAATTTTTCAATCAAGCGCCGTCGCTCCGCGTAGTAGGTCTGTGGATCGGACTGCGCAAGATCCTTCCAGACGTCAAAATCGAAGTCCTCTGCTTCTTCCGACACTCAATGTCCTCCGCCGAATCCGATTTCCAAGTCGATGACTGACTCGATCACTGACGGCGATTGGAACACAAGGGTCGCGGACTTACCGCGGGAGGGTTTCACGGGCGGCGACCAGGCGGGCGGCCTGTTCGACGCCCTGATAGGCGAGCTGGCCCGACAGATCGGGGCACAGTGCATCGGTATGAACCATGTCGAGCGTGGTCTGTACCCACGCGCGCACTTCCTGGGCACGCATGAACAGGCCACGTGCGTCGGCTTCGGCCGCTTCATCGGCCAGACTGAGTGCGGTCACCATGGCTTCGTTGCCGAGCATTTCGATCGACGCCATCAGGCGCATGATTTCTGCGTGATGCGCTTGCACGCTCGCTGCCGGCAGCAGGGCTGCTGCGGGAAACGGAGACGAAATCGGCTGGATGAGAGTTGCTTCGGCCATGATGGGGCTCCTTCGTCGTTCGATGGACGGATTACCGTTGGTATCTGTTTATCGACCGCAACGCCCCACTCTTTAGGGGCAGAGACTCCTGCCGGCATATCTTCCACAAGTCATTGAAGGGAAAAGAAAAAACTCGCTCCATCTTGCGACGGGGCGGGCTTTCCGGCGATAACGGCCGATTTATTTCTATCAGGCGGCGAGTGACACCGGGCTGATCAGACTGGAGCGCGACACGCCGCGCGAGTCGCCAAGCGAACCGAGCAGTTCCTTCATGTCGAGGATCAGCACGATCTGGCCGTTCGACAGCGTCGTGACGCCCGCCACGCCCTTCGGACGGAAGTCGTCGAGACTCTTGATCACCGCGTCCTCGCGACCCGCGAAATTGTCGATCGCCAGGATGAAGGACGATTCGGCGGTCTGCATCAGTACGCCATACTGCGGCAGGTTCTTCTGCGGCCAGCCGAGCAGGCGGGCCAGCGGCAGCACCGGCATGACCTCGCCCCGCACCACCATGGTCGCGCGGCCACCGACCTCCTGGATGTCCTGCGGCTGGATCGGCAGGATTTCGCGCACCATCGACAGCGGCACCGCGAAGTGCTGTTCGGCCAGGCGCACCAGCAGGACCGGCAGGATGGCCAGCGTCAGCGGCAGCGAAATCACGAACGTCGTGCCCTTGCCCTGGATGGACCGGATTTCGATCGAACCGTTGAGCTTCTGGATATTCGTCTTCACGACGTCCATGCCGACACCGCGACCCGATACGTCGGACACCGTCGCGGCGGTCGAGAATCCGGGCAGGAACACCAGGTTCAGGCTGGCACGCTCGTCCAGCGTATTGGCTTCCTCGTCGGTGATCAGGCCCTTTTCGAGCGCCTTGGCGCGTAGCCGCTCGGCGTTCATGCCGCGGCCGTCATCGGCCACCATGATCACGATGTGATCACCTTCCTGACGCGCTTCAAGGCGCACCACCGACTTGCCCGGCTTGCCCTGGGCAATGCGGTCTTCCGGCGTTTCCACGCCGTGATCCACGGCATTGCGGATCAGGTGGATGATCGGGTCGGACAGATCCTCGATCATCGTCTTGTCGATTTCGGTCTCTTCACCGACCAGCGCAAGTTCGACGTCCTTGCCCAGATTGCGGGCGAGATCGCGGGCGATGCGCGGGTATTTCTGGAACAGGCGGCCGATCGGCTGCATGCGGGTCTTCATCACCGCGTTCTGCAGATCGGACACCAGCAGGTCGAGCTGGCTCACGGCCGCATCAAGCGCATGCAGCGTTTCGCTGTCGTTCTTGCCGGCCAGGATGTCGGCGCGCAGCGAGGTCAGGCGATTCTTGGTCAGGCCGATTTCGCCCGACAGATTGAGCACCTGGTCGAGACGCGAGGTATCGACCCGGATCGAGTTCTCGCGACCCTTTTCAGCGTCGCGGCGGCCGGTCGGTGCCGGCGTGCCCGGACGATCGGCGGCCCGGCGGCCGAACGCGGCATTGACCACCGCAGCCACATCGCCATCATTGGCCGAGCGCGCTGCAGCCGGTTCGGGCACCGCTTGCGGCGCCACCGGTACGACACCCGTCACCGCCTGATGAAGTGTGCTCCAGTCCGGCTCGACGCCCCGAGGAGCTGCCTGGGCGGGGGGGGTTTCGACGCTTGCGCCTGCCGCGGCAACCATATCGAGCTCACCCGCCAGTGCAGCACGCAGGCGCGTCATCACACCGGCGTCGGCGGCAGCGGGCAGCATGCCGCGCTCCAGGGCACCGAACATGTCGCGCACGATGCCGGTCGCGTCGAGAATGACATCCATCAGCTGCGGCGTAATGGCCATTTCGCCATTGCGCAGTTTGTCGAACAGATTTTCGGTCAGATGACAGAGCGCGACCAGTTCGGAAGCATTCAGGAAGCCGGCGCCGCCCTTGATGGTGTGGAAGCCGCGAAAAATCTCGTTCAGCAGACTGCGGTCACCGGGCGTCTTTTCGAGATCGACCAGCTTGTTGTCCACACCGGACAGCAGGTCGGTCGCCTCGACCAGAAAGTCCTGCAGCAGATCTTCCATGCCCTGAAAGTCACTCATTGTTCGCTCCTGTGGCGGGCAGCGTCTTCAACGCGCTGCTCGCCCTACTGCTCCTGTTGTTCCGGCTCCGCGGATGAATGTCATCCGTTCGACCGACCCGTGCGTCCTCGCTGACCGAACGCTGCGTCACGACTGTCCTGCTGCTGCCTGTAATCAGAAGCCGAGACTTTCGAGCAGATCGTCCACCTGCTCCTGGCTGGTCACCACATCCTCGCGTCCCTCGGCCGATACAACCGGGCCATTCAGCAGGCTTTCCGGCGTGCTGGCGCGCTTTTCGGCCGGCATGGCTTCGATCAGCACCTGCAGCAATCCGCTTTCCAGCTTTTGCGACATTTCGACGATTTTCTTGATCACCTGTCCGGTCAGATCCTGAAAATCCTGGGCCATCATGATTTCGTTCAGCTGCGCCCGGGTGTCGCGGGCAAAGGCCGGTACATCGCCGAGAAAACCACGGGTTTCTGCCGCCAGCGCCTTGAATTCATCGACCGACAGCTCGTTCCGGTACAGCTTTTCCCAGCGGTCGTGCAGCGTGCTGGAACGCTTCTCGACCTCGTCCTGCAGCGGTATCGCGATGTCCGTCGCGTTGAGCACGCGGCTCGCCGCGCTCTCGGTCATCTGCGCGATATAGGTCAGGCGGCTGCGCGCATCAGGCATCTGGGTCGCAACGTCTTCCAGCGCATGGTCGTACCCCAGTTCGCGCAGCGTGTCGTGCAGCTGGCGCGCGAGGTGACCCACCTTGTTGAACACGTTGTCGCAGCTGTGTTCGTCATCATTGACGGTCGCAGCGGGCGCGGCGGCCGGCGCCGAATAGTCGTCCGATACCGAATCGAACAGGGCTTCCAGATCGGCGCTGTCGCCGCTGCTGTTTGCGGCTTCCGGCACCACTTCGAGCCGCACCTTCTGCGGCGTCTCGGACGCGATGCTGTCGAACAGCGCCTGCAGGTCGTCGGAATCACCGGTTTCGTCAAGCTTCATCTTCTTCACAATGTCATCTCCCGATGCCCGCTCAGGCGGCCTTCTGGTTCATCTTTTCGAAGATCTTCGTCAGCTTTTCACCCAGCGTGCCGGCGGTGAAAGGCTTCACGATGTAGCCCGAAGCGCCGGCCTGGGCGGCTTCGATGATGTTTTCCTTCTTGGCTTCGGCCGTGATCATCAGTACGGGCAGCCCCTTCAGGGCAGCGTCGGCACGGATGGCACGCAGCAGCTCGATGCCGGTCATGTTCGGCATGTTCCAGTCGGTGACGACGAAGTCGAAGTCGGCTGACTTCAGCTTCTGCAGCGCGATCACGCCGTCCTCGGCCTCGTCGACATTGGTGAATCCGAGTTCCTTCAACAAATTGCGCACGATGCGGCGCATGGTCGAAAAGTCGTCGACAACGAGAAACTTCATCTTGGTATCTGACATGGCCTACCTCTCTCAGGCTTTATGGGCTTGCAGCAACGGACGCAGCGTATCGGCCAGCACTTCGGCATCGAACTTCGCCACGTAGGCATCGACACCGACGCTCTTGCCCATTGCACGGTTTGCTTCCGACGACAGCGACGAGTGCATCACCACCGGTATATCGACGAATCGGGGATCGTTCTTGATGTGCCGCGTGAGCACGTAGCCGTCCATCTCGGGCATTTCCGCATCGACCAGTATCAGGTCGATCTCGTCCGTCAGCGGCTGGCCGGTCTGCGTCGTGTGGGCGGCCATGCCCTGCAGGCGAGCCCACGCTTCGGCGCCGTTGGTGGCGTGCTTGTGGCGGATGTTCAGTTTGTCGAGCACTTCGGCAATCTTCTTGCGGGCGACCGCGGAGTCATCGACGAAGAACACATTCGGGTCGTAATTGCCGCCGAGCGGCGGAATTTCGCCGACGACGGCGTCGCCGAAGGTGCCGGCCAGAATGCTTTCCACGTCAAGGATGGACACCAGCCGACCATCGTCAAGTTCGGTGATCGCGGTGATGTAGAGCTGTTCGCTGGTGACGACCGACTCGGGCGCGCGTACGCGGTCCCAGTCGACGCGGATGATGCGATCCACTTCATGTACCAGAAAGCCCAGCGTGCGCTTGCTGTATTCGGTCACCATCATCGCGCCACCCATGCCGTCGGGCGCGTCGGTGAGGTTCATGATGCGCGCCAGGGACAGCACCGGAATGACGTTTCCACGCAGCGAAATCAGGCCTTCGACGCCATCCGGCATATTCGGTGTCGGCGTCACGATGGGCGTGCTGCTGACCTCGCGCACCTTGAACACATTGATGCCGAACAGCTCGTGCGTGCCGAGCGAGAACAGCAGGATTTCCATCTTGTTCGAGCCCGCCAGCTTGGTGCGGGCGTCCACCTGCTCGAGCAGGTTGTGGTCGGGTCTGTCCATCGTGTTGTCTCCGGTCTTGTTCAGGCAGCCACGCGATCGATGCCCTTGCTGCGGCGGATCAGGCGGGTAATGGTTTCGGCGAGGCGCTGCGCCTCGAACTTGGACACATACTCATCGACACCGACCGATCGGCCCAGCTGCTGGTTGGAGCCTGATGACAGCGACGAGTGCATGACCACCGGAATGCCGGCAAAGCGCGGATCGGCCTTGATGTTCTTGGTCAGGATGTAGCCATCCATCTCGGGCATCTCGACGTCGGTGAGGATCATGCTGATCAGTTCATTCACCTTGCGGCCGCTGGAATCGGCGTAGCTGGCAACCTTCAGCAGTTCGGCCCACATCTGGCCACCGTTGATCGCACTCACGTATCGCACGCCCATCAGGTCCAGCGTGCGGGTGATCTGGGTGCGGGCAACCGGCGAGTCATCGCAGAAGAAAACCGTTGCATCCTCGATGTCGAGCGGCTTGATGTCCTTGAACGCCAGATCGTTGTCGATATCCGCCGTTTCCGACAGGATCTTCTCGACGTCGAGCATCATCACCAGGCGGTTGTCCGCCAGCTCGGTCACTGCCGTGACCAGACCGCCGAGGTTGGCCGTCAGCATGGCCGGCGGCACACGCATCTGCGACCAGTCCAGTCTCAGGATGGTGTCGACCGACTCGACCAGGAAACCCTGGGTGTGGCCGTTGTACTCGGTCACGATCATCACGTCGCGCGGCGTATCGCTCGGGAACTGGGCAAACTTGGCCAGATCGACCACCGGTACCAGCGCACCGCGCAGGCTCACCATGCCTTCGACCGCATTGGGCATTTCCGGCGCTGCCGTGATGTTGGGGGTGCGCATCACTTCGCGCACCTTGAACACATTGATGCCGAATGTCTCGCGTCGCCCGGTGCGCGTATCCACGCCGAGCGAAAACATCAGTATTTCGAGCTTGTTGGTACCCGCAAGCTTGGTGCGGGCATCGATATTCTTGAGTAACTCTGACATGTCGGCCTCGTCTGTCTGTTCAGTGGCACGAAAACAACCGGGTGCTGATGGTTTTACGGCAGCGCTTGGAAAGTCTTGAATGGCTGCAGACCTTCAAAAGGGCTGCGAATGGACCGCATTTCCGGCCGCGACAGATGCTCGGGCAGGTCACACGCGAAAGCGCGCGCCGGCCTCTTCCAGTTCGCGGGCCAGCGAGGACAGGTGCTGTGCCTGTTCTGCCATCGAGTTGATTGCAGACGTGTTTTCTTCCGTCATCTGGGCGATCTGCTCGATCTTGCGTGCCACTTCGTGACTGGCCGTCGTCTGTTCGCTGACCGATTCGGCGATGCCGCTGATGCCGCTCGACGTCGACGCGGCTGCCTCGGCCGCACGGCCCAGCGCTTCGACCACCCTGGTCAGCTGCTGGCGCGAAGCGTTGATCGCGTCGGACCCGCGCCGCACCACGGCATCGACGCCTGCTGCGTGTGCGTCCAGCGTGCGCGTGACGGCCTCGATCTCGAGCGCCGATGCAGCCGACTTCTCGGCCAGCTTGCGCACTTCGTCAGCGACTACCGCGAAGCCGCGTCCCTGCTCACCGGCACGGGCTGCCTCGATGGCCGCGTTGAGCGCCAGCAGATTGGTCTGTTCGGCGATGTCCTTGACCTGACGGGTCATGCCACCGATGGCACGCGTGCTGTCCACGAACGCACTGGCCGCATCGGAAATTTCTCCCACCACCTGACCGACGTCGTCGAGATCCCGATCAGCTGGTACCGCGACGACATCCCGCCGATGCTATTTATCAAGCAGCCGGTCTACCACG
>FWPV01013101.1_pt1 | contig 12550 bp, 11 predicted proteins | sample 2228371 | NCBI WGS metagenome assembly FWPV01 (sample SAMEA103939776, study PRJEB20133) | metagenome | reverse complement strand
AACGTTCGTTTGCCTGGACATCCCGGTTTCGCAGGCTGGCGCGGGACTATGAGCGGCTGGCTGAGACCTTGCGAGGCTGGCACTGGTTGGCTTTCTCGATTCTGATGACGGCGAAAACTGTGGAGCTTTTACGAACAGCTAGTTAGCAGGCTCTAGAGCACACTTCACATCTCTTGAGCCATTCAACTTCAATAATGATTTGTCCTGGACAGAACCGCAGCCACCGATGGCCCCGTTTGTGCAGAGTGCGATAACCCATCGTGTCCCAGCCCAGGATTTATAACACTATAAAAAGTATACTGCCCATCATGGAGCCTAAACCCTTTGAACTTGGCCTGTATACCTTCGTCGAAAACACCCCCGACCCCTACACCGGGCAGCTTCAAGACCCGGTGCAGCGCCTGCGCGACCTGCTCGAGACCGCCGAGCTGGCCGATCAGGTAGGCCTGGATGTGTTCGCGGTGGGTGAGCACCACCGCGAAGAGTACCTCTCGAGCAACCCCGCCGTCATCCTGGCTGCCATTGCCGAACGCACCCGGCGCATCCGCCTGAGTAGCGCCGTCACGGTGCTCAGCTCCGACGACCCGGTGCGGGTCTTCCAGCAGTTCGCCACCCTCGATCTGCTCTCGGGGGGCCGGGCCGAGATCATGGCCGGGCGGGGTTCCTTCATCGAGTCGTTCCCGCTGTTTGGCTACGATCTGGACGACTACAACGAGCTGTTTGAAGAGAAGCTCGAGCTGCTGCTCCAAATCCGCAACCAGGAGCGCGTGACCTGGCGGGGGAAGCACCGCCCCGCCTTGGAAAACCAGCCCGTCTACCCCCGCCCGGTGCAGCGCCCCTTGCCCATCTGGGTGGCGGTGGGGGGCACCCCGGCCTCGGTGGTGCGGGCCGCTACCCTGGGCCTGCCCATGGCCCTGGCCATCATCGGCGGGGTGCCGGAGCGCTTCGCCCCCCTCTTTGAGCTCTACCGCCAGACCGCCCGCCGCCTGGGCCAGGCCCCCCAGCCCCTCTCCATCAATGCCCACGGCTTCATCGCCGACGACCCCCAGGAGGCCCTCGAGGTCTCCTACGCCACCAGCAGCCCGGTCATGAACCGCATCGGGCGCGAACGCGGCTGGCCCTCCCAGAGCCGCGCCCAGTACGAGGCCAGCACCGCCCTGCGGGGGGCGCTCTTTGTGGGCCACCCCGAGCAGATCATCGAGAAAATCCTCTACCAGCACCAGATCTTCGGCCACCAGCGCTTCTTGCTGCAACTGAGCGTGGGCACCGTGCCCCACCGTCAGATGATGCGGGCGATTGAGCTATTTGGGACTGAAGTGGCGCCGGTGGTCAGGCAGGAAATTGCCAGGCGTCAGTCGGTTATGGTCGGTTAAAGACCGATAGCACCTTTACAGCGGCACGCCACAGCCTTCCTCACCGCCGCACCACCATCGCCACCCCCACCGCCGCCAGCCCCATGCCCAGCAGGGCCCATCCCCCCAGCCGCTCGCCAAACAAAAAGTAAGCTTCCAGCGCGGTAGCGGGCGGCACCAGGTAGAACAGGCTGGCCACCGTGCTGGCCGAGTTATGGCGGATCAGGTACATCAGGAGCAGAATGGCCCCAATCGAGAGCACCAGCACCAGCCAGGCCATCGCCAGGGTGAACTGAAGCGTCCACTGAATATGCATGGTCTCGCGGAACAGCAGGCTCATTACAAAAAGCCCCGCCGAGGCCGCGATGTACTGCACCACCGTCCCGCCCACCAGGGGCATCTGCACCGCAAAGCGCTTCTGGTACAGGGTGCCCAGGGTGGTCGAGAACAAGGCCAGCACAATGGCCACAAAGGCCGAGGGCTCTATGGAGAGCAGGCGGGCCGAGAGGGCTTTCTCCCCCACCACCAGCCCCACCCCCGCAAAGCCCAGTAGCAGCCCGGCCCACTGCACCCCGCTCACCCGCTCACGCAGCAAAAACTGCGCCAGAACGGCGGTCAGGATGGGCTGCAAGCCCACAATCAGCGCCGCCAGGCCCGCCGGAAGGCCCCCCCTGATAGCAAAGAACACTCCGCCCAAATAGCCCGCGTGCAGCAAGAGCCCCGAGACGCCAATGTGCAGGTTCAGCACCCAGCCACGGGGCCAGGGGGAGCGCAGCACAGCGGCGAGGGCTGTCAGGAGCCCCACCACGATGACCATCCGCACCCACAAAAAGGTGAAGGGCTCGGCGTAGGGCAGGCCCAGCTTGGCGCCCACAAAGCCGGTGCTCCACAGGAGCACAAACAGGATGGGGGCCAGGGTTGCGAGCCGCACCCTAAACCCCCATCCATTGCAAGAGCCACAGCGCCCCCATCCCCACCACCAGCGTGAACAGGATGTTGCGGAAGCGCCAGGCCACCAGGGCCGCAATCATGCCCGCCAGCAAGCGCTCGTTGTCCAGCCCAATAGCCCACTGGCCGCCGGGGGCCAGCAGGGCCGGAAACACCAGGCCGGCAAGGGTAGCGGCGGGCACATAGCGCAGGGCCTGTTGCAGGTTGGGGGGTAGCTGGAAGCGCTCAAGCATCACCAGCGGCACGTAGCGCAGCGCAAAGGCAATCAGGGTCATGCCCAGCAAGGTGATCCAGAGCTCGAGGTCGCTCATCTTCCCCCCTGCGCCCCGGCCCGGTTCTCCAGCCACACCCCCGCCCAGATGCCCACAATGGCTCCAATAAAGAGCCCCGAGCGGTAGGGCAGGCCGATCAGGGCCGTAGAGACCAGACCCCCCACCAGGGCGGCAGCCAGGCTGGGGCGGTTCTGCACTGCCGGCACCAGCAGCACCAGAAAACACAGCGGCACCGCAAAGTCCAGCGCCCAGGCCTCGGGCAGACGCGCCCCCAGCAGCGCCCCCAGGTAGGTAGCGACCACCCAGTTCAGCCACAACACCGCGCCAATCCCCAGATAAAACCAGGGCGTGAGGCGCGGGCCCAGCACCCCGTACTGGCCCAGGGCCAGGGCGAAGTTCTGATCCACCATCAAAAAAGCGGCCAGCCATTTCATGCGCCCAGACAGGGTTTCCAGGGGCCGGGCCAGAGCACTGCTGTACATGATGTAGCGCAGGTTCACCACCAGGGTGGCCAGCCACACAAAGAAGATGGAGGCCCCTGCCCCCATCAGTTGCAGGGCCACCAGCTGGGCCGCCCCGGCGAAGACCAGCCCTGACATCAGGGTGACTTCGGCTGCGCTCAGGCCCGCCTTGATACCTGCGATGCCGGTGACCAGCCCAAAGGGCACGATGCCCACTGCAATGGGCAGCGAGACCAGCACCCCCCGCCCGAAAGCCGCCTGGGGCGAAGAAGGGGGGCTCATAGCCATGCGTTCATCTGCTCCTCGGTCAGGTTGCCCCCACAGAGTATCGTGGCCACCCGTTTATGGGCGAAAAGGGCTGGGTACTGGTGGATGGCCGCCAGCCCCGCAGCCCCGGAGGGCTCCAGAACCAGCCCCAGGTGCCGATGGGCCAGTTGCATGGCCTCGAGCATGGCCGCATCCTCCACCAAGAGCATCTCGTCCACCAGGCCCTGCAAGTCCTCTAACGCCTCGGGAATAGGAACGCGCACCCCGATGCCATCGGCAATGGTTTGGATGCGCTTGTGCACCACCCTGGAACCCGAACGCCAGGACTGCTCCATAGCGGGGGCGCCTTTGGCCACCGCAGCGATGATTTGCACGCCTTTATCCTGGGCCTTGATCCAGCGGGCCACACCCCCCAGCAAGGCCCCGTTGCCCAGCGGAACCACCACCGCCTCCAGGGGTTTGGGGTAGGTCAGCAGTTCTACCGCAATGGAGCCTGCACCCTCGGAAATTTCGGGTTCTTTGCCGTCCTCCACCATCCAGGCGCCCGCTTCATCGGCGTACCTTTTGGCCTCGAGCTTCGCCGCATCGAAGTCCTCTCCGAAGAGCCGCACCTCCGCCCCCAGTGCTCGCATCCGCGCCACCTTGAGCGGGTTGGCGTTGACCGAGGCATAAACCACCAAAGGCAGCCCGTGCTTGCGGCAGGCGTAGGCCATGGCCTGCCCAAAGTTGCCCGCGCTGGCGCAGACCATCGGGCGCACCTGGCCCCGCTTGAGGGCTTTTTGCACAAAGTAGTCGGCCCCGCGCCCCTTGAAGCTGCGGATGGGGTTCAGGGTCTCGACCTTGACCAGTAGCTCACAGCCCAGTTGCTCACCTAAGGGCTCACTTTCAAACTGCGGTGAGTGCAGAAAGGCCGGATCCACAATGCGGCTGGCCTCCAGGATGTGCTCGAGTTGCAGTCGGTGGGACATGAGGTGGACTTTCAGAGAACCCGGCCTGACCCGCGGGGCGAGGCCGTTCGGTGCAACGGTTGTATCACGGGCCTTGTCCGCTTGTAAACCTGGAGCAGAGACCACACATACCCGGTAGGGCAGTTTTGCCACAGCCCAACGCACCAGGTGCCCTGTAATGGTTGAAACAGCTGCCCAAGCGCCTTGCAGTTTGTCCCCGCGGCCCGTAGCATTCGGGCCATGAAGCTGGCCCTGCTCCCAGACAACCCCCGCGGGGAAGCCGCCAAGGCAATGGGCGCTTACTACACCGATGCCGCCGTGGCGCGGTTTCTGGTGCGCTGGGCTCTGCGCGCACCGCACGAAACCGCTGCCGACCCGGCCTTTGGCGGTGGGGTGTTTCTGGCCGCCGCCAGCGAACACCTGCAACGCCTGGGCGGCCATCCAGGGCAACAGATTTATGGGGTGGAAATAGACCCGGCGGTGCGCCGGCGCACGGCAGCTGTCCTGGAAGCTCATTTTTCCATCCCGGCACAACACCTTTTCTGCGCGGACTTTTTCGAGCTGAAGCCGCCCGACTTGAGGGAGGTAGCTTCCCTCTCGGGACAGGCGGAGCCTGTACACCTAGTTGATTGCATGCTCGGCAATCCCCCCTTCATCCGCTACCAGCGCTTTGGCGGCACCTCGCGCGAGAAGGCCCTCCGGCGGGCCGCCGAGCAGGGAGTAAAGCTCAGCAAGCTGGCCGGTTCGTGGGCCGCCTTTGTGGTGCATTCAGCGGCCTTCCTCAGGCCCGGCGGACGGCTGGGTATGGTCGTTCCAGGCGAGCTGGGGCATGCCGCTTACGCCCGGCCCGTACTGGAATATCTGACCGAGTTTTTCAAGCAGGTCTCGCTCATTACCTTCCGCGAAAAACTTTTTCCCCACCTGAGCCAGGATGTGCTGCTGCTGCTGGCCGAGGGTTGGCAAGAACGGGCTGAGTCTGGCGATCATGTTGCCTTACTTGACCTGCAAAGCGCTGCCGATCTGGAAACGCTCCAGCTGACTCACGCAAGCAAAGCAGCGCTCGAGGTCTTTTCCCTCATCTCCGGACGCGAGCACTTGCCCCTGTACTGGATTCCCCCCGCAGCCCGCGAACTCTATCGGGGCCTGCGCGATGCTCCCCAGACCTTCCGCCTGGGCCAGCTCGCCGACGTAGGCATTGGCTACGTGACCGGTAACAACGACTTCTTTCACCTGAGCCCGGCGCAAGCGAAGCAGTGGGATATCCCAGAAGCGTTCCTCAAGCCCGCAGTGCGGCGCGGGCGCGTCTTGAGGGGTTTGCGTTTTACCCAGGCTGACTGGAACAGGGCGGTACAAAAAAGCGAAGCGGGGTTTTTGCTGCATATCCCACCCGAGGCTGAGCTACCCCCAGGGGTGCGACTTTATCTCCAACAAGGCCAGACAAACCGCGTTCACCAAGCATACAAATGTCGGGTGCGCCAGCCCTGGTACAGCGTGCCCCACGTCCACCAGCCCGATGCCTTCCTCACCTACATGAGCGGCCATGCGCCGCACCTGGTGGCCAACGAGGCTGGCGCGGTGGCCCCCAACAGCATGCACATTTTGAGGCTCAGGGCGACCGCTCCGCTGAGCGCCAAAGCCCTGGCGGCCTTGTGGCAGACCTCGCTCACGCGCCTGAGTGTGGAGCTCGAGGGCCACGCCATGGGCGGGGGGATGCTCAAACTGGAACCAGGGGAGGCCGAGCGGGTGGTGCTAGCAAGGCCAACCGATATCTCAGGGCTCGAGGCCCTAGCCGACGAACTGGATAGCCTTCTTAAAAAAGGCCGAGCTGATCAAGCGCTGGCGCTGGCCGACCGGGTGATCTTGCTCGAGGGCCTGGGGCTAACCCAACAGGAAGTAACCACCCTGTCAGGGGCCAGCCAGTACCTGAGGCTCCGCCGACAGCACAAGCCAAGTACCTCCCGCCTATGTTTTGGATAATGGCAGGATCGTAAATCATTCGGGTATTGCGCCCGGAGCATGATTTTCCAGCGCAGCCTGGATTCACCTTTAGACCTTATACCAAATCTCACTCTAGGCGACCCCTAAAGCAGGATGGGGGAATGAGTCGAAAGATTGCCCCCAGCTTGCTGCCGACCCAACCGGGGTCAAGCAGCTTTGCTTTTGGCCCTGGATTCAAGACGCTTTATGTGTCACCTCGACGTAGAGTTGGTATTAGGCTCAACTTAGCGGGTCTCTAGCTTCACGCCCACGGTGGTACGCGGCTTGAAACCTGGCAGGCTAGGGCTCAAAAAAGCGCCTGCCTCGCGGTTATTCTGCAAGTAGTGCAGGAAAAACGCGCTGGCAAAATGCCGGGCCAGGTCGTGCGAGCGCTCCAGGTCCCATACCGGCTCCCAGCAACGCCAGTAGTCCTCTTCCCTGCCGCGCACCTCGGAGGGGCACTCCACAAAGGGGTTGTGCTGGGCCGCCGCCAGGGTCAGCAGGTACTTCTCCGCTGAGCCCGCCCGGCGAAAGTATTCCAGCCCATCGCGCCGGTAGGAGGCCACGTCGTCGGCCTCGCCTACCGCCACAAATAGCGGCAGCTTGAAGTTCGCCAGCGAGCGGGCCCCAATCCAGGGCTGGCCGTAGGGGGCCATAGCAAAAACCGCCTTGATGCGCGGGTCGGGCCTGACGGTGTTCACGCCACGCTGGGCTTCCAGTTGCGCGAAAAACGGCAGGGCAAAACAGGGCCCCTCGTGGTTGCTGCTGCGGCAATATTCGCTCAAGGCGCTTCCATCGAGGCCCGCGCCCGCCGCATTAATCACCGAGTATCCACCATAGCTGTAACCCAGCAAGCCCACCTTGCTGGCATCCGCGCTGGGCATCTGGCGGCCTAGCTCATCCAGGGCCAGCAGGATGTCCAGGGGCCTGTCCACAATGCTGGTGAGGTAGTTCTGCTGGGTAAGGGTCTGGTAGGTCGAGCCGGGGTGCTCGAGGGCCGCCACCACGAAGCCCTGGCTGGCCAGGTGTTCGTTCAGGTAGGCAAACTGAAAACGGGTGCCGGGCTGTCCATGCGAGGCCACAATAAGGGGAAACCTGCCGTTCGCAGGCGCAGCGTCCCGGTTCGCTTGTCCAGCAATCCGAACCCTGGTCTGCCCGATCACGCTTTCGTACACGAGGCTCTGCTGGGTTCCGGTGGTGGGATACCAGACCTCGGCGGTGATGGCTCGGTTCTGGCGCCTGGCATCGGTCAACTGCAGGGTCTTGACCCCCACCACCCAACTACCCCGCAGTGCCAGAGGAGGGGCGTCCGGACGTTTCATCGTTGCTCCTTGGGCCATGACCCCGCTCAAGATCAGCATCAGCAGGGCTGTAAAGATTTTTCGCATGCGTCCCCTTGAGCCTGTTTATCTGGATGCAATAGAGGCCCCTAGGAGAGGGCCTCTCTGATCGCAGTTCGCTTCAGCTCACCCGCTCTACCCGGATCATGTTGGTGGTGCCGCGCACCCCAAAAGGCACCCCGGCTGCAATCACCACATACTCGCCCACCTCGGCCAGACCGGTTTCCTTGGCCTTGGCCACGGCAATCTCCACCATATCGTCGGTGTCCTTGGGGTCGGGGGCCAGCAGGGGGAGTACATCCGAGACCAAGGCAAGCTGGTTGCGCACGTGAGGGTTGGGCGTCAGAGCCAGGATGGGCACCGGCGGGCGCGTACGCGCCACCCGGCGGGCCGCTCCACCGGTGGCGGTAAACACCACCACTGCCTTGGCCCCGGTGGACTCCACCACATCGTCCACCGCTCGGGCAATGGCATCCTGGACCGTACGGTTGGCTGGGGGGCGCAGGGCGTTGAGGCGATCTATGTACTCCTGGGTGGCCTCAATGGTCTTGGCCACCCGGCTCATGAACGAGACCGCCTCAACCGGGTACTGCCCTGCGGCGGTCTCGGCCGAGAGCATGATGGCATCGGTGCCGTCGAAGATGGCATTGGCCACGTCCGAGGCCTCGGCCCGGGTGGGGCTGGGGTTCTTGATCATGGACTCGAGCATCTGGGTAGCGGTAATCACCGCCTTGCCGGCCTGCACGGCCTTGAGGATGATGCGCTTCTGCACCGCCGGCACCTCCTCCAGGGGCATCTCCACCCCCAGGTCCCCCCGCGCCACCATGATGCCATCGGCCTCTTCCAGAATCTCGTCGAAGCGGGCCACCGCGCTGGGCTTCTCGATCTTGGCCATGAGCCGCGCCCGGGAGTTGTGGCGGCTCAGGTAGTGTCGGGCCAACAGCAGGTCGTCGCGGCTGCGCACAAAGCTGATGGCCACCCAGTCCACATCCAGCTCGGCCCCCAGGGTGATGTCGTCGATGTCTTTATCGGTCAGGGCCGGAATGGAGAGGTCAGCGCCGGGGATATTGATGCCCTTGTTGTTGGAAAGCCGCCCGCCAATGAGTACGGTGGTGTGAATGTCGTTGAGGCGAACCTCATCTACCCGCAGGCGGATGTTCCCATCATCCAGCAGCAGCACCTGTCCCGGCTCCACGTCGTTGGGTAGACCCCGGTAGGTGGTCGAGACCCGGGTCTCGTCCCCCTCCACCGGTTCAGCGGTGATGATGAACTTCTGCCCGACCTGAAGTTCCACCGCGCCCTCCCGAAAGCGCCCGCAGCGAATCTTGGGACCTTGCAGGTCTTGCAGGATGGCCACCGTGCGACCCAGGGCACTCGAGGCCTCGCGGATCATCTGCACTGACTGCCGGTGGTCATCGGGCATTCCGTGAGAAAAGTTGAGGCGGAAGACATCCACCCCGGCCTCGATCAGGGCCTGGATCATCTCGGGGCTGCGTGAGGCGGGCCCCAGGGTAGCGACGATTTTGGTTCGTTTTGGAAGTCCCATATTTCTCTCAGGTCGCAAGTCTCAGGTCTCAGGCCATTGATTGTCCTGACCCATGACCCGCAACATCATTTTTTGAAGGCTCCAAAGCCCAAAAACCGGGCTCCCGGCCCCAGCTCTTCCTCGATGCGAAGGAGCTGGTTGTATTTGGCCAGGCGGTCCGAGCGGCTGGCCGAGCCGGTTTTGATCTGGCCCGCATTGACCGCTACGGCAATATCGGCGATGGTGCTGTCCTCGGTCTCGCCCGAACGGTGCGAGAGGATGGTGGTGTAGCCGCTGCGGTGGGCCAGCCGGATGGCTTCCAGGGTCTCGGAGAGGGTGCCGATCTGGTTGACCTTGACCAGGATGGAGTTGCCCACCCCCAGCTCGATGCCGCGCCGGAGGATGGCCGGGTTGGTCACGAAGAGGTCGTCGCCTACCAGCTGAACCCGCTTGCCCAGCCGTTCGGTGAGGAGTTTCCAGGTTTCCCAGTCGTCCTCGGCCAGCCCGTCCTCGATGGAAACAATGGGGTACTGGTTGACCCAGTTTTCCCAGTAGGCCACCATCTCCGGGCCGGAGAGCGATTTACCATCGGCCTCGAGCACGTACCTGCCCTCCTGGTAGAACTCCGAACTGGCCGGGTCGAGGGCCAGGGCGATGTCCTGGCCGGGCTTGTAGCCGGCCTTCTCGATAGCGGTCAGGAGTACCTCCACCGCCTCTACATTGGACTTGAGGTCGGGGGCAAAGCCGCCCTCGTCCCCTACGTTGGTGTTGTAGCCCTTGGCCTTCAAAACCGATTTGAGGGCGTGGAAGGTCTCCACCCCCGCCCGCAGGGCCTCGCTGAAGGTCGGCAGGCCGCCGGGCACCAGCATGAACTCCTGGAAGTCCACATTGTTATCGGCGTGCTTCCCTCCGTTGATTACGTTCATCAGGGGCACCGGCAGGGTCACGCCCTGTACCCCGCCCAGGTAGCGGTAGAGCGGCAGGCCCAGCCCATCGGCAGCCGCGTGGGCCGTGGCCAGCGAGACCGCCAGGATGGCGTTGGCCCCCAGATTGCCTTTGTTTTCTGTACCATCCAGTTCCAGCAGCGTCTTGTCTACTGCTTCCTGGTTGAGCGCATCCAGCCCGATCACCTCATCGGCAATGCGCTCGTTGATGGCGGCCACCGCCCGCAACACCCCCTTGCCGCCAAAGCGGGGGCCACCATCCCGCAGTTCGACCGCTTCGTGGGCGCCCGTCGAGGCCCCAGAGGGCACCATGGCCCGCCCTCGAGCCCCCGACTCCAGCACCACCTCGGCCTCAACGGTGGGATTGCCGCGTGAGTCGAGTACTTCCCGTCCTTTGACTTCAACGATTGTGGTCATGGAAAAGGCCTCCTTGCTGGAAACGCTTCTATTTCCGCACAAGCCGCTTAAGAGTCTACACCCCAACGTCAGGGTTTAACCAGGCAGCGGTAGGGGGGTTTAGGTTATCCACCCCATCTAGGCTGGATAGAAGGGTGATCCTCGACGCTCCACGGGGACAGACTCACCTGCCTTGATCCATACAGCCTCAAACCCGCAGCGGCACCACCACGGCCAGGTAGCCGGTATCCTCGACGGCCTGCACCACGCTGGGGCTGGTGGGGCCGGACAGCTTGATCCGCACTGCACCCTCGATAGGAGCCAGCGCATCAATCAGGTACTGAGCGTTGTAAGCCACCATCAGCTGGGACTCGCCCGAAGAATCGATAGCGAGCTCTTCTCTGCCCCGCCCATAATCCCCCTCGGCATCGATGTCGAGCTTGCCGTCGTTGAACAGGAGGTTGACGCGGTGGTTGTTGCGATCCGAAAGCACCGCCACCCGCTTGAGGCTCTCGCGCAAGGCCTCGGCGGCCAGGGTAGCCTCCAGGACAAAGCTTTGCGGGATTACCCGGGCATAGTCAGGGAACTCGCCCTCCATCAGCTTGACCGACATGCGAACGGCCTCCCCCACCAGGGTCAGGGTGCCCTCCCCTACCGCAAAAGCCACCTCACCTGGGGCATCCTTGAAGACCCGCACAATCTCGTCAGCGCTCTTGGCCGGGATCACCAGCTTGCGGGTTTGCAGCTGCATGGGAAGGTCGTAGCGGGCCAGCCGGAACCCATCGGAGGCCACCGAACGCAGGCTGGTGGGGGACATTTCGAGCTGTACGCCCCGGAAAATGGCCCGGTACTCCTCGGTGCTGGCCGCGTAGCGGACGCGGGTGATGGCCTGGGCCAGACGCGAGGCGGCAATCTTTTCGGAACCGGGCGTTGCGAAGGCCAGTTCAGGGTAGCCATCGGGGCTGGTGGTGGAAAGCTGGGTGTTGAAGGCGCCCGAGTGGAGCTCGAGGCGCTCCCCCGTGCGCTCACCCGCCCCAAAAATCAGCTCGACCAGCTCGCCAGGAGCGCTCCGCACAATCTGCGCAAAGGTCTGGGCCGGCACCAATACCTGCCCTGAGCCCTGGATCTCGGCGGGCAGCCTGACCTCGATGTCCACTTCACCGTTGGTGCCCCGTAAAACCAGACCCTGCTCAGAGAGTTCGATGGGTAAATAGGTCAGGATAGGGTTAGAGCTACGACTGGGAATGATTCGCTCGAGGATGGAGAGTCCTTCGGCAAGGGTACGTTTGGGGATGCGAACTTCCACGCTGGCCTCCGTGATGGGCAATTAGCCGGGGTATGGCCCCGGTAAGCCCAAACATTCTAACAGTCAACCCAGTTTGCTGAAATCGGGTTTACGCTTTTCCAAAAATGCGCTAAAGGCCTACCGTGCTTGGGATGCCCGTGGGTTATCCAGGAAATCCTGGATGTCATTGCCGTTGGCGAAGATACCCGGCTGTCCTACCCACAGTACCGCCCGTACCGCCACATCGTGAATGATCTTGTCCAGGACCTGGGCCAGGGTGTTATACATGGCTGTGGTGATAGTGTTCCTGAGCTCGAGGCGATTGAAGCTGTATTGTAAGATGCCGTTTTCCAAAATTAGCTCTACATGGTGCATATGGCTCCTGGGGCCTGGGTCTTTGAAGGTTGTTTTGTAAGGTCTTTGGCCGGCTGAAACAGGCTCCAGAATTTAAATTCCTACTTCTTTTTTAAAATTTAAGAATTAGTAATAGTAGTAATAGAGCCTGTGGATATGTGGATAAGGGCTCTTAAATCCGCATTGGTATCGAATTTGGCCTGTGGATAAAGGGTTCGGAAAATTGTGTATAAGCTGTGGATAAGCTGTGGACGAAATGGGTACTTATCCACAGACCCGTCTCGAACGTATTTATCCACAAGTCTATCCACAAGGTTATCCACATCTTATCCACAGGGTTATCCACAGGTTGAATTAATTTATCCACAGTTTTGCGGGTCTCAATTATGTTACTCAAGTTACGCAAGACTCAAGCAGCGGTGTCCAGGAAGGCATAGAGGTCACTTCTGTCCAGGGTCAACTTGCGAGCAATGAGCCTGCGA
>FWPV01009576.1_pt1 | contig 12553 bp, 10 predicted proteins | sample 2228371 | NCBI WGS metagenome assembly FWPV01 (sample SAMEA103939776, study PRJEB20133) | metagenome | reverse complement strand
CGCGCTGGCACCGGTCATCCGCCAGACCGGCTGGACTGCGTCGTATTCCCACCGGGTCAGTACCGATTCATCGATCAACGTGTCTCTGACGTCGACAAAGTCGAGCGGAAGCTCGGGCAGTGGCTTCGGTGCAAATCGCGACTTGCTGAATGCGACCTGGTCCACGCGTCTGGGCACCCGCAGCAACGGTTCAATCGGTCTGCGCATGACGCGTGCCACAGTCACGGCCGGCGATGTCGATGAAAATGCAGTGATCGCGACGCTCTCGACGCGATTCAACTGAACACCTCTCTGGCGCCTGTGCCGGAGCGGTTCTTGCGTCGAACCAGACACGTCGCGGATACATGTACGAAACCTTTTACGGCCTTTCCGGCAAACCTTTCCAGCTCAACCCCGATCCGTCCTTCTTCTTCGGCAGCAAGGGACATCGCCGTGCGCTGGCCTATCTCGAATACGGCCTGCACCAGAGTGAAGGCTTCATCGTCATCACCGGTGAAATCGGCGCCGGCAAGACCACGCTGGTGCGCAGCCTGCTCCAGAAGCTCGACGTCAAGAAGGTGGTGGCCGCGCAGCTGGTCAGCACCCATCTCGACGCCGAAGACACCCTGCGTCTGGTTGCCGCCGCATTCGGACTGCCGAACAAGCAGCTGAAGAAGGCCGACCTGCTGCTGTCGATCGAAATGTTCCTGTTGTCGCTGACGGCGGCGGGCAAGCGCGCGCTGCTGATCGTCGACGAGGCGCAGAACCTGACGCCGCGTGCGATCGAGGAATTGCGCATGCTGTCCAACTTCCAGTTGGGCGAGCATGCGCTGCTGCAGAGTTTCCTGGTCGGTCAGCCCGAATTCCGCGAAACGATGCAGAGCCCGGACATGCAGCAGTTGCGGCAGCGGGTCATTGCGTCCTACCACCTCGGACCGATGGACCCGGCCGAAACCGAGGCCTACATCGAACACCGGCTCAAGCATGTCGGCTGGCGCGGATCGCCGGCCTTCCTGGCGGGTACCCACGAAGCCATTTTCAAGGCGACCGACGGCGTGCCGCGGCGCATCAACACGCTGTGCGACCGGCTGATGCTGGCCGGCTTCCTGACCGGAGCAACGTCATTCTCGACGGAAGAAGTGGCCGTCGTGGTCAGCGAAATCCGTGATGAAGCGGGCGACGCTGCGGCTGCTGCTGCGGTGGCCAAGCATGGTGATGGAGGCGCGGCGGTTGCGACGTCCGGGCGTGCTGCCTTCGGCGGTTCGCACATGATCGGTGCCCCGGAGCTGTTCGACATGGATCTGTCGCAGTTCAAGCTCGATGCCCCGTCCGCACAGCGGGTGCGAGATTTCGTCAATGCGCATCAGGCCGGTTATCTCGAAGACCGGTTGTCACGTATCGAACGTACCCTCGAACAAACCATCGCAATGCTCGGCGAACTGGCTGACCGTTCGCTCGACGCCCAAGGCAAGGAAACAGAATGACTGCTGCCCATTCCATTGCGCCGGTACTGTGCATCGTCGGTGCCCGCCCGAACTACATGAAGATGGCGCCCATCCTGCGCGCCTTCGACGAACACGTTCCCGCCATTCCGTGGGTGCTGGTGCACACCGGCCAGCACTACGACCATGCGATGAACGAACGCCTGTTCAGCGGGCTGCGCCTGCCGACACCGCAGCACAACCTCGAAGTGGGTTCCGGCACGCACGCGGTGCAGACAGCCGAAATAATGAAGCGCTTCGAACCGCTGGTCGACGACATCAAGCCGTCGTGCGTGCTGGTCGTCGGCGACGTGAATTCCACGCTGGCGTGCGCACTGGTCGCCGTGAAGAAGCATATCGCCGTGGTGCATGTCGAAGCCGGCCTGCGCAGCGGTGACCGCGCGATGCCGGAAGAGATCAACCGCATCCTGGTCGATCGCATTTCCGACCGGCTGTATACGACCGAACGCAGCGCGCTGGCGAACCTGGTGGGTGAAGGCGTCGATGCATCCTGGGTGCATTTTGCCGGCAACGTCATGATCGACTCGCTGCTGTCGAGTCGCTCGCTGGCGGTGCCCCCGGTGGCGACATTGAGCGAGCACGGCATCGACCCCGCGCTGATTGCCGGTGGCCGTTATGGCGTCGTCACGCTGCATCGCCCGAGCAATGTCGACGATCCGGAACAGCTCAAACGCCTGGCCGGCATGCTGTCGCAGGCCGCCGAGCGTCTGCCGCTGGTGTTCGCCATCCATCCGCGGACCCGCAGCAATCTCGAAAAGTTCGGTCTGGGCGCCTTGCTGGACAACCCGCGCATCGCACTGCTGCCGCCGCTGGGTTACCTGGAAATGCTCGGCCTGATGGACGGGGCGACGGTCATGATCACCGACTCCGGTGGTCTGCAGGAGGAAACGACGGCGCTGTCGGTGCCCTGCATCACCCTGCGCGAGAACACCGAGCGGCCGATCACGGCGGAGCAGGGAACCAATACCGTCGTGGGTTCGGACGAAGCGTTGTTCGTGCGCTGCCTCGATGACACGCTCGCCACCGGCGGCAAGCGCGGTCGCGTCCCCGAATACTGGGACGGCGCCGCCGCCCCCCGCATCGCAGCCGATCTGTACGCCTGGCTGCAGGCGCGCGCCGCATCGTGAGCCGGACGTCGTGACGGCCATCCGCAACGCGTTCACCGTCGACGTGGAAGATTACTTCCAGGTGTCGGCGCTCGCGCCTTACATCGCCCGCGCGGACTGGGATCGCATCGAATGTCGCGTCGAACGCAACGTGGACCGCATCCTTGCGCTGCTCGATGCGTCCGGCAACCGCGCCACCTTCTTCACCCTGGGCTGGATTGCGCAGCGCCACCCGGCCATGGTGCAGCGCATTGCCCGCGCCGGGCACGAGATTGCCAGCCACGGCAGTGCGCACCTGCGTGCCACCGAGCAGTCGCCGGCCGATTTCCTCGACGACATTTCGCGTGCCAAGAAGCTGCTTGAAGACATCACCGGCGCGGAAGTGCGCGGATACCGCGCGCCGAGCTTTTCGATCGGCCACGCCAATCCGTGGGCGCTCGACTGCGTGGCCGAAGCCGGCTATCGCTACAGCTCCAGCATCTATCCGGTCAAGCATGATCACTACGGCATGCCGGATGCGCCGCGTTTTCCATTCGCCTCGCGCGACGGCCTGATGGAAGTGCCGGTCACCACCGTGCGTGTCGGCAGCCGCAATCTGCCGGCGGGCGGTGGCGGTTACTTCAGGCTGCTGCCCTACGTGGCCTCGCGCTGGCTGCTGCAGCAGGTGAACAGACGCGACGGCCGACCGGCCATGTTCTATTGCCACCCGTGGGAAATCGACGCCGCCCAGCCGCGCGTGGCCGGCGTGGATGCGAAGTCGCGCTTTCGTCACTACATCAACCTCGACCGCACCGAAGGCCGGCTGGCGCGCCTGATGCGCGACTTCCGCTGGGGCCGGATGGACGAGGTGTTTCCGGAGATAGCCCGTGCGACCTGAGGCGGAATTCATGACAGCTGTCAGCGTGAGCGTGCGCGCCGCCACCGATGCGGACCGCGCCAACTGGAACGCCTTCGTGGAAGCGAGCCCGGCGGCAAGCTTCTTCCACCTGTTCGAGTGGCGCGACATCATGCGCGACGTGTTCGGCCACCGCACGCACTACCTGCTGGCCGAACAGGCCGGGCGCGTCTGCGGCGTGCTGCCGCTGGCGCAGGTCAAGAGCCGGCTGTTCGGACACTCGCTGGTGTCGCTGCCGTTCGGCGTCTATGGCGGCGTGGCGGCGGACAACGAAGCTGCTGCACTGGCGCTGGAGACCGAAGCGCAACGCATTGCGCAGTCGCTCGGCGTCGACCACCTCGAATTCCGCAACGTCACCGCACGCCACACCGACTGGCCGACCGAAGACCTGTACGTCACCTTCCGCAAGGAACTGTCGCCCGACGTCGAGGCGAACATGAACGCCATCCCGCGCAAGCAGCGCGCCATGGTGCGCAAGGGCATCAAGAACGGTCTGGTCGCGAAGTTCGATGCCGACAATGCCCGCTTCTTCGAGCTGTACTCCGACAACGTGCATCGTCACGGTACGCCTGCGCTGTCGCGTCGCTACTTCGACACGCTGCGCGCCACCTTCGGCGAGCGCTGTTCGGTCATGACGGTCGAAGGGCCGGACGGTGCCCTGCTCAGCAGCGTCATGAGCTTCTACTTCCGCGACGAAATCCTGCCCTACTACGCGGGCGACGCCGAGGCGGCGCGTGATCTGGCGGCGAACGATTTCAAGTACTGGGAACTGATGCGCCACGCCTGCGAGCGCGGCATCCGGGTGTTCGACTACGGGCGCAGCAAGCAGGGTACCGGTTCCTATTCGTTCAAGAAGAACTGGGGTTTCGAACCGGCACCGCTGCACTACGAGTACTGCCTGTACAAGCGCGACAGCCTGCCGCGCAACAACCCGTCCAACCCCAAGTACAAGCTGATGATCGAAGTGTGGCGCCGCATGCCGCGCAGTTTTGCCAACACGCTCGGGCCGCTGATCGTCCGCAACCTGGGCTGACCGGGTTGGAACCGCTGCTCTACCTCGCGCACAGGTTGCCGTATCCGCCCAACAAGGGTGACAAGGTGCGCTCGTTCAACCTGCTGCGTCACCTGTCGAAGCGTTACCGCGTTCATCTGGGCTGCTTCGTCGACTACGCCGAAGACATGCAGCATGTGCCTGTGCTGGCGCAGTGGTGTGCGTCGAGTCACGTCGAGCGCATCGATCCGCGCCTGGGCAAGGCCCTGTCGCTCAGTGGTCTGCTGACCGGCGAAGCGCTCACGCTGCCGTATTACCGCAGCGCCGCGATGACGCGCTGGGTCCGGCAGGTGATCGATCGCGAAGGCATCCGCAACGCCGTGGTGTTCTCGTCGGCGATGGGGCAGTACGTACAGACGATCGACGGGCTGTCCAGCGTGGTCGATTTCTGCGACGTGGATTCCGCCAAATGGGCCGAGTACGGTCGCACGCAGACCGGGCCGATGGCCTGGCTGTATCGGCGGGAAGGCCGTCGTTTGCTTGCCTTCGAGCGCGCGCTGTCGCAGCGCGCGACAGCCAGTGTCTTCGTGTCGCAGGCTGAAGCCGATCTGTTCGTGTCGCTGGCGCCGGAAGCCGCATCCCGCACGGTTGCCGTGTCGAACGGCGTCGATGCGGCCTATTTTTCGCCTGCGCCGGCGCTGCCCGATCCGCTGGTCGACGGTGCCGAGTCACTGGTGTTCACCGGCGCCATGGACTACTGGCCGAATATCGACGCCGCCACGAGTTTCGTCAGCGAGCTGTGGCCGGCCATCGCAGCCGCCCGCCCCGCGCTCCACCTGTGGCTGGTCGGCATGAATCCCGCGCCTGCGGTGCGGAATCTGGCCGGGCCGCGCATTCACGTGACCGGCACCGTGCCCGACGTCCGGCCCTATCTGCAGCATGCAGATCTCGTCATCGCACCGTTGCGCATCGCCCGCGGCATCCAGAACAAGGTACTGGAGGCGATGGCCATGGGCTGCGCGGTCGTCTGTTCCGGCGAAGCGGCGGAAGGCATCGATGCCATGCCGGGTATCGAATTCGCCGTGGCGCGGGATCCGGCCACCTGGCTGTCGACGCTTGCCGATCTGCTGGACAACCCGGCCCGGGCTGCCGTCATCGGCCACGCCGCGCGCGACCGGGTGCTGTCCGATTACAGCTGGGATGCGCACCTGTCGCGCTTCGACCGGCTGCTCGACAGTGCGTGCACGCACTTGCCTGCGCTCCCTTTATCCGAGGTCAATGCGGCATGAGTCAAAGCAGTTCCGCCTCTGCGCCCGTTGTCGTGTCCCGCTTTTTCGTGTTGCCCCTGCTGGTGATCGCAGGGCTGGTCGCGATATGGCTGGGGTATCGCGAGACAGTCATGTCGCTGTACGAGCAGTGGATCAGCTCGGAATCGTATTCGCATGGACTGATCGTCGTGCCCATCACGCTGTACTTCATCTGGATGCGACGGGTCACGCTTTACGACGCTGCAATCGAGCCGAGCTCCGTCGGGATGTCGGCCATTCTGGTCAGCGGACTGCTTTGGGTACTGGGCGAACTTGCCGGTGTTGTGACCGTCACCCAGATCGCGCTGGTCTGCCTGACGATTTCATTCGTCTGGGCGGTGCTGGGCAGCGACTTCACGCGCCGCATTGCGTTTCCGCTCGGCTTTCTGTTTCTTGCGATTCCGTTCTCCGACGGCATCCTGCCGCATCTCATGCGCTGGACGGCCGACGCAACCGTCATGGCTCTCCGGTGGTCGGGCGTTCCGGTCTATCAGGACGGCGTCAACTTCGTCATCCCGTCCGGTAACTGGTCTGTCGTAGAGGCCTGTGCCGGCGGTCGTTACCTCGTGTCGTCCCTTTTTGCCGGCGCGCTGTACGCCTACATCACCTATACCCAGCCGACCAAGCGTGCCGTCACGATGTTCCTGGCGCTCATCATTCCGTTGTTCGCCAACTGGTTGCGGGCCTACACCATCGTGATCGTCGCCCATCTGACGAACAACGAATGGGGGCTGGGCGTCAGCCACATCACACTTGGCTGGATCATCTTCGGCGCGGTGATTCTTCTGATGTTCTGGATCGGTATGCGCTGGCGCGATCCCGAGCCCGTTGCAAAAGGCCTGCACCCCGTTTCCGATCGCGGGCCGGTACAGCGGCATTATCTTGCCCTTGCCACCGCCATGGCTGCCGTGCTGATCTGGCAAGGGGTCGCTGCCTGGCGCGCACCGTCGGTCGAAGGACTCGGCAAAATCGCGTGGCCGGCGATCGAGCCGGCAGAAGGATGGATCTTGCGCGGCGAAGATCCGGATGTTCGTTCGACCGTCGTTGGCGAACGCGCCACCTTGCAGGGCCAGTACGTGCAGGGCGAAGGCAGGGTCCTGCTGTTCATGCATGCCTTTGCCGAACAGTCGCAAGGTCGTGAAATGATCAACCGGTTCAACCACATCGAACTGCCGCCTCGCCACACCAGTCGGGCGTTCTCGACGGAAGAACTTGATCTGGCCGGAGCCGGGGTCCCTTTCCTGCGCGAAATGCATCGGCGGATCGACACCGGAGAGGGGTTTGCGGTGTATCGCAGCTACAACGTCAGAGGCCACTGGACCTCGAGCGACTACGAAGCGAAGGCGAGGCAGGCGTGGGGACGGCTGCTCGCCGGGCGCGATGATTCGGTCATGATGCTGTTCGTCACACCGGCCCGGGGTGATGCATCCGCTTCGCAGGACCTCATGAAGCGCTTCCTCGCCGCACACGGTGCAGCCATCCAGACACGTGTCGCGCTGGCGGTCGATGGCGGGTCCGAAGGGCTTCCTTGATGGCGCAGCCGCCGCGCGACGCGTTGCAGATCGTTCATGTGGTGTACAGCTTTCGCGTTGGCGGGCTCGAGAACGGCGTCGTCAATCTGATCAACCGCTTGCCCGCCGATCGCTTCCGGCATCGCATCATTTCGCTGACCCGATCCGATCCGGCCTTCGTCGGACGCCTCCAGCAACCGGTCGAATGCATCGATCTGGACAAGCAACCGGGGCATGGTCTGAAGCTGTTCGGCCAGATGCGCACGCTGCTGCGCGCGCTGCGACCGGATGTCGTGCACACGCGCAACCTGGCGGCACTCGAAATGGCGCTGCCGGCCTGGGCGGCCGGCGTGCCGGTCCGCATACACGGCGAACACGGCCGCGACGTGGAAGATCCGGTCGGTGACGTGAAGAAGTATCAATGGATGCGCCGCGCCTACCGGCCCTTTGTGACGCATTACGTGGCACTGTCGCGCGATCTGGAAAACTATCTGGTATCCCGCGTCGGTGTGCCGCAAGGCCGCGTGACGCGCATCTGCAACGGTGTCGATCATCGACGCTTCATGTCGTCATCGGCCCGTGCGCTGCCGGCCGATGCGCCGTTCGGCGACGATGGCCTGTGCATCGTCGGCACGGTCGGGCGGATGCAGGCAGTGAAGAACCACCTCGGACTGGTGCGCGCCTTCGCCCGCCTTCGATCGGGCGGCGACGAGGCGGCGCAGCGGCTGCGTCTGGTCATCGTCGGCGACGGCCCTGTGCGGCCGCAGGTCGAGGCACTGGTGGACGAACTGGGGCTGCGCGAGGTGGTCTGGCTGACCGGCGAGCGCAGCGACGTGCCGGCGCTGATGCAGGGCATGGATGTCTTCGTGCTCCCTTCTCTGGCCGAAGGCATTTCGAACACGGTGCTGGAGGCGATGGCCTCCGGGCTGCCGGTTATCGCCAGTGACGTGGGTGGCAATCCGGAACTGGTCGACGCCGGCGTGACTGGATTTCTGGTGCCGCCCGCCGATACAGAAGCCTGGGCCGACGCGATGCGCCGGCTCGCGACGGGTGATGCGGCATTGCGCATGGGGCAGGCCGCGCGGCTGCGGGTGGAGCAGGAATTCAGCCTCGACCGCATGGTCGGGCAGTACCAGGCACTTTATGAAACGCATTGTGGCGAGCGCCGCACGGCATAACGGACGAGGACGGAACAGTCGATGTGTGGCATAGCAGGCATGTTCGACACGCGCGACCGGCGCGACATCCCGCGCGACATCGTCGGGCGGATGAACGACGTGCAGTTCCATCGCGGACCGGACGGCGGCGACATCCATTTCGAACCGGGCGTGGCGCTGGCGCACCGCCGGCTGGCCATCATCGACGTCGGCGGCGGTCACCAGCCGCTGTTCAATGAAGACGGCTCGGTCGTCGTGGTGTTCAACGGCGAGATCTACAACTTCCAGGAACTGGTGCCCGAGCTCGAAGCGGCCGGACATCGCTTTGCTACGCACAGCGATACCGAAGTCATCGTGCATGCGTGGGAGCAGTGGGGCGAAGCCTGCGTGCAGCGTTTCCGCGGCATGTTCGCCTTCGTGCTGTGGGACCGCAACCGGCAGACCCTGTTCGTCGCGCGCGACCGGCTCGGCGTCAAGCCCTTCTTCTACGCGCTGCTGCCGGACGGCATGTTCGTGTTCGGTTCGGAACTGAAGGCATTGATGCAGCACCCGCAGATGCCGCGCACCATCGAGCCGCAATGCGTCGAGGAGTACTTTGCGCTGGGCTACGTGCCCGAACCGCGCACCATCTACCGCGGCGTGATGAAGCTCGACGCCGGCCACACGCTGACGCTGCGCCGCGGTGAACCGTTTCCGGCGTCGCGCGAGTACTGGGACGTGCGCTTCACGCTCGACGCGAAGATCAGCGCGGCGGATGCCGAGGCGGAACTGACACAGCGTCTGCGCGAGTCGGTCCGGCTGCGCATGATTTCCGAGGTGCCGCTGGGCGCCTTCCTGTCCGGCGGCGTCGATTCCAGCGCCGTGGTGGCAACGATGGCGGGACTGTCATCGAACCCGGTCATCACCTGTTCGATGGGCTTCGACGATCCGTCCTTCAACGAAACCGAATTCGCCGCCATGGTGGCGCAGCGCTATGCCACCGACCATTTCGTCGAAACGGTGGCGAGCGATGATTTTTCGCTCGTCGATGCGCTGGCCGCGCTGTACGACGAACCCTATGCCGACAGTTCGGCGATCCCGACCTATCGCGTGTGCCAGCTGGCGCGCACGCGCGTCACGGTTGCGCTGTCCGGTGACGGCGGCGACGAAAGCTTCGGCGGCTATCGCCGCTACCGCATGCACCTGATGGAAGAGCGCATGCGCGATGCACTGCCGCTCGGCGTGCGCCGGCCGCTGTTCGGCCTGCTCGGCAGCGTGTATCCGAAAGCCGACTGGGCGCCACGTCCGCTGCGCGCAAAGACGACCTTCCAGGCGATGGCGCGCGATTCGGTCGAAGCATACTTCAACACCGTGTCCATCCTGCGCGGTGCGCAGCGCAGCCAGCTCTACTCTGCAGGCTTCCGGCGCGAACTGGCCGGCTACAACGCGCTGGAGGTGTTCCGCCGCCATGCCGCGCGCGCCGGGACGGACGACGCACTCGCCTTGATCCAGTACCTCGACACCAAGACCTACCTGATCGGCGACATCAACACCAAGGTCGACCGCGCGTCGATGGCGCATTCGCTCGAAGTGCGCGAGCCGCTGATGGACCACGAGCTGGTCGACTGGCTGGCCTCGCTGCCCTCCAGCCTCAAGGTGCAGGGCAACGAAGGCAAGTGGCTGCTGAAGAAGGCGCTGGAGCCGCAGTTGCCGCACGACGTGCTGTACCGGCCGAAGATGGGTTTTGCCGTGCCGCTGGCGCGCTGGTTCCGCGGCCCGCTGAAGGATCGCGTGCGCGCGGCGCTGACCGGGCCGGTGCTGTCGGACAGCGGTCTGTTCGATCCGGATGTGCTGAAGCGGCTGTGCGACGAACATCAGTCGGGCCTGCACGACCACAGTGCGCCGATGTGGACCGTCATGATGTTCGAAGCCTTCCTGCGTCAGCAGGGCGCCGACGCCCGTCCGCGGGCGCTGCTTGCCGCGTCGGCGGCCTGAGGCGACCCGGCGATGAAAGTCCTGCACATCCTCGATCATTCGATTCCGCTGCACAGCGGCTACACCTTCCGCACGGCAGCCATCCTCCGCGAGCAGCGCAAGCTCGGCTGGGAAACCCATCACCTGACATCGCCGACGTTCGAGGACGTGGACGAATTCCGCTTCCACCGCACGCCGGTGCCGGGCGCATCGCTGCCGCTGCTGCGCGAGATCGCCCAGATGCGCGCCATAGAAGTGCGCCTCGAAGCGCTGGTGCGCGAACTGCGCCCGGACATCCTGCATGTTCACTCGCCGGTGCTCAATGCGGTGCCGGCGCTGCGCGTCGGCCGCCGGCTCGGCGTGCCGGTCGTCTATGAAGTGCGCGCCTTCTGGGAGGACGCTGCGGTCGACCACGGCACGACTGCCGAAGGCAGCCTGCGCTACCGCGCCACCCGGGCGCTGGAAACCTGGGCGCTGAAGCGCGCCGATCACGTCACCTGCATCTGCGAAGGCCTGCGGCAGGACATCGTCGCGCGCGGCATCCCGTCGTCGAAGGTGACCGTCATCCCGAATGCGGTGGATGTCGACAACTTCACCTTCTGTTCGCCGGCCGAAGCCGATCTACGCCAGTCGCTCGGACTCGACGGCCATCGCGTGCTGGGCTTCGTCGGTTCGTTCTACGCCTACGAAGGGCTGGATCTGTTCCTCGACGCCGCCGCCGCGCTGCGTCGTGACCACCCGGACATCAAGGTGCTGCTGGTCGGCGGCGGTCCGCAGGAAAAGGCGTTGCGCGCACAGGCCAGAGCCCTCGGCATCGAGGATGCCGTGGTGTTCACCGGCCGGGTACCGAACCGGGAAGTGCAGCGCTACTACAACCTGATCGACCTGCTGGTGTATGCCCGCCATCCGATGCGTCTGACCGAACTGGTGACACCGCTCAAGCCGCTGGAAGCCATGGCACAGGGCAAGCTGTTCGTGGCGTCGGATGTCGGCGGGCATCGCGAACTGATCCGCAATGACGAAACCGGCTACCTGTTCCGGGCCGGCGATGCGGCCGATCTGGGCCGGACGATGGCGCGCGTGCTCGACCAGCCCGAAAAATGGGACGCGATCCGCGCCGCGGGTCGCCGTTTCGTCGAATCCGAACGCAACTGGCGGACCTCGGTGGCGCGCTACCGGGGCGTGTTCTCGACGCTGGCGCCGGCTGCCGCGTGAAGCTGTCCGGCCTGCGTCTGGCGGTGGTCGGGCCGCTGCCGCCTCCGGCGGGCGGCATGGCGAACCAGACCCGCCAGCTGGCCGACAAGCTGTCGGCCGAGGGCGTGAGGGTCGAGCTGGTGCAGACCAACGCCCCCTACCGCCCGGCGTGGGCGGGACGCATTCGCGGACTGCGTGCGTTCGCACGGCTGCTGCCCTATCTGGCGGCACTGTGGCGCGCGGCGGGGCGCAATGATCTGATGCACGTGATGGCGAATTCCGGCTGGTCTTGGCATCTGTTCGCCGCCCCGGCGATCCGGATTGCGCGTCTTCGCGGCTGTCCGGTCATCGTCAATTATCGCGGCGGCGAGGCGGCCGACTTCCTGCAGGGCCATGCGATCCGGGTGCGTTCGACCATGGCGCGTGCCAGTCTGCTCGTCGTGCCATCCGGTTTCCTGCAGGAAGTGTTCGGCCGTTTCGGCATGTCGGCCGAAGTGCTGCCCAATGCGGTGGACGTCGAACGCTTTTCGCCGACGCCGCGACGGGAGGTCGGCCATGCGCCCCACCTCATCGTGACGCGCAACCTCGAGGCGCTGTACGACAACGAAACGGCCATCCGCGCGATGGCGATCCTGCGCGTCCGCTATCCGCAGGCCCGCCTGACGGTCGCCGGCGAAGGTCCGGAACGCGAGCGGCTGATCGCCCTGGGCTCGGTGCTCAAGCCCGGCCGCACGCTCTCGATCGTGCGCGCCGACGTGGTCGCGCTCGAAGGCGGGCGCGAGACGCTGATCGCAGCGATGCAGCAGACGCTGATGGTGATGCACGGCGCCAGCGACGAACGGCTCTAGGAGGAACCGATGCAACTGCCCGGATTGGACTTCGCGCTCGGCGAAGACATCGATGCGCTGCGCGACGCGGTGCGCGCCTTCGCGGAAAAGGAGATCGCGCCGCGCGCGGC
>FWPV01013097.1_pt1 | contig 12560 bp, 10 predicted proteins | sample 2228371 | NCBI WGS metagenome assembly FWPV01 (sample SAMEA103939776, study PRJEB20133) | metagenome | reverse complement strand
CATGGTCTTCGCCTTATGGGAACGCATGCAGTTTCGGAAATCGGGTTGCCGATTGCCGCGTGGTCGGGTGCGGCAAGCAATTCTACGAAGCGGTCGGAATTTGGGTCGGCCTCTCCGCCGGCAACATCATCGAGTACAACGAAGTGGCCGATTTGCCCTACACCGGCATTTCGGTGGGGTGGAGTTGGAATGATTCGTTGACGGGTTGTCGCGACAACCGCGTCGTTGCGAACCATATCCATCATTGCATGCTGGTGTTGCACGACGGCGGCGGGATCTACACCTTGGGACGGCAGCCCGGCACGGTCCTGGAAGCCAATCTCATCCATGACATCCCGCCGAATGAGGACGGCGCGGAGAGCAACGGCATCTTCATGGATGAAGGGAGCAGCGACATCCTCGTCACGCGGCAGACCATTTACGGGACGGGCCGCAGCCCTATCCGTTTTCACCGTGCCCTGGAAGTGACGTTGCGAGGCAACCGCTTGATCTGTCTGCCTGGCGTGCCGCCCTTTCGCTACAACAGAACGGATCCGGCTACCTTGGTGTTCGAAGCAAATGAGGTCATTGAGGCCGCATCCTGGGAACCTTCGGACGATGTGCGGGCCTCGGCCGGACCGCGGGCAAGACGGTGAGTCGAACGCTTCCCGCTTCACGGGGAGATTGCGTAGACGAACCCGCCGCCCGCCCCGAACGAGCGACCGGAAAAATGGTCGATTGATTGCGGGAAGGCCCGGTGCGGTCTAAGATGGATGGCAATGAGTGAGTGTTGCGAGCGTGGGGTGCCGGCGCCGGCCGGTCCCAGGTGATAGCGCCGTTCGCAGCGTCCCGCCCGCGTCGTCCTGCCTTGTGTGATCGCGTCGGCGGCGACTCGCACCGCCCGTTTCTTGGTGTTCGCGTGGTGGGTGCGTTCGGCCGCCGAAGCGTGTTGGTATTCGCATGGCGATCGGAGTCGGCCCATCGCGCAGGAATGAAAGCGTCGAGGACTCCTCGCCTCGGCCGGGGAATGGATTTGTACGGCGACAATCCTTGCCGTAAACGTATTGTGCCCTGTGCCTGGGATTGAGGAGGGCGACGGGGGGTTGGTGCTTTGGTTCGGTATGGTTCAAGTTGGTGGTTCCTTGCAACAGGAAGGAGATTCCTACCGTGAAGAGATTGAGCATCTTGGCGGCAGCTTTGTTGGCGACCGGATTGGCGACGGCGACGGCCGGGGCGGAAGACGGATGGATTTCCATCCCCGTCAAGCCCGGGTTGGACGGCTGGAAGTATAAGGGCGATGCCGGCAAGAGCAAGTGGAAGGCCGGCACGGCCGCCGTCGATCCCGCCAATCCCGCGGCACTGGTTTTCAAGGAGGACGGGGCCGAATTGGTGAACGTGGAAGGGCACGGCGTGGACATCTACACCGATCAAACTTTCGGTGATGCCGTGATCGAACTGGAAGTCATGGTGCCCAAGGGCTCCAACTCCGGCATCTACGTGATGGGCGAATACGAGATTCAGGTCTTGGACAGCTACGGGAAGACTCAATTGGGAATGGGCGACATGGGCGCCGTCTACAGCATGGCCGTGCCCAAGGTCAATGCCTCTAAGCAGCCCGGCGAATGGCAGAAATACCACATCGAGTACCGTGCCCCGAAATTCGATGCGGAGGGAAAGAAGATCGCCAACGGCATGTTGGTCAAGGTCGTCTTGAACGGCCAGGTGCTGCATGAGAACCTGGAACTGACGAGCCAAACGCCGGGCGGAGTGACGGGCAAGGAAGTGCCGCGCGGTCCGCTCATGTTTCAAGGGGATCACGGTCCCGTGGCGTATCGCAACATTCGCATCAAGCCGTTGAACTGAGCCGGCGGCCGAGGAAGGGACGGCAACCGCGATCGGGCGGTCTTTGCAACCCGGCAAACATCGAGCAACGAAGACTCTAATCCAGGACAAAGGGCGAATCCGCTATGTCTTCATGGCGGATTTCGTCCACTTTTTCTTTCTTGCCCCAACCGGCATAAAGCCGGTTCGGTGCGTTGAAGACCAGGCCCGGGACGTTGCCGATATTTTTATAGGCATGTACCACCCCCGGCGGGATAACGGCCAGAGTGGGCTGCGACGCGCCGACCACGGCGACGTGACGGCAGCCGAAAGTCGGGCTTGCAGGTCGCGCGTCCCAAACATACAGCTTGAAGTCCCCGGGACCGAAAAACGCAAAAACGTCGGTCTGATCCGCGTGTTCGTGCGGACCCCTGGCGACGCCGGGAAGCGTTTCGCTCACGTAGGCCATGACGGGGTGAACCGGCGGGGCCAGCTCATCCTGGCGAAACAATTCGATCAGCCATCCCCTGGCATCGCTGAATCGACGGAGAGGACGCAACACGACGTCGTGGATGGCCGCATCTCGATAAATCATGGCAATCGTCGGAGCATGCTCGGAATTCGCCCAGGCAACCGCTCGCGCACGGAACCTACGAACCGTAAGCGCGGCCGGCGGGAAGATCGGACCGGAAGAGCACCAGCATAGCCTATCTCGCGGCGTGTGCCGAGTCCTCCGCTTCATCCGATTTCATCGGTTCAGCATGCACGGCCGCCGGGCGTTTTTCGTAGCCCAGATTGCGGAGCACCTCGAGGATTTCGCTGCAAGTGGGAAACATCCGCCCGCTGGCACGCTTGTAGGCTTCCAACGCCCGCATGAACTCAACTTCGTCGGCCGAGTAATCGCGTTCGCAGGTCGTGGGGTCGATTTGGCGCCTGCGGGGTACTTTGGCACGTCGTTCGAGCTTCCGTCGTTCGACGGCTACGGGAACTTGCTTTTGCCGACGATCCTGGGATGTTCGCCGGTCGCCGCCGGCACGGCGATCCAAGGTCACGATCGCCTCGCCGGCACGCGCGGCACTCTGGTCGGTGCCCACCGCAACCGAAGACGTCACGCTCGCCGATTTGGATCGCGGCTTTTCCCGCCGAGCGCGAATGAAGACGGGGGTAGCCGGTTGCGATTGCCGGTTTTTTCGTGGCTTCGGGTTTTCGGCGGCATGCTGTTTCGGATGCGACTTCGAGGCGGTTTTCTTTTCGCGAGCCACGTCGTTGATCTCCTTCCCTTGCGAAGTTGCGGCAGACTTTGATCCCATACGCACCTGTCGTACACCCGCTACAACCCCGGAGGCACGGCTGCAACTCCGGTCCTTAGCCGCGGAGGTATTGTGGGCAAAGGCAGTGCCGTGGCGCTGGAAACGACGCGAGGCACGCTCGGATAGCCGCGATTTCGGCCGTTCTTCCTCGCGGCCGCCTGGAGCGTGCAGCCCGGTCGCACGACCGAAAAAGCTCCAGCCTGTGACAATGGTCGCCTAGGTGGGAAACGGGTGTGTTAAGAAATACTGAATGGCCAATCTGGGTAAACTGAATGGCCAAGAAAGTATAACACACGTTTCGGGCGGAAGGAGAAATAGCCCGGAAAAGTTTTCCCAGGATGAACAGCCTTCCAGGAGACTTCCCAGCGAGGATGCCGCTCGACGGGGGAATGCGGGGTCTGGTTCCCCGACGGGAATGCGAGGGGCGCGAATTCCGGACTATGTTGAACGGAAGGCCCGGCGCTGGAGCGCGCGGGCATCATGCGGGGCGTGCCGGTTATGCCGGAACGAACCCGGCGAGGACTTACTCGCCTTCTCGTCGAATTCCCAAAGAGTCCGTCACTTCGTGGAAGATTTCCCGTAATTCGTTCGGCGACACGTCTTGCAGTTGCTTTCCCCGTTTGTCGAGGGATTCGTTCACCTTGATCGCCGTCTCTTGCATGATGGCGTGCGTATCTTGGCTGCCGCCCCAAAGGACGAAGTTCTTTCCCCGCGTGATCCGCGTCTGCCCGTCGTTTCCGTCCAATCCGACGCCGAGGATGCCGGTTATTTTCGGCTTGCGCTTTCGTGACTGATGGTTCGATGATTCCTCGCGTTTTTTGGCCAAGATGCACCTCGCCCAGTGACGGGTTAAGTCCGTCGGAAAAGGTTTTTCAAGACGTTGGCGGCTGCCGAATCCGAACTGGCGGGCTGCGGCTTCTTGAATTTCCCCGATTCTTCCTTCTTTTTCTGGTCGGCCGAGGTGGCGGTCGTCTGATCATCGTCGCTGAATATGCTCGCGAGAGCCTTGCGAGTTTCAGGATCGACAGGCTTTTCGGGCGTGTCGTGGGGCGGCTTGGTGTCGGTCAGCGCAGCCTGGCGAGCACTCGGAGGCGGCACTTCGATGGTCTTCGTTTCGGCATGGGCTTCCGCCTCTTGGGATTCATCCTCCAGCCAAGAGTCGACGTCGAAGTCGGTAGAGGCGGCTTGAGCCGCGGTACGTGTCACGGCCTCCATCACGGATTCGACTTTCGGCTTGGAGGGTTTGGCCGGGGCCGCCGCCGTTCGTACCGTGAATTCCAGCACGCCGACCGTGAGCGTGTCCCCGTCTTTGAGCGTAATTTCGCCCCGAACGCGCTGGCCATTCACATACGTGCCATTCTTGGACCCGAAGTCCCGAACGGCCACGTAATCGCCCTCCACGATGATCACGCAGTGGTGCCTACTGACCAATTCGCTGGCGGGGCGGAGCTGACAATCCTCGGCCCGTCCGATGAAGAACTTCGGTCCCGTTACCGGAATGGCTTTACCGGCGAATTTCCCGTTCGCGACGACAAGTTTAACATCCATCGCCTAACACCTTCGCTTATGTCAAGGGCAATGCGGAAATCTCCGCATGGAACCGACAGCCGACCTGGACGTCGTTCAACGGAGAACGAACCTCAAGGTCGCCCAAACATCCGATGATGCCGGTTGCCTGCCCCTAACGATCGGGAAAATATTGCCTTCCGCCGTTCCGATTTGCCCATCCTGTCAGGCATTCCACCGCGCGTGCGACTCGAGGTCGTCGTCCGAAGTGGTCGGGCGAACTTCCGGGTAGGATCTCGCCCGATAATCAGCGATGCCATCACCTTTCCAGATGCATCGTACCAAAGAGGGAGTCGGCAGTCAAAGCCTGATCCCTTGTCGCACTTCGATATTTTCCTCGTTTCCCAGACTACGAGTCTATCTCCCTTGATAGGTGGTGTGGCATGCATCTTGAGGCTGATACCTGTGCCATCCCGCCTCACGAAGTCCCGATCGCTTCAGCTTCCTCGAAGGCACGATTCCTCCGGAAAAGGGGTGGAGAAAATGGCGAACGGTCTGCGTCTTCGTCAGCCGCCAAGCCTGCCGCTCAAGGTACCTGCTCCCTCAGTCCTACGGTAGCGGACGTCGGAGCGTTCACGACTATTCGGACGGGTTTTCCAGGTACGTGTAGCCTTCCAAACCCGATTCGTAGAATCGCAACAACCTGCCCGCTTGCCGATCGTCGATACGTCCTTTGCGGATGGCATCTTCCAGGCTGCTTCTCAGGCGGACGACCAGGCTGTTGGGATCGAACTCGACGTAGGAAAGGACCTCGCGGACCGAGTCGCCGTTGATGACGGTTTCCACAACGACGTCGCCGTCCTCGTCCAAATCCACGTGGACGGCGTTGGTGTCGCCGAAGAGGTTGTGCAGGTCGCCGAGGATCTCTTGGTAGGCGCCCACCAGAAATACCCCCAAAAAATACGGCTCCCCGCGGAATTCGTGCAGCGCCAAGGTGCGTTTCACGTCATGGCGATCGATGAACCGGTCGATCTTGCCGTCGGAATCGCAAGTAATGTCGGCCAGGATCGCTTGGTGAGTGGGCTGCTCGGTCAACCGGTGGATAGGCATGATCGGGAAGAGCTGCTTGATGGCCCAACTGTCGGGCAGCGACTGGAAAAGCGAGAAATTGCAGAAGTAGGTTTCGCTCAAAAGGGAGTCGAGGACCTCAAGCTCTTCGGGAACATACTCCAGTTGATGCATCATGCGGTGAATCTTGCGACAGATCGCCCAATAGAGATTTTCGGCGAAGGCCCGCTGTTCCAACGACATGTATCCGTTATTGAATAGCGTGATGCTGTTTTCCATAGCCTCTTGGGCATCATGGAAACTTTCCAAAAGGTTGCGGACATTCAGGGAATCGTACGTCTGCCGGAGATCGTGGAGGGGTTGTTCGGCGTCTTCGGCAATCGCCTCGGGAAGGCCGTTCTCGCCGCGGTCCGCCACTCCCAAAACGTTGAAAATGAGAACGCTGTTGTAGGAAACGACCGCACGGCCGCTTTCGGAAAAGATCGTGGGGTGCGGAACGTCGGTATCGTCGCAGACCGTCTGAATGTGGTAAACCACGTCGTTGGCGTACTCTTGGAGGGTGTAGTTGACGCTGGACTCGAACGTTGTTTGGGAGCCGTCGTAATCGACGCCCAGCCCGCCGCCGACGTCGAGATATTCCAGCCCGGCCCCTTGCCGATACAGATCGGCATAGACGCGCGCGCCTTCGGTGAGGGCCCCCTTGATATGGCGAATGTTGGTGATTTGACTCCCGAGGTGGAAATGGAGGAGTTTGAAGCAGTCCGCCATATCATGCTCCTTGAGGAGCTGCAGCGCGCGGAGGATCTCGCTCACGGTCAGACCGAACTTGGAGCGGTAGCCCCCCGACGACTGCCATCTTCCGGATCCGGTGGCCGCCAACTTGACCCGCACGCCGATATTCGGCCGGACGCCGACCTCTTTGGCGAAATGTAGGATGAGTTCCAGGTCCGTGAACTTCTCGACCACCAAGAAGATATTGCGGCCCATCTTTTGGGCCAGCATGGCGGTCTCGATGAAGCGGGCGTCTTTGAACCCATTGCAGACGATGGGGGTTTCGTTATCGGCCAGGGCGATGACGGCCAAAAGCTCGGGCTTGCTCCCGGCTTCCAGACCGAAGCGGTAACTCGAGCCGTATCGGAGGATCTCCTCGACGACTTGCCGCTGCTGATTGACTTTGATGGGGTAGACCAGATGATAGCCGCCGCGGTAGTCGTGTTCGGCGATGGCCTGCGTGAACGCCTCTTTCAGATCGCGGAGCCGATGTTTCAATATCCCGCCGAATCGCAGGAGGACCGGCGTCTGGATGCCGCGGACGATCAACCGATCCAGGAGGTGCTTCAAATCGATGGCGCGCTGCGGATCTTTCTCTGGGTGAACGCAAACGTGTCCCGCTTGGTTTACGGAGAAATATCCTTTCCCCCAACTGGCGACTTCGTACAACTCCTCGGCGTCGGCAACGGACCAGCGACGCGTCTGCAACTCGATTTGGAGCATGGACTTTCACCCCCTTTTCTTGTTCGTTGGTGGAGCAGCGCCGGGGAGACATCCCCCGCATGTTCGTGCCCTCGGCCGCACCGCGGCTGGAATCGTCCGTACCGAATGGAGTACCGCCCGAATTCGCTTTGCCTTTTCCCGGAATCGATCAGCGGCGGATTCGTCGAGCGGGGAACGATGGAATCATTATCGTATGGTATTCCTTTTCCGCCGGCTGAAAAGGGGGCAAAAGTCGATAAACCGCAGGTAGCCGTCGGCGGGCGATCGGAGGCCCCGGCGATTTCGCGCCTCCGCAGCGCACGCAACAGCCGGGCGGAGTCACACGCGAACGTCCTTCCAACCGCCGTGCCGCACCCGCCAGACCATCAGGACGGCGCGCACGTACAAGTCCGTCACCATGGCATACCAGGCGCCGACCACCCCCAAGCCTAAGCCTGTGATCCTGGCACCCAACAACGGCACATGGAGCGCCTCCAGGGCCAACCAGTGGGCGGCGGGTACGCGAATTCCCAGTAGGCCGATCAGGCTGAAGGCGAGCGGCCATCGCGTATCTCCCGCCCCGCGGAGCGCACCGCTGAGTACGATCACCAGCGTGAGGGGCGGCATGGCCAGGGCGATCGTCCGTAGTAGCGGCGCCGCCGCAAGGGCGATCTCTTTTTGGTGCGGCCCGAGCAAGAGGGACGCCAATGCCACCGGACGAAAGTAGAACAACAACCCGGCCAGGCTCATGAAGACGCCGCCGATCAGGCACGCCGCCCAAACGGAGCGTTCGGCCTTGGACTTCAGGCCGGCGCCCAGGTATTGGCCGGCCATCGTCGCGGCGGCCACCTGAAATGCCGCGGCCGGAATGAAAGCCAGCGACTCCACTCGAATCGCAATGCCATGCGCGGCGGCCGCCCGATCCCCCAGCATGTTGATCACGCTCAGGAACCACAGTTGGCTACCCACGACGGACATCGTGTCCAATCCGCCCGGGATGCCGATGCGAAGTACCCGCCGCATCAGCCGCAAGTTGGGCCGGAAGCCGTGGACGTTCAACCGCAAACCATGAACGCCGCGCCATAACATCCAACCCACGGCCAGCCCGCCGACCGTATACCCGCAAGCGGTTCCGAACGCGATACCGTCCCAACCCCAGCGAGGCAGCGGCCCCAAGCCAAGGCAGAACGCCCAACTGACGCTGACGTTCACCAGGTTGACCAACAGCATGACGACCAGGCCTTGGACCATGGCACCGGCGCCCCGCAAGCAGGAAATTCCGACTGCGTTGATCATCACCATGGGCATGACGGGCATGATGTAGTACAAGTATCGAACGGAGCTTTCCGCGGACGGTCCTTTGAGCTGCAAAATTCCTACCAGGGGTTCCGCGAAAACCAAACCGAAAGCCGCTCCGGCGACGGCCAGGAGCATCCCGATGAGAAACGACTGCTGGATGGCACGCTGCGCCACGGCGGGTTTTCTGGCGCCCACGTAACGGGCGACCAGCGCTGCCGCTCCGGTCGCGACCACGCTGAATATCGCGTAGAACAACCACAGCAGGTACGCCATCAGGTTGATGGCCGCCAGATGACGCTCCTCCAGAAAATAGCCCGTCAACGCCGTGTCGGAAAGCCCGACCAGCATTGCGAGCAATTGTTCGGCAAGGACGGGCCAAGCCAAACGGAGCAGCGGCCGAACCACCCCCGGTTCATCGATCCAGTCATTTCTCAAGTTGGCCATGCATATCTCGAATGTTGCTACGGTCCATCAGCGGTTGTGAGGGTCGGGGCGCAGGCCGGTATCGTGGCAAGAGCTAGCTTTTCCCGCCACCGTGCGCGCTCGTCATCGCGCCGCGAGGTCGTGAAGCCGTCCGAGGTGCTTCATGCGGAGAAGTTTTCGGCCGGCATTTCGTCCTTGCTTGCGTCTCCACCGTGCCCAGGCCTCTGCTGCGAGCGATCCAAAAAGCGTAAGTATAACGCAGAATTCACCCCGTGAGTTCGCCGCGAGGGCGCGAGCGGACGGCGCGTCTTGGCTGGCGCTGAGGCGGCGGGCGACTCTAAACGGATGCGGGGCTAGCCTTCGGGGTTGGAAGAAAGAGTTCGGCTATACTTTGCCAAGGCCGCCGAACGTCCGGTACGCCGTCTCGCCGAAAAGGACGAATCGCACCAACTCCGGTGTCCCGTGGTTCCGCAGAAACTCTCCCACCGTCGCGACGGCGACCGCCGCTGCTTGCGGCAAGGGGTACCCGTAAGCACCGGCGCTCAAGGCGGGGAAAGCCACGCTTCGGCATTGGTGTTCCCGGGCCAATTCCAGGGAGCGACGGTAAGCCGACGCCAATAATTCGGCTTCCCCCGATCGGCCGTCCCGGTAGATCGGGCCCACGGCATGGATGACGTAGCGGGCGGGGAGATTTCCCGCTGATGAAATGACGGCGGACCCGGTTGGGCACCCATCCGGGTAAAGCCTACGCGTCTCTTCCATGATTTGAGGTCCGCCGCGGCGATGAATGGCGCCGTCCACGCCGCCCCCGCCGGCTAAACGACTGTTCGCGGCGTTGACCACCGCATCCGTCGTCTGCTCGGTGATATCCCCTTGCACAAGTTCGATGATGCACTTGCCGATCGTCACCTTCATACGCGCCGATCCTCCTTTCAATCCATCCATGGATCGGGTTCGCAAGCAACGGCACCTGGCGACGGAGTCGCGCGTGCCCAACAAGCGGCCGCCCGAGCCACGCCATCCGTCAGTGGGCGGCATGCGTGTGCGGTCTGTCTTCGGGGACCCCGGCGAGGACCCATTCGCCGCGATGAACGCCTTTCAGGCCCTTCAGACGTGCCACCAGCTCTCGGATTCGCGATGCCGGTCCGCGGAGTACGACGACCTCGAGGCACAGGTCATGGGTCAGATGGATGTGCATGGTCGAGACGACGACGTCGTGATGCTCGTGCTGCAACTCTGCCAATTGATCGCGGAGCTGCTCGCGATGGTGGTCGTAGAGGAGGGTGAGCGTTCCGGCGACGTCGCGGCTGTCATCCAACCAGGCACGGCGCGTCAGCATCTCTCGCATGAGCTGGCGTACCGCCTCGCTTCGCGTGGCGAAGTGCTCTTCGCGGCAGAAGCGATCGAACCTCTCGAATAGATCGCTTTCCACCGAAACGGAGAAACGAACGATTTCCGACACGGCCGGACCTCCCATGTGACGGCTTGGGTAGCGTCGCCATCGGCGTCCCAACGGCGGCACGATCGGTCGCCTCCCGCACGGACGGACCTTGCGGCCCGACTAAGACGCCGACAGCTCGGCCATGACTTCGTCGGGGATGTTGAAATTCGAGGAAACATTTTGCACGTCGTCGTGCTCGTCCAACTCTTCCATCAGTTTGAGGACCTTCCTGGCGGTGTCGGCGTCGAGATCGACGTAATCCTTGGCGATGCGGGCAATTTCGGCCGATTCGCACGGGATTTCCGCGGCCGTCAGGGCATCGTTCAAGGCGGCGAACGCAGCGGGGTCGCAGGTGACGACGAAGCGTTCGCCCTCTTGTTTCACGTCTTCGGCACCCGCCTCCAGGGCCGTCTCCATCAGCTTTTCCTCGGAGACCTTGTCAGCGGCAATGAGAAACAGCCCCTTCGTATCGAACATCCAGGCCACGCAACCGGCGGAGCCGAGCTTGCCGCCGTGCAAGTCGAAGCATTTGCGAATTTCGGCCGTGGTGCGATTGCGGTTGTCCGTAAGAACGTCGCAGAGGATGGCCACGCCGTTGGGGCCGTAACCCTCGTAGACCACCTCTTCCAAAGCGGCGCCTTCGATCTCGCCGGTACCGCGCTTCACGGCCCGAATAATGTTATCTTTGGGCATACCGGCGGCCTTGGCCGCGTCGATGGCGACTCGCAGCCGGGCATTGAAGTTGGGGTCGCCGCCCCCCGTCCGCGCCGCCACGATGATGGCTTTGGAGAGTTTGCTCCAAATCTTCCCGCGTTTGGCGTCCACCGCCGCCTTTTTGTGTTTAATGCCGGCCCAGTGTGAATGACCCGCCATTTCGACTCATCCTTAATTCTTTGTCACAGCCTGGAACGAATTTCGTCCGAAACCGAACACCGCGGCCTGCGGTATGCGTCCGCGCAGGGCATCTTTCGCACACCGATATGGTGCATGGTACGAGATACCCGCCGATCGTCGCACTCGCGTCGGGCACGATTCCAACCGTCAATATAGCAGAATTCCGAGCCGTCGGTGATGACCGGCGGCATTGCCCGTCGACGGCCCTGCCGTTGCGGCGGCGAAGACGCGTACCGAAAACGAAACCGGTTCGCCGTCAGGTTCGGTAATCGGCGTTCAATCGTACGTATTCGGGAGTCAGATCCGTAGTCCAAAACCGCCCCGTCGCATTTCCTTCCGCAAAGACTAGCTTGATATGCGTGTCCTTTTCCGCCCGGATGGAGGCCGAGACTTCCGCATCGTTGAAATCCACCGGAGACCCGGCGCGATACAGGAGGTGGCAGTTGATAAAAAGGTCCACCTTCATAGGATCGAAGTTCACTCCGGCATAACCCGCGGCCGAGATGATACGTCCCCAGTTCGGGTCCGCTCCGTGTACCGCCGCTTTGACGAGGGGACTGTTGGCGATGGACCGTGCGATCCGCAACGCATCTTCCCGGGTGCGACAGCCTTCCACCTCGATGATGACGAGGTGGGTTGCTCCCTCACCGTCGGCAGGGATCATCCGGGCCAATTCTCCGCACAATTCGTGCAGTTCGCGGGTGAACTCCTCCAGGAGGTCCCCGGTCAGGGGAGGCCCGCCGGACGCTGCGTTCGCCAGCAGCAGGACCGTATCGTTGGTGCTCATGTGACCGTCCACGTTGATGCAATTGAACGTGTCGTCCACGACCTCGCGGAGGATGCGTTGGGCGGTCTGGGGATCGAGGGCGGCGTCGGTGAAGATGACCCCCAGCATGGTGGCCAGGTTGGGGCCCATCATGGCCGCTCCCTTGACCATGCCGGTGATCTGCACCTCGCGCCGCGCCAGGGAAATTGTTCGCCCGGCCAATTTGTAGACGGTGTCCGTGGTCATCATGCCGCGAGCCGCCAGAATCAACGCTTCTTCATCATTTCCCAGCCGCGCGGAGGCCAACTCGATGCCGTGGGCGATTTTGTCCATCGGCAGGTAGACGCCGATCACGCCCGTGGACATCACGAGCACTTGATCCTCTTCCACGCCGACGGCGCGGGCGGCCAGACGGGCCATTTGCCGGGCATCCTCCATGCCCCGATCGCCGGTGCATGCATTGGCGTTACCGGAGTTGATCACCACCACCCGGATGCGGTCGCTGGGCGTCCGTTCACGATCCAATCGGACGGGAGCGGCGCAGACCAGATTCTGCGTGTACACGCCCGCCGCCGCGCAC
>FWPV01013096.1_pt1 | contig 12561 bp, 13 predicted proteins | sample 2228371 | NCBI WGS metagenome assembly FWPV01 (sample SAMEA103939776, study PRJEB20133) | metagenome | reverse complement strand
ACAGGGGGGCGCTTCGTTCGGGGTGACACCGAGGTGGGGCTTTGTTCGGGGTGACAGGGGGGACGCTTCGCTTCGAGGTGACATGGGGGGAACTGCGTTCGGGGTGACACAACGACGCGGGGTAAGGAGCGAGCACCAATAAGCGGTTCGAAACCCTACAACCAGGTCTCGATACGACGGGGAGAACACCTGCCTACTCGACCCGCGCCCTAACCGATCAAGCCGAAGTGCCCATCCTTGTTTAGAGGTCTCTTTGATCCTCCAATTTCGCAGATCATGCAGATCAATTTCGGGTATAATTATTTCAGCTTGTGAAAACCAAGCGATTTCAACTATCCATTTGAAGAGGAGAAGAAAACCATGAATCGATTTGTAAAAATCCTATCCGTACTCGTTTTACTTTCGCTGTTGGTCGCCGCCTGTGCGCCGGCTGCAACGCCGACACCCGAACCACAACAACCGGTAGCGACCGAAGCCCCACCTCCAGAACCCACAGCCACCGAAGCCCCCCCTGCTACAGAGGAACCCGCTGTTACGGAAGCACCGGCAGCTAAAAAACTGTTGATCTGCCAGGTGACCGATGTTGGCGGTATCGATGACAAGTCCTTCAACGCCACAGCCTGGAAGGGTATCGAAGACGCGATGAAGAAGTACCCCGATCTGGTTGAAGGGAAATACCTCGAATCGCAGCAACAAGCAGACTACGAAGTCAACATCAATGCTTTCCTCGAACAGGGTTGTGATTTGATTATCACGGTTGGCTTCCTACTCGCCGATGCCACAGCAGCGGCGGCCCAAGCTAACCCCGATCAGCTCTTCGCCACCATCGACGTCGACTACCTTGAGTTCCCCAACCTGCGCGGTAGTGGCTTTGCCATCGACCAAGCCACCTTCCTAAATGGCTATCTGGCAGCCGGGATGACCAAGACCGGTAAGGTCGGCACCTATGTCGGTATCGCCTTCCCTGCTACCACCAAGTTTATGGATGGCTTTGCCTTGGGCGTTGCAGAATACAATAAAGTGCATGGTACCAACGTCCAGGTCTTGGGTTGGGATGTCGAAACGCGCCAAGGCTTGGAGGTCGGCAACTTTGAAAGCACCGATGACGGACGCAAGATGGGTGAGACCCTGATGGACGAAGGCGCAGACATCATTATGCCTGTCGCTGGGCCAGTGGGTCTAGGAACATTGGCCGTGATGGAAGAGCGCGACTTCGGTTTGTTGGTCGGCGTGGACAACGACTGGTCACTGGCTAACCCTGACAAGGCAAAATACGTCCTCAGCAACGCCATGAAGAATATGGACCTCTTTGTCCTCGAAACGATCGAGATGCTGATCAATAACAACTTCCAGAGCGGCAACTGGATCGGCACGCTGGAGAACGGTGGCGTCGGCTTGCAATATGGCTCGGAGTGGGGAAGCCAAGTTCCTGACTCGCTGAAGCAAGAGATCGCCGACATTCTCCAAAAGATCATCAACGGCGAAATTGCCACCTTACCCGAAGGCGTCTACTAAACCAACCCTTTCTAGACACCGTTTAGGGTGGTCTGCACGGAGGGCGAAATCCATTCGCCCTCCGTTTTTATTGGGGGCGATGAACTTTACAGAGCTATGGTTTCGCGCAGGGCGTCACCGAATACAACAACGTGCATGGCACCAACGTCCAGGTGTTGGGTTGGGATGTCGAAAGGCGCCAAGGTTTGGAGGTCGGCAACTTTGAAAGCACCGATGACAGGCGCAAGATGGGCGAGACTCTGGTGGACGAAGGCGCAGACATCATTATGCCTGTCGCTGGACCGGTGGGTCTAGGGACATTGGCAGTGACCGAACGCAGGCGACTTGATGATCAAAAGGAGGTACAGGTAGCTCGCACCACCTGCCTAAGCGTAATGGATATGGGGCTGCCATGCAAGGGTTTTACAGCTCAGGGAGCACCTGTCTTTGAATACGATGTGCTCAAGTTGCAAGACCGTAATGAAGCACCGAAGAAAGGACCGAGAACTACCTTTTTTAGCTTGCCTGTGTTTGCAAAATTGTTAGGCAAATGGCAACAATATTGCATGAGTAATAAGGTCAGCTATGTCATAATATCAGATAAATTGCAACGATAATTGTGCGAAGGGTTTTCTCTATCCAATACCCAACCCTACCTAAAGAGGCTCTCGATCTTGTGCGGTAAACCTTATGCTTTCTTTCCGCACCGAACCATCCACTTGTACTGGATCAAGCGGTTCATCTTTACACCACCTCCCTAAAATAGGCAGCGCAGAAGAGGTTGATTGTCACACTGAGGCCGGTCTAGCGCAGCTTGCGATTTATCGAGTCTTCCAGCTCAAGGGCGAGACAGTGCTCGCACAGCGGAATTTCGACTGCATATTCGGCGTTCATGCCGATTTGGGTGATCAAGACCGTTACGGCGATCCTTCCACATTCACAGCGCAGTGCAGTGGGGTTGCTGCCGCGCAGACAAGCCAGACAGAATCCGTCTTTGCCCTTCAAGTAGGGCAGATGACAGGATAAGCAAGGGGATTTGAGGCAAGCTGACATCTTTCCCAGCCTAGTCCGATTCACTTGTATGATAACAGAACGAATGTTCTGTACATAAGCGGTTAAGAACGGTGAAATCAAGGTGAAGGGAAGAGGTTAGCTCTCAGACGAAAAGAGCGGTTCTGGAGGAGAAAAAAGATAGGCGAGGAATTTGCCCAATGTCCCCACCGGCGGTGCAAACCAGTTCTGCCCAGCTTGGGTCGTATAGCAGTAGGTACAGAGCGGTGCAAAGGACAGCCAACCCACTACCGATGGAGATCACCTCGTGACGAGCGTTGCCGCCCATCGCTTTTGGCAATCACCTGAGAATAAAAAAGGAGCGGTCAATCGCCGCTCCCCACCTTGGCGCCCCCGGCGCGATTCGAACACGCGACCCCTTGCTCCGCAAGCAAGTGCTCTGATCCACTGAGCTACGAGGGCAAACAGACCGCTAAGCGGTCTTCTAAAATCTGAGCTTATTGTATCGCGAATCAGGATGCAGGTCAAGAAAAAATTAACCCGATTTCCTCTTGACAAACTGCTGATCCTGATTAAAATAGAACATAAGTTCTATTTATGGAGAATCGATATGGAAATCGGCATGTTATGGTTTGATAACGATCCCAAAGCCGGGCTGGCAGAAAAAATCCACAAAGCCGCAACCTACTACCGCCAAAAATACGGCCGAACGCCGGACATTTGCTTCATTCACCCCACCATGTTACCCAAGAACGGCAGTGATCCCACTTCACTGCGCTTGCCGCTGCCGGATGTCGAGATCCGCCCGTCGAAATCCGTCCTGCCCAACTACTTTTGGATTGGCGTCAATCCGAAATCTGGCGAAGTGTGAGTCCCGCCACCAAGCTTTCCAGCGCCACATCCGCGTCGCTCTCACCGCGCTTTATAGCAACGTCTATTTCCATCAGGCGTTGATAGAGATGGCGCAAGCCCGCTAAGGGAAACTTTTGTGCCTGCTCGATCGCCAAGCGTGCCGGATAGGGTGAAATGCGGAAACGGCTTAAGGTTTGGACGGCCTCGGCAGGCGTTTGCCCCTCTTCTAGAGCCAACTTTGCCAACAGGATTTGACGGAATTGATGCACCACGCTGAAAAAGATCATCACGGCGTCTTGGTCATTGAGCATCTGACGCAATACCTTCAGCGCTTTGCGTCCGTCTCCCTGACGAAGCGCATTGGCAAGAGCAAAGTTTTCGACCGTTTCAAGATACGGACAGAGCTGCTCGACATCGGCTATCTCCACCGCCCGCTCGAAATGTACATAGTTCAGCAGTTTTTCGATTTCCATCTCCGCCAGACGGCTGTCCTCGGCAACGATTTCGGATAAGCGTTCGGCGGCCGGGCGGGAAAACTCGCCTCCCAATTGGCGAGCGCGATCGAGAATCCATTGCGTCATCTCTGCCCCACGCCGCAAGCGGAATTGACGGACGAAAACGCGCTGCGGCTGGCTCTCTGCCCAGCGTTCCAGCCAGTGGCGCTTGCCCTTCTCATAATCTTTGGGATCGGTGAGCAAGCCTTTTTCGAGCAGCACCAGCGCCGTAGAGGGTGGGACTTGCTCTAGCAGGGCAATCAATTTCTTTTGATCACCTTCGCTGTTCGCCAGCGCCAGAGGATTCTCCACAATCACCAGACGTCGGGCAACCAAGAAGGGATTAGCTAAGACGCTTTCTCGCAGGGTCTCCAAATGGATAGTTTTACCGTCCAACCGCTGAATGTTGAGCGCCGCCATCCCTTCATCGCCGATGCGCTTTTCCATACTCTCAATAAATTGCGCTGCGGTGAACTCATCTTCGGCTTGCAGAAGGTAAATGGTGGGTTTTGTTAAACTCACCCCTCAGCTCCGCGTTGAAATCCGATAAGCGCGCATCCATCCCCGCCGCATCAGACGGATGTCGGTCACTTCGAGCGTCCGCACCTCTCCTGAGGTGGTCACACGGCGCTGCAGCCAGACGCCGACCGGGCGGGCTAATAGGATGCTCAGTCCGGCAAGCGAGATGGCTAACGGTAAGCGTTCGAATTTATCGCGCAGGCGTTTCCCCGAACCCAGAAAAGCCAGCAAAGCAGATGCCCCGCTCAATAGGGCGGCCGCCGCCAAATTCGTCCCACAGAAGGGATGAATTGCCAGCTCCCGTTCACCGCTTTTCAAGCGTTGTAAGGCTTCTGCAATGCTCTCCTGAACCTCCTCGAAGGATACATCGCCCAGAATCCAAAAGCCGAAGAAATCGGATTGTCCCGCCAGCGAGGTGTGCGGCTTACGCTGCGCAAGCACGTGCAAGGTGGCATGTTCCAGTGCATGGTTGCGGCGGACGCGATCGACTATTTGGGTTAGGAAAAAAGCTCTTGTAGTGTGCCCTAGGTCAGATGACATCGGTAAACCTCTTTCAGGGTTCCAGCCTACAGTGATGTGCTAAAGATATGCCAATTCTACCACTTCAACTGCAGTGAGCGAGGGCTCAGGTTCTTTGCAAGTAAAATGTTACTGAATTATCATCTTTCACTTATGACGCATTCGGTAACATGATCATTTGGCTTAACACGGGGCAGTCGATTCCAAAACGGGCAAGATAGGGATCATCATCTTCTGATCTGTGGGAGGACATACGCGCACAAGGCTTTCTCCGAACGGGGAGTCCAATACTGCCGCTAGATGCCAACATGGGTGTTTGCCATTACGGACGGCGGTCTGCGCCAGACGGAATGGGCGAAACATTAACACACTTCCATCGATTAGAGAGTTTAGGGTACAATCGATGCTGACATGATGCAACAACGCACGCTGGATCGGCGCAATCTCTCCATGTTGATTTTGGCACACATGATGACCGACCTCAACCAAGGGGCTGTTCCGGCGCTCATCCCATTTCTGGTTGCCCAGCAAGGATTGAATTACGTAGGCGCTTCTGCTATCACCGTTGCCGGCACATTGATCTCCTCCGTTTTGCAACCGCTATTAGGGTTTGTTTCGGATCGCAAATCCCTTTCCGGACTGCTGGTCATTGGACCTCTTTTGGCTGGTTTAGGATTGGCGTTGAGCGGCAACCTGCCAGGATACGGATGGGTCTTGCTTGCCATCCTGACCAGCGCCATTGGCGTTGCGGCTTTTCACCCCGAAGCGTATCGTTATGCCAATTATTACTCAGGATCTCAAACTGCTACGGGCATGGGAATCTTCTCAGTGGGCGGCACAATTGGTTATTCGTTTGGCCCGCTTGTGCTCACTTTTTTGATCGTACAAGGAGGATTGACGGCTACGGTGTGGATGTGCCTGCCCACTCTTGGGGTCGCCGCCTATTACCTGGTCCGCCAATCGCGCTTGCGCTCCCTGCGCTTTGAACAACAACAGTCTATCCAGCAGAATGGGCAGACCAATTGGCGGGCAATGTCTTTGCTGCTCTCGGTGATCGTCATGCGTTCGATGTCTTATTACTGTCTGGCGACTTTTGTCCCCCTATTCCTGATCCGTGCGCGAGGATTCTCTACGCCGCTGGCAAACAGCGCCCTGACAGTGATGTCCGTTGGCAGTATTATTGGGGCTTTGCTCAGTGGCCCAATTGCTGACCGAATCGGGCGACGGCGCGTGCTTTTCTGGCTGGCTCTGGTCATCAGCGTAGCTATTTTCAGCTTTGTCTTCGCCAATGCGGCGCTCTCTTTTCCGATTTTAGGGCTAGCCAGCGCGGCACTTTCTGCCTCGTTTACCATTTCAATGGTCTTGGGACAATATTACGGGCGCGGTCATTTAGGATTGGCTTCGGGGTTGACGGTGGGGCTAGCAGTTGGATTTGGCGGGCTCAGCGCCCCTCTGTTCGGATGGATTGCCGATCAGCTAGGTTTGACCACCACCCTGTCTTCTGTCGCTATTCTGCCCTTGATGGCAGCAGGGCTGATCCTTTTCTTGCCTCAGGAGAGCCCATGAACTTCGATGAGAAAGCTCGCGAATGGGATCGTAACCCGCTGCGTTTAGAACGCGCTCGAGCAGTCGCCGAGGCACTGCGCCAGCAAATTCCACTTCACCGCCAAATGAAAGCCTTAGAATACGGCTGTGGCACCGGCTTGCTCAGCTTTGAGCTGCGCGCCGACCTGGGTGAGATTCTCCTCGCTGACCGTTCAGTCGGTATGCTAGAGGTACTAAGGGAGAAAATTGAGGCTGTTCAGGCGCATCATCTCTTCCCTATCCAGCTCGATTTGCTCACTGACCCTCTGCCACCTCAACGCTTTGGGTTGATTTACAGTCTAATGACCCTGCATCATATCCCCGACACACAGCGCATTCTTAGCCTTTTTTACCAACTCCTTGAGCCAGGCGGCTACCTGGCAATTGCCGATCTGGATCAAGAAGATGGCACTTTTCACAAAGAACCCTTTGAAGGCCATCTGGGCTTTGACCGCCAAGCCCTTGCCGATCTGGCTGAAGCAGTTGGCTTTCAGGTTTTGGGCTTTGAGACCGTCTATGAGATGGTCAAAGTGGTTGAAGAGCGGCAGCGTGCCTATCCGATTTTCTTAATGACCGCTCGAAGACCCTGAAGCGATACGATTGGTTACACAGGAGCGATTCGAAATGCTCAGCAGGCACCTCCAAACCTGAACGATACAGAACGGCGCAGTTCTGCGCCGTGAGACGCTTCGCCTGTGCCGCTGAGCAGAGAGGATACCGTTTCTTTTCAACACCGGCGGCACAAGTCGGCGTTGCTCGCGATTTCCATTGCTGAGAGGATCGAGCCAAGCTGGGCAATGGGGAATCTCTCCATAAAACATCTTACTAAAAAGGAGATTGAACCATGTCCGACTTTGATTCCAACACGGTCATCCTAATCACCCGCCACGGGATGGGGGATGCCGACCCCGCCCTGCAGCAAAAACTGATCGGCGTTTATCTTTCCCTGCTCGATCAAAACAATCTCTTACCGGGGGCAATTTGTTTCTACACCGAAGGGGTTAAGCTGGTCGTCGAAGGATCACCTGTCCTCGAAACGCTCGCTTCATTGCAGAACAAAGGCGTCTATTTGCTGATCTGCAGTACTTGTTTAGACTTCTTCCAATTGGCGGATAAAGTGAAGGTTGGCATAAAGGGTGGCATGACCGATATCATCGAAGCTCAGCGGCGTGCTACCAAAGTGATTTCAATTTAACTACAACTCGGGGTAATACTATCCAAACCGCAGAAAGTTTGCTTTAGAAAGACGGTGCGAGAGGTGATCCTCTCGCATCAGTTATTCTATTAGTGGAGGTCGAGAGAAAAAACTATTTCCTTTGAGTTCTATCCCCGCTCGAACAGGCGATCAACCTCCGTAACCCAGAACCATGCATCAAACCGACCGATAAACCCTATAGCGTGCGGAGTTTCCAGTAAGTTCGTGGGAGTCGCTTCATTTTCTCCCTTGTCGAAAGGTGAGCGCGCCGATGAAAGACATCATAATCATTCGCTTCGATTTTATCTAAAATGGCACGGTAAACATCTAAAGCCACCCCAATGGCAAGTCGGCCGTCTGGATTCAGCAGGCGAATACCCGGCCAAGCTTCGGTATAGAGTTGTCGGGTGCGCAGGATTTGAAAGCGCATAAATTGTCTCCAGCGCTTGGTCACTTGCCCAGCAAAGATATCGCTCTCATCCAACCCAAAGGCTTCCAACTCTTCAAGAGGCAAATAAATGCGCCCCTTGCGATAGTCTTCACCGATGTCTCGCAGGATGTTCGTCAACTGAAGAGCAACCCCTAACTTGATCGCATAGGGAATTGCCTCTTGGCTATGATAGCCGATAATGTGCATACTCATCAGTCCCACCGTTGAGGCGACTGAATAGCAGTAGGTTGCAAGCTGGTCGAACGTTTGATATCGATGTTGTTGGGTATCCCGTTCGACCCCATCGATCAATTGTAAAGCGTAATGGCGGGGAATCGCATACTGGCTGAGGGTATCTATCCAAGCCAGGGCGACTAAGTCCTTCAGTTCAGCGGGAGGATTTTGGACAACGTGTCTCCACCACTGCAGGGATTCACATGGGTTTTGGTCGTGATCTTCGATATCGACAATGTCATCCACGGTGCGGCAGAAAGCATACAAGGCGCGCACGGCTGAACGCTTGCCGGAAGGAAGGAAAGCTGAAGCAAAGTAGAAAGATTTGCTGTGTTGAGCGGTGATCTCAGCAGCCAATTGATACGCTTGGCGCAATCGCCCTTGATTTTCCTCAACTCTCATCGACCAATTCGGGGACGCTAAGTTGGCTTGAAAAGCTAAAGAGAGCAGTTGATCTTCCCAGTTTGCTTCCATCTCCATCCTAATCCTCAGTAGTGTACGCCCGTATTATACATGAATTGTCCAATTTGTCAATAAAAAAACGGAAAATATCTTGAAATTATCTTGACATATTATAGATTTCGGCTATAATACAAGTAATTGGGACGTCCACAGCTTTGTCGCACGACCATCGCTACCGCAGATTGCTCCCTATGGACGTCCCATCTCAACTTGCGAGAACAAGCCGTCCGTTCGGATGGAAGGAGAGTTTATGAAACCAACGGTTCTGATCGTCGGTGCTGGCATTGGCGGGATTGCTACCGCAGCCCGTTTAGCAAAAAACGGTTTTGAGGTCACCGTCGTAGAAAAGAATGACCAACCAGGAGGTCGTTGCGGACAATTTATTCGTGACGGTCACCGCTTCGACATCGGTCCGACCCTTTTCCTCATGCCCGAAGTATGGGAAGAGACCTTTGCCGCGCTCGGCGAGCGGATGAGCGATCACCTAGATTTACGCCGTATCGATCCGACGTACAAGGTTCACTTTGAAGATGGTCTAAAAATTGCCCTTACCTCAAATCTAGGGGCAATGCAAACCCAATTGGAAAAGATCGAAAAGACCGCCTTCACGGGTTTTCTGCATTACCTAGCAGAAGGTAGTAAGCACTATAAGATTTCTCTGGAGAAGTTCGTCGGGCGCAATTTTTACAGTCTGTTGGATTACTTTGCCCCCGCCAATCTGCCTCTCCTCTTTCAACTCAAGGCGCTGGTAAAACATTACGACAACGTCGGAAACTATTTCACTGACCCGCGCCTAAAAGCGGCTTTTACCTTTCAGAATATGTATTTGGGCTTAAGCCCATACGATGCGCCAGCTACCTATTCTTTACTGCAGTACACCGAACTTGCCGAAGGGGTTTGGTACCCCATTGGAGGGCTATATGCGGCTATCCAAGCTCTGACGAAGATCGCCGAGAAACTCGGCGCACGATTCGTTTACCGTTCTGAAGTGACCCGCATCGAAACAGACGGGGATCGGGTTGAATGCGTTCATCTAAAAGATGGCAGCACTCTGCGCGCCGACATCTATATCGGCAATGCCGACCTCCCTTACATCTACAAAGAACTGTTGCCCGACAAAGAAGCAGGACGCAAATTTGATCGCCTGCTCTACACCTGCTCCACGATTATGTTCTATTGGGGAGTCGATAAACCCTATCCGCAAATTGCCTTACACAATGTCTTCCTGAGCGGCGATTACAAAGCCTCTTTCGATCGGATTTTCAAAGATCACACCCTGCCAGATACCCCTTCGTTTTACGTTCATGCACCGGCGCGGGTGGATGCCGCGGCTGCACCTTCAGGGCAAGAGACGCTCTTTGTGCTCGTGCCGGTTGGTCACCTAGATGAAGAACGCCCCCAAGACTGGGATAAACTCGTGCAACACGCCCGTGAGACTGTCTTTAGCCGTCTTGCCAAAGAAATGGATGCGGCTGATTTGCCACAACACATCAAGTTCGAAGTGGTCTACACCGCTCAAGACTGGAAGCAGCGCTTCAATCTCGATAAAGGGGCAGCCTTCGGGCTCAGCCACAATTTCTGGCAAGTGGGATATTTGCGGCCGCAAAATCGGCACAAGCGTTACCGCAATTTGTACTTTGTTGGCGCTTCCACCCATCCAGGCACCGGTTTGCCGATTGTCTTACTTTCGGCGCGCCTGACCACCGAACGCATCCAACGCGAATTGGGGTCTTTGCTGCCCCGCTATTCCTCATCCCTCCCCACGACGGTGACTCCGTGAACCCACTGAGTACCACTCCGGCGTTTAATTTGAAAGTTGTCTTGAGAGAAACGGGTATCCGTCCGGATACCTTACGCGCTTGGGAAAGACGCTACGGGCTTCCAAAACCGCAACGCTCGCCCGGCGGACACCGCCTGTATTCCCAGCGTGATATCGAAATGATTAAGTGGCTGATGGCGCGTCAGGACGAAGGACTTTCCATCGCCCGCGCCATTGACCTGCTGCGCAGCCAGATTGCCCAAGGCAACGACCCCTTAGAACAAGCCCAACCCGCTTTCCCACAGCCCATCACCACGCCAGGCACGCTGGAAAGCTTACGCGAGGAGTGGATCGAAGCGACTTTAGCCTTTGAAGAACACAAAGCAGAAGCGCTCCTGAACCAAGCTTTTGCTCTTTACCCTATCGAAACGGTAGTTTCCGAAATCTTGCAAGCTGGGATGACCCGCATGGGCGACCAGTGGTACTTGAACGACATCTCGGTTCAACAGGAACATTTCGCCTCTGCGTTAGTGCAAAGACGACTGAATTCCCTCATTGCCGCCTGTCCACCCCCCACGCGAGCCGAGACCGTGCTGATCGGCAATCCTCCCAAAGAGCAACACCTTTTGCCCATCTTGATGCTCAATCTTTTCCTCCGCCGCCGCGGTTTTGGGGTGGTCGACCTCGGCGCAAATGTCCCCTTGGCACAATTCGATGAGACGGTGGCACGGATTAAGCCTCATTTGGTCATCCTGAGCTCTCAAAGATTAACGACCGTCGCTCCCTTGCTTGAAGTAATCCTTGCCCTTCATCCGTTGAAGGTTCAGATTGCTTATGGGGGACGCATCTTCAACCTGATGCCTGAATTGCTCGAGTTGATTCCGGCGCATTTTCTGGGAAAGAGCCTTGATGAGGCTGTGCAAAACGTGGAACGCATCGCTCTTCAGCGTCCCCCTATGCCTTTGCCGTCCTCTGTGTTAGACGACTATCATCAAACGGCGGAGGTTTTTCGCAGCCATCGATCGCAAATTGAAGCGCTGTTGACCGATGAATTGCGAGCTATGCAATTACCGCAGGAATATCTGACTACTGCCATTGAGGATTTTGGCGATGTGATCCATTCAGGGCTGGCAATCGGCCATCTAGACTCAATTCAGTCGGAATTGGAGTGGTTACAAGGCTTACTACATCAACATCATCTCCCTGCTGGGATCGTGATCCCGTTTTTATTGAGATACGCCCATGCGGTGCGTGCTGTCAACCTCGTGGAACTAACAGCCCTAGCGGAGTGGCTTGAACAGGCTGCCGAACGGCTGACGCTGTCTGGGGATCAAACGGCTCATCGAAGAATGTCTGAGGAGGAATAACCCACAAATTGGTTTTACGAGGGTTTGCGCCGCTCGAAGCGAGAGTTGGATGGATACGCTTGGCTTACTTTGAATTGCCATCTAGCGTCATTTCGAATGCTCTTTACTGGTATGTCGTATGTCCTCTCTTGTAGTGTCGCGCGCTCTATCCTGTCATGTCGAACACTCGCTCCTGTCGTGACATTCCTACTTCCGGTCATGTCGCACGCTCCCCCCTGTCATATCGAACGCCATCTCCTCTCGTTTTGAACGTCCCATCCTCTCTTCGAACGCCCTCTCCTGTCATGTCGAACGCCATCTTCTGTCATATCGAACGCCCTCTCCTGTCATGTCGAACGCCCTCTTCTGTCATATCGAACGCCCTCTTCTGTCATATCGAACGCAGTGAGATATCTAAGACCCCTCACTTCGTTCGGGGTGACACGAGAGGTGCTTCGTTCGGGGTGACACGAGAGGTGCTTCGTTCGGGGTGACACGAGAGGTGCTTCGTCCGGGGTGACACGAGAGGTGCTTCGTCCGAGGTGACGAAGGGACGCAGGTTGAGTAGCGGAACGAAGTGGAGCGTATCGAAACCATTGGGTTGAGCCTGTCGAAACCCCGCGACTGGGTCTCGATACGGGCTGACGCCCTACTCGACCCGC
>FWPV01013094.1_pt1 | contig 12561 bp, 8 predicted proteins | sample 2228371 | NCBI WGS metagenome assembly FWPV01 (sample SAMEA103939776, study PRJEB20133) | metagenome | reverse complement strand
CCTGTAGCTTCCATTGTGCAGGCACGGTTCAGCTCGGGCAGGAAATGATGCGGCTCGGGTGCGAGGCCGGGTTCTCCGAGGAGATGGAGTGGCTGGCGGACATCCTGTCCTGGCCTGTGGAGTGGTCGGCCCTGCACGGCATCGCCGAAATCAAGACGCCGATCCTCAAAGTCTCTACGCGTACCGACGCCACGCCGATTAAGTACACCGTACGCCGCTGCGGCCAACGCTATCCCGAGCAGGGTGCGCGCGGCAATAGCTTTCCGTATCGGCTGCGGTCGGAGGCGCCGCCTGCGCCCCAGCATTCTTCAATCGCCAGCGCGCGGGAGCGTATGCCGCCCGAGCAGCAGCCCGCCTGGTATTTCGAGGACAATGGTTTCTCCTCGGCCCTGGCCATGCAGCAGGCCCTGCCGCCGCTGCATCAGCGCTGGCGGGCGCAAGGTCTGCCAACCCCAGCGGTCAGGATGGGCCTGCGCTGGGCGCAGCCGGGGGCGCGGTCTTGGACCTGGGCTGCGGCAACGGCGCGCTGCTGGAGAAGATTTGCCGGGCTAACCCGCACGTGATTCCCTGGGGTGTGGACCAGTGCGCCCAGTCGATTCTGCACGCCGCAGAGCTGTTTCGCTCGCACGGCGAACATCATTTCCAACAGGCGAACCTCTTCCAGTTCCCCGAATTGCTACCCGAGGAGTTCCACTTTGCCCTCGTGCTCCTCATGCCAGGGCGGCTCCTGGAAGTCGATCCTCGGTGCGCCGCGGGCCTGAGGCAATGGCTCAAGCGCCGTGCGCAGAGGCTTCTGGTCTATGCCTATGGTGATTGGCTGGCCCGGTGCGGCAATCTGGCTGGGTTGGCACGCCAGGCTGGACTGCTCGTAGCCGGCCAGCCCGGCGCCACGGTCAGCTTGGCCACGATCCCGGGGTGATTCATCCCCCGAGGGATTTCGGCGATCCTAAACCGGGCCACTCCCCTCCTCGATGACCTTGAACCCCATCAAGTCGCCCAGGTCTTGCACCGGCTTCATGTAGTCGCCGTAGAACACGGCCCGATGGAGCAAGGTCATGGTATCGCCCTGGATCACATCTTCGCCCCAGCGTAGGAACAGTCGGCGGGCATCGGGCACGCTCTGGGTGAACTGGGTGCGGCACGCCAGCGGACTCGTACTGGTCTCGATGATCTTGCCCGTGACGATCAGCATCGTATCCAGGTTCACCAACTTGGCGCAGGTGACAGGCTGGCCAATTCGGTTTTGGACCTCCAGGGCCACGCCCCCGCGGCTGTCGGTCTGGGTGCGGATCGAGAAGGGGAGGCGTTCCCCCGCGGGAGCGTGGGAACGAGCGGAGTGGGTCTCGCGCCGACGCTCCTGCGTCGGCGCGTCTGGGGCGACGCTCTGCGTCCGCGGAGGGGGTTCGGCGGGCGAAGGGGGCCGCGGAGCGGCGGGGAGCGGCGTTCCCACGCGGGAGCGTGGGAACGAGCAGACGGAATGGGTCTCGCGCCGACGCTCCTGCGTCGGCCGCGGAGCGGCGGGGGGAGCAGGCTGGGCCTTGCGTCGGCGCGTCTGAGCAGGATGGCGGCTGATGTTCATCTCAGACCTAATCAGGGAGAGGACAATGCGCACTCGAATTCTGGGATATACGGGGGCGCCGCTGACCACGATCGGCCTGGGCACCTGGGCCATCGGCGGAGGCGGCTGGGCGTTCGCCTGGGGCGCACAGGACGATGCGGATTCGATCGCGACGATCCGCCGCGCCCTGGACCTGGGCATCAACTGGATCGACACGGCAGCCGTCTATGGCCTGGGCCATGCGGAGGAGATCGTCGGCCGCGCCATCGCCGGACGGCGCCATGAAGTGTTCATCGCCACCAAGTGCGGGCGCGTGTGGGACGAGGGGAGCACCACCCCCTACGGCCGCCTCACGGCTGACAGCGTCCGCCGCGAGGCCGAGGCCAGCCTGCGCCGCCTGAATATCGAGCAGATCGACCTCTACCAGATCCACTGGCCCAATCCGGAGCCGCAGATCGAGGAGGCGTGGGCGACCATCGCCGACCTGGTGAAGGAGGGGAAGGTCCGCTACGCCGGGGTGTCCAATTTCAACGTCGCTCAGCTCCAACGCATCCAGCCGATCCATCCGGTCGCCTCGCTGCAGCCGCCTTACAGCATGCTGGCGCGCGGCGTCGAGGAGGAGCTGCTGAGCTACTGCGCTGCGCATCAGATCGGCGTCATCGTCTACAGCCCGATGCAGGCGGGCCTGCTCACCGGCAAGGTCACGCGCGAATGGGTGGAGCAGCTTCCCGAAGATGACTGGCGCAAGCGCAACCCGCGCTTTCGCGATCCCGAGCTGAGCGCCAACCTGGCCCTCGTCGAGGGGCTGCGGCCGATCGCCGAGCGCGCGGGGAAGACCGTGGCGCAACTGGCGCTGGCGTGGGTGTTGCGTCGTCCAGAGGTGACGGCGGCGATCGTCGGCGCGCGCCGGCCCTCGCAGATCGAGGAGACGGTGGCGGCCAGCGATTGGGACCTGTCGGCGGAGGAGATCGCCGCCATCGATGCCTTGCTGGCGGCGCGGGAGCGAGCGCTGGCATGACGGACGCGCGACGGTTCGATGTGCTCGTGATCGGCGAGATCAACGTCGATCTGATCCTGCGCGCGCAGGAGATCGTCCCCACCTTCGGGGCGGAGAAACTGGTCGAGGACTGCGAGCTGACGATGGGCAGTTCCTCCGTGATCACGGCCTGCGGCATGGCCCGGCTCGGGTTGCGCGTTGCGTTCTGCGGGCGTGTGGGCGACGACCAGTTCGGCCGTTTCATGCTCAACGAGATGGCAGCGCGGGGCGTGGACGTCTCACCCGTGATCGTCGACCCCGCGGTGAAGACTGGCATCACCGTCAGCCTCTCGACGCCGCGCGATCGCGCCATGCTCACCTATCTGGGAGGAACGATCGACGGCATGAGCGCAGAGGATGTCCCCGGCGACCTTCTGAGCCGGGCGCATCACATCCACGTGGGCAGCTTCTTCCTGCAGACGCGGCTGCAGCCGGGGCTGGCGAGCCTCTTCGCGCGGGCGCGCGCGCAGGGGGCCACCACCTCGCTCGACGTCGGCTGGGATATTCATGGCCGTTGGGACGGGGGCCTGTGGGAGACGCTGGCGCAGACCGACGTGTTCCTGCCCAACGAGACCGAGGCCGCTCACATCTCTGGGCTGGAGGATGAAGCGGCAGCCTGCGCGCGTCTGGCGGCGCACGTCGCGGGCGGCGCTGGCGTGGTCGCCGTCAAACTGGGGGCGCGCGGCGCGATCGCCCGGCGAGGGAGAGAGGCGGTCCAGGCGTCGATTGTCCCCGTGACGGTGATCGATACCACGGGCGCCGGCGACTCGTTCAACGCTGGTTTCCTGTACGGCTTCCGGCAAGGATGGCCGCTGGCGCGCGCGTTGCGCATGGGGACCGTCTGCGGCTCATTATCGACGCGCGCGGCGGGGGGGACCGCGGGGCAGCCGACGTTGGAGGAGGCGTTGGCGGCTTTGGGAGAATGAACCTCGCCCTTCCCTGAGGAAGGCGAGGGCTGTCCGCTCCCGAAGCAGCGAAGCGCTCAGATGAGGAAGTAGCTATGGCGGTTGAGGCAGGCCGCGATGTGCGCGCCATCCGGCGCGTGTTGATTATCACGATGTTGATCAACGCCCTGGCGACGGCGGCGAAGCTGATCGCTGGCGTGGCGTCCGGCTCGTTGGGGCTGGTGGCGGACGCGCTGGACACCCTCTTCGACGCGGCGTCGAATGTGGTGGGCCTGGTGGGGCTTTCCCTGTCGGCCCATCCGCCGGACGCCGAGCATCCCTATGGCCATCGCAAGTTCGAGACGATCGCGGCGCTGGGCATCGCGCTGCTGTTGATCTTGACGAGCTGGGAGCTGCTGCGGAGCGCGGTGGGCCGCCTGAGCGCTCCGCCGACGCCCCAGCTCGAGCCATGGACCTTCGCGGCGATCGTCTTCGGCATCGTGTTGCAGGGGGCCACCAGTTGGTACGAGCTGCGCGAGGGGCGTCGGTTGCGTTCGGAGGTGCTGGTGGCCGACGCGCTGCACACGCGCGCCAACACGTTGATCTCGGCGTCGGTGTTGGTGGGCATGGGGGTGGTCTGGCTGGGCTACGCGTTCGTCGATCCGATCCTGGGGGCGGGCATCGCCCTGTACATTGCCAAGATCGCCTTCGACATCGTGCGCGAGAACGTGCCCGCGCTGGTGGACAGGGCGGTGGTCGCCGAGGAGACGGTGGCGCAGGTGTTGGAATCGGTATCGGGGGTGGAATCGTACCATCGGATCCGCAGCCGTGGGGCGCCTGGCCACGCCGCCATCGACCTGCACCTGCGGGTGGGGCCGCGGCGGCCGGTGGAGGAGGCGGAAGCGATCGCGGACGAGGTGCGGAGTCGGCTGTTGGCGCTGGATGGCGTGAGCGACGTGACGATCCACGTCGAGGGGCAGCGCGGCCCTGATCCGGCGGCGGGGGAGCTCTTCGCGGTCATCAAACAGGCGGCGGATGGGCTGGATCTGCGCGTGCATGAATGTCGGGCGCACCTGGTGGATGGCGCGGTCGAGGCGGAGGTGCACGTCGGCGTGGCGCCGCAGCGCACGGTGGCGGAGGCGCATGCCCTGGCTGACCAGTTGGAGCGGGAGGCGCTGGCCCGGCTGCCGCAGATGAGGCGCATCCGGACGCACATCGAGCCGGCCACGCGGGAAGTGACCGCAGGAGAGGCGGTCGCTGACGATCTGCAACAGCAGATCGAGCAGGAGATCATCGGCGCGGCGGAGGCGTTGCCTGGCCTGCGCGATTTTCATGAGATTCGCGTGCAGCGGGTGGAGGGGCGGCTGTTCCTGTCGCTGACGTGTCGAGCGGACGCGGGGCTATCGGTAGTGGAGGCGCATCGGCTGGCGTCTGAGCTGGAGGCGGCGCTGATGGAGCGCCGGCCGGAGATCGCCGAGGTGCTCGTGCATGTAGAACCGAGGTGATACTATCAATTGCCTCACGTGGCGATCTTTTTGGCGATGATATCCACCACATCCAGGATGCTTAGGGGATCTCCAGGCTTAACATGGGTCTCTTCGCCGACATGGATATGGTGAGGATAATTGGGGAGGCCTGGATAGTGCGGCGCGTTGTCCCAACGCTTCCGTAGGGATTGTCGAGTTGAATCCATCCATTGATGGCGATACTCTACTAACCTTACTCGATCGTCGATGATGACAAAGAATTCTGACACTTCAACAAAGTCGCCATTGGTTAAGGCGAGTCGGACGCGAAGGAAGCCGCGATCCTGGAGAGCATATTCTTGAACAATGGCAATCTCAGTGACTGTGGGGTTGCTCGCCAGGGCAGCCTTAATTCTTTCTATATGAGATTGTGCGTTCATTCGGTGGTCTCACCACTTAGAGCAGCCAGTTGTTCTTTCACCGATAGCCACATCTGATAGAAGGCGCTCCATTCGAACATGTCTGCAGAATCGCCGAGAGCGCCAGCTTGGAATTGGCGATAGAACTCCTCCGATGAGAGTTGATATTGTGCTTCAAAGGCACGAAGGTGCTGTTCGATCTGAGCCAACTCGCGGCGCGCACGATCTTGCTCCAGGGCGATGAGCTTGTCAATCGTGGCGTCAACTGTGTGGCTGCGGTATCCTTGCCGGTATAAGCGCTCGAGCGATTGGATCCTGGTCAAAGTTTCTCCACCTATGCTCATGTCAATTCACCTCCTTCCATACCATTGTGCACAATTTTACATCATCTAATGGGATATAGCGAGTCAAAGCCGAGGCGCCGAGGCCGATTGGCCGGTTGGAACTTTTGACAAATTGAGATAGCCGTGCTAGACTTGGGCTATCCGAACGAGCCGAAGTGGCGGAATTGGCAGACGCGCTACGTTCAGGGCGTAGTGGGCGAAACGCCTGTGTGGGTTCAAATCCCACCTTCGGCACCAGGACGAATCCCAGCCCCACCTGTTGGCTGGGATTTTGTCTATCATCCTCCTGAGGTCTCTTCCCGCTTTGCGATTGCGGTCGGCGAGGGGCGGCGTCTATGCGGAACCTGCGGCTGGCGCTCAGTTCGGGACAGTGGATGATCCTGGTCGCGATCGTGTTGCTGGGGCTGTTGGGCTTCGGCTATATCGAGCGGACGACGGAGCAACTGGCAGCCCAGGCCGAACTGGAACAGTGGGAAGCGCGCGTTCAAGAGGCCAGGGCGCAGCGTGAGCGCCTGGAGAAGGAGCTGGCCTATGTCCAGACCGACGATTATATCGATCGGCAGGCGCGCGCCATTTTCGGGTGGGTGCGGCCGGGCGAGACGCCAGTGGAGGTGATCATCCAGGAGCCGCCAGCGGCGGCGGCGCAGTCGGCCGGGCAGCCCGCGCGGGCCAAACAGCCGTGGCAGGCGTGGTGGGAATTCTTTTTTGGCCCTTAATTTGACAAGGGACCATCTGCGTGTATAATTTTCGGTGCGATGCGGGGTGGAGCAGAGGCAGCTCGTTGGGCTCATAACCCAAAGGTCGCAGGTTCGAATCCTGCCCCCGCTACCTGGGGCTGATAGCATAGGCTGTCAGCCTTTCGTTATCCAGCCAGGCGACGTAGCTCAGTTGGCAGAGCAAGCGGCTCATAATCGCTGGGTCACTGGTTCGAGTCCAGTCGTCGCCACTGCCGCGACAGGTACGGTCAAGTTTCCCTGGAAGTGTGTTCCCCCTTGTGGTCGCGCCGGACCATGAGGGGGTTTTTTATGTGCATTTTTCAATAGATAGCCTCATGGAGAGACCGCGCTGGGAGGAGGGCCACGATGTCAGGCAGTCTGTTGGCGAAAGTGGGGGTGTTCGGCATTGGCCTCGCAGCTTACTGGCCGCAGTTCGCAGAGTTGAAAGAGCGGCTGGAGGGGTACCAGGCCCAGGTAGAGGCGCGGCTGCGCGCGATGGGCGCTGAGATCGTCTCCGCCGGGCTGGTCGATACGGCGCCTGCAGCGGCGGCTGCGGGTGATCTGTTTGCCAGAGAGTGCGTCGACTTGATCGTCTGCTATGTCGGCACCTACGCTACGTCCTCGCAGGTGCTGCCAGCGGCACAGCGCGGCAAGGCCCCCGTGCTCATCCTCAATCTGCAACCTACGCCTGCTCTGGATTACCCCAGCACGGACACCGGAGAATGGCTGGCAAACTGCTCGGCGTGCTGCGTGCCGGAGATCTCCAACGCTTTCGCGCGCAGCCGCATCCCCTTCAACGTGGTCAGCGGCCTGCTCGGCCCGGCCGAAGGCCATGCCGGCCTCTATTTCGAGCGCGCCTGGAACGAGATCGCCGACTGGATCGCTGCCGCGCGAGTCAAACGGGCGGTGAACTCGGCGCGCATTGGCTTCTTGGGGCACACCTACCCCGGCATGCTCGATATGTACTCCGATTTCACCATGCATCACGCCCAACTCGGCGTGCACATCGAGGTGTTAGAGATCGACGATCTGCACAAGCGGGTCGGCCAGGCGACCGACGCTGAGATCGCGGCCAAGATCGCTGAGATTCATCGCGTGTTCGAGATCGCTCAGCCCGGCCGCGACAGGATCTCGATGCCTGTGACCGAAGAGGGCCTGGAGTGGTCGGCGCGCGTGGCGGTTGGCCTCGATCGGCTGGTGGCTGACTTTGACCTGGATGGCCTCACTTACTACTATCGGGGGCTGGATGGCAACGCCAACGAGGAGCTTGGCGCCAGCCTGATCGTCGGCAACTCGTTGCTGACCGGCCGCGGCATCCCCGCCTCTGGCGAAGGAGACCTGAAGACATGTGTCGCGATGCTGATGATGGATCGGCTGGGCGCGGGCGGCTCGTACACTGAATTCTATGCGATGGACTTCGTCGACGACTTTATCCTGATGGGCCATGATGGCCCGGGCCACATCGCGATCAGCGACGGCAAGCCGGTGTTGCGTGGGTTGGGCCTCTATCACGGCAAGCGCGGCTATGGCATCTCCGTAGAATTCAATGTCAAGACCGGCCCCGTCACGATCCTCGGCATGACCCAAACGGCCGAAGGCCGACTCAAGCTGCTGGCAGCCGAAGGGGAATCGATCCCCGGCCCTCGTTTACAGATCGGCAACACCAATTCGCGCTTGCGATTCAGCCTCGATCCTGCCGAATTCATGAACCGTTGGTCGGAGCAGGGGCCTACCCATCACTGCGCGCTGGGCGTAGGGCATCAACTGGGCAAAATCCGCAAGCTGGCGCGACTGATGGAGATCGAGCTGGCAGTGATCGGCTGAGGCTTCTCCTGACGACCGTGTTGGCGTCGGTCCTCGGCGGCGTGGCGGCTTCCGGCGGCTTTGGCCGGGTTTCGGGATTGGTGCTCGCGCTGGTCATCCTCCAGTTCGTGTCGAGCGGCCTGAACCTGTTGGGGGCAGCGCTTTCCTGGCGATGGCCTTGTGGGGGATCATCTTGATCGCGGTCATGGCGATCAATTTCCTGATCAGCCGTTATCAAGAGCGGCGGTGGATGGCGTGACATCGGGCGCGGCCCCAGGGGTCGCCTCAGGCGTTCACGCTCGTGACATCGTCCGGTGTGAACAGGTGCACGTTCTCTGCGGCCAGGTCGGCTCCCTCCACCTGGCCGGCGTTGCGGGCGAAGAAGGCGTAGTGGACGTCCCAGCGGGCCGTATCTCCCCGTAGCCACAGCAGGCCCTTTTCCATCAGCGCGTGCAGGTCGGCGGGCGTCACCGGCGTGCTGCGCCAGCGCGCCTCGCCGAAGACCACTCGATGGTCTGCCCGGTTCACGCCGATCACGTCTATCTGGACGCCGCGCGCCCACCATGATCCTACCTCCTGCACAGGAAAAGGGATGCGGCCCCGGGCGGAGGCCGCCAACAGGTGCTGGCGCGCCAGGGTTTCCCATACTGGCGCCACGATGTAGGGCAGGTTGTTGCGGATCGCGCTCGATGTCTCGGCCTGGCGCTGGTTGATCTCCAGCAGCGCCCGGTGGGGCGCGACCCAGCGATGCCAGAAGCGCAAGAAGGGATCCAGGATATGGTAGGTGCCGGTGCGGCCCTCCTCACGCACCCGGCTTAGCGGCAGGCGGTGCTCCACCAGACCGCTCGTCACCAGATCGTTGAGATAGTGCTGGGCCGACGCCAACGTCAGGTTGGCGGCCGCCGCGATCTGCTGACGCTGGTGGTTGCCCGCGGCGATCGCCTCCAGGACGCGGCTGAAGGTGTCCACCTCGCCCTTCAGCTCCTCATGGAGCAGCAGGCGCGCCTCGCTGAACAGAGTGCCCGCCGGGTTCAGGATCTCCTGCTCGATGTTGCGCAACAGGGAGCGTTGCGGGTCGAACGCTAGCAGGTTGCGTGGCATGCCGCCCAGCACGGCGTAGGTCTCGATCAACTGCTCGGCATCGAGCGTGGGGAAGAAGGCGCGCAGGTCACAGGGCTGGAGCGGCAGCAGCTCGTAGGCCCAGGTGTGGCGGCGATAGAGAGGCGCGGCGCCGTCCAGGATTTCCCGTCGCATCACGCTGTAGGTCGAGCCGGTCAGGCAGAGGAACAGGTTCGTATGCTGCAGCGTGGTATCCCAGGCGCGCTGGAGCAGCGTGGAGAAGCCGGGCGCCGAATCGGCCAGATAGGGATACTCGTCGATCACCACCACGAAGCGCCCCGCGCGCGCCAGGTCGGCCAGGGCCAGCAGCGCGCTGCTCCAGTCGGAGAACGTGCGGTCGGGCTGGCCCAGCGCGGCTACCAACTGCTGCCCGAACTCGTGCAGCAGCACCTGGCCCGGCAGCCGCGCCGCAAAGAAGTACAGGTGCGGCTTCTCGCGACACCATTCATAGACCAGGCTGCTCTTGCCGACCCGTCGGCGACCGTAGAGGACGGCGAATTCCGCCCCCGGTCGCGCATAACGGTATTCCAGGTACCCCAGCTCGCGTTGGCGATTGCGAAACATACCCCTCCAGACCTTATCTTACCAAGATAGCCTATAAAAGTATATCATGATAATGCACTGATATCAACTCGGTCGCGCTGTCATAGTCTCCCCGTCAAGTGTCGATGGGCTATTCTTGCGCCGCTTCTCGAAGCGCCCGGAGCTTTCCCGCCTTTCATTGCACCCGCCATACATGCACCACGGGCTTGGCCTCGTCGGCGTACCATTCCAGCACGTACAGCAGCCCATGGTCCCGATCGTATGCCACGCTGCCGATGCGATAGCGGCGCTGCACCCCCACGCCCAGCATTTCCAGCTCGACGCCGGCCGGGTTGTGGAACAAGAACTCGTCTATGTTCAGGTGCGCGTACGGTTGCGGCGCCCAGGGCGCCATCTGACCCGCGGCCACCCGCGCCAGGTCGGTCGGGTCGTAGAAGAGGAACCAGGCTTCCCAGCGGGTGGTCCACCAGCCGCGTTGATCGTTGTGCCCTGCGCATTCGATCAAGTCCTCGGCCGGACAGAGGGTGCCATCGGCCAGACGGCACACCGGAAACTGGTCGATAAGCTCCTGGTCCACACACGGATACTGTGGGCCGCGGGGATTGGCGTAGCCATACCAGTATTTCGTCCCGTTGCTCTTGGCGCCAGCAAATAGCACAGTGCTCTTGCCGCTGTCCGTCGTCAGCCAGGCCCCGCCCGCCCACTCATCGGGATGCTGGTAGCCGTCGAGGCAACGCTCGATATTCTCCGTGCTCAACGAGCTCTCATAGCGCAGGAGGGTCGTCTCCTGCAAGCGCGCGCCCGCAGGCGGAGGCGAGCCGTCGCTCTGCCAGGGGCGGTAGGCGAAGAGCGCTGGCCCCATCCCCGACCAGCCGCCGTCTCGGAAGCGGCCGGTCGCCAGGTAGCGGCCCTGGGCATGGGCGTCGGCCCAGGCGACGGGGATGTCGAACAGGTAGTCGTTGACGGCGTAGAAGGATTGGTCGCCCATGAACCATTCGCCCTGGAAGTCGGGGGATGCGAGATCCGGCGAGAACCAGGCGTGGGTGGCGGCTGGCGGGTCGGGCGCGAGATGTTGCCCCCAGGCCAGGTGGATCTTGGGGCCGGTGGCCGGATGGTCGAGATACTGCATGCCGATGCGGACGATCTCCTCCATCTGCACAAAGTGGCCGGCCGCCACGTCGTGGAAGCCCTGCAAAAAAGTCGCCGAAGGCAGGTTGGTTACATCATGAGATCTGGCCGGCGCAGGGATGTTGACCTCGGCCACCTGGCTGCCGTCGGGCAGCTCGCCGTAAGGCAGGCGGTCGTGGCCGGTGATCAAGAGAGAGCCAGGGAAGCCGTCGGAGGGTCCGGCGGGATCGCCGTTCGGGCGGAAGGTCATGGCGTTGCCGCCGTACGCGAAGGTCCTGGGGCGCTCAGCGTCGTCGGGCAGGCGGAACGCGCCCAGGTAAACCAGGTCAGAAGGCTGGACGAGGCTGGAGGAGATGGCAGCAGTGGCGGTGGGCGTCGGCGTTGGGGCAGCGGTTGCGCCTGGCGTGGCGGTAGGAGAATGGGTCGGCGTGGCCGTTGTCGCTGGCGGCCGCTGTCGGATGATCATCGGCAGGTAGACGGGCTGCGGGGGCGCCGCCGTCTGGGTCGCCGTCGCCGTAGGGGTGGCGGTCCCCCCTTCGCGCCAGCGGTGATAGAAGACGTTGAGCAACTGGACGAACTCGCCAGTCGCCTTCTGATGACCGGCCGTCGTGGGGTGGCTGTCGCCGCTGGGGTAGGCGGAGTAATTGTTGTTCACGGTCTGGACGTGCTGGACGGCGCCGGTCCACCAGCGGTGGTGGTTGCCGGTCTCCCAACCCAGATCGTGGGCGTTCACGCTGCCGCCGTTGCTGGTCAGGACGTTGTAATAGTCGAAGACGGCCACATTGCGGTGAGGGTAGTCGTCGAGCCAGTCGGCGACCAGCCAGTTGTTGAAGGCGCGCGCGTTGGCGGCGCGCTCGGCTGGCGGCTGGTCCCCCGGCGAGTATTCGCCCTGCGCCAGGGGCGGCGCGGTGATGACAACGAACAACTTGTCCTGCCGGGTGGCGAAGTAAGTCAGGATCCTGTTGTATACCGCCTTGGCGTTGCTCACCGAATACTCCCAGTCGTTCGGCTCGGCGTAGGGCGGATCATCGGGATGGCCATACAGATCGGAGTTGGGGAAGCAGGATTTGAACAGGATGATCTGGTTCTCGCCGCCCGGATCCGTCGCCAGGCGCGGCCAATCGCCGAAGTCGCCGATGTTCTGGCCATCCTCGTTGTACAGGGCGGTCAGGATGGCGGCGCTATTGGGGCCAGTGAACCACTCAGGCCAGTTGGGGATGTCGGTCCGGTCGCCGATGTTGTCCGGCCCCCAGCCGTAGTTGGTCGCGCTGACGTAGTAGTTGTTGTCCATCAGCGCGCGGCCCAGGCCGCCGTAGGGTTGATCGGAGTTGGGGTCGGCCAGCCAGTTGCCGCCCGTAGAGTGGTGGATGAAGATCAGTTTGACCGGCGTAGCGGGCGGGTTGGGGTTGTCAGCGCCGGCGCCGATGGCTTCGCGATCGCTGTTCTGCGGCTCACCAGCGCTGGCGAAGGCGGATGTCGCGAGCAAAGCTGCGATGGCCACAGCCGCCGCCAAAGTCAGGATTCTCCCAGTTCCCATGGCGAAAC
>FWPV01009913.1_pt1 | contig 12562 bp, 7 predicted proteins | sample 2228371 | NCBI WGS metagenome assembly FWPV01 (sample SAMEA103939776, study PRJEB20133) | metagenome | reverse complement strand
TCCAGAGGGTTCAGCGGCAACGCCAACATAACTTGTCTTAGCGCCAAAGCCAGGCGGAAAGTATACTCTGGCGATTGTTCTTCCCCAAGGCGTACCGCTCCGATAATTGAAGTAGGCGCTTACGATAATATCATACGGGAGAACATAGGTTCCCAGAATCTTGATATTCCATGGGCGATCGTACCGGATGCGACCATAGGCGTTGATTAAAGAATTGGGGTCGTCATAAAGCGCCGTTTCTCCTTCTGCCCCACCATAATTATGATTAGCATTTCCCTTAAAAGCGCTATAGATAATCGAACCTTTCAACATCCACCGGTTGGACATCCTCTTGTCAAATGTGAGGACGCCGGCTATGTACTTTCTTTCGCAGCCAGGAGGATTATCCCCGAGGAAGTTGGGCGTGGGCGCGTAGTTGGCCAGGCCATAAACGGTCATCTGCTTGTCATCCGAGGTGCCAAATTTCCCATCCCAGCCGGGGTCAGTAAAACTGTAAGGGAGCCAGATCGGCCTCCCCTGGTCGTCCTTCTTGTTGGGATCCCAGCCATTGTTCGGGTCGGTGTCCTCGGTGATGTTTTTATTCAGTTTGTAAAGGAACTGAAAACCAAGCCGGAAATCCTTCATCAGCTCGTGCTCGATACCAGCAATGAACTCGTCCATATAGGGGCATTTGAGGTCATCTTTGTAATACTTAACGTTCGGGTCCTGGTTCTGGTAGGAAGTTAACCTGTATAAGTCGCCATTCGGGTCCAAGTAGGCAGGATTGACCGGCCCGGAGCGAGGAAGATCCATGTAACCGTTGGCGTTGACATCCGTCCAGTACCAGTTCATGCTGCCCGCGCCAAGGAGCTGCGGCGCATTGTATTTGCCAGACCAAATCTGTTCATAGTAGCGAGAGAAGGAGAGCTTGAGGGCTGTTTTTCCGCTCCCGAAGATGTCAAACACAAACCCGATCCGGGGGGACAAGGTGGTGAACTGGACAACTTTTTTATAGGGAAAAGTAAACTCATCCAGTTGCGAAACATGATTGAACGATATGCTTGGATCATTGTGGTATTGGTCATTGAGAGCCATGAGGAGGATATTGGGATTCTGTTGGGCCAGGGCGGGATTCAGAAACTGAGGCCCGAAACTATAGTAATTGTCAAGCTGGGGTCGGTATTCCTCTGGTTCGTAAGCATAAGCATGGTCGAAGCGCAAGCCCAAGTTGATAGCCAACCTCCCCGCTAAAACAGCGTCCTGGGCAAAAGCAGAATACCTTCGAGTGTTGTCCTCTCCCTTCCATACTCCGAGCTCCGGATAGGGATAGAGCATGAGCCGACCTTCTCTTCTTGTCGGGCTGTAATAGTACTTATTTTGGGTCCTGAAACTATACCACCACGTGTAGTAGGGGTTGCTTTTCCCCTTTTCAAAGCCTCTGCACCTATCTCTGATGTAAAAAGTATCTTCCCATTCAGCCCCGGCTTTGAATTCGTGGCTTGCCCCAAGAAAATCGTCCTGGAATCTGGTAATCGAAGCACTTACCCCATACCGCTTTCGGTAGTAATCATCCGTATAGGAGCCGTTCCCCCAATAGAGACCGATCTCCCGGTCGTAATTGGTATAGTTCTGGGCAAATTCAGGCCTGATGATGTTCGGGAAGTGTCGGTTGACGTAATTCCCTTTGAATTCAACAAAGGTATTCTGGTCCAGAACCCAGTTGAAATGATGCGAAGTAGTGTAAACTTTCTCAGTATCCACAGCGGCCGTGTAACTCCAAGCATAAGTATTTCCCGTCCTTAGAGTATATACCGGCTGGAAGACCGAGTTATAATGGAGCATCCCCATATATTTAATATTCTTGGTTATCTGGAAAGTCAGCTTGGCAAAACCCAGCCAGTCTTCTTGACTGGTGTCATAATGGACAATATCCTTCGGATGAAAGGCACTGGGATTATAATCATAAAGAGTCTTAGCCCGGATATCAGCTGTATTGTTGTCAACTTGCTTCCAGGAGACATAGCGGCCGTTGAGGAAGAACCAGAGCTTGTCCCTGAGAACGGGTCCTCCCAGGCTCATCGAGCCGTCCAAATAGTCCCCGTATTTCTGCGGGGGGTTGACATTGAGGGCCTGGATTTGCTCTTTGGTCCACAGGTCCTGGGTTAGAGAGGGAAGAAACTTCAGGGACCTCAAGCTTCCTCCTCCCGAATAATATCCTGTGACCATGCCGGAGAACTTGTTTCCGCCACTCTTGGAGACAATGTTGATGACTGCCGTATCACTCAGCCCGACCTCGGCCGGCAGTGCTCCCAGGCTGATTTCTACTTCTTCATAAACATCCACATTGATATTGGCGGCCACATAAAGTGTCGTTGGGTCATTGAGGATAGCTCCATCGATTTGATAGAGCGTGCTCCGCAGATGACCTCCCAGCACAGAGGACATGCGCGTATACTCTCTCCCGGCTTCTGCCTCTACGGTACCAGGCAGGGAATTTTGGATGCCGTAAAGGTCCCGGGAATTGGGCATACTCATCAGGAAATCTGTGCCATAATGGACGCTGAATTTCGTCGATTCCACATCGACGACAGGTGAAGCAGCGACGACAGTGATTTCCTCTTCAACTGCGGCCGGCTCAAGGACCATGTCCACTTCAGTCGTTTTGCCCACGCTGACGCGCAACCCCTTCTTGATAAAAGTTTTAAATCCCGGAATCTCCACCCTGAGGTCATACTCCCCGGGACTGAGGCCAACGAAGCGAAACCTTCCCGTATCGCTCGATACATAGCTCACGGACCCCATCATGGCCGGACCACTCAGGGTCACGTTGGCTCCAGGGAGAGGGTTGTTTTCGTTATCCAAGACAGTCCCCGCCAGCGAACCGGTTTGCCTTCCCTGCCCGGCCAGGAACGAAGCCAGGGTTGTCACCAAGCAGACGACCAAAAGAATCCTTGTTGTTTTTTTATCCATCTCCCCTCCTTCTTTTAGAAAAAAATGCCATGAACATCGCATTGACGCAATGTTCTTCCTTAAAAACCGCTCTCTTATTGTTCCTTTCGATTCTCACCCCCATCTTTACTGGATTATTTTCGATGCTCGGCCAGAAAAGGAACCCCGGCGGCCGCTGATTCCCGAAGACTTCGCCTTCGGCATCGGATGTCCCAAAGATAACTAATGCTGAAACAATCGTCTCATTTACTATAAGAAAAAAAGGAGCTCCTGTCAAGCTGAAAAAATTTTTTCCTAAACGCTCTGCTTAAAAAAAACTTTATAAATGCTCTTTCCGCACGTGCTCAATCTCCTGGATGGTCTTCAAGGTTTTGGGCTTTAACTCGTCGCCAAGCTGGGCCATCAGAGAATACAGGAGAACAAGGACGGACATGATGGAATTAGAAATGGTGATGCTTTCGACAACAACCTGGAGCGAGACATCGCTATGCTGGACGATTTCATTCGTGACCTTATCCGTGACCGAAATAACTCTGATTCCCCTTTCTCGGGCATAGCGAGCCGCTTCGATTGTTTCCTTTGAATAAGGCGGGAAAGAGAAGGCCAGAATAATATCAGAGGAGGGAAGATTAATGATTCTTTCTGTGAACTTAAGGGGACCGCAGGTCAAGTGGACTGAGTTGACAGAGATGCGGTTCAATAAGTAGGCGGCAAACTCGGCCAGACAGCTCGAAATGCCAACGCCGATCGTATAGACATGCGAGGCTTCCTTTATCATTTTTAGCGCCTTTTTGTACAGGAGAGGATCAATCAGTTCCAGGGTCTTTTGAATGTTGTGCGTCGTCTCCTCAGCCATCAAGCGAAGAAAATCCACTTTCCCATGACGTTCTTGGAGAAACGACTTATACCGACCGAGAGGCCCCAGGTTGTTGCGCATCCCTTGCCAGAATTCTGATTTTAGCTCAGCAAACCCCCGGTAGCCGAGGGCCTGAGCAAAACGAACGATAGACGACTTGCTGATGGTCAATTCTTTTTCTAACTGCCGGATGGAAGAAAGGGCAAACTTTTGGGGGTTCTCGACCATGAAGTTAGCGACCGCCTTCTGGGATTTAGTGAGCGTGCTTAACTTTCTTCGAACTCGGTTCCTCAGGTCATTCATCGTCGTCAGCATTTCTTCTTCTCTCCGGTCAATCAATCTCTTCAAAATCTCCTCTCTCTTGTGGCCTCTTCCCCCTTCCCATTTTTTTATTTATACCAAAGCGAAGAAGCAATGTCAAAATGCCTGACGCCGAAGCAACCAGAAGCCATATCTCCTCTCTGGAGGTGAGCAAAGAGGCCAAAAATTCACCCCTCAAATCACACCCAACGGGGATGTCCTTTTCTTTCCCTTTAGGGCATAATAGGCAGGCGGAAAAATTCTATGGGTGGAGACTCTAGTTTAAGCAACGTGCGAGAGAGAACACGACAAAAGAAAATTGCGGCCGACTCCCCTTCTCGCGACGAGGTCGAAAAGCTCAAGCGCTCTTTACTCGAGCTGGAAAAGAAAGAAGCTCATTACCAGGCCCTCATCCAAACCCTGAAGGAGGAAGAAGAAAAGTATCGGCTGGCTGTCCACCAGGCGAGCGACGGCATCGCCATCATCCAGGGAGGAATTTTCCGTTTCGTCAACCCCAAGCTTGCTGAGATGGGGGGCTACACGGTTGCTGAGTTGACCGGGCGGTCATTCATAGAATTTCTCTCACCCGAGGAAAAAGAAAATCTTCAGTCGATCCTGGAAAATCGTCGAACGGGGGAGAAAGAGCCGACGATATTTGAATTCACCCTGCGCCGCAAAGATGGAGAAATCCTCTTTGCCGAAATCAACACCAGCTCCATTTCCTTCCAGAACAAACCCGCCACCCTAGTCATCGTCCGTGACCTCAGCCCAAGGAAAAAAGCGGAAAACCTCCGCCAATCGATTTTTCGGATTGCCGAAGCAGCCATCTCCACTGAGAGTCTGAACGAACTTTTTCGCTCGATCCATCAAGTGATCTCCACGCTAATGCCTGCCCAGAACTTTTACATTGCCCTTTACGACGAGGAAAGCGATACCCTCAGCTTCCCTTATTTTATCGACCAGTACGATGCTCCTCCTCAACCTAAAAAACCAGGTCAGGGCTTGACCGAATATGTCCTCCGAACCGGCCTTCCGCTTCTCGCTTCCCCGGAAGTTTTCGCTCAACTCGAGAGCCGAGGGGAAGTAAAATCGATCGGGGCACCCTCCATCGATTGGCTGGGAGTTCCGCTTAAAATAAACGGCCAGACGATCGGGGTTCTCGTTGTCCAGACCTATACCGAGGGAATCCGCTACGGCCAGGCCGAGATGGAAATTCTCAAGTTCGTCTCCGGACAGGTGGCCATGGCCATCCACCGCAAGAACGCCGAAGCGCAGCTCAGATCCTCCCTCAAGGAAAAAGACGTCCTTCTTCGTGAGCTCCACCATCGGGTTAAAAACAACATGCAGGTCATCTCCTCCCTCCTCAACCTCCAGGCCCGCCGCATCTCCGACCCCACCGTCCTCGAAATGTTCAAAGACTCCCAACGCCGCATCCGCTCCATGGCCCTCGTCCATGAACGCCTCTACCAGTCCTCCGACCTCTCCCGCATCGAATTCTCTACCTACCTCCGTAACCTCGCCACCCACCTCTTCCACTCCTGCCAGGCCGACTCCTCCCGCATCCGCCTCCTCCTCGATACCGAAGAGGTCTATCTCAACATCAACACCGCCATTCCCTGTGGCCTCATCGTCAACGAGCTCGTCTCCAACGCCTTCAAGCATGCTTTCCCCGGAGGACGCAGCGGCGAGGTTGAGGTCAGCTTCCGCCGGCTGGAAGGAGACGGCTACCAGTTGCGGGTGCGAGACGATGGAATCGGCTTCCCCGAGAACTTCGACCCCCGCCAAACTGAAAGCCTCGGCCTCCAGATCGTCGATACCCTTGTCACCCAGCTTAACGGCCAAATTTCAATCACCAAGAGCACCGGCACTGAAATCACCGTCCGCTTCGGGGAAATCTGGCCCATGCCTAAAGCATAACCATGGAGAAAGCACGGATTCTCATTGTCGAGGACGAAAGCCTCGTCGCTCACGACCTCGAAAACATGGTCCAGAATCTCGGCTATGAACTGTGTGGGGTTGCCACATCGGGAGAAGAAGCGGTGAAATTGGCTTCGGCAACAGAACCGGACCTCATCCTGATGGATATTGTTTTGAAAGGAGAGGTCGACGGTGTGGAGGCGGCTGAAAAAATTCGCGAGCATTACGATATCCCTGTCGTCTATATCACCGCTCACACCGACGCCGATACTCTTCAGCGTGCCAAACACACGGGACCCCACGGCTACTCCCTCAAGCCCATCGACCAGAAAGAACTCCTTACGGTCATCGAGATGGCCCTTTACAAGCACCAGATGGAGCTCAAGCTCAAAGAGAGGGAAGGCTGGTTGGCCACGATCCTCCAGAGCATCGGCGAAGGAGTGATTGCCACCGACAGGCAGGGCAATATCACTTTCATGAACCCCGTCGCTGAAAAGCTGACTGGTTGGCAGCAGTCCGAGAGCATCCATAAGCCGCTGGGCAATGTCCTCCATTTGGTCGACGAGGAAAGCGGCAAGCTACACCATCTTTCCGTACCCAGGTTGATCAGCGAAAATGTCCGGACCCCCTTGAACGGGAATATCCTCATCGTCAATTACGAAGAGAAAATCCCGGTTGAGTTGACGACAACACCCATCATCGACGATAAGGGTCGCGTCAAAGGATTGGTCCTGGTGCTCCATGATTTGACCGAACGCAAGCGCTACGAAGAAAAACTCCGCTTCAACGCCGTCCACGACCATCTGACAGAGCTTCCTAACCGGTTCCTTTTTTTTGACCACCTCAATCTCGCCCTGGCTCAGGCCCAGCGGGATGGGCATAAAATCGCCGTTCTCATGCTCGACCTCGACGAATTCAAGAAAGTGAACGACACCTGGGGCCACAACGCGGGCGATAAACTCCTTCAGGCCGTGGCCTTCCGTCTTACCAGCATGTTTCGTAAGGGCGACACTCTGGCCCGTCTGGGGGGAGATGAGTTTGTCCTCATCCTGCCCGAAATCCCGAGCTTTGAAATGGCCAGGAATGTGGCCGAAAGAATTGTCCTTTCCTTCCAGAAGCCTTTCGACCTTGACGGTCTCACCGTCTCCATCACGGCCAGCATCGGACTCACCTGTTATCCTGACGACGGAGACGGCGCCGACCTCCTCGTCAGGAATGCTGACCTAGCCATGTATCAGGCTAAGATCGAAGGAAAAAATAGATATTGCGCTTTTAGGCCCGAGCTTAGGGAATCCCTCTTTTTCTAAAAAGCTAGCTCCCTTTTCTGGAGAATCCCGAACTCAGAACAGAGCCTGACAGAGAAGCTCATCGCCAGCTTTTAAGGCAGCTGGTTTCTCCCACCGGAGGATGATTTTGCCGGAGTTCTCCACAGCCTCGACCTCGAGCTCTTTTCCCCTGAGAAAAGCCCTGAACGAGACAACCTTTTTACCTTGATAGGCTGGCGGCAGGCGAAAGAAAAATTCCCTAAGCTGGAAATCGCCGAGGGCCACTTTGAGCCTGGTTTCTATCTTTTTCCCACTGGTGGCTTCTTGCTGATACTCTCCCCAGGCAGTTCCAGCCACCCAGAAGGTTCGAAAATTTTCAGGCTCCAGGGCAGGGGAAAAGCCCAGCCTCATCTGCGGCGCAGAATAAGAATACCCAGAAAGCGCCAGGATAAGCCCCCAGGAGGACATCGCTCGGGCGTAATGGTGGCCGCATTCGACTTCGTTCCAGGGGTTACGACGCCAGCCATCGTAGCGGTCGCGCACGGCCTTGACAATGGTCAACCCCTCCTCCAGCAATCCCTCATAAATCAAATGGGAGGCAATATGATACTCGATCCCTGTCCAGACCTCGTCCGAATAGACAAAAGGAAGGGGTGGACGGCCCCCTCTGGGCCAGGAGCAGAGAAGAAGGCCTTTCTCATCGTTCAGAGCGTAGCTTCTCTGGGCATTGGCAAAATCCCAAAAATCTGTCCTGAAATTATATTTATATATCGATTGGAGAGTGGACTTCAGCCGGTCCTCGGGGAGGAAACGTCCGAGGCCAGCCACCATGGCCAGCCAGTGGCCAAGAACTTGGTCCGAAAGGCAGCCCTCGCCATACTGGTACTTCCTTTCGTTTATCTTTTCGTCTTTCTGGACATAATACTCCCCGTTCCAGAGAAGTTCCTCAAACCTCTTTCTCCCCTTCTCAAAAATCTCCTGGTATGTTCTGGCCGCGCTTCGGTCGCCAACCGCCTCGGCCATCTTCGAGCCTGCCAGCAAGGCTCCGAGATAAAACGTGCCCATCATGCTGTTCGGACCATAAAATTCGATGTCATACGTGTTATGCTGCTCCCCTTCCATCACCCCGTCCCTGTCCGCATCCCAGGATTTCCATGCATACTCGAGCGCCTTCTTCGCTTGCGGCCACAGCTTCTTGAGGAATCCGTTATCGCCTGAAATCTGCCAATCCCGGTAGAGGTTGATAATCCGGCCCATCTGACCGTCTGCAGCCGGCTTGAAATCCCAGAAAACCCCGCTCTCCAAGGGAAGAGAAGTCCGGAAGATCATGCTTCCATCGGGTCGCACCTGATGGAGGAAATCCGTCTCCCTCATCGTTCTTTCCAGGCGGGGAAAAAGAAAGGCCAGGCTCTGTTCATAATTCCAGACATGAGCGCAGTTGAGGGGACAGCAGCCTTGCCTATCATTACAACCCTCAAAGCCAAAGAATTTTCCGTCCTCAAGCCAGAAACAGGTCGTTGTCCGGATGGTCGACATCTGGCTCGATACGGCGTCCAGAACATAGGGGGGAAGAGTCGACGAAAAGAAGAGGTCATGAAAAAGCCTGGTCTCTTTTTCCAGTCGCTCGAGGTTCGAAACAAGGTATTCGGCCGCCGCCCAGGCGTCTGAAAAACGACGGCTGTAAAAATTGCGAAGGAGGCCTCCTCGCTGTTCTCTGACAATGTCAAAGTCGTTGAGGATTACAGGAAAATTCCAGGCGAGGATAAAGGGCAACCTGACTTCTCCAAAAGGTTCAATCGTGGCTCGAAGGCCGAGCGAGCCGATGTCTGTCCGGCCTTCGGGGGAAGGTGTCGCCTCATCCAAGTCTTTGAGCCGCCCATCTTCGGCCAGGTCATCCCAGAACATCTGGAGGTCATCCCACCATTCACCCCTCAGCCAGTGGGAAAGGTAAGTAATATCTTTCCAGGTCGTGGCCAGGGCTAAAGTGCCGAAAGCAGGAGAGTTCGGGGCAACCTTACTGGAGCTCATGAACAGGCCGGAAAGAAGGGACGAGTGCCGGACCTGATTGAGGTTCTGCCCAAACTTCTCGTGACGAACGGAAAGGAGCTCGCCCAGCCCATCAAACCCGATGGGGTTTAAAATGGAGCCGACTAAAGTGACCTTGATTCTTTGCTGGGTCAGGTTTTTGACCCGATAGCGAAGAAGTACGGCCGGAATGCCCGAGTCCTCCGGATTCAAAGGAATAAACGGGTTAAAAGCCTCGAGCTCGATTTCGAGTGGAACGCGATGGTCTTCAAACTTTACCCAGGCAAAAGGATATTCGCCACGAAAGCGTGCCTTTTCCATCCGCGGCAAGCCTGGCACTTCTCCTCGTCGGACGCCGTGAGGGCCGGTGAAAGGAGGGGCGAGTGGCCCTTCTAACACCCGGGTACCGGATTTTCCTCCTTCAGGCTCGAAATAGAGAGCAAAAAAAGTGAAAGGCAGGTTCACTCCTTTCCCCGGCCGATTGAAGATTTCCCAGTCCCGGAGGTTTCCGCGGCCGCCCAGCGAAACTGTCCCCGTGCCGATGCCTCCCAGGGGAAAAGCAATTTCTTTAAGCTGGGGCCCCTCGAAAACCCGTTGCTCCCCCAGCCGGAAAAGCTCCCCGCGGGCGTAGGGAAATTTAGAGGAAGCAGAATCAAGAGCGCTCGCAGAACAGAACAAAAGAATAAAAGAAAAAAAGCCGGTCACACCCAAGCGCCAAACGCTCGATAAATTTTCTGAACGGGGCTCTGCACACATCGATTTCCCTCCTTGCAATTCAATTTCTCCCTCGAGCCCTTTCTAAAAGATTCAAAGATAAAAGTCAACCTCAAGAAGATGAGAAGATGGGTCCCGCTTATATTTTTTGATTTCTCTCGTCGGCTGGCTGAATAGGTCAGGCCGGTGGCCGAAAGAGGCTTATTGTTTCTTCTTTAAGGAGGAAAATAAGGGAATACACCCCCAGCGCTGTGCCCAGCGGAAAATTTAACAGGCTGAAGAATGAAACAATGAGCGTGAGCACGCGTCCCCACTCCTTCCTTTTCAGGAGTCCTATCCCAGCGATGAGCTCAGGGAGGGCAAGGACCATGAAGAAAAACGCCGCGGCAAATGCGACCAGCCTCAGGATGGTCGGCGCAATATCACCGATGTTCGGAATGTAGGAAACGCCAATAAAAATGAGAAATACGCCAAAGGCAAACAGGATGCCCAGCGCCCCATAGATAATCCACAGTATGGCGATGATGTGGAGATGTTTCTCCATGGAACCTCCTTCCTCGATTCTATGAAAGCCTGTCTCCAATTATTCCTGAAGAGACCGAAAGTTTCAATTTTTTCATAAAAACAGCTGGAGCAATAAAAAATAAATGGTGATGGAAAAAAAGGCGGACACTGTTAGCTAGAACCTTTTTCATTCGCCTCAGGGCAAATATTTTTACCAGGACCGTTGATTTTGGGGCGCTTCCTTTTCCTTAGCTTTCTTGGCTTGGGGCCAAGTATCTCCTGAATTTTTCTTTCCATGTCCTCGAAATGGGTTCCTTGCCAGAAGACCCGGCCGCACCCCGGGCAGATGGCGAAAGATGTCGCCTGCTCGTAAACAAACGGAGCAACCAGGTTCTTGACCTTGCGCCTGGGCAGGTTTTTAAGTTCGGCGTTGCAGTCGATGCAGCGCGAGTAAGGATTGACGAGACCCCACAGGTTGAGCTCCTCGAGGACCTGCCCAAGCTGGTCCTTCCAGTTTTCGCTGGCGATAAAATGCACCCGGACATCCCTGGCTCTATCTTGAAGTCGGTGGTCCCGGGTTAAAAGCAACCGCCCTTCTTTCCGGGCGAGGGAAAGGAGGTCTTTGTCTTCAGCCCGGCTAAAATAGACGACATCGAAACCGAGAATTTTGAGCCACTTGGCCAACTTCCCGAGCATGCAGTCGACAACAAATTTCATCGCTCGCCGCTTCTCCCAGAATAGCCAAGCGCGGACTTTTTATCAATCCCGAAGGGGCTCTATGAGGAAAAGCGTGGTCAACGAGAAAAGCCAGAAAAGGCGATCACCCGACCCACGCCTCGCCCCTGTTCAGGTTCTTAACGCTGTTGCTTCAAAGCTTGGCTCGGCAGCTGCGGAACTCGCCCCCAGGCCAACCCTCGCGCCCCCTTGACCTTTGCCTGACAAAATTTTCCTCTCGGCGATTTTGCGATGATAGATGATAAAAATTCGCAAACCAGCCCGGCGCGATGGACAGAGCGGATCGGGAATGGTCCCGACAAAATGCCGTGGCGCAAGGAGTCTTGGCCTGACTCAAAGTCAACGGTACTTGCTTGTTAACTTTGATAGAAGATTTTTTTATTGATCTCGAGAGTTTGGAGATGAAATTATCCTTTCCAGCTTCCCTTGGCCTCGTGTGAGTTCGAGGCCATTCATCCCAATATGAGTCCCGTACAAAAAATACTGATTTTTTTTCCTTTTTTTCTGCACAGCTGCCTCCAAAATTAAGAATCTGATATCAAAGGTCACAAAGCCTATTTGGATATCTTAAAAGCCGCGGTTTATGTGATTTGAGGATGAGCGGAGGGATATATCCCGACAGAAGGGCCTGCTCACCCGGCGCAACCCAAAACCAAGTTCTTATACAACCTTATACAACTCAATCAGGCCGAGGGATGACCAGCCGACTAATAAATTGTTATGAATACCGTCAGCTTTTTCTTCATTTTAATATATGATAACATTAAATTATTGATTTTCAGCAGTGGCCGAAATGACCAGAAAAAGCCTGAAAAAGAGCTTTGACCGACTCCAAGAAAAGGTCCTCACGGAAATTCAATCTTTTTATGGAGACAGGCTCGTCTCCGTGGTCGTCTTCGGTTCAGTGGCCAGAGGAGCATTTCGTCCTGATTCCGATATCGATGTTTTGGTCATTGCGAACGGCCTGCCGAGAGGACGAATGATGCGGGTCGAGGAATTTTCTGCCTTGGAAGAAAGGCTTGATCCTTTTCTCGCCTCCTTAAATAAAGAGGGAATCCAAACCCGTATTTCGGCTGTTTTCAAGACTCCTGAAGAGGCGGAAAAAGGAAGTCCCCTCTTTCTTGATATGGTCGAGGATGCCCGTATTCTCTTGGACAGGGACCAATTCTTCGCTCGGCTCTTGCGAAGACTTCGGAAAAGGCTGCAAGAGCTGGGGGCAAAAAGAGTGTGGAGAGGCAATTGCTGGTATTGGGTTCTCAAACCGGATTACAAGCCGGGAGAAGTGTTTGAGCTATGACCAACAAGAGCCTTGCCCAAA
>FWPV01013085.1_pt1 | contig 12566 bp, 11 predicted proteins | sample 2228371 | NCBI WGS metagenome assembly FWPV01 (sample SAMEA103939776, study PRJEB20133) | metagenome | reverse complement strand
ATACATCAAGGAAGGGCATTTTGCACCGGGCAGCATGCTTCCTAAAGTGCAGGCAGCTATGATGTTTGCAAAGGCAAATCCGGGCAAAAAAGCGATAATCACATCCCTCTACAAAGCGGTAGAAGCTTTGGAAGGTAAAGCCGGAACAATAGTTACATTATAATAATCCTAAAAAACTCAGGTAAGCACCTGAGTTTTTTAATGCTTTAGTAAATCAAAATCAAGTAGGCTAAGGTGCGAAAATCCTGAATGGTATTTTCTTTTCGTATGCTATATAGTATAATATCATTTAATAAATGGCGCATATGAATAATATAAGAAACTTGGGGTGACTCTTATGGAGATAGGAAGTATAATCAGAAAATTAAGGCGCAAGCAGGGTATAAGCATAGAGCAGCTTGCTGAAAAAACCGGATTGAGCACTGGACTTATCAGCCAGTTGGAGAGAGATATAACTGGTCCTTCTGTTGCATCCCTATGGAAGATATCTAAAGCACTAAATGTGTCTATTAACTATTTCTTTGAGGAATATGAAGATAATAATCCTATTGTGAGGAAAAGTGAGAGAAAGAAAATACAATTGCCTAATTCAAATATAACTTATGAACTGCTGTGTCCCAATCTTCAGAAGTCTATTGAAATGCTGCTGGTGAAAATAGAACCCGGTGAATGCAGCACAGAGGATCTTATAAGCCATGAAGGGGAAGAATGCGGATATGTTTTTCAGGGAACCTTGAAGGTAAAATGGGGAGATAAAGAATACATATTAGATGAAGGAGACAGCATATACTTTGACAGCACAGTGCCACACCGATATGTAAACAGCGGGGATGTAACCTCAGTATCAATATGGTCTATGGTACCGCCAAGCTTTTAATTTTTAGAGATTTCAGATAAACACCCTCAGTTCAAATTGAACGAAGGGTGTTTATTATTTTTAAATATTCAATATAGTGAAGAAAATTTTAAAAAACTGCAATATATAGAAGGAATTTTCAATTATATGAAGAATATACATGTTGTGTAAAATTTTCACAAAATTACATAAATTTAACCGAGGAGGAGTAGAAATGACATTTTTCAAACCGGATGATACTTGGGCCCTGTGGACAATATTGATTGCTTGGGCAGCAATAAGTATTTATCTTGAGCAGAAGTTTACCTGGGCATCAAAAGTTAGCGGCGCAATTATAGGATTATTGGGAGCCCTTGTGCTTGCCAATCTTAAGATCATTCCTACAGAAGCACCGGTATACGATGCAGTATGGGGCTATATAGTTCCGCTAGCGGTACCATTGCTGTTGTTCAAGGCAGACCTAAAGAAAATATGGAGGGAAAGTGGTAGAACCTTCTTGGCATTTAATATCTCTGCTGTAGGGACTGTGCTTGGTGCTTTTATTGCAGTTTTGCTTCTTGGCAATATGGTTCCTGAAGTACATAAGACTACGGCAATGATGACCGGCAGTTATATTGGCGGGGGAATAAACTTCGTTGCTATGGCGGATGCATTTCAGGCTACAAAAAATACTGTTAATGCTCTTATAGTAGCAGATAACCTTAACATGGCATTTTATTTCATGGTTCTTATGATGATACCTGCATTAAATTTCTTCAAAAAACATTTCGGACATCCCTATGAGGATTTAGTAGAAGCACAAGCAGAAGCTGCCGCAAACGGTGTAAGCAATAATAAAGCAGCAAGCTACTGGGGCAGAAAAGAAATATCACTGCTTGACATAGCAATGGCTTTAGCAGCTACATTTGTAATAGTTGCTATATCTACCAAGTTCGCAGGCTGGGTTGGAGGAAGCAGTGCTCCCGGTGTAATAAAAGCAGTTCTGGGACAAAAATATTTGATTATTACCACCTTGACTGTTATTATTGCAACAGCCTTCCCGAAGTTCCTGGGAGAAATAAGGGGAGCGCAGGAAATAGGAACATTTATGATTTACATATTCTTTGTTGTAATAGGTGCTCCGGCAGACCTTAAGATGATAATAGTAAATAGCCCTCTTCTGTTTGTATTCTGTGCTATTACAGTTATCATAAATATGTTGGTGACTTTTGGAGTAGGTAAGGCATTAAGATTTAACGTAGAAGAACTCTGCATAGCATCCAATGCGAGCGTAGGCGGGCCTACAACTGCAGCAGCTATGGCTATAGCAAAAGGTTGGACGGATCTTGTATTGCCTGCAATGCTTGTAGGGGTATGGGGTTATGTAATAGGCAATTATCTGGGCTTATTCACAGGAAATATGGTTGGAAAACTTTTCGGAATGTAATGAGATAAACGGACGGGTTTCCCGTCCGTATGCCACATGGAGGTAGTAGTTATGAAAATATTAGACAGTCATTCAGATATACTAACTGATGTAACAATTAGAAGATTGGGCGGGGAGACCGATATTTTTAGAAAGTACCATGTGGATAGGCTAAGGAAAGGCAATGTCAAAGGACTCATACTTGTAGTGTGGGTAGATCCCCCGTATACAGATAATCCGGCACGTAGAGTGCTTGATGTGCTAGGAGCAACCTTCGAGGAAATTGAGGATATGAAGGAGTTTGCAGGTATAGTATACAAAGCATGTGATATGGATGAAATACTAAACTCCGGAAGAATGCCAATCGTGCTTGGAATGGAAGGTTTAAGCGGCTTAGGCGGGAATGCAAGCCTGATGACCATGCTATATAAATTGGGAATCAGGCATGCATCCCTTACATGGAACGAAGAGAATGAGTTTGCAACAGGCGTATCAAGTAAGAACACAAACAGGGGAATTACAGAACAGGGTATCAAGGCTGTAAAAATCATGGAAAATATTGGAATGATAGTAGATGTATCCCACGCAAATGAGAAAACCTTCTGGGATATCTGCGAGCACACAGAAAAGCCTTTTATAGCCTCTCATTCAAATGTGTACAAGCTATGCGGCGTCCCAAGAAATCTGAAAGATGACCAAATAAAAGCCATTGCCCAAAGGGGTGGTGTGATAGGTATAAATGCATGGCCTGATTTTATTGACAAGGATATTCCAAGCCTTGAAAAGCTGGTAAAGCATATAGATTATGTTGCGGAACTGGTTGGTATAGACCACATAGGCTTTGGCTTTGACTTTTGCGACTTTCTAAATGGTGATACGACAATTAGCTTTCAGGGGGGAGAGACAACAGCATCCAGCGACATTGAAGACGCTTCCAAAATACCTAAGCTGATTGAGCTGCTGCAAAAGAAGGGTTATAAGACTAAGGACATAGAGAAAATAGCATATAAAAACATGGAGAACATTATAAAGAAGCTAATATAGATAGAATGGTAATAAGTATTGCATTCAAAATATTCGAAGTAACAGGATTGATGAACGAGTAAAAAATTATAAATAAATAATATAAATATAGATGATAGCCTCAATATTTGAGCTGATCCGCTCATTTATTTGGGCTATTTTTAATATATTGCCCATTGCCTATCGCCTGCCCCGTTTTATTAGCAAAGAATATAAATTTAGTCATAAATTCCTTCTCGTCTCATATAAATTAATAGAAAAACTATAGTAGGAGGAGGAGAACTAATGCCACTAGAGTTAATAAAAACCCCACTAAAAGTTTCCAGGATAATAGGCGAAAACGTATTCAGCACAGTAGTAGAAGAAGATATAAATGTACCGGACATAAATCCGGATTTATACAAGATACTTGCTCCAAGCGCGACTGTACAGCTGAAGGATTGCGAAGTGTTGAACGATAAGGTCATGGTTAATGGGCAGGTAATTATAAGCATATTATATGCAGCAGATGATGAGGGGAAACCGCTGAACAATATGGATGTCGTAGCAAACTTTTCGCAGGGCATCGAAATACCAGGTGTCAGGCCCAAGATGAAGGAAAGCATCAGTACGGTTATTCAGCATATTGATTGTTATATGATCAACTCAAGAAAGCTCAGCGTTAAGGTTATTATGGATATTTCCTGCAGGGTTGAAGACTTGTTCGACTTGGAGTTGGCTGCAGATGTCAGAGGCTTGTCAGATATACAGGTACTTAGGGAACCCAGCAGCTTTAAACAGATTGTAGGATATAATAAGGATCGTTATGAGTTCAATGAAGAGTTGAATTTAGCTGCTGACGTACCTGCAATAGACAAAATGCTAAGGTCGGATTACAAGGTAATAGTAAAAGATGAAAAGGCTACTGACGGCAAGGTTGAAGTAAACGGAATGCTGGGAGTAAACATACTGTACAAAGCTGCTGCTGAAGAGAATCAGCTGCAGTATCATGAGTTTGAGATACCATTTACTCAATACATAGAGATTCCTGCAGCAGAAAGAAATATGGAGTGTGCAACGGATAGTGCGCTTCAGGAATGCTATCTGGAGGTAGGAGAGGACTCTAACGGTGAAAAGAGAGTACTCAATGCATACATGGTATTGGGCATGGGAGCCAAAGTGTTCAAAGACACTGAGCAGGATGTGGTAGTAGATGCTTATAGCCCGACCAATGTTGTGGACATTGAAAAGGATATGGTTTCAGTCAGCGAGTTTGTCGGTAAAGGCCGCTCAAATATTGTAGTCAAAGAGACTATGGGTATAAAGCATGGGGATCCGGAAATAGAGAAGATATGCTATGTAAATGCTATGCCAATTGTGAACGAAGTAAAGCTGCTGGATGACAGGGTGCTGCTGGAGGGAATGATGGAGTGCACAGCAGTCTATATGACTTCATACAGCGCAGAACCTATGTGCAGTATGACAGAGCAGATACCCTTCAGGCATTTTATGGATATACCCGGTGTAAGGCTTGGCATGCCTTGTGCTGTAAAATGCAGTGCGGATAGTGTAAACTTCACCCAGATAAATAATGAAGTAATTGAGCTTAGGGTTGTGCTTGGAGTATATGCAGAAGCTGTTAAGCATACAGAGAAGAGACTTGTTGAAAAGGTTGATGCGGTAGAAGGCGTGAGCATAGACTATGCCAGGATACCGGCAGTAACTATATATATGATGCAGAAGGGCGATACCCTGTGGAGCATCGCAAAGAGGTACAATACCACTGTGGATGCTTTAGCAAAGCTGAATAATATTGAGAACCCGAGCAGAGTGGCAAATGGTATGCAGATAATGATTTTAAAGAATATACGCGTAGGGCAGAATGCCAGTAAATAATCATACTTAAGCTCTTAAAGCAGGATACACAATTCCTGCTTTTTTATAACGAGTAGGAGCATCTATTCCACCTTAATTTGTCATGCTCCGTCAACGAGTTTCATGAGAAGCTTCTTTGGTCGTTGAAAATATTTTATATAGAAGCTTCTCATATAACGAGTAGGAGCATCTATTCCACCTTAATTTGTCATGCTCCGTTAACGAGTTTCATAAAAGGCTTCCTTAGTCATAAAATATATAAAAGGAGCCTTTTTTATTTATTAAAAAATATATTAATATCGAGCAGTATATATTATAATTAAATTGGAGAATTATGTATACATAAGAACTTTTGGAGCGTGATGATTTTGAATACACAAACCGGCAGAGCAGCTGCCAAGATAAATCTTGCCATTGATGTGTTGAGAAAAAGGTCGGATGGATACCATGACGTGTCTATGATAATGCAGTCTGTTGCATTGTATGATACTATTACCGTCAGAGCCTTAAAAGGTGAAATAAAAATCACTTCCAACACTGACAAGATACCTACTGATAAAGGGAATATAGTATATAAAGCAGCCGAATATTTGAAGATGAAATACAATGTAAAGGAAGGCGTGCTGATAAACATTGACAAGACAATTCCTGTTGCTGCAGGACTTGCAGGTGGAAGTACAGACGCGGCTCTTACATTGAAGCTTCTTAATAAGGCATGGGATTTACGTTTGTCTAAGAACGAGATTCTGGAAGCGGGAAAAAAGCTTGGGGCTGATGTGCCCTTCTGCATCCAGGGCGGCACTGCTTTGGCGGAGGGCTTGGGGGAGAAGCTTACTTCACTGCCCGGCATTCCTGATTGTATCATGCTGCTGGCTAAGCCTGCTGCGAGTATATCGACAAAAGAGGTTTATGAAGGTCTGAGGCTTGAGGATATCAAAGAAAAGCCCGACATTAAGGATATGATAAGGTGTATTGGTGAAGGCGACCTGGAGGGAATTGCAGCTAATATGTGCAATGTACTGGAAACAGTGACAATAAAAAAATGCCCGCAGATAGAGGAATTAAAGGAAAGACTGGTGGAATATGGTGCCTTGGGCAGCATGATGAGTGGCAGCGGGCCAACAGTATTTGGAGTTTTCAACGATAATGCAACTGCATATAATGCATATGATCATATAAAAGATATGGTGAGTGAGGTTTTCGTAGTTAAAACTATCAATCAGACTTGGGATTTCTGATTATATAAGAAAGAAATTTCTTATATAATCGAGGGTTGCAAGGGGGGCACCCCATGCCGTTTAAGGAGGGTGCTCAGGATGCTTGCATCCGTCGAAGGGAACCATAGGGTTCCCTAGCGAAAAAATACAAGCGTGAGCGGGGATTTTTAACTAATGTTGTATTAGAATACTAATAGGGGGCGATAATAATGGAAAACGATTTTCTCGAATTGAAGTTGGACAACTACAAGCCTTTAAGAGAAGTAGTGTTTGAATCTGTCAGAGGAGCTATTATTTCAGGAGTACTGAAGCCTGGAGAGCGGCTGATGGAGGTACAGCTTGCCGAAAAGCTGGGGGTTAGCCGAACTCCTATAAGGGAAGCCATAAGGAAGCTTGAGCTGGAAGGCTTGGTTATAATGATGCCCCGGAAGGGCGCATATGTAGCAGACCTTTCACTTAAGGACATCACCGATGTACTGGAAATCAGAGCGGCACTGGAAGGTTTGGCTTCGGGACTTGCAGCCCTAAGGATTACTGATGAAGAGATTGAGGAGCTTGAATTAACCGCTGTGCAATTTCATCAAGCCATAGAAGCAGACGATTTTGACATGATTGTACAAAAGGATATTGAGTTCCACGATAGGATATTCAAAGCCGCAAGGAACGAGAAGCTCCTGCAGATAACTAATAATCTGAGGGAACAGGTTCAAAGGTTCAGGATAATGTATATAAACAAATCGAACAAGTCAAAGGATTTGGCCAAGGAGCATTACGAAATAGCCGAGGCGATTTCCAAGAGAAACATAGATATGGCTGAGAGAATTGCAAAAAGGCATATAGAAAACGCGGAGAAGTATATTCTGACAATGGCTGGCAATATGCCGTAGGGATCGATGCCCTCGTCGTTCCATAATGTAGGGGCGGCCATTGGTCATCCGTATAAAGAAAGAAGGATTGAGCTAAGTGGATGTTATAGTCCTTGCAGGAGAAAAAAAGGGTAGCCAGAATGGTAAGGCTGAAGAGAAGATAAATAAAGCCTTTTATAAAATCAAAGATAAGCACATGATAGAATATGTAGTGGAAACCCTTAGAAAGTCCAGCTGCATTGGCAGAATTGCAGTTGTGGGACCAAAGGATAAGCTGGAGCAGGTAATTGGAGGTATTGTGGACAATGTTGTCGAGGGAACTGATTCCATAGTGTCTAATGTACTGCTGGCCTTGGATTATTTCTCCGGGGAAAAGGAGATGCTTATTGTGACCTCTGACATTCCAATGGTTACCAAAGAGGCAATTGAAGACTTCGTAGCAAGATCCAGGCAGAAGGGTGTAGACTTGTGTTATTCCATTGTAGACAAGAAGGTCAATGACCTGAAGTATCCGGGAGTTAGGAGAACTTATGCACGGCTATGGGAAGGGCAGTTCACCGGAGGCAATGTGTTCTATTTCAATCCTGATATTTCAGATAAGTGCAAGGATTTTGTTGAAAAAATGCTTGAATATAGGAAAAGTCCTACCAAAATGGCCAGAGTTATGGGCTTTGGTTTTCTGCTGAGACTTGCCTTTGGGATTCTGACAATCAAGGCAATTGAGCGGAAATGCGAAGCCCTCCTGGGGGTAAGAGGAGCGGCGATTATTTCCCCTTATCCGGAGATAGGCAATGATGTAGATAGATTGAGTGATTTGGAGTTCATAGAGAAATATATGTGATCCGAAAGGACCTGCCGACAATGTCGGTGGGTTTTTTTATTGTATATAAATAGTTGCTTCTGTAAAAACTACTTGCAATGTAAATTTAGGTACAAATGGTAGGGAACGGTGTCCTAACCCTTACGCGATTATGCAGGCGGAACGACGGGGGCGTCTTTCCCTACAGTTGAAAGGGTGGAGATGGAATGCTAAGTGCAATTAGGGAAAACGTCAGGAATTTTCTGGATAGCACAGTAATATTAACAATGATAGCAATAGGCATATTTACGATATTGGGAGACTACAGGTATTTCAAGAAAATGAAATTTAAGAAGGACGCAGCCGCAACCATGGGAGTTGGGGTGGTATGCATACTGCTGCCCATTGTTCTTTTGATAATTGCTAGATTGTAGTCAGCATATATAATGTCCCTTCCAGGCAAGGCATTGCCTGTCAGCAATGTTAAGCAGAGCTTAACTATAAGGACAGATTAATGTATGTTTTAATGAATTAAAACTAGGAGGCATTTTGATGGGCTTTTTTTCATCCAAGAAAAGCAATAAAGCTAAGAGCGAGAACGAAATGGGGAAATTAATCAATTCCAAGAGCGTAGAGGAAAATACAAAAAGGCTGAAGGACCGCTTAAGGGACTGTGATGATATTGTGTACAAGGAATTCAGGGTGGGAGCGGAGCAAGACCTTAAGTTTCTGCTTGTATATACAGATGGAATGAGCAGCAGGGATATGCTGAATTCTGCGGTTCTAAATGCCTTGATGGTTCATGCAAGGGAAGTACCGCCAGAAGCGACAGAACCGGGTGAAGAGCTATACAAGCTTGTAAGGTATGGCGGGCTGCCTGCTTCTGAGCTTGCAGATAATGACAACCTTGAAGACGCTATTCTGGCCATACTAATCGGAGATGCAGTACTTTTCATAGACACAACTGAAAAAAGTATAATAATAGGTGCCAAGGGCTGGCCAATGAGAGGTGTGTCGGAGCCCAACACCGAGTCATTGATAAGGGGTCCCAGGGACGGCTTCACAGAGACCTTCAGGGTAAACACTGCGCTGGTGAGAAGGAGAATAAGGGATCATAAGCTGAAGTTGAAACAAATGAGGGTCGGCAAGCGAAGCTTCACAGATGTAGGAGTCATGTATATTGAGGATATAGTAGGCCCCGAGCTGGTGGAGGAAGTGATGCGAAGGATTAAGACTATAGATATCGATGCAATAATAGAGAGCGGTTATATAGAACAGCTGATTGAGGATAATTACATGTCCCCCTTTCCTCAGATAAGTGTTACTGAGAGGCCTGATGAAGTAGCAGCATCACTGTATGAGGGAAGAGTGGCAATTCTTGTAGATAACTCGCCCTTCGTACTTATAGTGCCGACGACCCTGAACAGCCTCTTTCAGTCCCCTGAGGATTATTACGACAGATGGTATGTTGCATCTATATTGAGGTTAATTAGATATGTCGCCAGTATTGTATCGCTGGTACTCCCTGCGTTATATATAGCAGTTACTTCCTTCCATCCGGGAATACTGCCGGCAAAGCTGGTTATATCCATAGCGGCAGCACGGCAAGGCATTCCCTTCCCTGCACTTATTGAGGCATTTTTATTGGAAATGACCTTTGAGCTTCTTAGAGAGGCCGGGTTGAGGCTGCCTGTTCCAATAGGCGGTGCTATAGGTATAGTAGGTGGTATTGTAATAGGTCAAGCGGCTGTTGAAGCCGGTATAGTAAGCCCTATTATGGTTATTATTGTCGCAGTAACCGCTATATCTTCATTTGCTATTCCAAACTACAGCCTCTCCGTCGGATTTAGGATGCTGAGATTTTTACTTATGATTTTTGCCGGAGCTTTGGGGTTATATGGGATTATGTTGGGAGTGCTTCTGATACTGAGTCACCTGGTAAAGCTGAAGAGCTTTGGAATACCTTACATGTCGCCATATGTATCCTTTGTGGGAAGCGACTTCAAGGATACAATAATAAGAGTACCTTCCTTCCTTATGGGGAAGAGACCGCTCACCCTTGCCAGAAATACAGTAAGGCTCAAGAACAACAGGCACTTGATAAACCGTTTGGAAAAGGAGGGTGATAAAGATGATAAGAAATAATGATACCATATCACCTTACCAGCTTGCTATGATAATTATAATGTCAGTAATTTCTGTCGGTGTTTTCTCCATAGCCGCAGACGCTGCTGAAATGGCTGGTACTGATGGCTGGATTGTGGTTACCCTTACGGGAGCATTAAATATATTAGCTGTGTTTATAATTGTCAGCCTGAACTCCAGATTTCCCGGCAAAACCTTTGCAGAGTACAGCCAAATAGTAATAGGAACCTTTCTGGGCAAGCTGCTGACCTTTTTATTCGCTGCTTACCTATTGCTGGTCATATCATATTCGACAAGGGCTTTCACCGAGGTTATAAAGATGTTCCTGCTGTTTCGAACTCCTACTGAGGTGATTATGCTGAGCCTTATTCTAGTCAGTACATATATTGTGAGAGGTGGAACTGAGTGTATTGCAAGGATAAATGAATTGATATTTCCTATATTGTTCATTCCATTTTTCATTATACTGTTTTTTGGGCTTCCTCTTATGGATTTCAGCAATCTGCTCCCTGCGCTGCAAACGCCCTCGGATAAAGTTCTGACTGCTATTCCTGCACTGGCTTTCAACTTTGGAGGCATAGAGCTTGCACTTTTTTATATAGGCTTTATGAAGAATCCCAAGAAAGCGTACAAACCGGCAATAATTGCCGTTCTATTCATAACATTGTTTTTGGTTATGATAACGGTCTTTTGCATTGCTACTTTTGGGAAAAATGCTACAACGCTATTTCTATGGCCGTTGGTCAGCTACATAAGGGCTATAAGCCTCCCGGGTTTGTTTATTGAGCGTCTTGACGGAGTGATACTACCCCTTTGGATGTTGGCAGTCTTTACCACAATTGTATCAGCTTATTTTATTGTCAGCTATTCCATATCAAAAGTGGTTGGCACAAAGGAGCAGAAACAATACGTGCTGCCCTTGGCAATATTGATATACTATTTTGCCCTCCAGCCTGACAGTCTGGCTGAGCTGTATGAATGGGGAGCTGCGATTTTCCCATATTCTATTGCTTCTTTTCTCTATGCTGTACCCATTATTTTGCTCTTGATAGCTAAATTTAGAAAATTGGGGGTGAGGTAGAATGAAAGTGAAGGAAAGTATGAGAGTGACTGTATTGTTGCTGTTGTGCATACTGCTGCTTACCGGCTGCTGGGATAAAATCGAGATTGAAGATAGGCTTTTTGTATTGGCTATCGGAATTGACAAGACAAAGGAAGAGGAGAAGAAGACCCCTGAGGACAGATATACACTTTCCTTCGTATCCCCTGTGGTGGATCAGGTGAAAGAGGGGCCGGGGCCGGCCTTTAAAACGTACAAGACAGTGAACAATTCTGTTATCATGGCACTATCACAGCTTATGGAGAGGTTTGCGAAGAAGCAGTTCTATGGACATACCAGAGCTATCTTCTTCGGTGAAGATATAATGAAGGATGAGGAGCTTCTAAAGGGAGTAATAGATGGTGTCTCCAGATACCCCGAGCTGATTGGCAGTATGTACGCATATATAGTGCCCAGTCGTGCAGAGGATGTGTTCAAAGTGGAGCCTATGTTCGACAAGCTGCTTATGCCATACATTACGGGAATAACAGAAAACAGTGAATACAGCTCCAAAATCTTGAAGCTGAACCTTGCAGAAATGATAATAATGCTTGCGGATCAAAAAGGCAGCCTGGTCATTCCAAAGATTACGCCGGGCAAGGACGAGGTAAAAATGAACAGCGCAGGAGTAATCAAGGATTATAAGCTTATCGGATATATTGGCGATCAGGAGGTTGCGGTATATAATTGGCTGACGGACAAAGCCAAAGGAGGAAATATTGCAGTAGAGCATGAGGATGCGTCGGTAGCTTTCAGACACTTTACTTTTGGAAGGGATATAGAACTATCAAGGGTTGAGGATGGAAAGATATATCTGAACTACATAATGGAAACAGAAGGCAGTATAGAGGAATATATACAGGGTAAAAGAATACTTGATGATGCTGTTCTAAATGAAATAGAAGATGATTTAGAAAAAAGGATAGAAGGCGAAAGCGAGAAGCTTGTAAGAAAGTTTCAGCAGGAATTCCGTGTTGACCTTATTGGAGCAAGGGACTATCTGAGCAAGTACCAGCCGAAGCTTTATAAAACTATAGAAAAAGACTACGAGAAGTACTTTGCGGACAGTATTGTCATTAAGGTAACAGCGGAGGTCCGCATTAGAAGAGTAGGGTTAATAAAGTAGGGGCGGGTTTCCATGCCCGCCCGCTGAATAAATCCTTCAAAACATGGCAAAGATTAAGATAAGGTTCGAGGTTGCGAGGTTGCGAGGTGCGAGGAGTAGACCAGCTAAGTGTTGTCAATAGTATTTGAATAAGATTTTATGGTTTTACAAGAATTAATAAGTGATAAAAAAAGGCA
>FWPV01013082.1_pt1 | contig 12568 bp, 13 predicted proteins | sample 2228371 | NCBI WGS metagenome assembly FWPV01 (sample SAMEA103939776, study PRJEB20133) | metagenome | reverse complement strand
CAATGGCCAATTTGGTTTTGGTCACTGTTGCTGAAGCATTTTTACCTTGACTGGGGTTTTATCCGTCAGGAGAATGATAGGCCGGCTCATTAAATGCTCCGGCCAATAGCCGCCTCTTACTGCACCCGGCCTTCTCCGGGCTCTTCCGAAAATTTCAGGGCCTCAGGCCGCCTGGTCTGGTCGATGAACCGGTTCCAGATATCCCGCAGGTCCTGGATGGCCATTTTCACATCCAAGTCCACGCCCCGGGCCTTTAACTGACCCAGGCAGTAGTAAAGTTCGTTGAGAAGCCGGATCTGGGTGATACCCACCACCTGTTCAAAGGCCTCCGGCCCCAGGACGGCCAGGTTGATCTTCTCCAATTCTGCCAGCTCAAGGAGGATTTCGTCGGCCAGGGCGTTGAGTACTTTCTGGTAGAAATCCGGGCCGCTGACGTCTATCCGACGCCCCCGGCTCATGGAGATATAGGGCGGTGCGTCCATCAGCAGGCCAGTTTATCAGCTAAATACTGGTAAATAGCGGCATCGTAGGCGGAGGTGAGCTGGAAAACCTTGCGGGCCAGATGGAAGCGGGTGGCCAGAGTAGTGGCCCCTTTGTGGGCCTTCAGCTCATGGAGGATGGCAGGATAATCGGCCGGGTCCACCACCACGGCCACGGACTGGTAATTTTTGGCCGCTGCCCTCAGCAGCGTGGGACCGCCGATGTCAATGTTCTCCACCGCCTCTTCCAGGGTGCAGCCGGGCTTGGCCACCGCTTCCTCAAACCGGTAAAGGTTCACCACCACCAGATCGATGGGTTTGATGCCGTGCTTTTCCATCTGTTCCACATGGGCGGGCACATCCCGACGGCCCAGGATGCCCCCGTGAATCTTGGGGTGAAGCGTCTTTACCCGGCCGTCCAGCATCTCCGGAAAGCCGGTATAATCAGACACTTCCACTACCGGAATGCCGTTATCCCGTAACAGCTTGGCAGTACCGCCGGTGGAGAGAATCTCCACCCCGTGGGCGGCCAGCTCTTTGGCGAATTCCGGCAGGCCGCGCTTGTCGGTGACGCTGATCAAGGCCCGTCTTATCGGGACCATACAAGACTTCCTCCTTTCCGCCTGTTACCCTAATCATTACTATAGGCGGGCCGGTAATGCAAGATAAGGAAAGCTGCCAGCACGCTAAAAAGCAATAGGCATCAGTTTTCGGTCAGTTTCCGGAGTGGAGAAAAATTACAGTTATTGACGGACTCGGAGCAGATGGCGATCTGCGTTATTCATTTTGCTTCACAAGCCCTTGGCGTCTGCGGTATGATTAATTATGCGGTACGTCATCATCGGGGCCAGTGCCGCCGGACTGGCCGCGGCGGAAACACTCCGGAAGTGGGACCGGAAGGGGCAGATCACCCTGATCAGCGACGAGCCCTATTTGCCTTACAGCCGCCCGCTGTTGCCTTATCTGCTGGGAAAAGAGATCGGTCCGGAGCAGATTTTTCTCAGGTCGGCCCAATACTTTGACCAGTGGGGCTTTGAGGCCCTTCTGGGGGAGCCGGTCATCCGGGTTGATCCGGAAGCTCGCACCGTGCACCTGGCCGGAGGGCAGGTGCTTTCTTTTGACCGTCTGCTCATTGCCTCGGGGGCGAAGCCGCGCCTGCCGGGTATTCCCGGGCAGGATTTGGCCGGCGTTTTTACTCTGCGGCACTTGGCGGACGTCCAGCGCCTGGAGTCGAACTTGGCGCCGGGCGAGACCGTGGCTGTGGTGGGCGCCGGGGCCGTGGGCCTTAAAGTGGCCGATGCTCTTGTGCACCGAGGTCATAAAGTGAAGCTTTTAGCCCGGGGCGCTCAGCCCCTGACCCAGGTCCTGGATCCCGTGGCCGCCGGATTGCTTATGGATGCCATACGAAGCATGGGCATCGACCTCCTGCTCCATTCGTCGCCGATAGCGGTGCTGGGTGAAGGGGGGCGAGTGCGCGGTCTGGCCCTGAATAATGGCCGGGAACTTCAGGTAAGTGCCGTGGTTTTTTCCATGGGGGTAAAGCCGCGGACGGAATTTCTGGCAGGCACGGATCTGGTCCAGCCCGGGGGTATCCCGGTTAATTCCTTCCTGCAGACGGCCTGCCCCCAAATTTTCGCGGCTGGCGATTGCACGCTGCCCGTGCATTTGCTCACCGGCCAGCCCCGATCTTTCCACATCTGGCCGGCAGCGGTGGCTCAGGGCGATGTGGCAGGCGCCAACATGGCTGGCGCCCGACGGCAGTATGAGGGGATTCTCCCCATGAACAGCATCGCGCTGCGGGGTTTTAGGATGATTACCGGCGGCCATCTCTGGCCTGACACGGAAGATGGCGAAATTCTCTCTGATTATGATCCTGGTCGGGGGGGCTACCGCCGGCTGGTGATCCAGGAGGGCCGGCTGGTGGGAGTTACCCTGGCCGGTCCGGATGCTGTTCACTCAGGAATTTATTTACATCTTATAGCCCGGAAGGTCCCCCTCAAGGAGTTGCCGGTGGATATCCGCACGAAGGGCGTTCATCCTGGCACCTTGTGGGGCTGACTTTTAAGGAAAGCCGCCGGTTAAGGCTGCCGGCAATGAGGATTCCGATTCCGGGGGTTTACGGCAGAACCTGACAATTCAGGGAAGGAAAATTGCCATGAAAACCGTTATTGTCCGGCCGGAGCGTTGTGTGGGCTGCTGGCAGTGCCGCCTGGCCTGTGCTGCGGAGCATTCCCGCTCCAAAGACCTGGTGGGGGCTTTGCAGGAGCCGGTGCGCCCCAGGCCGCGGCTGCGCATCTATCCGGGCCGCCAGCACCTGGCCTTTCCCAACAAGTGCCGCCATTGCGACCCGGCCCCCTGCCAGGCGGTGTGCATCGCCGGAGCTATCAGCAAGGATCCGGTCCGGGGCACCACGGACATTGACCCGGCCCGGTGCATCAACTGCGCTATGTGCGCCATGGCCTGTCCCTTCGGCGTTCTGACCTATGCCCCTTATTTTGCCGCCCCGGAGCGGCGCGCCGTGGCCCTGAAGTGCGACCAGTGTCCGGATCGGGAGGCGGCCGGACGGTTGCCTGCCTGTGTGGAGGCCTGCAAAGTGGGGGCCCTCACCTACGGCGAAGTGGAGGAAACCCAGGAAGAAAAGGGGCGGGCCTTGGCTCAGGCGGTCTTTGCCTCACTCCGGGCAGCCGCGGAAGCCGTCCCCGGCATCCCGGAAACCGTGAGCTTGTGGCGGAAACTGGTTTAAAAAGGCAATACTTGAAAAAGGGGATGCCGCGAGGGGCACTCTCTTCCCCAAGGTGCTAAAGCTACGCCCAGGCCTTAAAGGAAAAGGGATACTTCGGAGACCGGGTTTTTCCCACCGGCCCCTGCCTTAAATCTCCACTCTGAGCGAGCGCTTCACCCGGATTGCCGCAGCCCCGCCCACGGGGCAGACGTATTCGCAATGGCCGCAGCCGATGCAGCGGTCGGGGTGGACAACCGGCAGTTTTACCAGGATTTTCTGACCATTGGTATTCAATACTTCCGCCATGTTGAAAGTGATGGCTTTGGGGGCCACCGGGCAGTGCTCCTCGCACACCAGACAATCGGTGCCTTCGCTATAGGGAATGCAACGGCTGCGGTCAATAGTGGCGGTGCCCAGGGCAATGGCCTGTTTCGCCGGGAGCTCCAGTTTGGGAATGGCCCCGGTAGGGCACACCTGGCCGCAAAGGTTGCAGGAATAAGCACAGTAGCCCATGCGGGGCACCAGCCGCGGGGTATAGAGGCCCTCGAGGCCCGCTTCCCACAGGGTCGGCTGGAGGCCGTTGGTGAGGCAGACCTTCAGGCACTGGCCGCAGCGGATACAGCGGGACAGCAGGACCGCTTCCTCCTGGGCCCCGGGCGGGCGGATGAGATGCTCTTCCGGCCGTAAGGCCAGGGAACCCAGGCGGACAAAGGGCACCAGGGCCATGCCTGCGGCCAGGGAGGTGATCACCTGCCGCCGGCCCAAATCCAAGGGCGCCCCGGCGGCTTTGCCGCCAAAGACAAAGCTCACCCTTTCCTTGTCACATTGCGCCAGGCAACGGAGACAAAGCTGGCATTCGGAGGTGGAGTGGGGCAAGGGTTTCTTTAGAGACGGGCCGCTGGAGGGCAAATCTCCTGCTTCGGGCCTGGCAAACGGTGCTTCTCCTCCCCCCCCGCCTGACTCCTTGGGGATTGCTGAAGGACGGGGTCGGGAGGAGACCGAAGGGGTCATGGAGCCCCCGGTCGCTTTCGCCATCTGTTCCGGAAACGCTCCCATCTTGCAAATCTCGGCACAGTCCCCGCAATCAGGGCACAATGCCCCAGGGCGGCGGCGCAACAGAGAAAAGCGGGCCATAAGACCGTACAAGGCCCCCAGGGGGCACAGAGCCCGGCACCAGAAGCGGCGGTCCACCTTCTCCGCGGCCACAATCAGGGCAAACAGGGCAAAGGTGAGAAAAGGCAGGAGATAGGTCAGACTCCGGAAAGGGAGGACGGAAGCTTTAAAAAACCGGTATATGGGTTCGCTCACATAAGTGACGGGCGGGCCCAGGCGGTAAAGGACAAGCCCGGCTTTCTCCACCCCGTAGGAAAAGGCCGGATAAAAGACGATGGCCAGAGTCCGATACAGCAGGGAAAGGGGGTCGAACAGCCCCACCAGATTCAAGGTGAAAGGGGCGCTGGCAAGGAGGGCAATGAGAAGGTAGTATTTCCCCCGGCGCCAGCGGTCGGCCACCCTGCGGTCCGGCCGGGGCCGGAACAGAAGCCGGCGGAAGCCGTCCAGAGCGGTTCCCATGGGGCAGACCCAGCCGCAGAAGAAACGACCCAGGACAAAGGTCAGAGCCACAAAGGTCAGCGCCCACCAAAGGGCGGCAATGAAAGGGCTTAAGGTCAACAGGTGGGCCAGAAGAACCAAGGGGTCAAAGCGGAAAAACAAATCCACCGGCCAGGCCAGGTTATCCTGCCCCTCATATTCAGCCTTAAGAAAAAGAAAGACAAAGAGGAGAAAAAAGAAAATCTGGGTGCTGCGCCTGAGCCAGACCCAGGTTTTGGATGACATTGAAAAAGTCTTTTCTGCCATATTGTCGAAAAAGTGCATAGGGGCGGCCTGCGAGCCGCCCCCTGGCTCCTGCCTCTTGAATTTGATTATACAAATATGACCTTTTTCAGGTCCATTTCGCCCCGGTTCAGTTCATAGGCTTTGGTGATGTGGCCGATGTCTTCAGGCTTGAGGCCGAAAAGGGTGGCCCCGAAGGCGTCCAGGGCCACCGGGTCCGGGCCGGCCAGCACCAGGTTTTTCACTTCCACATCCTCCAGCCGACCGCCGGAGGGGCCGTTCCGGAGAAGAATGCGGGTGCAGTCCAATATATGCAGATCGGGCCGCAGTACCAGGTTCATGTCCGCAATGTTCTGGTGCAGACCCACGTGGCAGCGGCCCCGCCAGCCGCCGATAGCCCCCATCATGTTTTTCAGGCACATGGTCAGGCGGGCCTCGCTATGGTGCTTGGCCACCGGAATATTGATGAACCGGTCGGCTTCCAGGATGTCCTTGTAATAATACCATTTCTTCAGGGCCTTGGCCTTTTCGGCCCTGACCTCCACAAAGCGCCGTTCGTCCACAAACTCCACCTTCGCCCGGGGGTCTTTGATGGCCTCCACGGCGGCCTGAATGCCGCTGGCGGCATAAGCCTTGCGGGCATCGTGACAGGTGTGGTCCAGGACCTTTACCTGTTTGGCGCCGGCCTCCAGACACAGCTCCACTACCTGGCGTACTACCGCCGGGTGGGCATTGGCGCCCATCTCCGGGGTCCGGTCCCAGGCCATATTGGGTTTGACCACCACGGTCTCGCCGGGGTTGACGAACTTCTTCATGCCGCCCAGCTTCTCAATGGCCTCGCCGGTGATCCGAGCCCAATTCTCCCCCTGGACTTTGGCAATAACGGGCTGGGGCTTGTCCATGGGAGCCATGGCCCACAATTCCTCGGGCATCACCAGCCACCTGCCGGCCCCGGCTGCCAGACCCAAGGCCGCCACCTTCTTCAAAAATTCCCGTCGGTCCATAATTCCTCCGGTATGGCTGTCACGCCGCCATATTCGGCAGCCAACCCCGTTTGCCACCGAAGCCCGATGGCTAAGAGCTTAAGGCTGAGCACCTTGTATCCATTATTTTGACTATTAGGCCCCCTGTTTTGCAAGTTTTTCTTGACAAAGCCGTGGCAATCCTTTATTGACTTCACAGTCATTTTACTGACCAAGCAGTCAATGCCAAAAGGGTCCGGCAAAAAAACAAAAAAGGAAGTGGTGACGGCCTTTCGCACCAGGGAGATTCTGGCTGCGGCCCGGGAGGTCCTGGAGCGCCGGGGCTTTGGCGCCACCACCATGGACGGGATCGCCGCCGCCGCGGGAGTGGCCAAAGGCACCCTTTATCTTTATTTCCGGGGGAAAGAGGATCTGATTCATGCCCTGATGGCGGAAGTGGGGGAGAACATACTCCGGGACCTCAAGGCCATTGCCGAAACCGCCTTAACCCCCAGGGAAAAGCTTACCCGGGTGTTGGCCCTGCTTTTGGATTACCTGGAGCGGGAGCGGCTCCTCTTCCCCATTTACATGCGCGACCTGACCCAGTGGATGCTCCAGGGCGGCCGCGAAAGCTTCCGGCGCATCCTGGATCTGGAAGAACAGATTTTGAAGCAGATTGCCCGAGTGTTTTCGGAAGGCGCCGAAAAAGGGGAGTTTATACCCGCCGACCCCATGCTGCTCACCTTTTTGCTCCGGGGGATGGTGCGGGCCCTGGGATATTACCGGATGGCCGAAGGCCGCAAAACTGACATTAATAAGGCGCTGGCCGTACTGTCCACCATAGTCTTCACAGGAGTTACCGGCAAGGTAAACTCAGCCCGGGAGGTGAAACCCTGATGATGCTGAGAGCCTTCCGTCGGCCTTTTCTCTTTAGCCTTTTAATCTGGGGCCTGATTGCCAGGCCGGTTTGGGCCCAGGATTCTGCTCCCAGGAAAATTGACCTTAAAGAGGCATTGCGCCTGGCATGGAAGGCCAATCCGACCCTGCAGATCAGCCGGGCGGAGGAGATCATCGCCGGTGAGGAAGTGGTGCGGGCCAGGTCAAGATTCCTCCCCCAGGTCAGGACGGAGGTCAGCCATACCGTTTACGACAATCCCGTCAAAGTCCAGGTCAGGGGCCTGGAGACTCCCATCGGTCCGGCTCCCAGGGTCACCACTTCCTTTCCCATGACCAACCGCAACTTCTGGAGCAGCCGCACGGCCGTGGAGCAAACCATCTTTGACCTGGCCAGCATCTCCCGCTATCAGGCCGCGGTGCTGGGGAAAACCGCCACCCGCCTGGACACCGCCCAGGTGCGGGACAATATCTTTCTGAGCGTCTGTCAGGGGTATTTTCGGGTGCTCCGGGCCGAAAAGCTGGTCACCGTGGCAGAACAGGAAGTGAGGCAACTCACGGAGCACCTGCGCGATGCCCGGAATCTGTATGAGTTCGGGGTCGTTACCTACAACGATGTGCTTCAGGCGGAAGTGGCCCTGTCCGCTGCCCAACAGCGTCTGATAACCGCGCAAAACGATGTGATTAACCTAAGAGCCGCCTTGAATAAACTTATGGGCTTGCCCGTGGCGGCACCCATCAGCCTGGAGGAGGAAAACAAGCTGGTAGCCCCGGCTCTGAGCCTGGAAGAAGCTTCGGAGACCGCCCTTAAGCAGCGCAGTGACCTGCGGGCCGCCAAGAATCGCATTGAGCAGGGGGAGAAGAATGTTATCCAGGCCAAGTCCGGTTATTACCCCCGGCTGTTTGCCCAGGCCGGCCACATCTTCCAGCAGAACGACTCCTGGCTGCATGACCACCAGTATTTCGCCATCCTTGGCCTGGAATGGAGCCTCTTTTCCGGCTTCGACACCCGGGCCCAGGTAAGCCAGGCCCGACAGCGCCTGGAGCAGCTTCGCCTGCAAAAGCAGGACCTCACTGAACAGATTCGCCTGGAGGTCCAGACCGCCTATCTGGGACTGAAAGAGACAGCCGAACGCATCCGGGTGACGCAGAAGGCCGTGGCCCAAGGGGAAGAAAACCTGCGCCTCAACCAGGAGCGCTACAAGGAGCAGGTGGGCACCGCCACCGACGTCATCGACGCCCAGACTTTGCTGACCAAAGCCCGGGTCAACTACTTCAATGCCCATTACGACCACCAGATGGCCAAAGCCCAGATGCTGTGGGCGGTGGGGGGCATCAACGAACTAACAAACCTTAAAAAGACGGAAAATGGCCCGTAAAGTTGCGTTTCGCATCGGCTTGGTGGTGTTTGTCCTGCTCCTCGCCGGGGCGGGACTGGGGTATTGGTATTACCTGCATATTTTCGTCAGCACCGACGACGCTTACGTGACGGGCTACGTGGGGGTGATCTCCTCCAGGGTGCCTGGCCGGGTTGCCCAAGTGCTGGTGGAAGACAATGACTTTGTGAAGGCGGGGCAGACCCTGGTCACTCTGGAACCCCAGGACTTTGAGGTGGCCGTGGCCCAGGCCGAGGGAAATCTGAACCGCCTGCGTCAGGACCTGGCCAGCAAGTATGCGAAGGTCTATCAGACTCAGGCGGAAGTGGCCGAAGCCCAGGCGCATCTCCATCAGGCCATTACCGACCGGAAACGCTACTCCGGTTTATATGAACGGCGGACTGTGCCCCGCCAGACCCTGGACCAGGTCAATACCCGCTTCAAGGTGGCCCAGGCCGAACTGGAGCAGGCCCGGCAGAAACACCAGGAGGCTTTGGCCGCCATCGGCGGCTCCACCCGCATCCCCATCGAAGAGCAGCCGGCCATCAAGGAAGCCAAGGCCCGCCTGGAGGAGGCCCGCCTCCGGCTGAGCTATACCCGGATCACCGCGGAATTCAACGGCTATGTCACCCGGCGCCAGGTGAAAACCGGCAACTACGTGCAGCCGGGCCAGCCTTTGATGATGCTGGTCCCCCTGGATTTCCAGGAGCTGTGGATCCAGGCGAACTACAAGGAGACCCAGCTCACCGATGTCTATATCGGCCAGCCCGCCACGGTGACGGTGGACACCTATCCGGGCACCAAACTCAAAGGGGAGGTGGAATCCATCATGGCCGGCACCGGCGCGGTCTTTTCCCTCCTGCCGCCGGAAAACGCCACGGGTAACTGGGTCAAGGTGGTGCAGCGCATTCCGGTGAGGATCAGGCTGAAGCCCCCTTATCCCGAAGACCGGCCCTTGCGCTTGGGCATGTCGTGCATAGTCACCATCGACACCCGCCAACGCACCGGAGAGCGGCTTCTCAAAAGCCGGGCTGCAGCCGCCCGGCCCCCGGCCGTACAGGCCGCGCAGTCTCCATAAATCCTGACCAGGAGGGGGCGCGGTGTCCCGGGAAAGCGTTTGCAGGGTGCCGGACTACGCCTTCGATGAGTTGGGTGCCCGTTCCGGATGGAAGCCCGGGCACATTCCCGGCTCAGAAGAAAGCAGGGGACGCTTCCGGCTGCTGCAGATGGATTCGGAAAACCCCCTGGTTTCGCCTCAATCATGACTCCGGTGGAGGAGCTTCCGGCTCTCTGTCAACATGGACGCACCCACAAACAACAGCCCACCGGCGGTGAACAAATGGCTCGTCACCATCGCGGTGATGGCCGGCACCTTCATGGAGATCATCGACACCACGGTGGTCAACGTGGCCCTGCCCCACATGGCGGGGGCTCTGTCCGCGGGGGTGGACGAAGCTACCTGGGTGCTCACCTCCTACCTGGTCTCCAACGCCATCGTGCTTCCCATCACCGGCTGGCTTTCCGCCCTGTTCGGCCGCAAGCGCTTTTTGATGATCTGCCTGGCCCTGTTCACCGGCACTTCCATGCTTTGCGGTTCGGCCCCCAACCTGGGAAGCCTCATCGTGTTCCGCATCTTCCAGGGGTTGGGGGGTGGGGCCCTTCAGCCCATCTCCCAGGCCATTCTGCTGGAAACCTTTCCGGTGCGGGAGCGCGGCATGGCCATGGCCATTTGGGGCATCGGCGTGGTCATCGCCCCCATCGTCGGGCCGGTCCTGGGAGGCTGGATCACCGACAACCTGTCCTGGCGCTGGGTGTTCTACATCAACCTGCCGGTGGGGCTTATGTCCCTGGTCATGACCTGGTTCTTTATCTTTGACCCGGAATATGTGCGCCGGCAGCGGGCCGGCACCATCGATTACATCGGCTTGGGGCTTTTGTGCGTGGGTCTGGGCGCTCTTCAGATTGTGCTGGACAAGGGCGAACGGGAGGACTGGTTCTCTTCGGCCTTCATCGTGCGTCTGGCGGTTATTGCCGTGGTGGCTTTGATTCTGCTGGTGTATTGGGAATTGAAGGCCAGGCACCCGGTGGTGGACCTGCGTCTCTTCAAAGAGCGCAACTATGCGGCCGGAGTGACCATCATGTTTTTCTTCGGGTTTGTCCTTTACGGCAGCATCGTGCTCCTGCCCCTGTTTTTGCAGACCCTGATGGGATATGACGCCACTTTGGCAGGGTGGGCCCTGGCTTACGGCGGCGTCGGCTCCCTCATGATCATGCCCATTGTGGGGAGGCTGACCGTCAAAATTGACAGCCGCTGGCTCATCGCCGCCGGCCTGCTCATCAATACCCTGGCCGTCTATCTGATGAGCTGGTACAATACCCAGATCAGCTTCTTTTATGCCTTTTTCCCGCGGTTTATTCAGGGCTTCGGCTTGGGCACCACCTTCGTGTCTCTCACCACCCTGACCATGTCCCGGATTTCCCAGGAGAAAATGGGAAACGCCACCGGCATCTTCAACCTGATGCGCAACCTGGGCGGCAGTTTCGGCATCGCCACGGCCACCACCCTGTTGTCCCGCCGGGCCCAGTTCCACCAGACCCACCTGGTGGAGCACCTCACCCCCTTTTCCCTGCCTTTCCAGGAATGGCAGCAGCGCATGAGCCGGATTTTCCCGGCTCTCCCTCCGGATTGGCGCTTCTGGGAGGCCCCCCAGGCAATGGCGGCCCTGTACCAGGAAGTGCAGCGCCAAGCCCAGATGCTGGCGTTCTGCGACGATTACTGGCTCTTTACCCTGCTTTGCCTGGCCCTTCTGGCTCTTGTCCCTTTGATGCGCCGCCTGCCCCGATCCGCATGAAAGACCAGTCTGCGGTCAGTTGCCATGTGTCCGGTATCGTTGGAGGAAAACAGCAGAAAAACAAGGGGATCTCAGCCTTTTCCCGATCATTGATTGGGGATTCAGAAAAATAGGCTATAAAATCTTTGAATCTTGAACTCAGCATCCAAGTGATTATCCGCCACTGACATGCGTCGCCTCAACCTCATTCTCCTGGCCATTGCCACGGGGTTTCTCATCTGGCTGCTCCGGGAAATCGGCTGGACCGCCCTGGCTCAGCATCTGCGGCAGGTGGGCTGGTGGTGGCCCGTGCTGATGCTGCCTTATGGGCTGGTTAGTTGGCTGGAGGCCCTGGCCTGGAAATACCTCCTCCCCACAGAGTTGACCCGGCCCGGGCTGGTCCTCCTGTTCTGGCTGCGCCTGGGGGGTGAGGCCTTGAACCAGCTCACCCCCACTGCCAGCCTGGGAGGCGAGCCCTATAAAGCCGTCCGGCTGCAGGCTGCCGGACTTTCCTTTGATGAGGCCACCGCCTCACTGGTCATTCACAAGGCCCTCAAGGTTCTCAGCTTGCTTCTCTACATTGTTCTGGGTCTGCTCCTGGCCCCATGGTTCATCCCCGAAGTCTCTCCCCATCTCGCCGCCTTAAGTCTGGCCGCTGCTTCCCTGGGGCTGGCCATCCTGGGTTTTATTGTGGTACAGGGCCAGGATCCGTGCACCCGGGCCATCCGCCTGCTGGAGCGGGTCAATCTGTGCCCCCGGTTCCTCAAAGAAAAAGAAGAAGAGCTTTTTCGCCTGGACTCCCGTCTGGCTACGTTTTACCGGCTCTACCCCGGCAGGAGCGTCTTGGCCTTTGCCTTGCTGTTCTTGGCCTGGGTGTGGCACGGGGTGGAGGTCTACCTGATTTTCTGGCTTCTGGGCCACCCCATCGGCTGGGGAGCGGCTCTGTGTCTGGACGCCCTTACCATGATTTTCACCTCCCTGGGTTTTTTCATCCCCGCCTCCCTGGGCTTCCAGGAAGGCGGCAATATTCTTCTGGCCCTGGGATTTCATCTGGGAATGACGCTGGGGGCAGCCTTCAGCATCCTGCGCCGGATCAGGGAAGCTTTCTGGATGGGCCTGGGATTGGCGGTGGCCGCCTGGAAATAATGAGATTTTCCGTTATCTGCAGCGAAGTTATGGAGCGCAGGAAAGGGGTGGGGACAGCGTCCGGCTAGGAGGACGCGTAACAGGATCGGCCGCCGGCGGCTGGGGAAATCCACCGGCCCGACTGTCATAAGGCCGGGGGCACAGCTTTTAGCTCAACAGCCGGAAAACTTCGGACCTTAAGCGGCGCAGTTCCTCCTCCACCTGGAGGCGGTGCCTCCGTTGAATGGCCTCCCGGATCTTCCGGGCCATTTCGTCCAGGCTCAGCGGTTTGATGACAATGTCCACCTGCTCCTGATAGGTTATCTGCTGGGACTGATAACGCTGC
>FWPV01013081.1_pt1 | contig 12569 bp, 12 predicted proteins | sample 2228371 | NCBI WGS metagenome assembly FWPV01 (sample SAMEA103939776, study PRJEB20133) | metagenome | reverse complement strand
GAGAAGACAAGGTATGGATAATGTTAGATGACAGACGAGTGGACTATCAGTGGAAAGATTGAAGATATATCCTTTGAATGCCTGATAGTCTGCCTTCTTTTTTCTGACTTTGAAAAGGCAAGAGTTCCGGGGGAAAAATGATTAATGCAGAGCAATTTTATAAGAACAATTTTAATATTTCTTCTCCTTTCAGACATCAAATAAATTTATGGAATTGTATCTTTGATAATCGATTTCCTTTATTACTGAAAGCACCTACTGGTTCAGGGAAAACAGAGGCTATATTAGCTCCATTCTTATCGCAATTTATTGACAATGATTTTTACATTGCTCCAAGAATGATTTATGTCCTGCCGGCGAGGGTTCTGGTAAATAATGTAGCAGAAAGAATCAAAAAATATGCTCAACAAATTTCTCCCCATATCTCTGTTGAGGTTCAACATGGTGATGTCCCCAATTCCCCTTTTTTTATCGCAGATATAGTTGTTACAACACTCGACCAGTTTCTCTATGGCTTTGCAAGGGCAAGCAGACAGGTAGGAAGGCATCTTGACATACCTGCTGGCTCTATTGCTTCCTCTGTTATAGTGTTCGATGAAGCTCATATGTATAGGGATGGGTTCACTTTTTCAATCATGAGGGCATTAATGGAGATATTGCATAAAAGCCATATTCCTTTTGTTATAATGACAGCAACTATGCCTGAAAGTTTGGAAAGGAGCTTATTTGAGAGCATCCCACTTTCGGATAATCAAAAAGTAACTGGCAATATTACAATGGCTTCTAATCTCAAAATCACTTTTGAAGATAACCCGCTGTATTTGAACGACAATGTAAATATTACGGAAGAAATTTTGAATAAGATAAGCAAGCAAAAAACTCTTATCGTAGTTAATCAAGTAAAGAGGGCACAAAAGATTTATGAAGAAGTTAAATCAAGGCTTGGGCTTAATGATAACCAGATAGTTTTGCTGCACTCCCGCTTTACTAAGACACATAGAAAAAGCCATGAAGATAAGGCGCTTTCATTAATTCCTCACAAAGACGAGGGCAAAATTATTATCCCCGAAGGCGCTGGTATTGTTGTTTCAACACAGGTGCTCGAGGCAGGAATTGATTTCTCGACACAGTTACTATTGACAGAGCTTGCTCCAGCTGACTCTCTGGTTCAAAGAGCTGGAAGGTGTGCAAGGTATGCAAACGAAAGTGGGGAGATGATAATTTTTCCTGTTGAAGATCAGGATAGAGAATATTTGCCTTATGATAAAGAGACAATGATAAAGACATCAGAATGGCTCAAAGAGAATCCTGCTTTCAATATCAAAGATTTCAATAAAGTTTGCTCCTTTGTAGATAATACCCTTAATTACAGGGCAAAGGATTATGAGGCAACAGATACATTGATTGACCTGTACGAATGTGTTTTGTATGCCGATGAAAGACCAACAAATATACAATTAAGAGATAGCAAGCCTATAACACTTGTGGTTGTCGATCTTTCAGCAGGTGCGGGTCGCAAGAAAGAGGACAGAATTAAAGACGCTATCCAAAAAACCAATATACGAGATAATTCTATTAATGTTGATTTTGGTGTTGGATGGAAGTTATTAAAAGATGGAAATCTGAAGTATCAATTGAATTTTGTTAAAGAAAAGAAAGAATGGGATTTAAAAGAGGTTAAGGATGTATCACCATTTTGCTATTATCTTCTTGATAAAAGTAATTATGATCCACTAAAGGGAGTAATACCTGATGTTGCAAGCTATATTATATAGTGCACCAGGAGAGAATTATTTAGACCATATTTTAAAGTGTCAGGATAAGTTTGATATTATTTTTCCTGCGTATTTATCAACTGTAAAGAGAATTCTCCAGACAGATATGAGCGATGAGCTATTGAAAGACGCTTTTTTAAGAATGATTTTATTTCACGACCTCGGGAAACTAACAAAAAGATGGCAGGAAAGAGTTGGAACAAACAAGAGTTTACCTGCTCATTCAACAGTCGGTGCTTTGTATCTATGGAAGATATTGCCAGATGGGATAAAAGAGCCGATTTCATTTGCAGTAGCCATTCACCATACCGATAAAGGACTCCTTGGAGATAACATAGAAAGACCCGATGTTCAGGCAATACTTGATGGGATTGTTAAAAACGATGGCGAAATAGATTGGGATGATAAAGCAGTTAATCTTGATAGTAAATTCTTTCCCGATGATGCAAGAAAGATGCAAATTAACGACTTAAAAGAGATGGCAAGGGGCTTGAGGGTTTGGGCAAGAGGTTGTGGACTGCTTGAACAACACCAGAGAAGGATACAGGCATCCCTTGCACACCACATACTTAAACTATGCGACATTTCAGCCGCTACAGAGAGGAAGGAATACAAAAAAGAAGGTGATACTGATTACTACGGTGGCTGGCTGATGGTGGAGAATATTGAGAAATATGTTAGTAACATTTCAAATCGATTCAGAGCCACAGAATTGAAATCAGAATTGAGTAGAATGATAAAGATTTTAAAGGATGAATATGACCCGTTGTTAGTTCTTCTATTTGGTTCTCTATCTCAAGGCAATATAGGTAGGTGGTCAGATATAGACCTTATAGTTCTAAAAGAAACCAGTAAACCATTTTTTGAGAGAATAAAAGAAGTTCTATTACTTCTTAAGCCACGGGTAGGGGTGGATATCCTGGTCTATACACCTGAAGAATTCAGTTTATTAACTAAAAGCAGGGAGTTTTTCAGGAGAGAGATTATTGAGAGAGGGGTAAAACTCTATGAAAGAAGAGGGTAAAAGATGGATAACATGCGAGAAGGTGCTTGAGTTTAGTGATGGGCAAATAATTAGAGGCTTCTGACATAGAAAGACTTTAGTAAAAGGAGACATTATGCTTTCTGCAATCAAGGAAATAGGAAAATGGCAAAAAGATAAAGATAAGAAAGATGAGCTAGATACGCTTATTCAGGAACCTTTCAAATCTGGTTATGTTATTTTTATAAAGATAAATTTGGATAGATATGAATTTGATAGAATAGAGCTTGAAGAATATGACTCTTCAAAAAAGATGAAATATCTTTTCAGGGCCGGTCCTTCTAATGGACCGAATCCGACTCCGTGTGCAAAGATTACAGATGTTGATAAAACTTTTGGAAACAAAATACAAAAATGGTTCGAAAAGAAAATAAATGTTGCAATAGAAGAGAGCAATTTTTTAAACAGCATTAGAAAAATTCTTTCCGAGAATAAAAACAACATTATTAAAGCAATACAAACTTATATTAAAGATGTAGATAGAAAAGTGAGTAAACTTTTATCTATCAAGATAAAGCAAAATAATGAATGGAATTATATAGGTGATTTTGAGGTATTTAGAAAATCTCTTAAGGAGATTGAAACTCAAAAAACTGCTGGGATTTCAGCAAATAATAAAGATTGCTCTGTTTGCGGAGAACGAAAACCATTAGTGTCAGGAGATTCTGGCATCTTTAAATTCTATACTATAGACAAGCCAGGATTTATAACAGGAGGATTTAACGAAAATCTTGCTTGGAGAAACTACCCTATCTGTCCTGAGTGTAAACTTGAATTAGAAGAAGGTAGAAAATTCGTTGAGAAAAACCTTACATATGGATTTTATGGGCTTAGATACTTTCTTATTCCAAAACTGCTTTTAGGCAGTATAAGTGCTAATTCTGAGATAATAAATATCCTATTAGATTCAAGCAAAGTAGTTTCTTTGAAAGATAGAGTGAGAAAGAGAATAACGAATGATAATAATGAGATTCTTGAAATACTCGCTGAGGAGAAGGATATACTAACTCTTAATTTCCTTTTTCTCAGTAAAGAACAAAGTGCAGAGAGAATTTTGTTGCTGATAGAAGATGTTTTCCCTTCGAGGATTAGAAAGATTTTAAAGGCCAAAGACGATGTTGATAAAGTCTTTAATAGCGATTCTGACAAGAGTTTTACCTTTGGCACAATAAGAACTTTTTTCTATAAATCAAGTGAGGGCAAGAAGGAAAATGATTTAAATAAATATTTCCTTGAGATAGTTAATAGTGCTTTTAAAGGGAATAAACTTGATTTTTCATTTTTAGTCAATTTCTTTATGAGAAAGATACAGCGAGATTTTTTAAACTATGACAGTAAAGGAAAGGAAAAATATAATTTTCACTTATCAATAAAAGAGGCTTTAATGACTACAATGTTTTTTGAAAGTCTTGGGTTGATAACCTTTAAGGAGGTAGAGAATATGGAAGAAAGTATTTTTGAAGAAGTGTTTAAGAAGTATGGTAATACATTTGCATCACCGGTGAGGAGAGGGCTATTTCTTGCAGGTGCATTAACGCAGATGTTATTAAACAAACAAGCTAAAGAAAGGGGAGCTAAACCTTTTATGAAGAGGTTAAAAGGGTTAAAAATGGATGAACAAGATATAAAGGCTTTACTTCCCGCGATTCAAAATAAATTTGAGGAATATAATTCATACGGGAAAGGTAAAAGGATTGTTGCTGAAGAAACCTATAATTATCTCTTTGCTGCAGGCGACAATTGGAAACTTTCTGTTGACGAAATTAATTTTTATTTTGCAGGCGGTATGAATCTTGTTGGAAAAATTAAAGAGATTATTTATACCAAAGTCGAAAAAGATGTTGATTTAGAAGAGGATGTTGAATCAAATGAAATAAAAATTAATAAAAAGGAGGAATAAACTATGTCAAAATTAGTAAAGAACCGTTCAGAAATTCTGTTCCTTTATGATGTTACAGATGCTAATCCTAATGGAGACCCTGTGGATGAAAATAAACCAAGGATTGATGAAGAAACAGGGGTGAGCATTGTTACAGATGTGAGGCTAAAGAGAACGATCCGAGATTATCTTCATGAATATAAAGGTAAAGATATTTTTATTAGTGAAATAAGGGACGATAAGGGTAACTTGAAGACAAAAGAAGACAGATTAAAAGATTTTAAAAATAACTCATTAGAAGTTATTAAAAACTGCATTGATATAAGGCTGTTTGGTGCTACTACAGCTGTTGAAGATCAAACAATGGCATTAACAGGACCAGTTCAGTTCAAATATGGTCGTTCATTACATAAGGTGGATTTAACGTATATTAAAGGTACAACGGTTATGCCATCTAAATCTGATAAAAAACAAGGGACTTTTACCGAGAGATATATCCTTCCATACTCTCTTGTTGCCTTTTACGGCATTGTTAATGAAAATGCAGCTAAAACTCAAAATATACCGTTAACTGAAGAAGATATTTCTTTAATGCTTGAAGGCATTTGGAATGGAACTAAAAATTTAATTTCAGGTTCTAAATTTGGTCAGGTGCCTAGATTGTTAATGCAAATTGTATATAAAGAAAATAGTAATTTCTTTTTAGGAGAATTGGATAAAAGAATTGCTCTAAAATCAGAAAAGACCGATGAAGAGATCAGGAATATATCAGAAGTGAAAATTGACATCACAAATCTCTTAAATGTATTAACTGACCACAAGGACAAGATTGAAAAAATAAGACTTAAAGTTGATGAAAGAATTGTTTTTACTCAAGACGGAGTAGATACTGATTTAAAGTCTGCTTTAAGTAACATCACTACTGTTGAATAACTTACTTTTTAAATGAGGAAGAGAAATGAAAGTGTTAATCTTTGACATATGGGGTGATTATGGGCATTTCCGCAAATACTATACTACATCCTCACCACTTACTTTTTCGTTCCCTCCACCGTCAACAATCACAGGTATATTGGGTGCTATCTATGGAGCGGGTAAGAATGAATACCTAAAATTGTTTTCTAACGATAAGTGCAAGATTGCTCTTAGGATTATGAAACCAGTAAAAAAAGTAAGGATGGGGATAAATCTGATTAATACAAAAGGAGGTTATTGGACTCTTTTTAGCAATATATACCATCAACCAAGGACTCAGATAAGAACCGAATTTTTAAAAGGCCCGTGTTATAGGATTTATTATGCTCACAAAGAAGAAAAGATTTTTAATGTAATTAAAGATCACCTAAAAGAACATAAAACTACATATACAATATCTCTGGGATTAAGTGAGCTACTGGCGGAATTCAAATATGTAGGTGAGTTTGATTCAGAAATCACAACTTATAATGATTTAGTGGAAATTCAAACTCCGATATTAGAAAGCGACATAATCGAAAATGGTCTGGAAATTGAAGAGGGTAAAAAATATTTTAGAGAGAAGATGCCCATAAAGATGAATCAAGAGAGGATAGTAGAAAAGTACGAAGATTTAATATTTGAGCCTGACGGCAAAACTATCAAAGCAAGGGTAAAAAAATATTGCAGACTTGAAAATGAAGAGAATATTACCTTCTTCTAATCTTTATTCACATCCAGGGAAATTACTCGAGTATCATCTGATAGGTGTTGCTGAGCTTTCAGAATTATTTCTTTCTGAAAAACCTTCAGAGGTCAGGGAAATATTAAATAATATATGCAAGGTTATTGCACTTACTCACGACATCGGCAAAGCAAGCCAGTATTTTCAAAATTACCTTAATGCTGATGATTCAAAAAAAGAAAAACTTAAAACAGAGATGTCATCACACAGTCTTTTTTCATCTCTTTGTGCCTATTATGTCACTAAGGAATTGTCTTTTGAGAATGAGACTTATCCAATTTTTGCCTTTCTTGCTATAAGAAGACATCACGGAAACCTCAGAGATATAAGAGATGATGTGTTATTTGATAACAGAGATACAGAGCTTTTGTATAAACAGCTTGAAAGTATAGAGGATGATAGATTCTCTATAGTCTGTAGCATAATCTATAATGCTGGCTTGCCATTATTATTAAACAAGCAAATAATAGCACAGTGGATTGATGATTTTGCCAACGAGTCAAAAAAGATCAAAAAATATTTTAGAAATCTAAATAATGATATGTCGAATTACATTACCCTTAATCTTATCTATTCAATTTTAATTGACGCTGACAAGAGTGAAGTAGTTATGAGAGATAGGAGTGTATTCAATAGGAAAGAATTCAATTATACTGAGTGGATGAATAATTATAAGAAACAAACTTTTTTTTATGAATCTCCTATAAATCACTTAAGGGAGCAGGCTTACAAGGAGGTAATGAATTATGATTATGATATTGATCTAACAAAAAGAATTTATTCTTTAAATCTTCCAACAGGGCTTGGAAAGACTTTAACATCTCTTTCCTTTGCCTTGAAACTAAAAGAAATCATAAAATCAAAAAATGGTGTAGAGACAAGAATTGTTTATGCTTTGCCTTTCCTTAGTATAATTGATCAGAATGCAAAAGTGTTTGAATCAGTTATAAAAGCAAATAACATTAACCCTGATAGTAGCATTCTATTGAAGCATCATCATCTTTCAGAACTTTATTATGAAAAAGAAGGTAATGAATTTGAATCTGATGAAGCAAAAATATTAATTGAAGGTTGGAATTCTGAAATAATAGTCACCACTTTTATTCAGTTTTTTCATGCTTTGATTTCTAATAAGAATAGAAATTTGAGAAAGTTCCACAGGCTTGCTAATTCCATTATTATTCTTGACGAAGTTCAATCAATACCTGTTAAGTACTGGTTACTTTTGAGAAATATTTTAATAACTCTTACTGAGATGTTGAATTCTTACATAATATTTGTGACAGCAACAGAGCCTTTGATATTCAGTAGAGAAGAGACTGTCTCTTTAGTTAATAGAGAAATCTATTTTTCCTCTGTTGATAGAATTTCTTTGAAGTCTTTAATAAATAACTCAATGACGATTCAGGAACTAAGCAATTACTTTAATATAAATGATGAAAGGACTTATTTATTTGTTCTCAATACCATATCATCTGCAAATGATTTCTACAATCTTATAAAACAAAAAGTTAGCTCCATTATATATCTATCAACTCATGTTACGCCTAAAGAACGTCTCAATCGGATAAGAGAAATAAAAGAAGGCAAATACAAAGTTGCTGTAACAACACAAGTTGTCGAGGCAGGGGTAGATATTGATTTTGATGTTGTTGTAAGGGATATTGCTCCGCTGGATTCGATTAATCAGGCATCTGGTAGATGTAATAGAAACAACAGAAAAAAAGGTGAGGTTTATATTATTGTCTTGAAAAACGGTAAAGATAAAAAAATAGCTTCGTATATTTATGATAAAGTTTTACTTGATATAACTGAAAAATTACTTTTTAAGTTTAATGAGATAAGAGAAAGCGAATTCTTAAACCTAATACATCTTTATTATAATGAGACCAAGGAAAAAAAATCACGAGATATATCCAGAGAATTACTGGAAGCAATAACAAGGCTTCGATATGATAGTGAGGATGATGAGGTAATTTCTATATCTGATTTTAGACTAATTGATGAGGATTTTCCTAAATTTGATGTTTTCATAGAGTTGGATGAGGAGGCTGAGGAAATTTGGTTGGAATATATTAATTTAAGAGATGTGGAGGATTTATTTGAGCGAAAAAAAGCTTTTGATAAAATAAAATCAGATTTTTATAAGTATGTTATCTCGGTTCCTAAAAATATAAAAAATAGACCTGAGATGTATGGTGATATTGGTTATGTGAAGAAGTCTGTCTTACAGGAATATTATGACAAGGAAACAGGATTTATAATAAAAGATACGAAATCAGTTGTTATTTGGTAATTTTGTAATGAAAGTAGATTTATTAAAGCTTGAACTTACTATTGAAGCTGATTTAAGTAAAAATGATGCTGAAAAGATAAGAGGTTATCTTGGCAAGATATTCTGGGATAATCCTTATGCACACCATCATAAATCAGATGGCAGTTTAATATACAAATATCCGTGTGTGCAGTATAAAGTCATTGAAAAATCCTGTTTGCTTATAGGATTTGGTGAAGGGTTAGAAATAGTCAAAAAGACTTTTCACAATTTAAAGGTGCTTAATTTAAATGGGAAATGGGAAGAGATATTAAGCAAGGCATTAGAAAGTTATACAGCATTTTTCAATATTTCAGATATCTCACATTCCTACACCTTCCTCACCCCCTGGCTTGCATTGAATGAAAAGAATTATGAAGAGTACCAGAAGCTCGGGACATGGAAAAAGAGAAAGGTTCTACTTGAGAAGATTCTCATTGGTAACATTATTTCAATGTCGAAAAGCCTTGGATATACAGTTCCTGAGCCAATTAGGGCAAATGTTGATAGAATAAAAGAAGTTAAAAGTTCTCTTAAAGGCACACCTATGCTCGGCTTCATTGGAACTTTCTCCGTGAACTTTGAGATACCTGATTACTGGGGGATTGGAAAGTCAGTGTCGAGAGGATTCGGGACGGTGGTAAGGACAGACTATCAGAGGACAGACAAACAGAAGACAGAAGGCATAGGACAGATCACGGATTAAATATTTCAGAATAAAGATAAGGGTTACCTTACAAAATATCTATTTGAAAATTATGTATGGTAATCATTCGGTTTGACATATGTTACCTTACAGAATATAATAATCATTAATCTGTATGGTAACTTGAGAATATTGTATGAAAGTAATAAAAGGTGTTTTAGAAGAAGAGTTAGAAAATGCACTCAGGCTTGAAAAAGCTTATATGAAAGAGATTGCGTCGATCCCTCCTGGTGTGCTGGTTGAAAAGAAGATAAAAGGCCACAGTTATTACTATTTGATGATAAGAAATGGAAAGAAGGTAAACTTTATTTATAAAGGTAAGGTGACTAAAGAGGAAATACAGAGATACAGTGAAGCAAAAAATAAGAGGTTTAAATACAGGAAACTACTTTCTCTGGTGCGGAAACAAATATCTTTTTTAAGGAAAACATTGCGTGCAAGAGAAATACGATCTATTTCTTAGAGTATTAAGAAGATTCCAAAATGTCGGCTTACTTAATGAAATTATTCTTGTCGGAAGCTGGTGTATGTATTTTTATAAAGCTTATTTTTCTCAAAAGAGTTACACGCCTACTATAAGAACAAAGGATATAGATTTTCTTGTGCCAATTCCTTTCAAAATGAAGAAGAAAATAGACATATATGCTCTATTAAAAGACGAAGGGTTTATTGTTACATTCAATAAATTGGGCTATATAAGACTTGAACATCCTGAATTAATGATAGAGTTTCTTGTTCCTGAAAGAGGTGACGGACAAGAAGACAACAGACGAGTAGAAGACGGATAAAAATCAGCGGAAGGAAAATAAGTGAGCAAACATAATTTTAGAAAAATAACGATTTTGACAGATTAACTTCAGAAACAGATGAAATCGCAGCTATGATTTCAGACTTTTCCAGGAGTCTGTAATCTCAGAATCTGTTATCTGTTAGTATCAATACTATGCAACTTGTTATAAACACATATGGTTCATATCTTCAGAAAAACGGCGATTGTTTTAAGGTGAAGGCTGAGGAAAAAATATTTGAAATATCCTGCAAAAAGGTTTCCTCAATTCTTATCTCTACTGCTGCATATATTACCACTGATGCAATCAAAATGGCTATGGAAAATAATATTGATATTGTATTTGTTGATGATTTTGGGGGTCCCTACGGAAGAGTCTGGCATCCAAAACTTGGCAGTACCACCCTTATTCGAAGAAAACAACTCGAAATTGCTGAGACAGAGGACGGACTCAGGCTTGCACTTGATTGGGTTAAAACTAAATTTAACAATCAAATTGAATTACTTAAAAAGCTCAGACAAACAAGACCACAGAAGTCTTCTGAAATAACTTCATATATTGATAAGCTAATTTCTGTAATGGAAGGACTCGAAAATATAAAGGGTACAATTGCTGAATGCAGGGGTACAATTATGGGCATTGAAGGAAGTGGTGGTAGAATTTATTTTGAGGCGCTCAGTTTTTTAATGCCTGATAGATTCAAGTTCGAAGGTAGAAGTAGAAACCCTGCAAAGGATGAATTTAATGCTTTGCTGAATTATTCTTATGGGATTTTATATTCTCTTATTGAAAAGGCATGTATTATTGCCGGGCTTGACCCATATGTAGGTTTTATCCATACAGATCATTATAATAAACCATCGCTTGTTTTTGATTTAATAGAAAATTACAGGATATGGGCTGATGAGATAGTAATAAATCTTTTTGCTGCCAGAAAGGTCAGGAGTGAGTATTTTGATGAAATCCCTAATGGAATAATACTAAATAAAGAAGGAAAGGCTATACTGCTTACAGATTTTAATGCCTTTATGGATGAGTCTATAAGATATAGAGGGAGAAATATTAAACGTTCAAATATTATTCAATTTGACTGCCATCGTCTCGCAAATTATCTGATAGGAGAAACTGATGAAGCAAGGTGATAAATTGGTATGGGTGATTTACGATATTGTAAATGATAAAACAAGAACACAAATCGCAAAAGCATGTAAAAATAAAGGTCTTTACAGAGTGCAGAAATCTGCATTTTTAGGTACACTGAACAAAAACCAGATAGACGAACTTAAGATTATGTGTGAAGATATTATAAATCCTGAAGAGGATTCAGTTTATATCTTTCCCATGTGCGAGGATGACTTTAGAAAAGTGAAGTTGCTCGGTCAGGCATTTGATAAAAAACTTGTCAGTGATGAGGTAAAAGCTTTATTCATATGACAGAGGCACAATCAACAAATGAAGAAAAACAGCTTTCTGAAAATGAATTAATAACTGACGATATTGTTATTGATTCTGAGACTACTCCAATGATTACACCTTCTGAAATCATAGAACATATTTATTGTCCAAGATTTACTTATTTTATGCATTGTTTGAAGATACCCCAACATGAGGAATTAAGATATAAAGTTTTAAAGGGCAGGGAATTACATGAAAAAAGGGAAAAGACAAATATTGATTATCTAAGAAAAAGATTGGGCTGTATTGATAAAGAAATTTCTGTTTATATAGCATCAAGGAAATTGCGTGTAAGAGGAGTAATTGACGAAGTTATGCATCTGTCAGATGAAACACTTGCTCCACTTGATTATAAATATACTGAATATACAGATTTCACATTTCAAACACATAAAGTACAGTCAACGTTGTATGCACTTTTAATAATGGAGAACTATAACAAACCAGTAAAGAGAGGCTTTATATGTTATGCAAGAGGAGGGCAGAAAATAAAGGAAATTATTTACACTGAAAAGGATTTTTGCTATGCTAAAGATGTTGTGAATGAGATTTTCGATATAATTCTGAAAGGTTATTATCCAAAAAAAACACGCTGGCAGAATAAATGTATAGATTGTTGTTACAGAAATATTTGCGTATAAAATAGTGTTCTTTGACAATTTAGTTTGACTAATCAGAAAAATTTATTGGGGTAGAACCGTCAAAGAATAATAACTTATTGAGATAAAACATAAAAATAATTTTAATGCGATGTAAAGAGTGATAAAAATCGATTAAAAAATGAGTAAAATGAACGTAATATTTATGAAAAAAAGGGCAAGTAAGTTTTGCAAATTTACTTGCCCTTCAAGAACTTATATTAAAATTGCAGTTTGAATTCTACTTCCAGTAAAACAAGGATTGAAACGATG
>FWPV01013080.1_pt1 | contig 12570 bp, 12 predicted proteins | sample 2228371 | NCBI WGS metagenome assembly FWPV01 (sample SAMEA103939776, study PRJEB20133) | metagenome | reverse complement strand
CCTTAAATCAGTACTACAGGATACTTTTCCTTTCATCTTTTTTTATCCATCCCAGTCTCATATGTTTCGTAACTTTTTCAACTAAAAAATTTAAAGTTTTTTAAAGTTAATGATATTACAATATCCCATTATTAAAGACTTTGATGATTGTTAGTACAAAATTTTTTCTTGAGGAATAAAAAAGGTTTTGTTACTCATTTCTCTTTTTGAGTCAAGATACTCTTGAAGTATGATTCTTGCAGCTTCACTATCCAAGTTTTTTCGCTTACGAGTAGTATTAATCCCTTCTGATTTTATTGCCTCATTCGTGGAGAACGATTCGTTCCAGAAATCAATTTCTATCCCATTTGTGTTTTTTAAACTTTCGGCAAAGTATCTAGTTTGAATTGATTGCTGTGTTTCTTCTCTTTTAGGTCCAAGCGCAAGTCCTATAACAACCTTTTCTACACCTTGAGTCTTAATTATCCTGTGAATTTTTTGAATTGCGTCGGCTAAAGAAAATACTTTAAGTACTGGCATAGGAGATGCTATTATCCCCAATTCGTCAGATATGGCAAGGCCTATTCTTTTTTCACCGTAATCTATAGCAAGTATTTTCATAGGTTTTATTTTTTAAAATACGCTTAAAAAATATATCATAATTAGCTTTTTTCTTCTAGATGCATTTTTTATTTTAAAGCAAATTTCATAAACCTTTAACCTTTAATGTAACAAGTTTTTTAAATATGTAAATTAAGCTCAAACGTTTTAGCTAATATTAAAACCATTTTTTACTTAAAATCTCCTATTTGCTATAATTACAACAGTTTAAATTTTTACTGAAGCAAGAAAGGTCTATTGGGTAGATATTGAGATAAGGAAGAAAAAACATCTTTATCCCAGTATCTATACCGCCTTTCAAAAGCTTCAAAAAGTTTATGAATGGGAAAAAAGTAGTTAAATCAATTGATTTTGCCAACCAAAAAATTACTTTTGAAGTTGGATTGCTTGCTCCGAGAGCAAATGCCGCTGTTCTTGCATCTATGGGTGAAACAGTTGTGCTTGCAACTGTGACAATCTCAAAGGATGATACAGACAGAGATTATTTCCCTCTTAGTGTTGAATATATTGAAAAATTTTATGCAGGAGGAGTAATATCTGGTTCAAGATTTATAAAAAGGGAGAGATTTCCATCAGATCGGGCTGTGCTTATTGCAAGAATGATAGATAGGTCAATAAGACCACTTTTCCCTGAAAGCTTTAGAAAGGAAGTTCAAGTTGTTGTAACCGTATTATCTTACGATGAAATAAATGACCCCGCTATACTTGGCATTAATGCTGCTTCAGCTGCAGTTGGAATAAGTGAGGTTCCTTTTTATGGTCCTGTAGCGGGAGTTAGGGTGGGTCTTATGGATGATAAATTTGTCATAAATCCAACCAATGGCGATCTTGAAAAAAGCCAGATAGATTTTGTTCTCGCTGGTAAAGACGATAATATTGTTATGATTGATGCTGGAGGAAATGAGATCCCATATGAGAAAGTCCCAGAATTATTTGATTTCGTATCCAAATATTTTAATCCTTTAATAAAATTCCAAGAAGAATTTATAAACGAAGCTGGTAAAAAGAAGATAGAAATTGAAGAAAAAAAGTTAGACGAAAATTTCAAAAAAGAAATACTAAAAAAATATGAAAAGGAATTTGAAAAGGCAATATACGATTCTTCAAATCAAGGACAGGATAGCAATAGAGAAGAGGCTTTAGAAAAAATTAACAAGAGTGTATTGGAAGAATATAGCGATAAATACTCAAAAAGTGAAATAACAGATGTTGTAAATTATATACTTAAGGAAAAAGTGAGATCTGGAATTTTAAAAAACGAAAGAAGACCAAGCGGACGAAAGTTAGATCAAATAAGAGAAATAATGTGCAAGGTTGGGGTACTGCCAAGAACACATGGAAGCGCTTTTTTTGCAAGAGGGTTAACACAATCTCTTTCTATTGTAACACTTGGATCTACAAGACTTGAGCAGATTCTTGAAAGTTTTGAGGGTGAAGAAACAAAAAGATATATGCATCATTACAATGGCCAGGATTTTTCTTTAGGTGAAGCAGGGAAATATAATTACTATCCTGGAAGGCGGGAGATAGGACACGGAGCTTTGGCTGAAAAAGCTCTAGTTCCAGTTATCCCAACTGAGGAAGAATTTCCATATACAATTAGGGTAGTTTCAGAGATATTATCCCAACAAGGATCAAGTTCAATGGCTGCTACATGTGGTTCAACTCTTGCTCTTATGGATGCGGGTGTTCCAATAAAACGTCCGGTAGCGGGCATTGCGGTAGGTCTAGTTACAAGTAAAGACAATAAATCTTTTGAACTTTTGACTGATATACAGGATCTTGAGGATTATTTTGGTGATATGGATTTTAAGGTAACTGGCACAAAATTTGGTATCACTGCTATACAGATGGATAACAAATTAAGAGGTATAAATAAAGATATATTAAAAGAAGCTGTCAAAGCCGCAAGGGATGGAATTGAAAATGTATTAAAAGAGATGGAGAAAGTGATTAATAAACCAAGGGAAAATCTTTCCAAACACGCTCCTAAGATAAAAAGTATTAAGATAAATCCAAGTAAAATTGGAGATCTTATTGGTCCGCAAGGTAAAAATATACGAAATATTATTGAAGAGACTGGAGTAGAAATTGATATCAAAGACGACGGTATGGTTCACATTTGTTATTTTGCTGAAGATAAGTATGAAAAAGCTTTGCAAATGATTAATCAAATTACTGAGGAAGCTGAGGTAGGAAAAGTATATGAAGGAGTTGTGGACAATATTCAATCCTATGGAGCATTTATAAATGTTTCACCTTCTATATCAGGACTTGTTCATATAAGTGAAATATCCGATAAATACGTAAAAGATCCTGCACAGTTTTTGAAAAAAGGGCAGAAGGTAAAAGTAAAGGTAATTGGCATAGATAGCGAGGGTAGGATAAATTTCTCTATAAAGAGGGTTAAAGACAATTTCAAGAAATAAAGGATGTTGAAATTTAATTAAAATGTATCTATTTTAGAATTTTTCTAGATAAACATTTTTTTAAGAATAAATTAAAGTCAAATAAATTCACAAATCGTAAATATCCTATTTTAATGATAAACTTATTTATAAAAAACGGTAAAAAACTTCTTACTAAAGAGCAACCAAATATATTGTCCGCTTCGGCAATAATGATGGTAATCCTTATTTGTACAAAATTTATTGGACTTTTTTCAAAAACAATAGCAGTTACGCAACTTGGAGCTGATGATTATGGAATATTTGTTGCTGCTAACGCGTTTCCAGAGTTTCTTTCGCTTCTGCTTATTTTGGGCAGTGTTACGTCGGTGATCATACCAATCCTTGTAGAATCGCTACATGAGGGGAATAGGGAAGAATTTTCAAAACTTTTTAGTTCGTTATTAAATTTAGGGCTGCTTTCATTTGTTTTTTTCTCTGTAATTTTGATAATTTCTACGAAAAAATTTTTACCGTTTATTGTTGAAAAATTTACCAGTCCAAATGAACCATACACACAAGAGCAAATTGAGCAGATTGCTAGTATGATGCGATGGCTTCTTATTCCACAGATAATTCTTGCAGTAAGCGGATTTATTTCAAGTACTTTAAATGCGTTTAAAAGGTTTATAATCCCACAGCTCGCGCCGTTTTTTTACAATGTTGGTGTTCTTTCTGGCGCACTCTTTCTTATTCCTCTTTTAAAAGGAAGTGTTTGGGGGTTAACCTGGGGAACATTAATTGGAGCAATTTTGCATTTTCTAGTTCAATTTCCACTTGGTGTACACTTAAAAATAAAGTATATTCCGATAATTGAGTTTTCCAATATAAGGCTTCGTAAAGCTATTATTATTGGATTACCTAGGATAATTGCCCTTGCGGCGGATCAAGTTGCTATTATAGTGGACAAGTTCATAGCATTTGGTATTGGTCTAACTCAGATTGGAGCTTATCAGCTTGCTGTAAGTCTTGTTACGATACCCTATTCGCTTTTTTCAAATACTTTTTCCGTAGCTGCTTTGCCTCATCTTTCTGAGGCTTATACAGCAAAAAATATGGAAAAATTTAGGTCAATATTTCAAAATGTTTTTAATCAAGTATTATTTTTTACAGTTCCTACGACAATTATAATCTTAGTTTTAAGGCTTCCTATAGTTCGTCTTTTCTATGGTATTTTTGGTAAGGAATTTACATGGGATCAAACTTTGATGGTATCTTGGGTTGTGTTCTTTTTTACTTTTGGCCTTATTCCGGAGGTTTTGATGACTTATTTAACTAGAACGTTTTATTCTATAACATATACAATAAGACCCCTTTTAGTTGGAATATTTGTAGTTGTATTTGGAATTATAACCGGGATTACTTTTACAAATTATTTTAGCAATTTTGACACATTTTCTGTAAAAACTCTTTATTGGAATCCAAGTTATTTTTTCCAAAAGAGTTATGGTATAGCGGCAATTGGTGGTTTAGCTCTAAGTTCAAGTGTTGTTTATACAATTGCATTTGTTATTCTTGTTATAATGATAACAAAAAAAATTGGGGGATTTGGGAAATTATGGTTGCATTTTGCAAAAAAGCTGTTTTGTGGTTTAGTTATGGGTTTTCTTATGTATATGTTGTTTAAAGTTTGGGATGAGGTGCTTGATACTGCAAGGACTGCCAATCTTCTTATATTAACGCTTTCAACAATTATTCCTGGCATTACAATATATTTATGGCTTTCTTATATGTTTAAAGAGAAGGAGGTAAAACTGATAGAAGATATTTTTAAGCTTTTAAGGAAAATTTTACTAACAAAGTTATAGTATTTCTAAAGATAAAGTTAATTACGTAAAATTTCATAAACTTTTTAATTTCTTACATTTATATTTTTTAAATTTTGCCATGTTAATTCTAGTAGGCGGAGAAAATGTATATGAAAGCATAAATAGATTAAAGGAAATATTTAGGGAATTTAAAAGCAGTTATGAAAATGGTGTAATAAAAGTATTTAATGCTGATGAAATAAATGATCGCAATGAAATACTTACAAGTGCGGATAGCTTATCTTTATTTAGTCAAAACACTCTTTTTGTTATAAAGCGAGCGTTACAAACAAATAATGAATTCCAGGAAAAGTTAGCAACTTACATTGAAAATGTAAAAAATCCTTACATAGTATTTTGGGAAGATACAAAGTTAGATAGAAGAAGGAGATTATATAAAATAATTGATAAAATCGGAGTTGTTGAGGAATTTTCACTTTATTATTACACTAAATTGAAGTCATGGCTTACTAAAATTCTTTCCAGTAAAGTTGATTTTGAGCCCGAATGCATAAATGAATTACTTATAAAAATAGGGCAAGATCAGATGGTACTAAAAAAAACTGTTTCAAATCTTATTTTTTTACTTAAGGCTGAAGGCAGAAATAAACTACTCATTTCTGATATAAATAAATTTGTTGTAAAAACGGTAGATGAGAGCATATGGAAGTTTTTGGATTATTTAAGTGATAAGAACAGGAAAGAAGCATTGAAAATCGCAGAAAATTTAATAAGGGAAAAACAGGATTTCTCAATAGTTATTGCAATGATAGCAAGACAACTTAGAATATTAACACTTGTAAAATTTCTAAGTTATTATGGTAAATCTCAAGCTGAAATAACGCGCACACTAAAACTTCATCCTTTTGTTACAAGGAGAGTATTAGATTATTCAAAAAAATATACAATTAGCAGTTTAAGAACTTTATATCAAAAGCTTGTTAATACTGATTTCGTTGTAAAGACGGGTAAATTTGATGAAAAGCTGGCAATTGATTTGTTTATAGCTGCTATATAGAATAAAATTTATATTCATGTTAAAATAAATTTATGAAAAAGTTATTGATATTTTTATCCATTCCAATTTTTATACTATTATTTCAAAAAGAAGCTTATGCAAAAGATAAGGAAGTTGTTTACAGGCAAAACTGGAATGCTGATGAAAATATAGTAAATTTTGTAAAAGAATTTGAATACCCAAAAAGAATAATACTTGTGCCAATAACTTTTAAATATCAGTCCTCAGACAAGATAAAACAAATTCAAGACCTATATTACTTTTACGTTACAAGAGGCGGTGTTGGTGACTTACCTTATCACTATGTAGTCTATTGGGATGGGACTATATTTGAAGGAAATAGTTTAGGCACAGAAGCTAAAATAAAATTTGGAGACGTTGAGGATGCTTTGTTTGTAGGGTATATAAAGGATTCAAAAGAAGGTTTTTCAATTTCTTCTCTTGATGATATTGAGTATTTGATACTAAAAATAATGAACAAATATGCTATCGCACCAGAGAATATTTCGGTTAAAGAAATGAATTATGAAATGGGACCAGATTTTAAAATTAAAAAAATTACATTTTCTGATGCTTCGTCTATATGGAGTGAGCAAATTGAAGAATTTGATTTGAAAAGTAAATACGAGCCAATAGAAATGAAATTTTCAGCTCAAGTAGTGTCAGTTGTTGCGCCAGAAGAGACCCTTGAAATGGCTACCACAGCAGAAGTTAAGATAAAGGTTAAAAACACAGGAGATCTTAATTTTTATTCAAGTCCAGGAAGTAATTTATATATTGCAAGGAATAACCCATTTGATAAAAAAAGCTCATTTTATTTACCAAACGTGTGGGATAGTCACTCAAGAGTAGCTTTACTTCAAAGTGGAGAAAATCTTTTTAAAGAGGAGGAGAAAGAATTTTTAGTTAAGGTTTTTGTCCCGCTTTATTATCCGCAAAAGAGTGAAGATTTTATATTGGTAGATCCAAATGGAAAGCCAATTAAAGGGAGTGATTTTAAGATAAGTTTGAACATTTCTAAAACTGGTAAAACTGTAATAGAAATAACAGATACGCCTATTGGTTATTTGAACGTGAGAGAAACTCCAGGAAAAGGTGAAGTTGTAACAAAAGTGTTACCCGTGGAAAGATATATAGTGCTTGATTATAAAGATGGGTATTATAAAATAAATGCTGACGGGAAGGAAGGGTGGGTGGTAAATACTTATGTTAAGGTGATATGAAGTTAGAAATAAACATTTTTGCCTTTTAAAAATATTGACATAAGCTAGCAAAATTGTTATTCTTGCGTTTGAGTAAAATATAAAATCAGAAATCTGCCTCTTTTTACATCTTTTGCGAAAATTTAATTTATTCTATTTAAATTATTTTTATTAAAAAATTATGGCAAAAAAGAGCTCAAAAATGAAACCCCATTTAAGCTCAGCCAAAACCAAAGCCCTAGAAATTGCCACTTCACAAATTGAGAAAAGGTTTGGGAAAGGGAGTATTATGAAATTGGGAGAAGAAATAAAACAAAATGTTGATGTAATACCAACTGGTGCTCTGTCATTGGATATCGCATTGGGAGTCGGAGGTGTGCCAAGAGGGAGAATAATTGAAATATTTGGTCCAGAATCTTCAGGGAAAACAACTTTAGCATTGCATATACTTGCTGAAGCTCAAAAGCTTGGAGGGATTGCCGCTTTTATTGATGCGGAGCATGCATTGGATCCAAAATATGCTCACAAATTGGGTGTAGATATTGAAAATTTGTATATATCTCAACCTGATTTTGGGGAACAGGCGCTTGATATACTTGAGACTTTAGTAAGGTCCGGCGGGGTTGACATAATAATTGTAGATTCTGTTGCCGCATTAACACCTAGAGCTGAAATTGAGGGAGATATGGGAGATGCTCATATGGGACTTCAGGCTAGATTAATGAGCCAGGCTTTAAGAAAGATAACAGCTATAACCGGGAAAACAGGTACGACAGTTATTTTCCTTAATCAGATACGTATGAAATTGGGTGTAATGTTTGGAAATCCTGAAACAACTACAGGGGGAAATGCTTTAAAATTCTATTCATCGGTTAGGATGGATATTCGGATTAAGGAGAGGATAAAGAAAGGCGAAGAAGTTGTTGGTAGCGAAAATAGGGTGAAAATTGTAAAAAACAAGGTTGCTCCTCCGTTTAAGGAAGCTTGGTTTGAAATAAGTTTTGGAAAAGGAATTGTGAAAGAAACTAGCATACTTGCGGCTGCTGTACAAACTGGTGTTCTTGAAAAATCTGGGAATTGGTATAAACTTGAAGGGAAACAAATAGCTCAAGGTAGAGAAGTTCTTAAGGATTTAATAAGGGAAGATGAAAAATTGAGGACTAGAATTGTTGAGCTTGTGAAAGAGAAGGCTGGAATAAAAAGGGAATAAAATAAAATTTTAAGTAAAGATAAATTTAGTAATTCCTCATATGAGAGATTTAAAAAAAGCTGTTGAGTATTTGCTCATATCCAAAGTTAGAGTGAAAGTTATCAGTTTGTTTTTTTTGCATCCCGATGTACCGTATCACATTCGTGGCGTTGTCAGGGAAATAGGCGAGGAAATAAATGCTGTGAGAAGGGAACTCCTACGTCTTGAGCAGATTGGGCTTCTTAAATCAGAAAGAAGAGGCAATAGATTGTATTTTACACTACAGGAAAGTTTTCCATTTTACAATGAACTTTTGAGCATTGTTTACAAAACTTATGGTCTTGGCGGAGAGATATTGAGATGTAAGGAAGAATTAGGCGAGGTAAAATTTGCACTTTTAACCAAATCATATACAAAAGGCATAAAATCCTGGGTTCAAGATATTGATCTTGTTCTAGTCGGCAAAGTTAATATTCCTGCACTAACAGCTGCTGTACAAAGAGCTGAGAGACAAACCGGAAGAGAGATAAATTACACAGTTTTAAAGGAAAGTGAATTGATCCTAAGGAAAAAAAGACGTGATTCATTTGTTCTAAGCATACTGCAGGGAAGTAAAATAATGCTTATTGGCGATGAAGATGAGTTGATGATGTAAGAAATTTTTATTTATGAAAATCTTTTATCCCAATATTGAACTATTAATTTCTGAAGTATAAAATAGCTTTATGCTAAAGAAACTATTATACAAGGGAACAGGAGAAAGATATAAGGTGTGGCTAGTTCAGTCAAAATACGATATTGAAGCTGCAGATTTATCAAAAGAAAATGGATTTTACGAATGGGCGTGTTTCCAGTCAGAGCAGGCTGTTGAAAAAGCATTAAAAGCGGTGTTAGTTCATGCGGGATGGAGACCACCCAAAATGCATCGTCTTGCGGTTTTAATGGCTTATTGCAATAAAGCAAATGATAACTTTAAAAAAACTAAATTTGAATTTAGGGATCTTGAAGCCTTTACTTTTGTCTCAAGATACCCATTTTTAGTGCCAGGAGAAAATTTATCTCCTCATGAGTTTATAACTTTATATGATGCACAAAAATGCATAAATCAGGCCAAAACTTTTTTAGAGAAAATCCTGAACTTGCTAAAAGAATAGAATATTGTGTAAAGGAAATAGTTAAAGTTTTTAATCCGGAAAAGATAATTCTTTTCGGAAGTTTTGCAAGGGGAGAAACTTCCAAATTCAAGACGATGGATCTACTTGTAGTAGCTGAAACAGAGTTGACATTTTTTGAGAGAATAAAAAAGGTTCTAAAGGCTTGTTCAGGAAGTCTTCCCCCAATTGAGCCGATTGTATATACCCCAAGTGAGCTTGAGATGCTGAGAAATCAAGGTGAAGGTTTTCTTGAAGACGCTCTTGAAGAAGGAGTTATCTTGTATGAGAAGTAGAATTTCATACAAAACTTTTTATAATTATTCTATTGTAAAATTTTCATAGTTTAGTTAGCATATAGTAAAAGAAATGAAACTAAAGAAAAATTTACCAAGTTTATTATCCACTTCAAGAATAGTTTTTGTTCCTGTTCTTTATAATTTTGCAAATGATGCTTCAAAAGGTTTGTTCCTTCTTATCGCATTTGGGCTTTTTACAACAGATGTTCTAGATGGTTACTTGGCTCGCAGGTACAAAGTTGTATCAAAGACCGGAAGAAAACTTGATGCGATTGCTGATTATGTATTTTATCCTTCATTTATAATTCTTACATTGCTTTTAAACAAGGAAGAATTTATAAGAAATTGGTATTTTGTGGCTTTCCCAACAATAATATTTTTTATTCCTAAGATAATTGGAATGTATTATTTAAAAAAATTTCCAACCCTTCATTTACATACTTGGAGAGTAGCAGGCTTCTTTCTTCTTTTATGGCTTGTTGTATCAATACTCTTTTCTTTTAATGTATTAATGCTTTTGATAACAAGTTTATTTTGTATCATTGCTTTTTTTGAGGAAACAGCTATTTACCTCATTTTAAAAGAGAAAACAGACGAGGAAGTAAATTCAATTTTTGAAGTTTTTAAAGATTAATTTTTAACTGAAATTATTATCGGACATTAATACATCTACCACCATACGTCTTTGAGTTTAAGTAGATATGCAATAACATTTGATAGGAGGTGAATAATTGGGGTAATTATTACCAATACAGTTAAGATTTTCCATCCCGGGAAATATACAATTGAAGACAAAAGTATTCCTCCAGCTATAAAATCCAACTGATCAAATGGAGGCCAAGGGCGGCCGCGATTTATGCCAATTCTTCTTTTAATAAAACTTTTTACGATATCTCCCAAAAGAGCTCCACTACCTAAAAGAACACTTAAGAGCAAAAAGAAACTTAATGGCGAATTGTTTAAATCCTTAAGATAGTTAAAATTAAGATGCCTAGAAAAGAAAAATTGAGCTGTCCCAATAAGTAAGCTAAAGAATGTTCCAACGATAAATCCCCTGTAAGTTTTGCCATCTCCAAGCAAACGTTTACCAAACAAATTTTTCCCAAAATCTATTGGAGTTGTCCAATTCTTAATTATTGGAATAGAGCGAGATAGGCTTGCAAAACCATTTGCTGTATAAGCTGGCAAGATAAAGAAAAGAGCTTCAAATACGATCATATCACTTAAAATTTAAAGTTATCTATTATTATTGTTTAACTAAATTATTTATAAGTTTTTAACCAGCCTCCTTTTCTGTCCTATATTCCCTAATTACTGTTACTTTTATTGTGCCTGGATATTGTTGAGTTTTCTCAATTTCTTTTGTAATTTTATGAGCAAGAATTTCTGCATCTTCATCGCTAGATTCCTTTGGCTCAAGAATTACTCTTATTTCTCTTCCGGCGTGAATTGCATAAGCCTCTTTTACCTCTTTATGCTTGTTTGCTATATCCTCAAGCGCTCTTATTCTCTTAACGTATTCATCATAATTATCCCTTCTTGCTCCCGGCCTTGAACCTGATATGGCGTCGGCGATTGCTACAATTACAGCTTCAATTGATTTGGGTTCAATATCTCCGTGATGGGCTTCTACTGCATTTGCGAGTTTTTCATCTCTTAAATATTTTCTCACTACTTCACCAGATATTACATGATGGGGTTTACCTTCTATTTCATGTACCATAACTTTTCCAATATCATGCAAAAGGCAGGCTTTTTTCACTAAATTAACATCCACTTCTAGTTCAGAAGCTAATGCAGACCCCAATTTAATCATTTCCAAAGTGTGCTTTATCAAATTTTGTCCGTAACTATATCTGTATTTAAATCTTCCAAGAAGTCGTATAATCTCAATTGGGAGATCAGGAAAACCGCTATCAAATGCAAGTTTTTCACCAGTTTTTCTTATCTCTCGAGCAATATCTTCTTTTACTTTTTGTATTGTTGATTCTATGGTTCCGGGATGCACTCTGCCATCTTTTAAAAGCTTTTGAAGCGCTATAGAGGCAACTTCTCTTCTTACAGGATCAAAGCATGATAAAGTTACTGCTTCGGGAGCTTCATCAACAATAACATCAACACCTGTCAGTTTCTCAAAAGTTCTAATATTTCTTCCTTCCTTGCCAATTATTTTACCTTTCAATTCTTCGTTATCCAAATCTATTGTTGTTGTGGTTGTCTCTGCAACATAATCAGTAGCACCTTTTTGCATAGCATCTACGAGAATCCATTTTGCTCTTTCGTCTGATTCCCTTTGAGCTTCAATTTCGGCAGCTTTAATCTTTTTTGCGACTTCCCTCTTTAGCTCTTCTTCCACAGCTGACATAAGTTTTTTTCTTGCTTCATCTCTATTCATTCCAGCAAGTTTTTCAAAACCAAGCGTTAGTTTATTTCTTAAATTTTTTACGTCTCTTTTGGATTGTTCAAGCGATTTTTCTTTTTTTTCAAGCTCTTCGCTTTTTGCATCCAACTCTTTTTCTCTAGTATTTATTTTAATCTCTTTTTGGTCAAGCCTTCTTTCTTTTGAATCCAATTCTCTGTACATTTCACGGATTTTTCTTTCCGCTTCGGCTTTTATTTCCAATGCCTCATTTTTAGCTTTTAAAAGAATTGCTTTTGCTTTTTCACTGCTTCTAGAAATCGCTTCCTCTTCTGTTAGTTCTTTCAGGTTTTCATCTTTCATCTTATCGCGAAGTTTTTTGTTCAAACTAAAAAAATACGCCGAAGTCCCAATACCTAAAATTGATATGACAAAAGCAAGGACAAAAAGAATTGTTGTCATATTTAAAAATTTAAAAATTTATGTTGAATAAAGTA
>FWPV01002662.1_pt1 | contig 12570 bp, 11 predicted proteins | sample 2228371 | NCBI WGS metagenome assembly FWPV01 (sample SAMEA103939776, study PRJEB20133) | metagenome | reverse complement strand
GCTGGTAAAAGAACTCGCCCGAAACTGGTACTACCACCAGGCGTGTTTCACCGTCACCGAAGAACAGGACCGCTTTGTATTCACACTGGAGCCGTGCGGAAGTGGAGGAAGACTCTGGCGTGGTGAGATGGAACCATATGGTTTTTTTCGCTATGGCGACGACCTGCTGTGCCACATTGTCGAGGCATCTGATATCACGTTTGGGCGAACTTCTTTCCCTATTTACTGTACCCACTGTGCCGTTACGAACAAGGACCAGTTAGTCGACAAACCATGGGCCTTTCTCGTCGATGGCTCAGCCATGTCGGAACCGGGCAGGCCCTGCAGACAGTACCTTTATAAGAAGAAGGCAGCACGCAAGGGCCCTGAGCATTTGCTACGACAAGTGGGCCTTGTCTCTGTAGAACCCTTGCGAAAGGAATACCTGCTATGAGTGTCCTTGTCCACTGGCTTGGAACTTTCTTTATGTTTGTCGGGTTTATCGCTCTGCTGTGTGGCATGTTGGTGCTTCGCCTCAGACCAGAGGATCTTGGCCGCATGTATCTTTCTGCCACAATGATGACAGGTGGGGAGATGTCCCAAGGGCTACTGCATCGACTGCTCCTTACATGGAGGGCAAGTGAACAAGCTCGCAGGCGGTTTGCGCTTAAGGCCCTGGCAGCTGGTTTGCTCCTTTCCCTCGCCGGGGCTGCTTTGACTGCCTACACGTGAGATTGATCACCTGGTCTGATTCATCTAAAACACCCGACCTGAGCACGCGACTGTATCTCTTGCGAGCGTTCGTGGCTGCATATCCTAAGACCCCAAACGACGCACTTTTCTCAGTCCCGCTGAGGCAAGCTGCAGTTGTCTCACCCAGCAGCATGGTCTTGCCCCCTTTCTTGTCCAGGCTATTTAAGGTGCTAACAAGAAAAGCTCGTTTGCCCGTGCAAAGCTTAAGAGAAACCGACCCATCACGAGCATCTGTGTATGGTAGGAAAGAATAGCTGTAAGCTTATTCTTTGCCTCTTGCTCCTTCAGGGGTAAGCTCACCCATCTAGAGTCCTTATCAGGAAACCCTTCTGGAGGGTTCAATCGTGAACCGGTTCCGGATCCCTGACCGACCGGCCACTGGCCAAAGTGGATGAGAAACATAACCACGCGTGGGGCGTAGTTCTTGTTCTTTTTCTTGACCTCGCTCAATGCCTCTTTCACAAAATGGAAGGTTGCGCCATGGTCAGGATGCTGGTCTGCTGGATGAGGTAGTGCAATAAGGTTCGGCTTGCATTCAGTGAGGATCCTTTCGATCGCCTGCCTCAGATCAGAACCGTTGTAGTCAGTATGCGGCACAATCATATCCTCCAGAGGAGGGCGAGTCTCCTTGGTATACGGCGAGGTGTATACCTGAGGATCTTGTCGAAACTTTGTCAGGAGGCTGTACAATCCTCCATCCGGAAATCCCAAGAAGAGTATATCCTCTTCATCGATCCCAAGGATCTTGAGCGCCTCCTCGGCCTCAAGCCGACGCTCATTTCCGTAACCGACGTAATCATTTGGCGTCGGTGTAGAAATGTGGTCCTCCATCTGCACGCCATCAGGAAATCCGTCGCCATTTGTCATAAAAACGACCTTTACCCTTCCCCCTAGGCGTTGCACTCGCTGGATAAGCCCAGCAGCGGCCAATGTCTCATCATCCGGATGCGGCGAAAAGACCATAAGTCTCGTCTGGCGTGAGACAAATGTATCTAGAGAGACTGCTGCATCTGCCTGCACCACGTGCTGGGGCAGCATCATGAGCACACAGAGAAGCAAGAACAGGTACTTCATATGCATCGATTATTTCCTTGTCTGAGAGTGGATCTCTTATAAACAAGACCCATCCGGTCGTGACCTTCCAATGAGCGGAACCACATAAGCCGTAGGGTGCTATTGCTTGCTATTTCTTATTTTGATGCGTGCCAGTAGCAGGTCTGCGAGTAGGTCTCGCCGTGAGACGTGCACGATGGCGTGTCAAGAAGTCTTCTCTGTTGCGGTTGAAACGTTGCGCCCTGAGGACAAGCATACCGCCAGCGACCACATACACCGTGACAAGTGCTATGAGAACTATGTATCCTATATCCATGACGGGCTACCTGCTGTATCTCAGCTCTGTGCTCACTCGCTGTTGAGAGCGTCACCAGCAAGTGCTATCGATATGCTGATCGTTCTTTTCTAACCAAATTACACCCATAAATCAAGCAAGGGAGACTGGACCTTTACTCTAGTTGCAATTGTATAACGTGGTGAGCAAGGCCTCCTTTAGTAGTGGAAGAACCATTACCAATGTATACTAGCGAGGTTCGAGGTGAAGCAGCCTGCAAAGGGAGCAGTTGCAATAGATAAGGAGCTCTTTGCTTCCTATATGGAAGAAGCCCTTGTAGAAGCACGAAAGGCTAAGGATAGTGGTGAGGTGCCTATCGGTGCGGTAGTAGTCCTTGAAGGAACTATCGTGGGGAGGGGGCATAATCGTTCGATTCAGGCCAACGATCCTACTGCACACGCTGAAATAGAGGCCCTCCGCCATGCAGCACACACAGTGGGCAATTATCGGCTGTGCGGTGCGCACCTTTTTGTCACAATCGAGCCGTGCGCCATGTGTGCCGGTGCTTGTGTGCTGGCCCGCATCGACCTGCTCGTATTTGGTGCACGAGACCCTGCCTCAGGCGCAGTACGATCCCTCTACACAATACTCGATGACGCTCGATTGAACCATGAGGTCAACGTCGTTGAAGGTATCAAGGCAAAGGAGTGTGCAGACCTCTTAAAAACTTTCTTCCAAGGCAAACGCCGTAATCACTGCCCTACAACCCTACACAGTGATCGAGGTGGTACGTGCTGAGGCAAGGCGGTTCTCTTGTAGTAGGCAAGATGGCGTTTCAGCCGATCCTTTCCAGTGGGTCGCCCCCAATGGACTTTGAGCTGCACTAGAGAAAAAAAGTCGGTCGAAAATAAACACCTCTTTGGGCGATTGTATGTTCTTTGCCTTTGGGGACCACAGTAGCATATAATCCATGAACGAAGATGTGGTTGTATGGTGTAAGGGCTGAAAGAGGACTACAGGTAAACCGAGACACCTGTGGAGAGATGGCCGAGCTAGGTTTAAGGCGCCTGACTCGAAATCAGGTGTTCCCCTTGCGGGAACCGGGGGTTCGAATCCCTCTCTCTCCGCCACCACACACCAGTTGAATCATGCAGAAGGCGAGACGGAAAAAGGAGTCGTGAGATGAACCGATGGATTACCTCGGTGTTTGTACTGTCCGGGTGTTTCGCGTTACTGATCTGTTGTGCTAAGGCCCACAGTGGTAATAAATACAAAGAGTACGCTGCCGAGCAAGTGCTCATTAGTCAGGGCAAGGAACAAATGAAAACCTCCTTGTATGTAGCTGGTGACAAACTAAGGATTGATCAGCGCCTACCTGGAAGTCCTCAAGGGATGACCATTATCGTACGGCAGGACAAAAAACTCACCTGGACGCTATTCCCTGACAAAAAGAACTACTTGGAGGCACCTTTGACTGAACAGGATCTACAAAGATACATAAAGGCACCAATAGGACAAGGTAGGAATGTCAGCGTGAAAGAGGAGGTGTTAGGCAAGGAGACCGTAAACGGACACCTATGCACCAAAAAACGTATCGAAACAACGGTGGAGGTCCAGGGACAACGGGTCACTACTCGATCTACAGTATGGTTGTCAGATCGTGTGGACATCCCGCTCAGGACCGAGGATGAAAATGGTATCACTATGGAATTAAGGAATCTAAGACCAGGACCTCAGGACCCTGCCTTGTTCGAAGTCCCAAAAGGATACACAAAGGCGTCGGGCGCTCTCGAGGCAATGGGTGTCCTTGATTCGAGTATGCCTACTCCTGACGATAACGAGATAGACCAATCTTCAGCCCCTGTTCCTGAACATATACGAAACATGCTCGAACAACACATGAACAAGGGAAGGCCACGGTGACCACCGTATACCGCTTCTATCGCATGCGGCACACTTGATGCGTCATCAAGTGCTTGTCACTGTTTGCCATTTTGACCATGGGTGTAGAGATCACTGAGGACCGCAAAGATGCTTTTCGATGACCTTTGGAACAGTGGCTGTTTTCTCAGGAGTGTTCAAGAACTGTGCACCGACATGAGAGAGAGGTTCGGGCTCCCCCAGATACAGCAGCTCGGCCTTGTCGTCCCTTCGGTCGAACAGAGTGCACAAGAGCTCGAGGCACGAGGCATAGGACCGTTCTTCATCGCAAAAGGTGCGCCGGTATTCTGGAAGGAACGAGGGGTATTCAGATCGTTTGAAGGAAAGATCGGCTTGGCCTACTATCAGGATGTGCAACTGGAGTTGCTCGAACCTGGACAAGGATCTGACTTCTACCGCAACGCACTCGATCCTCAAGGAAGAATCGTAGTGCACCATATAGGCTTCTTGGTACAAGATGTCGAAACTGCTTCACAGAAACTCGAGATGTCAGGATACGCAGTGTGGGTACGGGGCAGGCTTTCGGCACTGCCTTTGACCATCGATTTTGCCTACATGGATACCCGCGAGACAGCAGGGCTCATCCTCGAATTCATTACCTGGCGATTTCTTCGTTTCCCTTTTTCCCCACGTGCGTTCATCGTACACACGCTAGGCAGACTGGAAAAGTGGACAGGGAAGAGAACCCTTTCGCTCTAAACCGTACACGTCTACGCTTACGTCCCCTCCTTACTGTGGCAAGCTCCATGCCCTTACCACAACCCAGCACGGAGTAGGAATGGGCCCTGGCGTGTAAAGAGACCAATGAACCGCGTTCGCATCGGAGATATCGAGGTTACGTTCACTGTACAAGGCGTGTACCGCTACTCCAAGGTGAGCTATCCATTCAGGTACGGATCCTTTTCAGAGATCGCCTATCATGGCTTTACCTTTCAATTCAACCTCAATGGAGAGCTCAAATACGTCCAGGGTAGTGTGCCTCTGTGGCCGCATCCTGCAGAGTGGGTAAAAAGGACATCAGGCAACGATTGGACGTACTATTGCTCAGGTGAGTACCGTGAACTCTTCGATCTCTATGGAGAGTACTATCTACCCTGCCCTCCCTATCCTACCAATTCCATTTTCTCGGTAGGATCTGTGGAAAAACAGGCCGTCTCCCAGGCACAAAAGGTGTATACCACCCTCCATGAGTCGATCGCTGATATGAGTGATTGTACAGTTCCCGCACCGGCACGGGCATTCCTTAAGAAAGTCGCTACACACGACATTGCAGCACTCACGAGAAAGGCCCAACAGCTCCATGCTATCTGCAATGGACCGATACCAGTACTTCCGCCTGAGGCCCGCCATGTGGATTACGATGTCATTCCCCTGATTGTATCGAGGGGTTGCCTGTATCGATGTTCGTTTTGCAGCGTAAAGGAACCGGCCGACTTCCATATCCTTTCGCACCGCGAGATCGTGCGGCAGGTCGAACAACTTCGCCTCTTGTACGGGGACGATCTCAAGAACTACAAGGCCATCTTTATCGGACAGCACGATGCCCTGGCAGCAGGGGCCGACCTCCTTGCATTCGCGGGCTATGAGGGTTTAAAGGGCCTTGCACTAGAACGATCTTTGATGAAGTGAAGACCCTTGCTATTTCTGTTTGGCAGCGTCCACTCTCTGTTGCATGCTCCAGAGACCCTATTCAGTACGCTCGAGCACCTCCCATTCCATACACACATAAACATAGGCCTCGAATCCCCGGATACGGCAACCTTGCGACTGCTTGGAAAACCCCTGGATGCGCACGAGGTCGAGCAGGCATTTGAAAAACTCCTTGACGTCAATGACCGATATACGAACATAGAGATCTCGGCAAATTTCGTACTCGGCCCGGAACTGCCACCAGCCCACGTTCAGGGCATTGCGCACCTCGTGACCGGCAGACTCAATCGCTTCTGGGAAAAGGGTGCAATTTACCTGTCCCCTTTAATGAACGGGCTTCTCCTTCCCCTCCACAACCGTAGAGCGATCATCAACGACTTCCGAAAGCTCAAGATGCATGCTCGGCTCCCCACGTACCTCTATCTGATCCAGCGACTTTGAGGGTGCACTAGTGAGGCTATTAGGTGCTACGGCCAACTCTGCACTGCAAGGCCAAGTGGTACCGCCGCTTACATGTGGTAACGGTTGTGTGTAGTGGTACGTGCACCAGGCAAGAGATCACTCGAGCACATCGCCAAATAGGGTGATAATTTTATCGATCCTGACCTCGAATTCTCCTTTGGGGATCTCGATAAGCACTTCATCCCCAGGGTGAGCACCGAGGAGCGCTCTGGCCACAGGAGACATGACGGAGATATAGGTGGGGTTATCATCGAGGGCTTCAGGCGGCACCAACACGTACTGCCTCTTTTCTCCTGACTCCAGGTCAGTGACAAACACAGTGGAACCAAACCCTACGCAATCCCTCGGTACACTGCTCAAATTGATCCTGGCAAGCTCGTCGATCCTGGCATTGAGCTGGCTCAGCCGCCCCATGAGCACCGATTGACGTTGTTTTGCCGACTCATATTCTGCATTCTCAGACAAGTCACCCTGAGCGACCGCCTCTCGTATCACCTTGGGGAGCTCGATCTTGAGCTCGTATTCTATTTCCCGCGCCTTTGCCTTGAGTTTTTCGATCACCTCATTCACATCGAACATGCTGCACACTCCCTCGCTCTGTACGCCTCTACGCAACCACTATCCTATTGACTCACCATCGACTGTAGAAATCATCCACGCACCTCGAATGGCCCTTAGGAGACCGCTCTGCTGCTCTCATGACCCTTGGAGAAGAGATGCCTGGTAGGCATCGACCCATTGGGTCACTGCATTTCCATCACGTGCCAACCACGCGGCATTTGAACGGATGCGCTCCAATGACTGCGCGATCGTCTTTGCAGCAGCTCGGACAGGGTGTCGGTCGAAAAACACTTCGACATCTCGTGCCATCTCTTCTGATGCACCATATTCAGTAACACCTGCGATGAGCCGAGACAGGAGAAACCCACTTGTTGCATATCTCTGACAGAGCTCCTCCCAGTTATGTTTCAAAAACTGCCATGCCATATCCCGGCCCTGCGGATTGTGGGCAACCTCGATGATAGCACATATCGCATCCTGCGAACGTACATGAGGAGACAGTGCAAACTCCAGGGTACGAGCCAGCAACTCAGGATCTCTTGCATGTCCAAGCGCACGGAGGCAACGAACCTTTTCCTCGTCACGATCTGCTTCGAGAAACATGTGCATTATTGCCTCGTGTGCCTCGCGACCTCCATGTTCAACCGATAGCGTATACACCGGAAAACGAATGTCAGGGTGGATATCTTCACGCTTGTCGGCAGCACCCTTGAAGCGCTCGCGTGCTCGCTCTATGGTCGACTGATCGCCAGCATGTCCTAATGCACCAATGATCAACGTCCTGAGCAGGCTTCTCAAATGGGACTCGCCAGGCTCTACCTCCCATCCGACCAGCGACGCCGTAGGTCGGTACAGATCGCAAAGGTAGGCATCGAACGCCTCAGTAGTTGTCGTGGCCAGCCCCTTGATAAGCACCCTCAATTCTTCGAGGTTTGCACAGAGATCGACCCACACAGGAAACTCGGTCTCATGCTTATACGCGAGGACAAGCTCAAGGACATAAGAAGTAGGCATGAGACCTGCACGTGCGAGCGCAAAGGCGTCGTTCTCGATACCTATCCTGTCCGGTGTCGAAAGCCTTTTTGAACCTATCAACGGAATAAGTTTCTTAAGAAGTGGCAACGAATAGTTCACTCGGTAATATCCTACTTGACCAGCGTTGGCCTTTACCCAGGCCTCTTCGTTCCTGTCGATGCTCAGGTGCATCGAACGACCCAGAAGATCCACATAAAAAGGCTCCTGAGTACCTGCCGTAGCGAGCCGAACCGGGACCCACCAGGGCCTGATCTTGGTTCTATCTCGGTTGATCTCAGTGGTCTGGCTCAGGTGAAACGGCGCCTGCACAAGATCAAACGCGTTGGAGGACTCATCATGCCTTTTTTCTACTACACACACCACAGGATACCCAGATTGCCTAGTCCAAGACTCCATGTACTGCCCTATGGGCTTGCCTGATACCTCTTCCAGTGCATTCCACAAATCCTGGGTCGTTGCGGTGCTGTACTCGTGCCGGGAAAGGTAGCGCCTGAGGCCTTCACGAAACACCTGTTCGCCGAGAAACGAAGCAAGCATCCTGATCAGGGACGCACCTTTGCTGTAACTTATCGCATCGAATAGCTCGTTCACTGCTACTGGGTCTTTCACCTCGACTTCGATAGGATGAGACTGAACAAGGCCATCCAGCTTCAAGGCCCTGTAAAAGTCCTGAACGAGAAACTGTGTCCACATGTCCCATTCAGGAAAAAGGTGGTCCATGGCCACGTACTGCATGTACGAGGCAAAGCCTTCGTTGAGCCAAAGATGGGTCCAGCACTCCATAGTGACGAGATTCCCGAACCATTGGTGGGCAAGTTCGTGTGCAACGACCTGAGCAACACGCTGCCTGGTAGCTGTGGAAGAATCCCTTAGATCGACCAGTAAGGCGGTCTCGCGGTAGGTCACTGCTCCCCAGTTCTCCATGGCACCTGCTGCGAAATCAGGGACAGTGATAAGGTCGATCTTCGGCAGTGGGTAGGTAATACCAAAATACTGCTCATAGAACGACAACACGCGGGTGGCGACCTCAAGGGCGAACACTCCTTGCTCCTTTTTTCCCACTGGCGTAAACACCCTCACCAGCACGCCACTCGACGTACGTGCCTCAATACAATCGAATTCTCCTACCACGCATGCGAGCAGATACGTGGACATAGGCGGAGTCCTGGCAAACCGCACTACCTTCCTGCCCTGCTCGTTAAATGCTGCGTCCATCACAGGCATGTTGGAGATTGCCCTTCGATCAGGTGGTACCTCTACGGTAAGCTCAAAGGGTGCCTTGATGCTTGGTTCATCCCAACAGGGAAAGGCACGTCGCGCCGCTGTAGGCTCGAACTGGGTCAAGGCCATGAAGCGCTTCTTTCCGTTTACCTCATAGACGCTCCTATAAAAGCCGCACATCGTATCCGTAAGGTGTCCGGAAAAATGAATGACCAATCGCGCCCGGCCAACAGGAACAGGCTGGTCGAAGGTGACGGCAAGGGTCTGCGCCGTTGCATCCAGGGCTGTGCTCACAGGATTGAGCACGTTACCGTTGTCGATCCATTCGATGGTATGTATGGAAAGATCTACACAGTGCAATATGACACAGTTCGTTGGGGATCTCACCTCCACATCGGTATCAACCACTCCACTGAACGTAAACGATGAAAGATCAGGAATGAGTCTGATCCTGTACATCAAGGGGTAGATATCACGAGGTACGTTCCCCAATTTCTGTGTGCCAGCGCTCCCAAGTGTTTCCATCGACTGTACATTCCTTGGTGGACCTGGATTGTCTCCCTCGCCGTAGCATAGAGGTTGCCAGACATTATATCGGAGTCGTCAACCAGGGGTAAAGGCAACGAGCACAAACAATATCTTCTCTGGCCAAGAAACGAGGTAGCAGGAAGTGCAAGCAGAGGGAGGGGATCGAGGGGTTCAGTGTGGTCTGGCGAGTTTACTTTTCCGTTAGAACGTCTCCATCAATAGCTCGAATGGAATATTACTGTTGTCGTTGGTACAGTGAACCGCATGCCACATCGTGAGTGGCGACTCATTGCACAAGCAGGGGCGAAAAAAGTAGAGCTCTATCAGCACCTTGTCCCTTTCTTCATCCTCATCACATGTATCCACCTGTGTAAGCTATCACACATATTCCCGCTGGCCCAATCTGTTGCACATGTAAAACCCCGTATTCACCTGCCCTACTACCTTTTTGAAACAATAATCGATTCTTACGGATCGGCCTCTGCCTAAGCGGTCTCAGGCATACAAGGAACGAATATTGCCTCCATGCATAGTGGGTTAGTCTTTAGTGGGATCTCACAGGAGATGTAGCCATGTCGAATATTGTAAAACTGCCTTCTTCACCTCAGGCAAAACCAAAGCTTCTGGACCAAGTGAGAAACGAAATTCGCATGCGCCACTACAGTCCAAGAACCGAAGAAGCATACGTGGGCTGGATCCTGCGCTATATCCGGTTTCACGGAATCCGCCATCCGGCAGAGATGGGCAAGGATGAAATCGAGGCATTCCTGTCCCATCTTGCCGTAAAGAAGCACGTGGCCGAGTCCACGCAGAACCAAGCATTTAATGCCTTGCTCTTTCTCTACAGAGAGGTCCTCCAGCTTGATGTTGCCTGGTTAGATTCAGTAGTGCGTGCAAATAAGCCCAAAAGGCTGCCGGTCGTGCTCACCCGTGCTGAGGTGAGACACATTATGGAATACCTGCATGATGTCGAATGGCTTTGCGTTATGCTTTTGTACGGTGCCGGGCTCCGGTTGCTGGAGTGTCTTCGGTTGCGCATCAAGGATGTGGATTTTGGCTACCGTCAGATACTCGTGCGGCAGGGCAAGGGGAACAAAGATCGAATAACCATCCTCCCTGCGGTAGCCGAAACAAGGCTCATGGAGCACACAACAAGAGTCAAGCAGCGTTTCGAAGCAGACCTTAACAGCAGAGAGATCCATGTGAAACTACCCGGTGCTTTTCACAGGAAATCTCCGGAAGCAAGCAGGGAATGGGTCTGGCAATGGGTGTTTCCGGCTACCCGAACATACGTTGATCGAACCACTGGCCTTATTTTCAGGCATCATCTCCATGAAACAGTTATCCAGAAAGCTGTCAGGCGTGCTACCGCTCGTTCCAAGATTCCCAAGCGCGTCACCTGCCATACCTTCCGCCACAGCTTTGCAACCCACCTCCTAGAGGACGGTTATGATATCCGAACGGTCCAGGAACTTCTCGGGCATCACGATGAAATCTCCAAGCTGGTATCTGATGGAACCAGTAAGGCGGTGGTCCATTACTGGCAAACAAGGGCCGCTCAGCGAAAGAAACAGGAAACGAAAGGGAATCTTGATCAAGGGCTCCGGAGCGCTGTCACTGGTGGCGCACAGATGGATGGGTTTATTGATCTTTTCACGGATATTGTAAGACGGGCGGAAATTCCTGAAACATGCGTTTTCAGAAAAAAAGCGGTTGAACTTCCCGGCTTTTTCAGACCGACCAAGGAATGGGACATGCTAATTGTACGGGACAAAAGACTTATTGCTGCAATTGAAGCAAAATCTCAAGTGGGGCCTTCGTTTGGCAACAATTTTAACAATAGGGTAGAAGAGGCTATCGGTAGCGCCCTGGATCTATGGACGGCCTTTAGAGAAAAGGCTTACTTGGAAAGTCCACAACCGTTTTTGGGTTACGTTTTCTTGCTTGAAGACTGCAGCGCCTCCAATAGGCCCGTCGGTGTACAGGAACCTCATTTCAAGGTATTTCCTGAATTCGCTAATGCCTCATATATGCGCCGTTATGAACTATTCTGCCGGAAGCTTGTATTAGAAAGGCACTATACGGCGGCAGCTTTTATAACGTGTTCTGCCGAGGAAGGTTTGAGAGGTATTTACAAAACTCCATCAGACGATCTTTCCATGGAACGCTTTGCCAAAACGTTCCTTGCCCACTTATCAGCGTTCAGGTGAGGTGGTAATGTCAACTACTCATAGACTAATAAACGGCGACGCACGAGATCTATCTTTTTTGGAAGATGAGTCAGTGCATCTTGTAGTTACTTCCCCGCCTTATTGGAATTTGAAGCGCTATAACGAGAATCCTAACCAGTTGGGACATATCCAAGATTACGAGGGCTTCCTCACCGAGCTAGAGAAAGTTCTCAGGCATATTTACAGAGTCCTTGTTCCTGGAGGGCGATTAGTTTGTGTCGTAGGTGACGTATGTGTGGCGAGGCGCAGTTTTGGACGGCATTTGGTATTCCCTTTGCACTCTGATATCTGCGTTATGTGTCGCCATATTGGGTTCGACAATTTGAACCCAATTATATGGCACAAGATTGCAAACGCTTCTTATGAGGTCCCGAATGGATCAAAATTCTTGGGAAAGCCTTATGAGCCTAACGCTATCATAAAGAATGACATCGAATTCATCTTGATGCAAAGAAAGCCGGGAGGCTATCGAAAGCCATCGGAGTCACAGCGTAAATCGAGCATGATATCTAAAGATGAGTTTGAACTGTGGTTTCAGCAAATCTGGAATATCACCGGTGCTTCAACCAAGAATCACCCCGCCCCATTCCCCCTAGAACTTGCACTTCGTCTTGTTCGTATGTTTTCTTTTACAGGCGACATGGTACTTGATCCTTTCTGTGGAACCGGTACGACGATGATTGCTGCCCTAAGAACTGGCCGGAACAGCATCGGCATTGAAATTGATCCCGAGTACTGCCGGATCGCAGCTCGGTACCTAAAAGCAGAGACCTCAGATCTATTTTGCACGGCAAAGCTGATTTTTGAAAAGGCAATCTCAGATAGAACATGCATGGTTAGAGAAGAACAAGCGCTCTATGAAGTACGACCAGCGAAGAAAAG
>FWPV01013079.1_pt1 | contig 12572 bp, 11 predicted proteins | sample 2228371 | NCBI WGS metagenome assembly FWPV01 (sample SAMEA103939776, study PRJEB20133) | metagenome | reverse complement strand
TGGCCGAAGCCGAGGTGCCCTACGAGCAGGTGTTCGAGATGGAGGACATCAACTCCGAGTTCGGCCAGGCCGACGTGGTGCTGGTGCTCGGCGCCAACGACGTGGTCAACCCGGCGGCGAAGAACGATCCGAAGTCGCCCATCGCCGGCATGCCGATCCTCGAGGCGTACAAGGCCAAGACAGTCATCGTCAACAAGCGCTCCATGGCCAGCGGCTATGCCGGTCTGGACAACGAGCTGTTCTACATGGACAAGACCATGATGGTCTTCGGCGACGCCAAGAAGGTCGTCGAGGACATGGTCAAGGCCGTGGAATGATCGCCTCGCGCTGAAACGAAAAACCCCTCCCGGCCCGCGCCGCGAGGGGTTTTTCTTTGCCTGTTCGAAGGTCAGACGCTGAAGCCGAATACCTCGCCCAGGTGCCGGCGATAGCGTTCGACATCCGCCTCGACCTGCGGCCGCTTCATCACATCGACGCAGAGGAAGGTCGGCAAGCCCTGCATGCCGAGAAACTCGTTGGCCTTGTGGAACGGCAGGTAGACCGCATCCACGCCCTTGCCGGCAAAGAAATCGCTGGGGTCGTCGAAGGCCTGCTGCGGCGCGTTCCAGGTGGCGGAAATCATGTAGCGTTTGCCCTGCAGCAGACCGCCGCTGCCGTACTTCTGCGAAGCATCGGAGCGGGTGCGGCCGTCATTGGCGTAGAGGCTGCCGTGGCCGGCGGTGAACACCTCGTCGAGGTATTTCTTCACCGTCCAGGGTGCGCCCATCCACCAGCCGGGCATCTGATAGATCAGCGCATCGGCCCAGAGAATCTTCTCGACTTCCTGCTGCACATCGTAGCCGGCGTCGATCTCGGTGGTGCGGACCTCGAAGCCGGCCGCCGTCAGGGTTTCGATGGCTGCCTGATGCAGCGTGGCGTTGTACTGGCCGGCGGAATGGGCGAAGGCCTTGCCGCCGTTGAGTAGCAGAATCTTCTTCATGGAAATGCCTCAACAACAGAATGGCGCGCAGCTTAGCCACCCCCGCGCACCGCTCCCAGACCGTAACGGGCAAATGATCTTTGCGTTGCAGTCACGAATCCGTCGCTGATTGGGCTTAGCGTCAGCCAGCTTTTGCCACCGCAGTTGTTTCTGGTCGCGACGCATAACGCTGCGCCAGTACCGCGCACACCATCAGCTGAATCTGGTGGAACAGCATCAGCGGCAGGATCAGCGTACCCAGCGCACCGCCGGCGAACAGCACCTGCGCCATGGGTATGCCGGTGGCCAGGCTCTTCTTCGAGCCGGCGAAGAGAATGGTGATGCGGTCCTCCAGATCGAAGCCCAGCCAGCGCGCCACCAGCCAGGTGATCAGCAGGGCCAGCGCCAGCAGCAGACAGCAGGCCAGCACCAGCCCCAGCAGCTGCGGCAGCGGCACCTGCTGCCAGATGCCCTCGACCACCGCGTGGCTGAAGGCGGTGTAGACCACCAGCAGGATCGAGCTCTGGTCGACGTTCTTCAGCCAGCCCTTGTTGCGCGCCACCCAGTCGCCAATCCAGCGCCGCGCGATCTGCCCGGCAATGAACGGCAGCAGCAGCTGCACGACGATCTTGCCGATGGCATCCAGCGTCGAGCCGCCTTCGCCCTGGGCGCCCATCAGCAGCAGCACCAGCAGCGGCGTAAGGAAGATGCCAATCAGGCTCGAAGCCGCCGCGCTGCACACCGCCGCCGGGATATTGCCGCGCGCCAGCGATGTGAAGGCGATCGCCGACTGCACCGTGGCAGGCAAGGCGCAGAGGTAGAGCATGCCCAGATACAGCTCGGCGCCGATCATCGGCGTCAGCAGCGGGCGCAGCGCCAGGCCGAGCAGCGGGAACAGCACGAAGGTGCAGCTGAACACCAGCAGATGCAGGCGCCAATGCCCCATGCCAGCGAGGATCGCACTGCCCGACAGCTTGGCGCCGTGCATGAAGAACAGCAGGCCGATGGCCAGATTGGTGATCCACTCGAATACCGCCACGCCCTGCCCCCGCGCTGGCAACAGCGTGGCGATGGCCACCGCACCGAGCAGGGCCAGAGTGAAGTTGTCCGGTAACAGGCGAGGTCTGGCCATGGGCGCTCCTGATTGTGTGGCTTGCGGCAGGTTGCCAGCGAGTCTACTGTCGCCCTGGATATCCGACTAACGCCATAAGCCAGACAAATGTCGAGAAAAGGACAAAGCGGCATCGTGCAACGCAGCATCCCAGCGATGGATGCACTGCCGCGCCCGCTCTTCGCCCGCAGCGAATCCCTGCCCGAACGGACCACCACGCCGCGCCACAGCCATCCGTGGGCACAGCTGTCCTACGCCATCAGCGGCGTGCTGCGCGTGCATACCGAGCGCGGGCGCTTTCTCGCTCCGCCGCAGCGCGCCATCCTGATTCCGCCGGGCCTGCGGCATGAGGTAATCAGTTCGCCGCAAACCGAGATGCGCAGCCTGTACATCGACCAGCACGCCTTGGCCTGGGCGCCCGAGCATTGCCAAGTGCTCGCGGTCAGCCCGCTGCTGCGCGAGCTGATCCGCGCCTTTGGCGCGCTGCCAGCGGAGTACGACGAGCAAGGTGCCGACGGCCGTCTGGCAGCGGTGCTGCTGGACCAGCTGCGGGCGGCGCCGGCAATCGGCTATTCGCTGCCCTGGCCCGGTGATGCCCGGCTGCGTCGGCTGTGCGAAGCGCTCTACGAGCAGCCCGACCTTTCACTCAGCCTGAAACAATGGAGTGAGCGCCTCAAGGTCTCGGAGAAAACCCTGACCCGCCAATTCCAGCGCGGCACCGGCCTCAACTTCCGCGCCTGGCGCCAGCGTCTGCGCCTGCTCAGCGCGCTCCCTCTGCTGGAGCAGGGCCAGCCGGTTACTGACGTCGCCCTGACGTGCGGCTACGAATCCACCTCGGCCTTCATCGCCGCGTTCGGTCAACAGTTCGGCACCACACCAGGCGCTCTGGCACGCGCACCGGACCGATAAGCAGCGCAGCGAAAACAGTTGGCGCATTCGCGACCAATACAGTTGTAGCCATTCTGGAACTGCACCGGCACAATCGAGAATCCCTGTGGCTATTGCGCTTGCCTGACGCGCGCGATCCTGTTCTCCCATAACCCGCACCCGGTCACTCCGGGAAGGAGCGCAGCATGGACCGCACGCTATCTCGTCCTTATTTCGCCACCCGCTCCCGACGCAACTGGCTACAGCTGCTGCAAGTATTGCAGCGCTGGCAACGCAACTACCGTACCCGCCAGCAACTGGCGCAGCTCGACATCCGCCAGCTGGCGGATGTCGGCATCAGCCATAGCGAGCGCTCGGCAGAGCTGGACAAGCCGTTCTGGCGCTGAGGCGTTCTTCTGCGCTCGCCGATTCGAGCTATGTTGCCTGCTACAAGGCCGTAGCGACGGGAACGTCGTACCCATGGCGCGGTCTAGAGCCTCATTACTGGAGATCTGCCATGTCCCGAATCCTGCTTCCCATCTTCGCTGCGGGCTTGCTGCTGAGCGGCGGCGCGTCCGCGGCCAGCTTCACCGCTACCACCGACATGGTGGTCGGCGGCCTGATCAACACTGTCGATGCCACCTCGGACCTAACCTCGTCGCTGCGCGACGACAAGCTAGTGCTTGATGCCCGCGACGATGCGGCACGTTTCGTTGCCAGCCAGGGCGATCTGCGCGGCGCCCACCTCGAAGCGGCGCTGCGCCACATTCGTAGCCAGCAGCCGCAGTTGCAAGCCAGCGATCTGCAACTGGCTCAGGCGATCCTGGCGCTCTGATGCATGCAGCAGCATAAGCGCTGCTGCAACCTGCGCATGCAACCGAGCGCTGGCTCTGCAGCCGGCGTTTCGCTAGCCTTGGCGCCGTTTTTCCCGGCAACAGGTTCAGCATGCGTTCGTATTCAATCGTTCTCTTATTTCTCGGCCTCGCCGCTGGCACCGCCCAGGCTTTCGATGTCACCACCGCGGGTGTCGTGCAGACCAGCTATGTCAGCAGCCAGCTGACCAGCGCTCCCTTCGACAACAAGCTGATCGCCGAGGCCCGCGAAGACGCGGCCGGTTTCGTCGCCAGCGAAGGTCAGCTCACCGCGGCTCGCCTGCAAGCCGCCATGGCGCGGCTGCGCCAGGAGCACCCGGAGCTTGCCGCCAGCGACCTGGAACTGGCCGAAGCGATCCTCGTCCAATAACCGCACCGCCTGCCGGTGCCCAGACCCGTGAGAGATTCATCGATGAACAAGCTATTGCTCGCCGCCCCGCTGGCACTGGCCGTCGCCGCGGGCACAGCTCAGGCGCAGACCCTCGTGGCCACCAGCAACATCGTCGTGCGTGCCCTGGACCGCAGCATCAACTTCACCTCCGACGTGACCAGCCGCATCAGTGACATGAAGGTCGTCGTCGAGGCCCGCGAAGACGCCGCCAGCTTCGTCGCCAGCGCCGGCGAGATCCGCGGTGCCCATCTGGAAGCGGCGATCGGCACCCTGCGCAGCGAGTTCCCCGCAGTGCGCAACGCCAGCGACCTGCAACTGGCCGAAGCCATCCTCGCGCTGTGACCCGCTTCGGCGTCTGGCTGCTGGCGAGCTGCCTGAGCCTGGCCAGCATCGCGGCTCATGCCGAGCTGCGCCTGGTGCTCGATTCACGCACGCTGGACGCCGAACAACGCGCCGCCAGCCAGGCGCTGCTGGACGAAGCCATGGCCGCCCTGCCCCCGCGCCTGGTGCAGAGCCTCGACCGCGAAGTGCGTGTGCAATGGCGCGATGATCTGCCGGAACAGGCCTATGGCCGCGCCGGCGGCAAGCGCCTGGAACTCAACCGCCGCCTGCTGCCGGCGCTCACCGACGGCAGCGCTGCCGAGGAAAAGAACAATCGTCCCCACGGCACGGTACGCCGCGAGCTGCTCGCCACCGTCATTCATGAAGTGGCGCATCTCTATGACCGTGCTCGCCTGTGGTCACCGGATCAGCACCTGTTGCAGGGCCAGTGCCGTCAACGCGCCAGCAATCTCGGGCAGGTCGGCCTGCCGGACGACTGCCGCGGACAGACCGACCGCCGCTTCACCCTCAGCGACGACCCGCGCCTGCTCGATCTGGCCGGCTGGCCGCAACGGGTCGGCAAGCGCGGCCTGCGCGAACAGGACAACGCGCAGCTAGCGCGCAGTCCCGATCCGTACGAGCTGACCAGCCCGCTGGAATTCGTCGCGGTGAACCTCGAATACTTCCTGCTCGACCCCAGCTACGCCTGCCGCCGCCCATCCCTGCACCGCTACTTCAGCGAGCACTTCGGCTGGACACCGGAGCCTGCTGACTGTACGCCGGGCTATCCCTTCCTTAACGCCGGCCGAGAGTTCGGCCGCACGCCCCTGCTGAGCCTTGACCCTGCGCGTGTCTACGAGGTCGACTACCTGTTCGCCGAAGCCAACGACGCCTGGGTCAGCCGCTGGGGCCATAGCATGCTGCGCCTGGTGATCTGCGCGCCAGGCCGCGAGCCCGGACCCGATTGTCGACTGGATCTGGACCACCACCTGGTATTGTCCTTCCGCGCCTTCGTCGACGATGTGCAGCTCTCCAGCTGGGACGGCCTCACCGGTGTCTATCCTTCGCGCCTGTTCATTTTGCCGTTGGGCCAGGTGATCGACGAATACACCAAGGTGGAACTGCGCGGGCTGGCCTCGGTGCCCTTGAAGCTGCACCCCGAAGAGATTCGCCAGCTGGTCGAGCGCAGCGCCGAACTGCACTGGAGCTACGACGGCGACTACTACTTCCTGTCCAACAACTGCGCGGTGGAAACCTTGAAACTGCTGCGCAGCGGCACGGCGCGCAGCGATCTAGTCGCACTGGACAGCATCATGCCCAACGGGCTGCTGGAAGTTCTCATCCACCGCGGCCTGGCCGACGCCAGCGTGCTCGACGATCCGCGTGAAGCGCTGCGCCTGGGCTATCGCTTCGACTCCTACCGCGACCGCTACCAAGCCATGTTCGCGATCCTCAGGGAGCGCCTCGGTCTGCCGCAGGACAGCGTGGAACAATGGCTGAAACTCGACGCCGTAGAGCGCCAGCAGTGGATCGACCGCGCCGACCTCCGTGCCGCTGCCGCCCTGCTGCTGGTCGAGCAGGCCGCCCTTCGCCGTCAACTGCTGCTCGCCCAGGATGAACTGAAGAACCGCTACCTCGTCGGCCGCGGGCGCGACGCCACCCTGAGCAAGGCCGACGGCGCGCTGCAGGAAATCCTGGCCAACAGCGGCTACCTCAGCCGCCCCGCCGAACTTCTCGACGGCCACGGCTACGGCCTGCCACAACCCAACGAATGGACCCGCCTCGAACGCGAGAGCGAACGACGCCAACTACGCCTGAATCAGCTGACCGAAGAGCTGGACCAGGAAGTCCGGGTGCTGCTGGGGGATGAGCGGCGGGAGGAGCTCGAAGCGATCGAAGTGAACCTGGCCCAGATCGGCGAGCATCTGCGTTGGTTGCACAAGGCTGGGGGTGGGTTGGAGTTGCCGTGAGAAGTTATTTACAGCAGTTATCGCTTTAGCCCAAACAATTTGATTGCGGTGATCGGAAGACTGTCTCTTGCATCGGGATACAAGCTGATCATACGTCCAATCCCCGCTCTCGCTCCAAGTCGAGCAGCCGTGTAGTCGGGCCATTGGGTTGCAGACGTTCGGTGACGATCTTTGGCCAGCGGTTACGGGAACGCCGCTTGGCAATGCTGTAGGTGAACTCCTGCAGCCAGTTCATCGGGTAGAAAAACAGGTGTCCCAGATAGAGAGCCGCATCAGTCCACTCTAAGTAGTTCTTGCCCTCGTTGGCTTCTTTTTTCTCGGCAATCCTTTGCCGCCGGTAGGCAAGAAACCCGGTGGGGTTGGTATGGGCAGAAAGCATTTTCTTGACGTAGACGTCGGACGCGCTGTGCTGGCCGTTTTCATCGAACCAAGGACCATTGTCCATATAGGCACGTAGCCATTCCCAAAAACCCTTCTGCATTTGAAGAGTTTTACCCATTGGTAAGCCGAGGCTTACCAGCAAGGCATTGTCGGGCTCGCCCAGGCGGCGTACGAGGATTTCCAGTGAGGCATTTCGTATACCTCCGGTATGTGGACCAACCATAACGAACTCGCCTGCTAGCGCCTGTATACCGTCCCAGGGGCTGTGGTACAGCTTGCCGTTGTGATCGAAATAGACTTCTCGGGTGCGGCGGTTGAAGAGTATCGGCAAGGGGAGTGGACGGCGGGTTTCCCACAGGAACGGAATAACGAACAGAGCGGCTGCTAAGACTACTCCTGTCAAAATGCCATCTGTATTTCCGCTTAGGATGAGGATGGAGCACATGAGAAGCACCGTTACCCCACCAACTCCCAGTGCTCCAGTCAGCATTCCCCTGTCGGAATCCCCGCCGGTCTTGATGGCCAGATAATGCTCGGTATGTTCATCGGTAACGAACATCTCCCAAGGCTTTTCACCAGTGGGTTCATTGGCGCGCAACAGCAAATTCGGGGCCTGCCCGAAGCGATTACGGGCTTGCTGGATTAGGTCACTTACAGCCATGCAAGCTCCTTGAGCCAGAGCACCGAGCTTTTCCGGTAACCTCACCCCCGATGAATATTGTCGTAATCATTGCCCTTGGGCGTGGCTTGGATGCCCTTGGCTTCCTGCTGGCGGTAGTAGGTTTCGATGCTTAGGTTGGGGTCGATCTTGGCCTGCAGGATGCAAGGTTGCTCTTGCCACTTGTACTCACGGTTGCGCTTGATCATCTCCGCACGGCCACGTCGATCCCAGACCCTATAAGGCATATCGCGCCAGCGGCGCCGGTCGCGTTTGCTCTGCCGGTCGTGCTCGGCAGTGGTGGGGTCGAGGTGGCGGAACTGTTCAAGGATCGGCAGTTCGGGTAAGGGCTGGGTCACGTCCATATAGCGTTGCAACGTATCCCAGAACGCCAGCGCTTCTTCCAGACTCATACCCAGGGATTGGATTTTGCCGCCAAGAGACACCTCGACCGACGTGTAGCGGTGATGCAGCCAGATGGCGAAACCACTGTTGCCATGGGGGCCGGGACGGAATTCCAGGGTGGCGTCGAACTCGTAGAAGGGGGCGCTAAACGGCTCTTGGAGGCGCCTGCCAACGGTCAGCATGCCAGTCTGCCGGTTAAAGCCGCTGCCATCGTGGGCGAAGATGCGCAGGTAGAGGTCTTGCAAGTAATCCCAGCCGATCAGGCCCATAAAGACGCTAAAGGCCATGGCGCCGCACATCCAGAACAGGTCGGTGCCATGGAGGTCGTCTTGAAATGTAAATAAAGAAGCAATTAGCGCAACAGCAAAACCCGATCCCGTTTGTATCAAATATTGCTTGTAGCGCGGATTATCGGCCCACATATATCGCATACTGAAGCCGATCATGACAAAAGCAAACAAAATTACGACCATTGAAAGAGCTAAGAATTCGTTGAATCCATGATCGTTAAGAACCCAAGCCAAAACGACGTCTCCGGCTGATCCTAGTACAAGAATCCAACAAAACCATGGAATAAATAAAATTGACCACCATTTTAAGTATGGAATTAAAATCAACCACCTGCTGCTGTTGTCAAAATTCCAGCGCTTTTGATTGATATATAAATCGTCTTCTTTTTTACCATCCAGGCTATTGCGCGCTGTAGGCTGTAGCTGTGCATCCACATCCTGCCAAGGCTCCAGATTGGCGTAATGTCCCCAGTGCAATTGGGTTCGGGTCGGGCCGGTACGATTGGCATCCTGCGGCCATTTATGCGGTGGCTGGGCGGGGACAGCGTTGCTGCGATAGGCCGAGTCGGCATAAGGCGCTGTCGGTGTAACGGAGGCATTCATATTTTGGCAAAATCCCTCTGGGTGATCAGCCAGTAGGCCACGTCATCGGCATTGTCGTCGTCTGTAGGCATCTGCGCTGCAAACGCTTGCCAGTTACGCGGCTTCGGCTGGGGGAGCGTGATGCGGTTATAGCCTGGGAAGGGATCGCCTGCGTGGCAAACAGTTTCACCCAGCTGGAACTGCGCGTAGACCTTGAGGCTGTATTCGATGGGTTGCCGGTAGCGCAGCGGGTCACCCGCCGTGGGCACGGCAAACTGCGCCGGCAAGACAAAGAGCAAGCGGTTGCCAGTGAGCACCAGGGCGCCGAGTTTTTCCTTGGGGATCGGCTGGTAACGGTAGGTCCAGCCTGAGGTATGACCGCGAGTGCGTAGCACTTCCTTGGCTATCAGGCGAAAGTCGAGGCCATTGCCGAACTGGCCCAGCAGCGGGGTACTCACCTCGACCACCCAGTCCAGCGGGGCCAGGTAAACGCGTGCTTCGTTTTGTACGGCTAGCAGGCGGGCCTTGTCCGCCGCGCTGGCCTTGCTCTGCCAGAACTGCAGGCGCTCGATCTGCACGCAGGGCTCACCCAGCGCGCCGAGCAGTTGCTGGTAAGCCTGCAAGGGGTCGTTCATCTGCGGCAGGCGCCGCTTGGTGCCAAAGGGGCCGTGCTTGATAGCCTGTTCTACCGCGTCATCGGCCAGTAGCACGGTCCCAATAACCCCGGCCACCAGCAAGCCGACGCCTAGGCCGAGCAGCCAGGGACTGGCCAGCAGGCCAATGGTGTAGAGCGCCCAGATACCCGAGCCGCTGGCGGCGATCATATTGGCCATGGCGACATCGTCGTCGCCGTCGCGCACCGCACGGTAACCATCCCAGGCAAATAACACTGCGGTTATGCCCATGGCCGCAGCCGAGCCGACGCGCGAGGCATTTAGCCAAGTGCTGCCGGTACGTCTTATCAGGTTGTCTGCCCAGAAGCCGGATGTCTGGAAACGCCCCCGTTCCCAGAACACGTGCCAGGGATTGGCCGTCCGCTTGGTATCGGTTAGCAACTTAAGGGCGACGTTGTTTGCAGCTACCCCTAGATCAGCTAAACCGCCAACTACATTTGCAAGAGAGCGCCAATGTTCTCCGTTTTGATAAAAAATCCGAGCCGCAACCGTATTCGAAAATAAGCTATACCCTGCACAAATAGTCGCCAGCACAGGCAGCGCCTTGCTATTGGCGAGGGTTTTAGCAGTGCTCAGGTGAGCCGCGCTGGTGCGCCATTGTTTGTAGTCGGCCACCAATGGGTCGTTGGCCTCGGCGGCCACCACCATCACTTGGCCCAGGTCTTTGCGGGCAAAGTTCAGACGCTCGGCCAGCTTGCCGCTGCTGGTGGCGAGTACCTGACCATTCTTCTTCTCCAGGCTAGCATAGAGGTAGTTTTCACGGGTCAGGGACGCACGCTCGGCGGCGGTGATGCCGAAGCTGAAACCATCGCCATGCACGCCCAGCACCACCATATTCTTGGCCAGGGCTTCGCCTTGGGGCAGGAGTTTCAGCCCCTTGGCCTGGCTATGCAGTTTTTTCAGCACATCGAAGGTGGGGGCGAAGCTGCGGTGCAGTTGCACCTGAGTAACGCTATTGCTTTCGCTGATACGTTTGACCGCGAGCACGCTGGCGGTGGCCACATGGTTGAGCAATTCGTCCAGGGCTGAAGCCAGATTTTGCCCGGCATAGGCGGTGTTAAGAAAACTCAGTGCGCTTAGGCCCAAGCGCTCAGGCTTGACGGCAAGGCCGCCTTCCGCCAGTGCCTGCAGGCGCTTGGCGGCTTCTGGTAATTCCCCCTGAGCATCGGCCAGCAAACCTTTGGTCAATGCATGGGTAGCCTCGATCAGTTGGCGGCTGAGTTTGTCAACGGCAGCGCTGGCTTTCAGGTCTTGCGCTTCGATGCAGCGCGGGTCGCAGCCTTTGGGTGAGCGGTTGAGCACTTCCAGCAGTTCGGCTAGCTGGGCATAGGGCTCCAGCAGGCGTTCATCACGGCTGTGGAGAAAGTCGTTCCATACCGCCGGCAACCGTTCGACCAGCCTGAGCATACGTTCCTGCTGACGGTAGAGCTGTTCGCGGGCTTGCTCGCGCTCGCTGTGCAGGGTGGCTTTCTTCAGCGCCGCTATGTCGATATGGCTTTTGAATTCCTGCAATGGGCCATCTGCGGGCATGACCTCTTGGTAAAGTACCTCGGCATAACGGCCAAAGGGTTGGTGCGTAACCAATGCATTGAGGGTTTGCAACAGCTCAGCACACAATCTCGACTGAGCGACCGCATGGCGCAGGGCAAAAATGGGATCGTCGAGCATTATCCCGACCAATTGCGGATGGCCGCGCAACTGGTATTCGGAGAGCAAGTCTTTATTGGCGGGGAGTGCCGGCAGTGGCTCGGGTAGAGTGCTGTTGATAAAGCCGGCCAGTTCCTTTTGGCGTTGCTCAAGCTGCTTGACCAACGATGTTGCGGGTAATTCAGTGAGGCCGGCATTGAATAGCAGAGGGTCTTCCAGCAGGGTTTCAAGGTGCAGCTCACGGGCGCACATGCCTTTGCTGATGCGGGTGATCTGAATAATTGGCATCGCTTGCGTGGCTTTCCATTGCTCTGGGCCTACCACGGCGGCAGCCCAGGCCGGCGCAATGTTCTGGCAGCGTTGCTTGACCCGCGCAGAGCTGGCTTCTAGCCACTCGATGTACTCCCAGGTCCAAGGCAGTTCGCTGTAGGCCATGGCTAGCTGGTCACCGACAAAACGGCCTTGTAACAATATGGGTACAAGAATCAGATGCTGCTTGGCACCAACAGGCTTACGCTCATCTGCCTTGCCGCCACTTTTTGCAGTTTTGCGCCAGTGCGCGACATCCACCTCGAAAAGCTGACCTTTGCCGTCACTTTCCAGCTCACGCCACAGTTTACCCTGGCGAAAAACGTAAAGACGACCGGGGCGAAGTACCCCACCTTTAGGCGCCTCATCGTATTTTTCATAACCCGGTAGACGCGCCATGGGCACCACAGCAAGAAAAGTATTTTGCTGGATGTTCTCTTCTTCTTCGTGGCTGCGCATATCTGTTTCAACAACGATTTGCAGCATTCCGCCATCGCTACGCTCGATATTCAGCCCAAGCCTCGCGCGGCGGGCGTTGTCATAATCCGTGCGCTTGCGCGTGCCTTGGTTGATGGGCTGATCCTTTAGCTCGCTCATGCGTCACCGTCCGGGTTAAGCAGTTCAACTTGCCCGCCTTGCTCCGGGTCGCCCCAGACGTCCACGATCAACTGTTGCGGCCCCTTGACCCCTTTTTCTGTTGGGGCTGCTAACGGGTTCGGATTGGCAGTGCCGGGTTTCTCGCCTACCGGCGCAGTATCTGCGGGTTTGGGCAATGTCGGCGCTATGGGCGCCACCCCCGATCCACTGCCCGGCGCTCCGCCGGAGTTGATCTTGACCACCGGCCCGACCAGGGTGGCGCCACCGCCGTCGAGCTTGATAAAGCTGCCACCAGCCTTGAAGGTCAGTTCGCTGCCGGCTTCGAGGACTACCTTCAAGCCGCTGGAGAGGTGAATTTCGTTGCCCGCTTCGACGAACTGACCGTTGCCCAGCTTGATGTGCTGGCTGTTGCCGACGGTGAGGTGGTCGTTGGTGCAGATTTCGGTCCTGCGGTCGGCGTTGGTGGTGCGGTGTTCTTCGGCGCGGAACTCGCTGTAGCTGTTGGCTTCAACGGTGTCGTGGCGCTCGTGGCCGACGCG
>FWPV01013073.1_pt1 | contig 12572 bp, 9 predicted proteins | sample 2228371 | NCBI WGS metagenome assembly FWPV01 (sample SAMEA103939776, study PRJEB20133) | metagenome | reverse complement strand
CCGGAAGGACCGTCGATCGGTCGCTCGTCCGGGAAGCGACCTCCCGATAGGCCCCTTCCTGGGAATCCAGCTCGCGGCGGCATTGCTCCCAGGCTGCGTATTTTGTACAACCTCTCATTCGGCCATCGCCGCCTGCCCTCATCCGACGCCGCGGGCGCGGGGTTCCCGACGCGGAGGTTGGGCCCAGGGGCGCGAAGCACAGTCAGCCGAAAGGATCGGGCAACGCCGGCGATCGGGAAAACTGCGGACTTGATCTAGGAGCCGGTGCTTACCGTCTCTTATAATGTGGGGCTTGAAAAGGGCCGATGTCTCCGGCAAGCGGGCCGGAGTTCCGTCGCGCGGCGCTCTTTGCCGAAGTGGAGGACGAACGGATGCGGACCATCGCCATTATGAACCAAAAGGGCGGCGTGGGGAAAACCACGACGGCGGTGAATCTGAGTGCCGCGTTGGCGGCCGCCGGCTGCCGGGTTTGCTTGATCGACATGGATCCCCAGGCCCATGCGACGTTGCACTGCGGCATCGAGCCGCAATTGGAGATGCCGTCGGTTTACGATGTGTTGGTCCGAGATCGTCCGATCCGCGAGGTGCGCCGCGAGGTCGAGAGCGGGTTCTGGATTGTGCCCTCCCATCTCGACTTGGCCGCGGCGGAGGTCGAATTGGCCGGCGTCGTGGGAAGGGAGGTCATTCTGCGCGATAAGCTGTCGGAGGATTCCGCCGAATTCGATTACGTGATCGTCGATTGTCCGCCCTCGCTCGGCATTTTGACGATCAATGCCTTGGCGGCCGTCAACGAGGTCTTCATCCCGCTGCAACCCCATTTCTTGGCCTTGCACGGTCTTAGTAAGCTCTTGCAAACCATTGAGCTGGTGGCCAAACGCCTGAATAGCCGCCTGCGTTTGACGGGCGTGATCCTGTGCATGTTCGATACGACGACACGGTTGGCGGCTGAAGTGAGTGCGGACGTGGATGCCTTTTTCGACCGCCGGCAAGAGTCCGAAAAACCTTGGTCCGGTGCGCGCATGTTCCGCTCGCGCATCCGTCGCAATATCCGGTTGGCCGAGGCGCCGAGTTTCGGGCAGTCCATTTTCGCCTATGCCCCGGACTCCAACGGGGCGGAAGACTATCAAAAATTGGCCGAAGAGGTGCTGGCGCAATCCGCGGAAGGGGCCTATCGGCCCCTTGCCCGAGCCGCCGGTTGACCGGGGGGCGTTGCCGTGAGCCGAGAGGGGCTGCCGAGCGATCGGAAATCCAGGCAAGAATCCCGAGCAGAAACCCGTTGCGGCACTGGGAATCCGATTTTCCCGATGCAACAATAGGAGTCGGCGGCCGATCGCAGGTCCGAGTCCCCAGATACGCTATTCCGACACATCACCCGCGAGCTATGACGGCATCGTCGCACGGCAACATCTGGCAACACTGCCTGGAGCATTATGCCGGTACCGATGTCGGCCTGCGCCGAATCAACAACCAAGATTCTTACGCCGTGGACCTCGCCGCGAGCCTCGAAGCCTATCACACCCGAGGTCATCTCTTCCTGGTGGCGGACGGCATGGGCGCTCACGCGGCGGGCGAGCTTGCCAGCAAGGTCGCCGCCGAAACCATCCCCCTGACCTATCGCAAGCTCCGCGATCTTTCTCCGCCGGAGGCCCTCCGCGAAGCCGTCGAAGAAGCCAACCGCCAGATTCATCTCCGCGGCAAATCGAGCGAAGATTTTCGCGGGATGGGCACCACCGTCAGCGTGTTGTGCTTGCTACCGGAAGTGGCCTACACCGCCCAGGTCGGCGACAGTCGCACCTATTTGTGGCGCAAGCAGCGCATCGAGCAGCTCTCCTACGATCACAGTCTGGTGTGGGAGCTGCGAACGCTGGGCAATCTTCCCGAGGGCGGCAACCTGGACTACGTTCCGAAAAACATCATTACGCGGTCCTTGGGACCCAATCCCACGGTGCAGGTGGATTTGGAGGGCCCCTTTCCGATCGAGCAAGGGGACACGTTCCTGTTGTGCAGCGACGGTCTCTCCGGCCAGGTCAGCGATGAGGAGTTGGGCCAGATTCTCACCTGTTTGCCGCCGCGCGAGGCCGGGCCGTCGTTGATCGACTTGGCGAATCTCCGCGGTGGGCCGGACAATATCACCCTGATCATTGTGGAAGTGCTTTCTCCCCGATGCGAGGCCGTCGCCGGAACGCCGACCGACAGCACGCGGACGAGGGTCAAGCGAGGCTCAACCGCCCCGGCGAACGACCCCAGCCGTTCCGGTCCGGCAAAATGGATTCCAGTAACCGTGGGTGTTTTGGGGGCCGTGTTCGCAGCTTTGGGATGGGCGGGGATGGCGTTCGGCGGCTTGGGCTTCGGGATGCCGGCCTTGGGGATGGGGGTGGCGGGCTTGATCCTCATCGTTGCCGCGTTGGTGCTTCCGTTCGTTACGTCCCAAGCTAAGCGTCTACCGAGCCCCGGCTCGCGGCACGGACCGAGATTGGGAAAGGGGCCGTACGCGACGGCGGATGCCACGCCGCGGCGGGAGTTTTTCGACAAGCTTCAGGTCATACTGCGCGATCAAGAGGCGGCAGCCCAACAGGAAGGTTGGGACGTTCCCTGGGATCGCTTTCGGGGTTTACGGCAACGCGCGGAGCTGGCCGCGGCGAACGGCGACATAGCTGCAGCGATTGCGGATAGCTGTCGCGCCATGTCGCTCATCATGAGTATCGCGCGGTCTGTGAGCAGCCGCAAACCTGCTCCGCCTGCCTCGTTCTACGAAGGTTTCGACGAAACACGCTGAGCAGCGCCGTCTGGAATTGCGGCGGGAAGCCGAGGCAGGTCGCTGCGGATCGGCTCGGCGCTGGGCTTCGCTATCTTTTCGGCTCTGCTTATGTCTCTTCGGCGGCATCGCGGGCTTCCGCGCGTGAAAGGCGGTGCGCTTTCGGACCTTTCCCGCTGCGTATGCGCTCCAGCACCGCCAGCATCCACGGAAGCACGTAAAGATTGGACGCCATACCGCCCAGCATGGTCAGGCTGAGCAAGAGGCCGAAGTGAACGGTGGGGATGAACTCGCTGAGGATCATCGTGGCAAAGCCGGCGCTCAAGGCCAAGGTCGCCGACACCGCGGCGGGGCCGACCACGGATTGCGCGGCCCGGAGAGCTTCCGCGTGCGTCTTTCCCGCCCGCAAGCTCGCCTCGCGAACAAACAGGTAGTGGATCGTGCCGTCCACCGACAGCCCGAGTGCGACGGCGGCCATCATGGCGCTTCCCACATTGGCGGGCACGCCCAGCCATCCTAACGTGCCGAGCACGGCGGCCACCGGCAAGAGATTCGCCGGCAGCGAGGCGATCGCCGCCGGGACGCTCCGCGCCGCGATCAGCATTGTCATAAATACGCCCAAGATCGCCAGCGACAAGCTCTTGCCTTGATCCTCCAAGACGCTATCGACGAGCCGTGCCAACAGCACGTAATAACCGCCGACGACCGGTTCGCGATCGGTTCCCGTCCCGGAGTCCGCGGCGAACTCCTCGCGGCAGATGCGCCGCACATCCGCGATGATCTTCTGCTTGGCCGCCGTGGGTAGCCGCTCCTGAGAACGAAGCATGACGCGATACCAGTACGCCGGCTCGCCTGCGGCGGGGTCCGGGCCGTAAAGCGCCTCATACAAACTCGGCATCCGTTGTCGGATCAGATTCATGCCAACGCGAATCACGCCCTCCCGCAACAGGTCGGAACGAATCTCCTTCAAGGGCCTGGGGGCCGCGGCGGCCACGGCGTCGATCAGGCTCAAGACCTTCGTCAGGCCGGGAATCTCACCGGAATCTGTGCTCAGCGTGACCTCGCGGCGGAGGCGATCTTCCAGTTTCTGCACACGGCGGAGGTAAGGCCAGGTCAGATTCTCCGGTGCCGGCAGAAGGATGTCCCAGACACCCGCTCCGCCCAATTCCTGCTCGATGAAGCCGTATGCTTGAGCCACCTCACTGCGGTCGCGAAAGTTCCGTGTGAAATCGGTCTCCACACGCAGCCGGCTCCAGCCGAGCACGCCGGCCGTGGCGAGCGCGACGATAATCAGGGCCGATGCCCACGGATGATGCGTCGCCGCACGCAGCAATCCCCGCAAACCTTGATCGAGCATCCACGGTCGGCGGACCTCATGGTGAGTCGGGAAAAGCCGCGGGAAAACGCCCCAACGCGGGCCGGGAAGGAGAATCAGCCACGGCACGAACAGCGCTGCGGCAATTCCCACCCAAATCACGCCCAATACCATCATCCAGGAGAACTCTTGGATCGGCAGAACTCGAGACACGCTCAAGGCACCGAAACCGATCGCGTCGGTCACCAGCACCCAAAACATGGGACGCACCAGTTCCGCCAGGGCGGCGGTGAGGGCCTCTTCTTCGGTTCGGGCCGCACGCAGCTTTTCCTGAAAACGCACCAGGATGTGGAGCACCGCTCCGATTGCGACGACCGTGATGACGGCGGTCAATATGGAGCTGACCCAACTGACGTGCAGCCGCAAGAGGGACAACGAGGCTTGGGTGCCGAAAACGGCGACCTGGACCACCACCAGGCAGACCAGGACGAAGCGCGGGCGGCCGGTGACGAGAAGGATGACGGCGGCCAACAACAGCGCGGAAGCCCAGCCGAGCCGCGTACCGTCCTCAGCGATGTAGCGGAATCCCTCGCTGGTGAGAACCGGTTCGCCCGCCATCATGCCGTTCGGCAGCGATGCCACCAGGCTTCTTACCGCGGAGACCGTATCATCGCGCGATCGGCCCGTCGCAGCCTCCGGTCGAAGCAGTACCGAAAGTCCCGAGATGTCGCCGCGGTGGTTGTGCGTGTACCCCTGGAACAGCTCCCGCATCCGCGCCGCCAAATCGGAATACGGATCGACGATCTCGTCGCCCAGGGGTTGATCCAAACTCCACACGTCATATACGCCCGGAATGGCGCGAAACGCACGTACGATATCGCGCAAGCGTTCCAAGCCGCGCGCATCGGCGGCCAGCAAGTCCGGGTCGTGGTAGGCGACCAGGATCATATCGCCGGCCGAGAAGACCCTGCGGATTTGTTGCAGAGCCGCCAGATCGGGATCGCTCGACGGAAACAACCGCTCCAAGGAGCGATCGAATTGCAATCGGGCGGCCGGCAGAACCGACGCTGCCAGCAGGAGCACTCCAATCGCCGCCAGAATCCGTCGCCGCGCAATCAAGAACGAGGCTAGGCGACACGAGAGGCCGGAACCGACGGAGCAGTACGCCGACGCGGAACCGTCGCGATTCACGACTGACCCTCTGTCGATGAAGGCGTGTTCCCGAGGCCGGACCGATTTTCGACCACGCGCTTGCGGGCCTTGATTTCCTTCAGTTTCGCATGCTCCGGCAGCGCCTTGTAATAGGGATCGAGCGGATAGCAGCCGCTGACCAGTCCGTTGCGCGGGCCCGTCGTGCAATCGCTGAACGTGCGGCACAACCTTTTGATTTGCAGCGGCCGACCGGCCAGGGCATCCGCCGGCAAGTCCCAATAGGCGAGCACCTGCCGTCCCACCCCGACGCAATCCACCCAGCCTTCGCGCACCACTCCCTGCGCGACGTGCGGCAGAAATTCTTGAAAGTACGTATAAGCCGTTCCGACCATGGGCAAATCGGGAACCGCCACTTTCAGCCGCCGCACGACGTCGATCTGACGCAGACAGCCGATCAGAGGATCCTCCGGCGGTTGATAGCCGTCGGAGGGCGGATACAAGGCGGGCCGCTGGATGTGAGGGTTGTAGTACGGCGAACCGGCCGTGATGTTGACGAATGCCGCACCGCATTCCTCACGAAGCAAGCGTAGCAACGCGATCGGCTCGGTGAGATCGATTTCCAAAGGCGCGTCCCGTCGGCAGCCGAAACCGGGATAGGGAACGGGGAACTCATGCGGGATACCCGGCCCGGGCTGCCCCGGTTTGCTGTTCGCGGGGTCCGGGCGAAAGGGCGGAAAATCGAAGGCGGAGAACCGGACGCCGATCATCAGACGCGGGCAGGCCTGCCGAATCGCACGGATGGTATCGCGCAGGAATCGGGTTCGGCCCGCGAGATCTCCGCCGTACTTTCCCGGGCGGTCGAAGGCGGACAGGAACTCGTGGCCCAAATATCCATGACAAGCCTTCACATCGACGAATTGGAATCCCGCCCGATCGGCCATGCCGGCAGCCGCGACATAGTCGTCGATCAATCGTTCGATCTCTTCGTCTTGGAAGAGCACCGCCTCGTCGTTCGGATCGATACCGAACTTGGCATCGAGGACCGGATGATGATAAGCGATCCGCGGCTCCGGCCGATCCTTTCGGTTGGGACGGCAAAACCGGCCGGAATGCGTCAGTTGCAGCCCGACCAACAAATCCTCGTCCGCCTGCGGTCCGAACTTGTCGCGGTGGGCCCGGCGGAGGCGATTCAGCAAATCCGTCATGGCTTGAACGCTGTGAGGCCCCAAGTACAGTTGATTGGGGTTGGCCCGGCCGTCGCGGCGAACGGCGAAGGCTTCGCCGCCCCAGATCAACTTCGCCCCCGACTCGCCGAAATGGAGCCAGCGGCGCAACGTGTGTTCGCTCGGCAAGCCGTCGTCCGTGGCATCCCAGCCCTCCATGGGGTGGATGCACCAACGATTGCCCACACGAAATCCGCCGATCACGATGGGTTGCGCCAGCGGCGAATCCTGGGCTGCCGATAGGACGTCGTCGTCAACGGGAAGGGCGTAGCCGAAGGCTTGCACCGCCTCCCGCAAGTGTTGTGCCGACTCCAATCGCGTCAATCGTACAATCTCGCCCATCCTAACCCTTTCCTTGTTCCACGCGCACGGCGCGGTGCGGAATAAGCCCCTTCACATGCCCGAGGCAGTCCGGCGAAACGGCTCAGTCTTTCTCCTGCCAACTCGCAATTTCCGCTTGGATCTCAGCCTGTTTGCGTTCCAACTCCGCTACCTCGCGCGGATCGTCCATCTGTTTCTTGGCCCCGGCCAGGCGTTGTTGCACCTGCTTCAGTTGTTCCCGCAAGGATTCCAGCTTGCGTTTGGCCCGCCGATTTTCAGGCTTTGGCGACACGGCTTCCTCCCACCATCGCATCCCTATCGTCCCTGGACGGCACTGTCGCGGCGTATCGAATCGCAGCGGAGGCCGGCCGCAGTCTCTCGGCATCGATTTCGCAATCCTCGAAAGGCGCCGAGAAGCTCGGCCTCGGCGGTATCCGATGCTACTCCGGAAGAACCATCCATTTTATCCCATCGAGGGCCTGCTTGGAGCGGCGTCGTTCCCGTCGCCGGAGAGTTCGGGAGGCGAATCCGGACGGCCGTTGCAATCCGCGGCCGATTCATCGCTTTGCCGTCGGCCGATTCCCGGCGGGAGCGGAGTTTCGCCTTGCCGCCGTCCTCGTGTCGTTGCGTCGCTATCCGCAGAGGCGGCAACTCCGTCACGACGCCGTGCCGCGACCGTCTCTTCGAGCCACGCCAAAGCCTGCTCTCGCGTCCGCAAGCGGCCATCCAATTGGCTGCGCCGCGCCTCTTGCAGAATTTGCCGATAAACGGGTCCGGCGGGAAGGTCGTATCGCAACAGATCGTCACCGCGAATCAACGGCGGCGGGTTCAAAGTCTCGGGAGGCAGGAGCCGCTTCTCACGGCACCAATCGAGGTCCGATTTGGGGAGACCTTCCAGTTCCGACCGTGCCTCCGCGAGGTCCAGCAGGTCCTCGGCCCAGGGCGACGTCAGGATGGGTTGGATTTCGGACCACGGCCGGGCGGGAGCCTCTTGCAAGGCTTCACGATGTTCCAGCAGCCAGGCCCATTCTTCCGCCTGGGAGTTGGAGAGCCGCAGCCGCTTGGCTAATTGCCGGGCCTGGTCGGGCGAGATCGCGCCGTCGACCAAGGCCGCCAATGCGGAAGACAGGTTGGGTCGCGGCAGCCGCTCCAAGACGGCGACGTTCTTGCGCCAGAGCGGTTCGTTCGCTTCGGGCAAAATCGCCAACGGGGGCAGAATGTACGGCAGCAAGCCGCTCTCATGGAGCAGTTGGGCGGCCTCGACCCTTCCCTCCGCCGTCACAAGCTTCTCCAACTCCGCGGCGATCCTCTCGCGGCTGACGGACTGAATCCGCTCCGGCATCTCGCGGATGGCGGCCAAGGTTTCCGGATCGAGCCGGAATCGCAACTGAGCCACGAAGCGCACGGCCCGCAACATTCGCAAATAGTCCTCTGCGAAACGCACGCGCGGATCGCCGATGGCGCGGATGATCCGCTCGCGAAGGTCCTCTAAGCCGTTGACGTAATCGATCACCTGTTGCGAGACGGGGTCGTAGAACAGGCCGTTGATGGTAAAATCGCGGCGCAGGGCGTCCTCTTGCGGGGTGGCGAAGCGAACGGCGTCGGGGCGTCGGCCATCGGAATAGGATACGTCACTGCGGAAGGTGGCCACCTCCACCTGCCCCGCCGCCCGCGGACCCAATACGGTAATGACGCCGAAGGCGGCTCCCACGGCGCGCGTCCGGTGCCGGCCGAAGACATCGCGAACTTGGTCCGGCGCGGCGTCGGTCGCCACGTCGTAATCCATGGGCCGGCGTCCCAGCAGCTCGTCGCGGACGCAGCCGCCCGCCCAATACGCCATGTAGCCCGCCTCCCGCAGCCGGCGCACGACCTCCACCGCGAAATCACGCTGCTTTTTCGAGTCGATCGGCACGGGACCTTCTCAAAACGCAATCTACAATTGGTTGTTCCGCCCGGGGTGTTCACGCGCGGCCAACGTCTCTCGCTGCCTAACGGCTTTGAGATCGAATCCGTACATCATTGTGGCGTTTTCCGCTCAGGCCGGGGAGCCGGATCCGCCGAAAAGGGCGAAGTTTTTGCGTACCGCCCTACCAGAATAAATGCCCCCGAGCAGTGGGAATGGAAATGTCCGTATCAACCCATTCTCCGGAATCAACCCGACTTCCGGAGGACCGGCACCGACATCGCGGATGCGTGCCCACGAATGCGGGGCCGACAGGGCCGACCGGGCGGCGTTGTTCGCCGAAGGGGCTTGCGGTAGATTGGAGTTTTCCCGGGCTCTTGCGGTCGTGCCGGACTCCGGCGGGGGGCCGTGCGCTCCCGCCCCCGCTGATTGCTTGCCCGGCCCCATTCCTTGTGCCAACCGGCCCGCTCATGGATCTTTCCGTTACCATCGGCAACGCGCGATTTCCCAACCCGATCATGGTGGCGTCGGGAACGTTCGGCTACGCCCGCGAAATGGAAAACGTGCTGGACCTGAAGCGTTTGGGCGCAATCGTGCCGAAGACGATAACGCTGCATCCGCGAAAGGGAAACGCGCCGCCCCGAACGGCGGAGACCCCTGCCGGACTTCTGAATTCGATCGGTTTGGATAACGACGGAGTGGAGGTCTTTCTCGCCAATCACATTCCGTCGTTGGTAGAGATCGGGGTGCCGCTTGTGGTAAGCATCGCCGGAAAGACGGTGGAGGAGTTCGCCGAACTGGCTCGACGGCTCGACGGCCGGAGCGGCATTGCGGCGTTGGAGCTGAACGTCTCGTGCCCGAACGTGAGCGGCGGCGTGGACTTCGGTGCCGATGCAAGCATGTGTCATCGCGTCGTCGGGGCCGTCCGCAAGAATAGCAAGCTACCCCTGTTCGTCAAGTTGACACCCAATGTGACCGATATCGTTCAGATCGGCTTGGCTGCGGAACAGGCCGGGGCTGATGCCTTGACGGCGATCAACACTTGCTTGGGTATGGCCGTCGATTGGCGGCGAAGAGTTCCCCGATTAGGAAACGTATTGGGCGGGCTGAGCGGCCCGGCGATCAAGCCGATCGCCCTGCGGGCGGTCTATCAATTGAGGCAGGCAGTCTCGATCCCCATCATCGGCGTAGGTGGAATTGCCTCCGTGGATGACTGCATGGAGTTTTTCGTGGTGGGGGCCTGCGCGGTCCAGATCGGCACGGCCTCCTTTTTTCAGCCGACCGCGGTAATCGATATCCTGGACCGACTACCGGAAGCCCTACAAACCCTTGGCGCGGAAAGGCTGTCCGATATCGTCGGCACGATTCGGATTCCCGCCGGTGATGGGGAGCGATGCGGTTGCGGGGTCGGCGCGGGAAACACGGCCGGCAACAAAGGGCCGCCTCCCCGAATCGCACCGACGAAGAAACCCTGAGCGCGGCTGTGTGGCATCGTGTCGCTGAAGAAAAAGCTTTTGAAGCGGAATCCATTCGGTATGATCGTACTCTCCGGCATCCAACCCACGGGACGCTTTCATTGGGGAAATTACTTCGGGGCCATCCGCCAATATGTGGAATTGCAGAACCAGGCGGATGCGGCCTACTATTTCATCGCAAACCTGCACGCCTTGACCACCGTGGAAAACGCGGAACTCCTCCGGCAATATACGCTGGACGCAGCCACGGACCTGCTGGCCCTGGGCCTCAATCCCGATCGCGCGACGCTTTTCGTGCAATCGGACGTGCCCGAGGTCACGCAACTGTGTTGGCTGCTGATGACGCGAACCCCTATGGGCTTGCTGGAACGATGCCATGCGTACAAGGACAAAAAGGCGAAGGGCCTTCCCGCCGACGCCGGGCTGTTTACCTATCCGGTCTTGATGGCGGCCGACATCCTGGCCTACGACGCCGACACCGTTCCGGTCGGAGAGGACCAAGTCCAGCATATCGAGGTTTGCCGGGATCTGGCCGGCAGTTTCAATCATCTGTACGGGGATGTCTTCGTCTTGCCCAAGGCGAAAATCATGGAGCACGCGGCCAAAGTGCCGGGCACGGACGGGGAAAAGATGTCGAAAAGCTACAACAACACCATCGGCGTGTTCGATGAGCCTGCTTCCGTGCGGAAGGCCGTCATGCGCATCAAGACCGACTCCCGTCCGGTTGCGGAGCCCAAGGACCCCGAATCCGATCACCTGTACCAGCTCTATTCCCTCTTCGTCGATGAAAAACGGCGGGAAGAGATGGCGGCCCTGTATCGTCGCGGCGGATTCGGCTACGGCGAGGTGAAAAAGGCGCTGGCGGACGCCGCGTTGGAGTACTTTGCCGAGGCCTACGAGTACCGTAAAGAGCTGGAGAAGACGCCGCAAAAGGTCCGGGAAGTGCTCGGCGATGGTGCCGCCATGGCTAGGAAACGGGCGGGCGAGGTCCTTCATCGGGCGCAGGCGGCGTGCGGGATCAAGTACTGACCGGGCCTGCGCGGCGGGTCATGTTCACGCTCCACGAGGCCCTCGGATATCTGTGCGATCGTGCCGTCTTTCCCGCTCATCCGGCCGTCGGGCGAGGGCGGCGCCGTGGGAACGCGCCTCTGCGTTGCTTGCCCTGGGCCGCGAAGGCAAGGGATAATGGCGGAACCGGCCTTCATTTCGTTCCTTTTTCGGCGGTTTGATTGACTGGAAACCGGCTTGCCATGGAGATTCTCGGGATTGGCACGGACATCACGGAGTGTCTCCGCATCGGGCGCATGATCGAGCGTCACGGCGAACTATTCCTCCAGCGGGTATTCACCCCCGCCGAGATCATGTACTGTCAGCACCGCAAGCAGGCCACGCAACACTTCGCAGGCCGCTGGGCGGCCAAAGAGGCCGTGCTCAAGGCCTTGGGAACCGGTTGGGTGCGGGGAATCAGTTGGCGGGACGTGGAAATCGTCAATCGTCCCGGGGGACGTCCGGAAGTGGTGCTCCGCGACGGCGCCCGGCAGGCGGCTCAATTCTTGGGGGTGTCGGCCGTGGAAATCAGCATTTCCCACTGTCGCACCCATGCCACCGCCTTCGCCGTGGCCGTCGGCGAAGGGCGTCGCGATAAACCGATCTCCGGGCAGGCGGAATGATGCCGACAGGCTGAACGTGCCGGAGACGGGAAAGACGCAGACCTCCCGTGGGGAATCGGTTCCCGACGCAATCGGGCGGTCAGCTCTCGCAGTAGCGGTAGAGCAGAAACGCACCGGGCACCGCAATGCTGAGATTGGCCGACCAGTAACCGACCGGCGGCAGCACTCCCGAGGTCGTAAGCTCTTTGGCCACCATCAGCATCGGGTAATAGACGATCAAGATGGGCAGGAAACAGAGGAAGAAATTGGTGAGGAAGTTCTCGCTTCGGCGATACATGCTGACCGGACTTCCCAACAAGACAAAGCACAGACAACTGAAGCCGTTGGCCCAACGCAAGTAAGGTTCGGTCTGAAGTTGGCGGATGCGGACTTCCAGATGCCCGATTTGAGCCTGCCAAGCGGCGCGCTGTTCATCTGAGGCGCCCGCAGAGCGAAGATAGAGCCGCAACTGCTCGACGTCGCGTTTCAGTTGATCGACGGCGGCTGGAATCTCCGCCATGCTGAGCCACTGGCGGTGGAGGCTGGGCTGCGGTGTCTCCAACGGAATCGTTTGCGTGAATGTATCCGAGGCCGTGATCCTGGTGTCGCCGATTTCCGTCACGGGCTTCCGGCAGACGATGGTCAGCGCGCCGGCTTTGACGTCGGTGAACAATTCGGCTTGCTCCGCCCGCAGAACCATCGCCGGCTGATGGGGATCGGTTTGAATCGTACTGGTGGGGCGAAGGAGCCTTTTACCGTCCAAGCCCATCACTTTGATG
>FWPV01013072.1_pt1 | contig 12572 bp, 11 predicted proteins | sample 2228371 | NCBI WGS metagenome assembly FWPV01 (sample SAMEA103939776, study PRJEB20133) | metagenome | reverse complement strand
GCACCGTGGCCGCGTTACCGTGCTCGGCATCGTTGATGAAGTGATGTATCCCGGCACCCAGGCCTTCATGCGCTTCGAGTATCCCTCGCGGCTGCCGGCGGATTTGCTCGAGCGCATGTCGGCATTGGCAGAGCGCCTGCTGGCGGGGATGGATTATGCCCATGGCTTTTTCAACATCGAGTTGATCCACGATCCGGCGAGCGGCGCAATCCGCATCGTCGAGGTCAATCCGCGCATGGCCACCCAGATCGTCAATCTTTACCGCCGTGTCGACGGATGCGATCCTTACTCGATGCTGCTGGACCTGGCCACCGGAGAGACGCCGCGCCTGGTGCGTGGAGCCGGCGAGTTCCGCGCGGCGGCAAGTTTCGTGTTCAGACGTTTTGATGGCCGCCCCCACGGCCCGCTGCCGAGCCGTGAGCAGATCGAGGCCGTGCACCGGCGCTATCCGGATGCGCGGCTGATGTTCTACCTGAAGCGCGGTGCCGGACTCGCGCGGGAGATGAAATGGCTGGGCAGTCACCGCTATGCCGTGCTCAATCTCGGCGGGAAGGACGCCGGCGACCTGCAGGCGCGCTACGAAGCGATACGCGAGGCGCTGGCGCTGACACCGGAGGCAACGGCGGACACCCGCCTGATGGCTTCCTCCGCCTGAAGCAACCGTTCCGCGCCCGCGGCATGCAGCTTCGCGGCGGTATTTCCGTCACCGGCTATCACGCCGTCGGCGGCCTTAATCTGGCGCTGCAGCCGCTCGCGTGCCTGTCCCGGCAGCACGTCGAGCCATTGTGCCGGTGCAATGCACAGGTGCAATGCAAGCTCGATGCTGCCGGCGATCCCGGGTTGCCGCAGCACGCGCTCAAGCGCTTCCGGTTCCGCAGCGCCGTCGACGGCGACGATCAGCAGCTGCGGTCGGGCCCGGCGCAGCAGCTGCACGATGCCGGTCTGCAGCATGACTTGGCCGCTGCAACAGGCACAGTCGTTGACGACGGCAGTCGCGATGCCGCTGCCGGCGAGGTCGCGGGCACTGCCGCCGCCGTCGTTGTCGAGCAGCGCCCAGGCGGCATTCGCAGGACGCATTCCCGAAAGCGCTACGAGGAAGCCGCGCTTGTCGGCGCCGGTCAGCCCGGTTACGAGGCAGCAGGATACGGGAGGCATGCCGGCATTATAGGGCCGCAGGGTTTCTGCGCTACAATGAGAGCCATATAAATATCAATTAAAACAAATGGTTACGATATGACTTCAGTGCCGCCGCTGCTGACCACCGTTGTTCTGCTGACCGCTTCCAATGTGTTCATGACCTTCGCCTGGTACGGCCACCTGAAACACCTCAACAGCTCGCCCTGGTGGATCGCGGCCTTCGTGTCCTGGGGCATCGCGCTGTTCGAATACCTGCTGCAGGTGCCCGCCAACCGCATCGGCTACACCACGCTGAGCCTCGCGCAATTGAAGATCCTGCAGGAGGTCATCACGCTGACGGTGTTCGTGCCTTTCGCAATCCTTTACATGGGACAAGGGCTGAAGATGAATTACCTGTACGCGGGACTTTGCCTGCTGGGCGCGGTCTATTTTATTTTCAAGTCGTGAGATGTAAAGCGTGAGGAGTAAGGAGTCAGGCGTGAGGAGTAAGGAGTGCTGAGAGGGGCTTTGCCCCTTGTTTTTCACCCCTCACACCTGACCCCTCACGCCTTACTCATCTGCTATCCTCCGCACCCATCATGCACATCCACATCCTCGGCATCTGCGGCACCTTCATGGGCGGTCTCGCGGTGATCGCGCGTGCGGCGGGCCATACGGTTACAGGCTGCGACGCCAATGTCTATCCGCCGATGAGCACGCAGCTCGAGGCGCAGGGCATCAGGCTGATCACCGGTTACGAGGCGGATCAGGTGAATCTCAATCCCGATCTGTTCGTGATCGGCAATGTGGTGACCCGCGGCAATCCGCTGATGGAGGCCATCCTCAACCGCGGTTTGCCCTACGTTTCCGGTCCGCAGTGGCTGCGCGAGCATGTACTGCAGGGACGCTGGGTGCTGGCGGTGGCGGGCACTCACGGCAAGACCACCACCAGCTCGATGCTGGCGTGGATCCTCGAGCATGCCGGGCTTGCCCCCGGTTTCCTGATCGGCGGCGTACCGCAGAACTTCGGCATCTCGGCGCGACTGACCGAGACACCGTTTTTCGTGATCGAGGCCGACGAGTATGACACCGCATTTTTCGACAAGCGCTCGAAGTTCGTGCACTACGCACCGCGTACCCTCGTGCTGAACAATCTCGAGTACGATCACGCCGACATCTTTCCCGATCTCGCCGCGATCGAGACCCAGTTCCACCACCTGGTACGCACCGTACCCGGCAACGGACTGATCGTTGCCCACGGCGCGGAGCCCGCGCTGGATCGCGTGCTGGCGCGCGGCGCGTGGACACCGGTGGAGCGTTTCGGCGGCGAGGGTGCCTGGCAGGCCGGTGAGCCCGACGATGGCGGCAGCTTCGAGGTGTTCCACGAGAATGCCTCGCGCGGCCGCGTGCTGTGGGACCTGATCGGAGCGCATAACCGGATGAATGCGCTGGCGGCGATTGCCGCCGCGCGCCATGCCGGCGTGCCGGCGGCCGGCGCGGTCGACGCGCTCAGCCAGTTCAGGAACGTCCGCCGCAGGATGGAAATCCGCGGCACCGAGCGTGGCATCACGGTTTACGACGATTTTGCACATCATCCTACGGCGATCGCCACCACCATCGCCGGGCTGCGGCGCAAGGTCGGCGCTGCACGCATTCTTGCCGTGATCGAGCCGCGTTCGAACACGATGAAGCTCGGCGTCATGAAGCAGGCGCTGCCGGGCAGCCTGAAGGATGCCGACCTCGTCTATTGCTACGGTGGCGGGCTGGGCTGGAACGCCGCCGAGGCGCTGGCGCCGCTGGGCGCGAAGGCCGCGGTGCATGAGGATCTTGACGCGATGACTGCCGCGATTGCCGCGGCCGCGCGCGACGGCGACCACGTGCTGGTGATGAGCAACGGCGGCTTTGGCGGCATCCACGGCAAGCTGCTGGAACAACTCGCGCGCTGATCATGGCCGACATACCCGACGACGCACTCGGCGCGTTCTGCCGCCATACCCATGTCGCGTTGAAAGGTTCCGGCAGCGGTCCGCTCAAGGGGCTCAGTTTCGGCGTCAAGGACATTTACGACATCGCCGGGCACAAGACCGGCTTCGGCAGCCCCGACTGGCTGGCGACGCATGAACCGGCGACGCGTACTGCGCCAACCGTGGCTGCGTTGCTCGCCGCCGGCGCCGACATGCCCGGCAAGACCCAGACCGACGAGCTGACCTACAGCCTCAATGGCGAAAACGCGCATTACGGCACGCCGGTGAACGTCAACGCGCCGGGACGCATTCCCGGCGGCTCCTCCAGCGGCTCGGCTGCGGCGGTCGCCGGCGGACTGGTCGATTTTGCACTGGGCAGCGACACCGGCGGATCAGTACGCGCACCGGCGAGTTTCTGCGGGCTCTACGGCATCCGGCCGACTCACGGCCGCGTGTCGCTGGAGGGTGCGTGCCCGCTCGCGAAAAGCTTCGACACCGCGGGCTGGTTCGCGCGCGACGCGGCGCTGCTCGAACGCGTCGGGCGTGTGCTGCTCGGCGACTCGCCGTTGCCCGCGCAGGGCCCCGTGCTGCTGGCCGACGATGCTTTTGCGTTGCTGGATTCCGCAGCAGGCGAAGCCCTGCAGCCCGCGCTGGATCGCGCAACAGCGGTGCTGGGTGTGCCGCGAAAGGTGACTGTCAGTGCCGAAGGCCTGCCGCAGTGGTTCCAGGCCTTCCGCGTGCTGCAGGGTGCGGAGATCCATACGCAACTGGGGGAATGGGTTGCGCAGGTGAAGCCGAAGTTGGGTCCGGGCGTGAATGAACGCATCGAGTGGACTGCAACGATCAAACCCGCGGAGATCGCGCGGGCGCAGGCCATGCGCGATGCGGCGCGCGCGCGCATGGACGTACTGCTCGCGAACAACGCCGTGCTGCTGCTGCCGACGGTACCCGACATCGCGCCGCTGCTGAACACGCCGCCGGCGCAGCTCGACGATTTCCGCGCGCGGGCGATGAGCCTGCTGTGCATTGCCGGCCTCGCCGGGCTGCCGCAGGTGACCTTGCCGCTGGCGACACTGAACGGTTGTCCGCTGGGCCTGTCGCTGCTTGCCGGGCGGGGCAACGATGTACTGCTGCTGGCGCTGGCGCGGCGAATTGCCGCTTGAGACAGTGCTGATTTACATCCACGGCTTCAACAGCTCCGCGCTGTCGTACAAGGCCGGTCTTTTGCGCGAACACATGGCGAAGCTGGGGCTGGCCGATCACTACGCCTGCCCCGAACTGTCGCACCGGCCGAACGAGGCGATGGAGCAGCTCGAGACGCTCATCTCGCTGCAGGATCCGCGCGGCGTGACGCTGGTGGGTTCCTCGCTCGGCGGATTTTATGCGACGGCGCTGGTCGAGCGCTTCGGCGCGCGCGCGGTGCTGGTCAATCCTGCGGTGAAGCCGTATGAGTTGCTTGCCGGCTATCTCGGCCCGCAGAAAAACCTCTACACCGGCGAGGCTTATGAGCTGACCCCGCAGCACATTGCCGGGCTGCGTGCGCTGGAGGTGGAAACCATCACGCCTTCGCGTTATCTGCTGATCACCGCCACCGGTGACGAAGTGCTGGATTACCGCGCCGGCGTCGAACGTTATGCCGGCTGCGAGCAGATCGTCGTGCCGGGCAGCGATCACGGATTCCGCGGGTTCTCCGCTTACCTCGATACCGTCGTCAGGTTCTGGCAGCGCGGGCGCGTATAATTCGCGGCCCTGCTTTTACGTCCGGAAACCCGCTGTCACTCACTGTTTTCCGGTAGCCCCTCACACCGACCCTCCCCCGCAAGCGGGGCGAGGGGGAATTAAAAACACATGAACGTTTTTTACGAAGAAAGCGGCGAATTCAAGGTTGGCCTGGTGATGGCCGACAACGACACTTCGCTGCAGGTTGAAGCGCCCCATGGCAAGCGCTCCAAGGTCAAGTCTTCCGCTGTGCTGCTGCGTTTCGAATCACCGGCCCACAACGTGTTCATGGCCGAGGCGCAGCGCGAGGCCGATGCCATCGATGTCGATTTCCTGTGGCAGTGCTGCGGGGCGGAGGAGTTCGGCTACGAGGGACTGGCCGCCGAATATTTCGGCCATGTGCCGTCGGCGGTGGAATCGGCGGCGGTACTGATGCGCCTGCACGGCGCGCCGATGTATTTCTACAAGAAGGGCCGCGGCCATTACAGGGCGGCGCCCGAAGATGCGCTGAAGGCGGCGCTGGCGAGTGTCGAACGCAAGAGGCTGCAGGCCGAGGCCAAGGCGGCGTATGTGGCCGAACTGTCCGCGCAAAAACTGCCCCGGGCCTTCACGCCGCTGCTCGACCAGCTGCTCTACAAGCCGGACAGGAACGGCATCGAGTGGAAGGCGCTGGAAGAGGCTGCCGCCGCGGCGAAGCTGACGCCGGTGCGTCTGCTCGAGCGTTGCGGGGCGCTGCCGGACATCCACGCTTACCACCTGAACCGCTTCCTGCACGAGCACTTCCCGCGCGGCGCCGGATTCCCCGAGTTGCCGCCGGTACCGCTGCCGGAAGGACTGCAGCTGGCGGAAGTCGACGCCTACAGCATCGACGACGCGGCAACGACAGAGATCGACGATGCGTTTTCGCTGCAGATGCTGCCCGGCGGCGCGCGTCGGCTCGGTATCCACATTGCCGCGCCGGCGCTGGGCATCGTGCCGGATACGCCGCTGGAAGCGGTGGCACGCGAGCGCCTGTCGACGGTTTATTTTCCCGGCGGCAAGATCACGATGCTGCCCGATGCCGCGGTGGAGGCTTATACGCTGGCGGCGGGGCGCGAATGCCCGGCGCTGTCGATCTATTTCGATATTGCCGCGGATTTTTCGATACTGTCCCACGAGACCCGCATCGAGCGCGTGCGCATCGCCGGCAATCTGCGCCACGATGCGCTGGAGCCGGTGTTCAACGCCGCTGTGCTGGCTGCCGGCGGCGCGATTGACCATCCGCAGGGCGAGGCGCTGGCCTGGCTGTGGCAGTTCTCGGGCAGCCGGCTGCATGCGCGCAAGGGTGATGCGCCCCCGCAGCAGGACCGGCCCGAATTCACCTTTCAGGTGGATGCCAGCGGCCGGGTGACCATTGGCCGGCGTCCCCGCGGTACCCCGATCGACCAGTCGGTGGCGGAGCTGATGATTCTCGCCAACAGCACCTGGGCCGGCGAATTGCACGCCGCCGGCCAGCCGGCGCTCTACCGCGTGCAGAACGGCGGCAAGGTGCGCACCAGCACTGCAGCCGGCCCGCACGACGGACTGGGCGTCGCGCAGTACCTGTGGGCGACATCGCCGCTGCGCCGTTATGCCGACCTGGTCAACCAGCGCCAGCTGATCGCGCGGGTGCGCGGCGAACCTCCGGTATACGCCGGCAAGGACAGCGCGCTGTTGGCGGCCATGCGCGATTTCGAGGCCGCCTACGAAATCTACGGGGAGTTCCAGCGCGGCATGGAGCGCTACTGGAGCCTGCGCTGGTTGCAGCAGGAGCAACTGGCGGCGGTAAGCGGAACGGTGATCCGGGAAAATCTGGTGCGGCTCGACGCGGTGCCGATAGTCCAGCGCGTGCCCTCGCTGGTGAACGCCCTGCCTGGCGCGCGGGTCGAACTGGCGGTCGGTGCGCTTGACTTGCTGGATCTGGGGGTCGAACTGGAATTCAGAAAAGTCTTGGATACGCTCTGATGTGAGTGGATGCAAACCCCAGGTCAAAATCTAGAGTCGACTTTAAACAACAATCTTAATTATCTGATAATTAGAGTTTTTATTGCCATTTCCCCGGCCTTGTCTAGAATAGCGGCATGAGTCCGAAGCCCATTGCCCGCGTGTTTGACCTGCCGCGTCGCGCGAAACATCCACGCCGCGGTTCCTGGGCGAGCGCGGTGGACCGCTTGGACGCGCGCGTTGCGGAAGTGGAACGGCGTATTGCCGATTTCGACCGCCGTTATGCGCGGATGACCGTGCGCACGCGGTTCGGGGCGGCCGGCGCGGTGTCGCTGCTGTTCCACGCTTTTGTCATTTTCGGGCTGAGCTTCACTGTGCCCGAACTGCGCCAGTTGCAGAACTCGGCGCCGTTGGAGGTGGTGCTGGTCAATGCGAAATCCCCGGCGAAGCCGGCGAAAGCCGATGCGCTGGCCCAGCACAATCTTGATGGCGGCGGCAATGCCGACACCCCGCAGCGGGCGAAAAGCCCCTTGCCGGCGACGACCCGCGATACCCAGACCACCGAACTGCAGCTGGCACAGAAGCGGGTTGCGGAACTGGAGCGGGAGGCCCGCGAGCTGTTGACCAAAAAGGGCGCGAAGAGCGAAGTGGCCAGCACCCCGGACAAACCGTCGCCGCAGGCAAATGAGAAGGCGCCGACGGTGAACGCCACCGATCTGGTTCAGCGCAGCCTCGCCATTGCGCGTCTGGAAGCACAAATCAGCAAGGACTGGAACGCCTACCAGGAGCGCCCGCGCCGCAAATTCATCGGGGCGCGCACCCAGGAATACCGTTTTGCGCGCTATGTCGAGGACTGGCGGCAGAAGATCGAACGCATCGGCGAACTGAACTATCCGCATGCGGCGCGCGAACAGCGCATCTACGGCAGCCTGGTGGCGACGGTATCGATCAAGGCCAATGGCAGCCTGGAGCGGGTGCAGATCGACCGCTCTTCCGGCAGCAAGCTGCTCGACGAGGCAACGGTGCGCATCGTCACGCTGGCGGCGCCCTACGCCGCCTTCCCGGAAAACATCGCCCGCGACACCGATATCCTGCACATCACCCGCACCTGGACTTTCACGCGGGCCGACCAGTTCGTCAGCCAGTGAGCCCGGCGCGGTGAGTGATCGTTATGCAGTGATCGGCAACCCGGTCAGCCACAGCAAGTCGCCGCTGATCCATGCTGCCTTCGCGCGCCAGACCGGCCAGGACATCCGCTATGACCGCCTGCTCGCGCCCCTCGACCGATTCGAGCATGCGGTGCGCGAGTTTTTCCATGAAGGCGGACATGGGCTGAACGTGACGGTGCCGTTCAAGCGCGAGGCCTGGGACCTGGTCGACCGCTGCAAGGGTGGTGCGCTCGCTGCCGAAGCGGTGAACACCATCAAGCTCGAAGGCGGAGAGCTGCTGGGCTATAACACGGACGGCATCGGCCTGGTCAGCGATCTGGAGTTCAATCTCGGCGTCGCGATTGCCGGCCGCCGGGTGTTGCTGATGGGTGCCGGCGGCGCATCCCACGGCGTGCTGCAGCCCCTGCTCGAGCGCCGGCCTGCCTCTCTGGTCGTGGCCAACCGGACGCCGGACCGTGCCGAGGCCTTGGTGCGCCACTTTCAGCGCTACGCCGCGTTCGCGGAACAGGGTCTGGCTGCGCGGCCGTACTCGGACCTGTCCGGCCTGCAGTTCGACCTGGTGATCAACGCCACTTCGGCGGGTCTCGACGGTACTATGCCGCCCCTGCCCGACAGCCTGTTCGCGCCGGGCGCGCTGGCTTACGACATGATGTACGGCCGTGAAACGGCCTTCCTCGGATTCGCGCGGGCGCGTGGCGCGGCCTGCGCCGACGGTCTGGGCATGCTGGTCGAACAGGCTGCCGAATCGTTTTTCATCTGGCGCGGCATCAGGCCGCAGACCGCGCCGGTGATCGAGCAGCTGCGCGGCGACGCCTGATTTCCGCTCATGAGATTCCTGCTGCGCTGGACCTGGCGCATCATCCTGCTGGTGCTGATCGTGTTGACCGCACTGCAGTTCTGGTTCCTGGTGCATGTCTGGTACTGGAGCGGCAATAACCCGGAGTCCACGGCTTTCATGCGTGCGCGCCTCGAAATCCTGCGGGAGGATGATCCGCGGGCGCGGCTGCGCCACCAGTGGGTGCCCTACCAGCGGATTTCGGTGCACCTGAAGCGGGCAGTGGTGGCCGCCGAGGACGCGAAATTCGCGACTCACAACGGTTTCGACTGGGACGGCATCCAGAAAGCCTACGAAAAGAACCTGCGCGAGGGCGAAATTGTCGCCGGCGGTTCGACGATTACCCAGCAGCTGGCAAAAAACCTGTTCTTCTCCGGGGAGCGGGCCTGGTGGCGCAAGGCACAGGAGGCGGTGGTCGCGGTGATGCTCGAAACCGTGATGAGCAAGCGGCGGATACTCGAGATCTATCTCAATGTCATCGAATGGGGCGACGGTGTGTTCGGTGCCGAGGCTGCGGCGCGTTACCACTACGGGACAACCGCAGCCGCGTTGTCCCCGGAGCAGGCGGCACGCCTGGCCGCGGTGGTGCCGAGCCCGCGCCGCTACGGTCCCGGCAGCAACACCGGCTACCTGCAGCGCCGCACCCAGACCATTCTCGCCCGGATGAACGGCGCCGCGATTCCCTGACCCGCTTCCGGCCCGATTACTGACCTTGGCCCAGCGAGTATCCCGTCACGCCGTCAAAGGTGCACAGGTGCTCGGTCTTGATGAAATCGAAACCCGCTGCTGCCAGGGTGCCGAGCAGGGCCACCACATCGGCGTGGCTGATCGTGGCCGCGGCATCGGCGGGCATGAAGCGGCAGCGCCAGTGGTCGGTGCAAAGGGTTTCCGGAAGGCCGTCCGGCCAGACCTTGACGCCGCGGTTGGTGATCATCTTCAGTGCGAGCTTGCCGGTGACGACCTTGTCCAGCGCCGCGCCGAGATCGTCGGACCTGCCTTCGCGCCAGTGCAGGAACACATCCACCCCGACCAAGGCCTTGCGTGCCGGTGCGCGGACCGGCGCCGGTGCTGGCTTGCCCTGCGCCGCTGCGAATTGCACCGGTTTCAGCTTCTCCGGGGTCTGCCCGAGGCGGGCGATCACCGCCTGCGCGAAGGCGCGGGTGCCGACTTTTTGCATGGTGTGCGGACCGGCGATGTCGGCGGTGTGCACGCCGTCCTCGATGGTGCGCAGCCAGCCGTTCTGCACACGCGTGGCGACATCACCCTGGCCGATGTGGGCGAGCAGCATCGCCGCGGCCTGGATCAGGCCGGAGGGATTGGCGATGTCCTGACCGGCGATGTCCGGCGCGCTGCCGTGCACTGCCTCGAACATCGCGACGCGGTCGCCGATGTTCGAGGAGCCGGCGAGCCCGATCGAGCCGGCGATCTGCGCCGCGACGTCGGACAGGATGTCGCCGTAGAGATTGGGCATCACCACCACATCGAAGCGGCCCGGATCATCGGCCAGCAGCGCCGCGCCGATGTCGACGATGCGGTGCTCCTTCTCCAGTTCCGGATACTGCGCGCCGATCTCATCGAAGATCCTGTGGAAGAGACCGTCAGTCATCTTCATGATGTTGTCCTTGGTGAAGCAGGTCACCCTGCGACGGCCGTTGGCGCGCGCGTATTCGAAGGCGTAGCGCACGATGCGCTCGCAGCCGGGGCGCGAGATCAGCTTCAGGCACTGGTAGACCTCGTCGGTCTGGCGGTGCTCGATGCCGGCGTAGAGGTCTTCCTCGTTCTCGCGCACGATCACCACATCCATGCCGGGATGGCGGGTGTCGACGAAGGGATGGTAGGTCACGCAGGGTCGCACGTTGGCGTAGAGACCCAGCGTCTTGCGGATGGTGACATTGAGGCTCTTGTAGCCGCCGCCCTGGGGAGTGGTTATTGGCGCCTTCAGCAGCAGGCCGGTCCGGCGCAGAACCTCCCAGGACTGCGGCGCGATCCCCGAACTGATGCCGCTAAGGTAGACCTTTTCGCCGACCTCGATCGGTTGCCAGTCGATGCGCGCGCCGGCGGCCTCAAGCACGGCCATGGTGGCGGAAAGGATTTCGGGGCCTATGCCGTCGCCTTCGGCGACGGCAACGGCAGTGCGGGTCAGCTGGCGGGATTCGGCGAGATCCATGATCGGGCTCCTGAGGGTTGATGGCAAACGCCGCACATCCTAGGTGCCGACAGTCATTATGAAAAATGATATTTTTGGATAAAACAGATAGACTTTTATCTATGAATAAACGCAAACGACTGCCCGTTACCCTGCACCAGCTGCGCGTCTTCGAGGCAGTGGCGCGCAACCTGTCCTTCACCCGTGCTGCCGACGAGCTGCATCTGTCCCAGCCGACCGTCTCTGTCCAGGTCAAGGAGCTGGCGACGGCGGTGGGCCTGCCGCTGTTCGAGCAAATGGGCCGCAGCATCCGCCTTACCGCAGCGGGCAGCGAGCTGCTGGCTACGGCCGGAGCGGTTTTCGATACCTGGGAGCGCTTCGAAATGAAGATTGCCGACCTGCAGGGTCTGCGCCGCGGGGCGCTGCGCGTATCCGCGGTGACCACCGCCACCTATTTCGTGCCGCGCCTGCTCGGGCCATTTTCCGAGGCCTATCCCGGCATCGAGCTGTCGCTTGAGGTCGCACGTCGCGACGACATCGTGCAGCGCTTGCTCGAGGGGCGAGACGACCTTTACATCATGGGCGTCCCGCCGACCGACCTCGATATCCACGAGTTGTCGATACTCGACAATCCGCTGGTGATTGTCGCGCCGCGCAGCCACAGTTTGGCTGGCAGAAAAAAAATCCCCCTGAAGGCGCTGGAGGAACAGGCATTTCTGGTGCGGGAGCAGGGTTCGGGCACCCGCATGGCCAGCGAGCGCTATTTCCAGCGCCACGGATTCAAGCCGCGAGTGCGCATGGCGCTGGGAAGCAACGAGGCCATCAAGCAGGCGGTAGCAGGCGGATTCGGCGTGGCCGTGCTGTCCCTGCATGCCTTGGGCATGGACGCGACGGATGGTGGCCTGGTATTGCTGGACGTCGAGGGTTTTCCGATCCGGCGCAAGTGGTATGCCGTTTATCCCAGGTCGCGACCCCTATCCATCGTTGCTGCGACGTTTCTGCAATACCTGCGCGGCCAGACCGGCGGACTTCCGGATGTCGATGCGCTGCTGGAGGGCTGGCGCCGCGGCGCAGCAAATCGTCGTGAATCGCGGAATCGTGGCAATTCTGTTGACCGAAAACAGCCGGCGGCATAATCTGCCGTTCGCGCATTCCTTTGCGCGCCCATGCGGCGATCGACCGCAGGCCACAAGACTCATCCGGGGAATTCAGCCAGCCGCCGCGCGCAGTCCGGCACGGCCTGCAATGCCGTTATCCAACAACCCGCTGAGGAGCAGTCATGGCGCAACTGAACATCAATGGCCGCAATTACGAGGTCAACGTCGAGGCCGATACCCCGCTGTTATGGGCAATCCGTGAACAGGTCGGGCTGACCGGCACCAAGTACGGATGCGGCGTGGCGCAGTGCGGTGCCTGCTCGATCCATCTTAACGGTGAAGTCGTGCGCTCCTGCGCGTTGCCGGTCTCGGCAGTCAAGCCGGGCGACCGCATCACCACCATCGAGGGCCTGTCGAAGGACAGCTCGCATCCGGTGCAGAAGGCCTGGGCGGCGATCGACGTGCCGCAGTGCGGCTATTGCCAGTCGGGCCAGATCATGGCAGCCGCGGCGTTGCTGGCGAAAAAGCCGAACCCCACGGACAAGGACATCGACGAAGCAATGA
>FWPV01013071.1_pt1 | contig 12575 bp, 10 predicted proteins | sample 2228371 | NCBI WGS metagenome assembly FWPV01 (sample SAMEA103939776, study PRJEB20133) | metagenome | reverse complement strand
ACTTCGCTTTCGATTCCGCACAGCTGCCGGAGGACGTCTGGCGCCGTGCCCAGCTGATGATCGTCTGCTCGCCCGGCAATCCGACCGGCAAGGTGCTCGGGCTCGACGACTGGAAAGCGCTGTTCGAGCAGGCCGACCGCCACGGCTGCGTGATTGCCGCCGACGAATGCTATTCGGAAATCTATTTCGAAGAAGGACGCCCGCCGCTGGGCGCGCTCGAGGCCGCGGTCAGACTGGGACGCAGCGACTTCCGCAACCTGGTCGTATTCTCCAGCCTGTCGAAACGTTCCAACGTGCCCGGCATGCGCTCGGGTTTTGTTGCCGGCGACGCGGCCATCCTGAAAAAATACTACCTCTATCGCACCTATCACGGCGGTGCGATGAGCCCGCCGGTGCAGGCCGCAAGCATCGCGGCCTGGCAGGACGAAGCCCATGTCGTCGCCAACCGCGCGCTGTACCGCGAGAAATTCGAGGCGGTGATCGGCATCCTGAAACCCGCACTGCCGGCGGAATGGCCTGACGCGGCGTTCTATCTGTGGCTGCAGACGCCGATCGACGACGTCGAATTCACCCGCAGGCTGTATGCTGCAGAGGGCGTCAGCGTGCTGCCCGGCAGCTACCTCGCCCGCGAAGCGCGGGGCATCAATCCCGGCGTCAACCGGGTGCGCATCGCACTGGTCGCCACCACCACGGAATGCACCGAGGCCGCGCACCGACTGCGCCGCTTTGCGGAATCACTTTAATTATTCACGGGAAATCGAGATGCAAAATCTGCAGAACACCATAGAACAGGCCTGGGAAAACCGCGCCGACCTCTCGCCCGCCAAGGCGCCCGCCGACGTGCGCAAGGCCGTTGACGAGACCATCGCCATGCTCGATGCCGGCACGCTGCGGGTCGCGGAAAAGATAAACGGCCGGTGGCAGACCAATGAATGGGCCAAGAAAGCGGTGCTGCTGTCCTTCCGACTGCAGGACAACGCGGTGATGGAGGACGGCACCAGCAGGTATTTCGACAAGGTCGCCCCCAAGTTCGCGAACTACGATGACGCCGCCTTCCGTGCCGGCGGCTTCCGCGTGGTGCCGCCCGCGGTGGCACGCCGCGGTTCGTACATCGCGAAGAACGTGATCCTGATGCCCTCCTACGTCAACATCGGCGCCTATGTCGATGAGGGCACGATGGTCGACACCTGGGCCACCGTCGGCTCCTGCGCGCAGATCGGCAGGAACGTGCACCTCTCCGGCGGCGTCGGCATCGGCGGCGTGCTCGAGCCGCTGCAGGCCAACCCGACCATCATCGAGGACAACTGCTTCATCGGCGCGCGCTCGGAAATCGTCGAGGGCGTGGTGGTCGAGGAAGGCTCGGTGGTGTCGATGGGCGTCTTCATCGGCCAGAGCACGAAAATCTACGACCGCGCCAGCGGCGAGGTCCTCTACGGCCGCGTGCCCGCCGGATCGGTGGTGGTATCGGGCTCGCTGCCCTCGCCCGACGGCAAGTGCAGCCTGTATTGCGCCGTGATCGTCAAGCGGGTTGACGCCAAGACCCGTGCCAAGACCAGCATCAACGACCTGCTGCGCAGCGACGACTGAGACGGCCGGCCGTCCTGCTTGGCGGGGCCGGCGAAACTGGGCAGAATGGCCCGGTCGCCTTGTGCAGCGCGGCCGCCCGCAACGGGCATAACGGGGAATAACGGGGCTTAACGGGGGATCAGCACCATGTTCGTGACACCGCTGTTCAAACTGATGGCCGACAAGCAGGCGTCGGACATGTTTTTCACCGCCGGCGCGCCGATCCAGATCAAGATCAACGGCACGGTGATGCCGATCAACAGCCAGGCGCTCGATCCCGAGCAGGTCAAGAAGATCTGCTACGAGCTGATGACTCCGGCGCAAATCCAGGAATTCGAGACCAGGCACGAGATGAACTTCGCCCAGGGCGGCGGCGAAATGGGCAACTTCCGCGTCAACATCTTCCGCCAGAAAAACACCGTGGCAATGGTCATCCGCTTCGTCAAGCCGGAAGTGCCGCCGATCGACTCCCTCGGACTGCCGCCGATCCTGAAGGAAGTGATCATGGAGAAGCTCGGGCTGATCCTGATCGTCGGCTCCACCGGATCGGGCAAATCGACGACGATGGCCTCGATGATCGACTACCGCAATTCGCTGAAGACCGGGCACATCCTGACCATCGAGGATCCCGTCGAGTTCACCTTCAAGCACAAGAAATCCATCGTCAACCAGCGCGAGGTGCGCGTCGACACCCACAGTTACGAGGCCGCGCTGATCAGCGCGATGCGCGAGGCGCCGGACCTGCTGATGGTCGGCGAGATCCGCGACCGCGAAACGCTGGAAAGCGCCCTGCTCTTCGCCCAGACCGGCCACCTCTGCATGTCGACGCTGCATGCCAACAACAGCTACAACGCGCTGAACCGTATCATCGGCTTCTTCCCGCGCGAGGCGCGGGAAAGCCTCGAGGCCGATCTCTCGATCGCGCTGCGCGCGGTGATCTCGCAGCGCCTGGTCAAGACCGTCGACGGCAAGCGTGCCGCCGCGGTCGAGGTGCTGCTCAACACCAAGCACATCCAGGAACTGATCAAGGCCGGCGAAATCAACCAGATCAAGGAGGCGATGGAACAGAGCCTCGCACCCGGATCGCAGACCTTCGAACAATCGCTCTACCAGCTCTACCGCAACGGTCGCATCACGATGGACGAGGCACTCGCCAATGCCGATTCGCCGACCAACCTGCACTGGCTGATCAGCAACGCCAGCAAGGCCGAGAGCGCTCCCGACCAGACACCCGGCCAGTCCGCCACCCGCTCGGCGGGCACCACCACCACCGACCTGTCGAGCATCAAGCTCAACCTCGACGCCCTCGGTTGATTACAAGCATTTGTTTTTAAACATATTTTTATAAGGCGGCCAGATTGTCGCACCTCACCCCGCGGCAACTGATCGCGGCCGCGGCCGCTCGTTTCCGCAAGGCCCGGCTGGCCTACGGCCACGGCACGCTGAATGCCGATGACGAAGCGGCCTGGCTGATGGTGCATGCCCTGGGATGCTGCTTCGAAGATTTGTCCGCGCGCATGGACCGGGCGCTTGCCCCGGCAGTCGCGCGGCGCGCGCAGGCCCTGTTCGACCGCCGCATCGCCCAACGCATTCCCGCCGCCTACATCACCCGCGAAGCCTGGCTCGGCGAACACCGCTTTTACGTCGACGAACGCGTCATCGTGCCGCGCTCGTACATTGCCGAACTGTTGCGTGATCGCATGCGCCCCTGGCTGACACGCGCACCGGCAACCATCCTCGACCTCTGCACCGGCTCCGGTTGCCTCGCCATCGTTGCCGCACACACCTTCCCGCGGGCACAAGTCGATGCCGCCGACCTGTCCGCCGCCGCGCTGGCGGTCGCGCGGCGCAATGTCCGCGAGCACGACCTCGGTACGCGCCTGCGCCTGCTGCGCTCGGACCTGTTCGCGGCGCTTCCCGGCCGGCGTTATGACCTGATCATCAGCAATCCGCCTTATGTCGGTGACACGGCGATGCGCCGTCTGCCGGCGGAATACCGGCATGAGCCGGAACTGGCGCTGCACGGCGGCCGCGACGGACTCGATCTGGTGCGGCGCATTCTTGGCGAGGCACCGCATCACCTGACGGCACGGGGCTGGCTGGTGATGGAAGTCGGGCACTACCGGGCGCGCGTCGAGCGGGCCTTTCCGCGGCTGCCGTTTATCTGGGCGGAGACGAGCGGCGGGGACGACTGCGTGCTGCTGTTGCAGCGGGAGGCGCTGCTGCAGGAGGCTGATCCGGATTCGCGACCCAGGCCAGCAGGCGCTCGACTTCGGCGGCCGGCAGTTCGATGAACTGACCGCGTTTCAGCTGCGGCGGCAACGCCACCATGCCGAAGCGCACGCGCATCAGGCGGCTGACCGTCAGGTTCTGCGATTCGAACAGGCGGCGCACGATGCGGTTGCGCCCTTCCCGCAACAGCACCCGGAACCAGCGGTTGGCACCCTCGCCGCCTTCTTCCTCCAGCTGCTCGAAACGCGCCACGCCGTCCTCGAGGCGCACGCCGGCGCGCAACGCATCCAGCGCCGCCGGATGCACAGTGCCCAACACGCGCACCGCGTACTCGCGGTCCACCGCGAAGCGCGGGTGCATCATCCGGTTCGCGAGATCACCCGAGGTGGTGAAGATCAGCAGGCCGCTGGTGTTGAAATCGAGGCGCCCGATGGCCAGCCACTTGGCGCCCCTGGCCGGCGGCAGCCTTGCAAAAACCGTCGGCCGCCCCTGCGGATCATCGTTGCTGACGATTTCCCCCTCGGGCTTGTGGTACAGCAACACCCGCGGCAGGCGGCCCGCCTGCGGCCAATGCAGCACGCGGTCGCCAACCTTGACGCGGTCCTCCGCGGTGACCCGGTCGCCGATGCCGGCAACCTTGCCGTTGACGGTCACCTCGCCGGCGCGGATGCGCTCTTCCATCGCGCGCCGCGAACCGAAACCGGCCTGTGCCAGAACCTTGTGCAGCTTCTCGCCGCGCAGGTCCCCGGCGGCCGATGTCTCCACCGGCGCCGGACGCGGCGTATTCACGGGCCGGCGCGCCTTCGCCGCGGCTGCCGGGCGCAACGGGCCGCGCCGCGGCCTGCCTGCCTGCGGCCCGGCTTTCGGGCGCGACTGACGCCGCGAAGCGCCACCGCCTGGAGTTTTTTTGTTCATCGGCTGCACCACGCCATGTTGTTGAAGCGGTATTGCGGCAAATTCATGCTGTGCTGCCCGTTGTGTGAAAAGTTTTGTAGTATACAGAGCAGAACATTAGGGCGTCGCCGGCAATGCACGGCATGTACGCACAGGGAGAGCAACAATGGCATTCCGGGACAAGGCATTCGCGGCTTGTGCGATGCTGGTGGTGTCCGCACTGGCCTTCGCAGCGCCGGCCGACGAAATCAAGGCGCTGCTGGATAAAGGTGACGCTTCCGGCGCCTATGCGTTCGCCAAACAGCATCCCGACCAGCTCGGCAACCCCGCCTTTGATTTCTTTTTCGGCGTCGCCGCCATCGACAGCGGCCGTGCCGGCGAAGGCGTACTCGCCCTCGAGCGCTATGTCATCAACTTCCCAGGCAACCAGCAGGCACGCCTCGAGCTTGCGCGTGGCTATTTCGTGCTCGGTGAAAACCAGCGGGCCAGGGAGGAATTTTCCGGCGTGCTGCAGGCCAATCCGCCGTCGGACGTGGTCGCCAACATCGACCGCTACCTTGATGCCATCCGCGCGCGTGAGTCAGCCTACCGCACCACCGCGGGTGCCTATGTCGAATTCGGCATCGGGCACGACAGCAATATCAACGGCGGAGTCAGCAACGCCAGCATCAGCCTGCCCAACCTCGGGCTGGTCACTCTCGCACCGTCCGGAGTCCGCATCGACCGCAGCTATGCCCAGCTCAGCGCCGGCGCCAACGTAGTCGTTCCGGTATCGCCAGGCCTTGCCGTGTTCGGATCGGTCAGCGGTGACTACAAGCTGCACGATGCGAACCGCGAATTCGATCAGGGCAACGTGGGCGCCAACGGCGGACTCAGCTACCTGCTCGAAAAAAACCTGTTTCGCGGAACCCTGTCGCACGGGTCACTGGAGGTCGATTACCGCCGGTTCCGCGACGTCACCGCGGCCACCGGCGAATGGATACACCAATACGACGAACTGCAGGCCTTCGGGACTTCGCTGCAGGTCGCCGCACTCGATTACGCCGGCGGCAACGATGTGCGCAACTCGCGTCTCTACGGCATCGGTGGCAGCTACCGCCGGGCGCTGATCGGCCCATGGCGCCCGCTGGTCACCCTGAACGGCAGCTACTCGATCGAGGACAACCGCAGGAACCGCGACGATCTCGGGCGCGACATCTACGCGCTGCGCGCCGGAATCAGCGCCTCCCCCGCCCCCCGCTGGTCGATCAGCGGCGGAGTGGGCGCCCAGTTCAGCCGCTACGAGGCTCAGGATGCGCTGTTCTCGACCACTCGCAGCGACCGTTACCTCAGCGCGGACACGGCGGTTGGCTACGCCGTAACCCGGAATCTCAGCCTGCGCGGCGAATTGCTGCTGTCCGAGAACCGCAGCAACATCGATCTTTACAGGTACCGGCGCGACGTCATCGCGATCAAGATCCGTTACGAATTGAAGTAGGAGCAAACCATGAAACACCTGATCCTGCTGCCACTGCTGCTCGCGCTGGCATCCGCGGCATCCGCCGCCGAGGTTGGCCGGGTGCTGCTGGCGGGTGGCGAAGCCTTTGCCGTGCGCGGTACTGAAGCCATACGCCTCTCGCTCAACAGCGTCGTCCATGACCGCGACGTGCTGCGCACGGGAACATCCGGCAACCTGCAGGTGCGCTTCATTGACGAAAGCCTGATCTCCCTGCGCGAAAACAGCGAAATGCGGGTGGAAGAATTCCGCTTTTCCGGGAAGGAGGACGGCAGCGAGCGTGCCTTCTTCCGCCTGATCAAGGGGGGACTGCGGACCATCACCGGCCTCATCGGCCGCAACAACCACCAGAACTACTCGATGGGCTCCGTCACCTCGACCATCGGCATCCGCGGCACCGACTACGCAGCAACGCTGTGCCAGGGTGACTGCCGCAACAATGACGGCTCCCTCGCCGCGGATGGCCTGTACGGCCGGGTCATCGGACAATCCGGCGGCACCAACCGCATTACCGTCCGCAACGAAAGTTTCGAACGGACCTTCGGCATCAACCAGAATTTCTATGTCGCCGACGCCAACAGCGAACCCCGGCAACTGCTCGAAGCACCGCCGTTCGTCGCCAACCGGCTTGAGAGCCGCGGACAGGCAGCGCGCAAGAGCGACCAGTCTTCGACCGGTAACGAACAGGCCTCAGCAGGCGGCAGCAACCAGGAGAGCCGGATTTCCACCCCTCCGGCGCCACCTCCGCAAGTGCCGGTGTTTATCGCCACAGAGGAACGCGCGGCGGGCGGCACCCTGAGCCTGATCGCGCCGACGCTGGGCATTGCCGGTGCCGACAGCTACGGTACCGGCGGGGCATTTGTCCTGCCCAGCCAGTTGACGCTGTCCGGCACCACGCTGATCGGAGTCAACGCCTCAGGTACCGACTATGAAGGAGAACCCTTCAGCTTTGTGGCAACGACCACCCTGGCGGCCGTCACCGATACCGGATCCGGCGGCGATGTCGCCGCGCACTGGGGACGCTGGACCAGCGGCACCATCAACGACAACGGCAACACCTACACGCTCGGCCCGGCACCGTATGGCCATTTCCACTACATCTACGGCGAACTGACGCCGCCTGACATCATCGGTGCCAGGACCGGGACTGCGACATTCATCCGGGTCGGCGGCACCACGCCAACGGACAGCGTGTTTCCGGTCAACACCGCATCCAGTTTTTCCTTCGGCAACATCGGCGTCGATTTCACGACCCGCGCCGCCATGCTGAACAGCCTGTCGATGTCCTTCCCAACCGGGGTCAGCTACAGTTTCAGCAACGTTCCGCTGCAGATCACGATCCAGGGCAGCGGCGCCACCATCGAGGGCAATTTCACCAATCCGACCGGGTGCACCGGCGGTGCCTGCGCCACCAGCGCGCCGGCAACGCTCAAAGTCGACGGCGCTTTCGTCGGACCTGCGGGCAGCCACATCGGCGCAGTATTCGGTACGGAGTCCACTCCGGCCGGGACCACGTCCTCCGCCCAGCTGTTCAAGTGCTCGACCTGTCCCTGACGCGGCACGATCCCGTCAGACGCTGCGTCGCTCCATTACCGCCTGCGCCAGCGTTCCGCTGTCGACATGCTCCAGTTCGCCGCCCACCGGCAGACCGCGCGCAATGCGCGTGACCTTCAGTCCCTTGGCGCGCAGCAATTCACCGGCGTAATGCGCGGTGGCCTCGCCCTCGACGGTGAAATTGGTGGCCAGCATGACTTCCTTGACCACGCCGTCGGCTGCCCGCGCGAGCAGGCGTTCGAGGTGGATGTCGCGCGGCCCGATGCCGTCGAGCGGTGACAGCGCACCCATCAGCACGAAATAAAGGCCGTCATAACACTGCGCCTGCTCCATCATCAGCAGGTCGCCGGGCGTCTCCACCACGCACAGCAGTCCGCGGTTGCGCCGCGGCGACAGGCACAGCGCGCACACCGGTTCTTCCGAGAAGTTGTTGCACTGTTCGCAATGACGCACCCGCGCCAGCGCGGAACCCAGCGTCACCGCAAGGCGCTCGGCGCCGGGACGGTCGCGCTGCAGCAGATGGAAGGCCATGCGCTGCGCCGAACGCGGTCCGACACCCGGCAGGCAGCGCAACGCCTCGATCAGGGACTGCAGCGCAGGAGGTGAATTCACTTAACTATTTGTTTTTATTGATATTTCTAGAACGGCAGCTTCATGCCCGGCGGCAGCGGCAGACCGGCGGTGACACCGGCCATCTTCTCCTGGCTGGTCGCCTCCGCCTTGCGCACGGCGTCGTTCACTGCCGCGGCAATCAGGTCTTCGAGCATTTCCTTGTCGTCGCCGAGCGCCGCCGGATCGATGGTCACCCGCTTCACGTCGTGGCGGCAGGTCATCACCACCTTGACCATGCCGGCACCGGCCTGACCCTCGACCTCTATCTGCGCGAGCTGCTCCTGCATCTTGCGCATGTTGTCCTGCATCTGCTGCGCCTGCTTCATCAGTCCTGCAAGCTGGCCTTTCATCATGTCTGCATTCCTCGCTACGTTATTTCGGTTTGATCGAATTTTCCTCGAGCGAGCCGTCGAAATCCTCGATCAGCTCGCGCACGAAAGGATCTTCGCGGATCTCCGCCACCGCCGCCGCCTGGCGCTGCTCCGCCTTGCGGTCGGTGATGGCCTTGGGCGACACGCCGGCCACCTCGCCGGCGGTAAAAACCACCTTCAGCTGCGCGCCCAGTACCTTGCGCAGCGCGGCACTCAACTTGTCGCGGTACGGCTTGTCGAACAGGCGCTCGTCGGCCGCCGAAATGCGCAGCTCGATCATTTCCTCCGTGCGCTTCGTCATCTCGCAACGCAGTGCCAGCTGGTTGGCCATCGCACTCAGGCCCAGCCGGCCGACCAGTTCTGCCCAGGCCGACGGCGCGGCCACGGCCGCCGCCGGTTCGGCCACACGGTGTACTGCGGTCACAGGCGCCGCGACGCGCGACTGCGGCACCGCAACGGCCGCGACGCCGGCCTCAGCCGGCGCAAAGGCAAGCATGCGCAGCAGCGTCATCATGAATCCCGCAAGCTCGTCCGGTGCAAGGCCGATTTCCGCCCGTCCCTGGGCAGCAATCTGGTAATTCAGCTGCAGATCCTCCGCGGCGAAGGCCTGCGCCAGTTCGCGGATCGCCGCGGCATCCGGATCGTCGTCGGCAATCGTCTGCGGCACCACCTGCGCCAGCGCCAGCCGGTGCAGCAGCGAAGCGAGTTCCTGCAGTGCGGATTCGAAGGACAGGCTGCGCTCCGCCATTTGCGTGGCCGCGGCCACCAGCGCCGGCCCGTCCTGTGCCGCCAGCGCGCGCAGGATCGTATAAAGATAGGTCCGGTCGACCGCGCCCAGCATGTCCCGCGTCGACGACTCATCGAGCTTGCCGCCGCCATGGGCTATGGCCTGGTCAAGCAGGCTCAGCGCATCGCGCAGGCTGCCCTCGGCCGCACGTGCGATCAGTGCCACCGAGCCGGCATCCGCCGGCACCATTTCGGCGGCCAGCACCTCGGTCAGCCGGTCGCGGATCTGCTGCGGCGGAATCTGCTTCAGGCTGAACTGCAGGCAGCGCGACAGCACGGTCACCGGTATTTTCTGCGGGTCGGTGGTCGCGAGAATGAACTTGACGTGCCCCGGCGGCTCTTCCAGCGTCTTCAGCATCGCGTTGAACGCCGAGCGCGACAGCATGTGCACTTCGTCAATGATGTAAACCTTGTAGCGGCCGCTGGTCGGAGCGTAGAGCGCGTTCTCCAGCAGCTCGCGCATATTGTCGACCTGGGTGTTCGAAGCGGCGTCGAGTTCGATCAGGTCGACGAAACGTCCGGCATCGATTTCGGTGCAGGCGGTGCATTTGCCGCAGGGCGCGGCGGTGACGCCTGTTTCGCAATTCAGCGCCTTGGCGAGGATGCGCGCCAGCGTGGTCTTGCCGACACCGCGGGTGCCCGTGAACAGGTAGGCATGATGCAGGCGCTGCTGCTCCAGCGCATTGCTCAGCGCGCGCACGACGTGCTCCTGCCCGACCAGTTCGGTGAAGCTGCGGGGTCGCCACTTGCGGGCCAGTACCTGGGTCACGGGGCTCAGCGCTCGGTAATGATTATCGGCGGGTGATGAACGTCGGATGATGGACGACAGAAGCCGCCATTTTACCGGCTTACCGGCAAGGGCGCCCGCGACGGCGCCCTTTCAACAGAGTCCGCTCAGCGGAACCAGTACTGCAGGCGGACCTGGCTGAAATCCATGCCGGCGTTGGGCTTCTTGATGTCGGCATTGGAATGGTGCTGGATACGGACACCGAGGTCGTAGGCCCCCTTTGTGCCGAAGCGGTAACCGAAGCCCAGGTGATCGCCGAACTGGAAGGCGGTACTGAAACGCCGCCCGCCGAGGGAGGTTCGCGACAGGAAGTGGGCGCCGATGCCGGCCTCGATGTAAAAACCCCGCAGGTCGTTGGCCTGCCAGCGCAGCGTGGGCGTGAGACCGATATCGACCAGGCTGTCGTTCTGTCCTGCCTGCACTCCGGCGCGCCATTGTCCGGCGGACAGATCCCAGTAGCCGCCGATGTGCCGGCTGCCGTTGTCCAGCCAGCGCTGCTGCCACTGCCATTGCGCGCCGATGCGCGCCATTTCGTAACTGCCGTTCTTTCCAAATTCCGCAGAAATCCCGTCCAACGCCAGCACCGGAACTGCCGCGGCCGCCAGCGTGGCGGACATGAGCAGCCGTGCCAGCATGCGCTTGGCGCTACGCATCTCCCTGTTCCCCTGTCACCTGTGGCAGCAGAGCTGCCTTGTTTGTTTGAACTGCCTGTTAGTTTGAACCGCCTTGTTTGAACCGCTTTTTTATCCCGACTGCTTTACTGCTTTATTGCAGACTGCGCCCGCGACCACCGCCAAGCCGCGGCGGCCTCGCCGCCGCGGCAAATGGGTGGCGAGCCTGACCCCCGGCACTCGCAGAGAATAGCTGTGGCTGCTTCCTTCCGGACCTGACCAGATTCACTACCATGCGATGCGGGGAGGCCCGCCGTAAGAAAGTCGTAAGTATGCACGTTCAAAGCATTTTCTGCCACGTTAATGGATAGCTGCCGTCTTTACAAGGCGCGGGCTTAGTGCTTCCATAACACGCAAACAAAGCATCGGCCGCAGCCCTGCGCTGCGACCGGTCAACATCCGTCAATCCGTAACGCGCCATACCGGAGGAGCACCATGTCGACCACGCCATCCGCCACCATCACATCCGTCCTCCAGGAAAACCGCGTTTTCCCGCCATCGCCGGCACTGGTCGCGAAAGCCAACATTTCCGGCATGGATGCCTATCGCGCGCTTTGCGAGGAAGCGGAAAAGGATTACACCGGCTTCTGGGCACGCCTCGCCCGTGAGCACCTGCTGTGGAAAAAGCCCTTCACCCGGACGCTGGACGACTCCAAGGCGCCGTTCTTCCGCTGGTTCGACGACGGCATCCTCAACGCCTCCTACAACTGCCTCGACCGCCATCTGCAGACCCAACCCGACAAGACCGCGGTCATTTTCGAGGCTGACGACGGAAAAATCACCCGCGCCACCTACCGCGACCTGTACATCCGCACCTGCCGCATGGCCAACGGCCTGAAGTCGCGCGGCATCAGCAAAGGCGACCGCGTCATCATCTACATGCCGATGTCGATCGAAGCCATCGTCGCTATGCAGGCCTGCGCCCGCATCGGCGCGGTCCACTCGGTGGTTTTCGGCGGTTTCTCGGCAAAAAGCATACATGAACGCATCATCGACGCCGGTGCAGTGGCGGTGCTCACCGCCGACGAACAGCTGCGCGGCGGCAAGGCGATGCCGCTGAAGGTCGCCGTGGATGATGCACTTGCACTGGGTGGCTGCGACACCATCCGCTCGGTGATCGTCTACCGGCGCACCGGTGGCAAGGTCAAATGGAATCCCAAGATCGATGTCTGGTTGCACGAACTGGTGAAGGACCAGCCCGAAGATTGTGAGCCGGAATGGGTAGACGCCGAGCATCCGCTGTTCATCCTCTACACCTCGGGCTCCACCGGCAAGCCCAAGGGCATCCAGCATTCCACCGGCGGCTATCTGCTGTGGGCCATCCTGACGATGAAATGGACCTTCGACCACAAGCCGGATGATGTGTTCTGGTGCACCGCGGACGTCGGCTGGGTCACCGGCCATTCCTACGTCTGTTACGGCCCGCTCGCCTGCGGCAGCACCGAGGTCGTGTTCGAGGGTGTGCCGACCTGGCCGGATGCCGGCCGCTTCTGGAAAATGATCCAGGACCACAAGGTCACGGTGTTCTATACCGCACCGACAGCGATCCGCTCGCTGATCAAGGCCGGCGGCGACCTGCCGAAGAAGTACGACTTGTCGACACTACG
>FWPV01006913.1_pt1 | contig 12575 bp, 13 predicted proteins | sample 2228371 | NCBI WGS metagenome assembly FWPV01 (sample SAMEA103939776, study PRJEB20133) | metagenome | reverse complement strand
AGCATAGCCGCAACCTCACTCCGGTTCAGCTACCGCCCTTACCATCTCCCGACACTTTTGCGCTATACCCGGCGGATCGCTCCTTGGGGTGCCTGCCCCAGCCGTGGCAGACAAACCTTCAGTGGGAGCCTGTGGCAGGCGCATGGCCGGATCTCCGTAGAGCATCAATGTGGCGATCGGGTAGTAGTCTCCGCCGTCGTCCCGGAAGCGCTGCTTGGCGATCAGCAGCGCCTGACCGATTTCCCGCACCTGGTCCTGGAAGAGCGCGCTCATCAAGTACGTTCGCACGTTGTGCTGGGTGGATGCGTCCCCCAGCCCCGATGGTGAGATGGCTGCCACAGATCCCCCGCCCGGCTGCCGCTGCATGGCCTCGGCGATGCTCACCTTGCCCGGAAAGGCGAAATACCCGTCCTTGCAGTTGAAGGTCATCACCACTGGAAGCGCAGGTGCATTGTGTAGCCCGAGCGCATCAGAGGCGCGCCAGATAGATCCTCCTGACCAGCGGTCAATATCGCCGTGCCCAAAGTACTGGGCCATCCAGACGCCGCTTTGCAGGGCCTGCGAGATGGCTGTTCTGGCAGTCAGGATGTCCGTCTCCGACGTGCCGCCCAGGTACGCCCGAACCGGGGTTATGTCGGGCGGAAGGTAGTTGGCGATGATCTGGTTGGTGAGGATCTGGAAATAGGTGGGCGTCTGGAGGCTCGCATCCCAGTCCGCCACGAACAGGGCGCTCTTCTGCCACGGTTGGACTCGCCGGTCCTCATCGTATGCGATGATCTTGTCAACGACGGTGTTCGCCTGTTCCAGATTGGTGACGGCAAGCCGGCCCACGGCCACCTCGGGCATCCCGTCTTCATCTGTGTCGCCATACAGGGGGTCGGCGGGCACCTCGCCCTGCCAGGGATCAACCCAGGCCAGGTAGGGAGGGATCAGGTTGGGGCCTGGGGGGTAGAGGGCAACGTTGTAGTTCTTGAAGTTCCAGTGGCCATCCCCGACCAGCGTAAGGTAGGCAGGGGCCGGCGGCGCCCAATGCTCCCTGGCATAGGCGAGCAGGGCCGGCACAGCCTTCGGATGAAAGATCCCGTTGTTGAACTCGTCGTACACATCCTGGATGTCAATGACGAGTGCTCGCCGGCCGTGTTCGGCGTGCCAAGTCGCCAGCCGCCCGGCAGCCGAAGCCAGGTCGGCTGGCGTCAGGAGCACGACATCGGCACCGTTCCCGGAGTCCCGTAGCCAGGCTGTGGATGTCCGCACACGGACTGTGCTTGGGCTGCCGATGGTGGCCGCAGCCTGCAACCAGAAACGCATGCCTGGCGTGTCGGCGACACGAAAGCGCAGTTTCGTCCTCGACTCGCTCTGACTGGGTGCGGCGATGCCTTCCTGCCGCGAACCCGATAGAATCAACGGCATCCAGATCTGGAAAACCACCTCCGGTTCCGCCACCGCACCGGTCAGCCGCCGCGGGGAGTCCGGATCAGTGATGTCCCAGATTTCGACCTGATCGGAGGGCCAGCCGCTAACCACATACTCGTGCGGGCCGTCGTTCTCCGTCCGGAAATCGAGGTAGCCGTTCCAGGCACGGAACAGGCGGCGGTAGTCCAGTTCCCAATAATTGACATATACACGATAGGAGACCGGCCTGAGGGGATTTGGAGCATAGATGCAGCTTTCCAGGTCCGGCGGGTTCAGGGCGGTAACCTTCAGGGTGTTCGTCCCGTGCGTTAGCAGGTTGGCGGGGACAACGGCTGTGAACACCTTGCGCACCTTGCCATCCCAGGTTTCGTCCAGCAAGGTGTAGCCGTTCAGCCTGGCCACTGTCCGGTGATCCGGGTCGCACTTCACGCTGAACTCGCGCGGGATTTGCTCGAGGCGTAGCGTTGCTGTGACGCCGGACGCGGGGTAGGGCACTACGTAGGGAAAATCGAGCGTTTCGGAGACGGGGTTGCGGGTCTGAAGCATGTCCCAAAACCAGGTGTCCCATTTGTCCATCTGGTCCAGCGCGGGATTCGCCCCGCCGCTGGTCAGGGTCCACCACAACCTGGACTCCTCGGCGCGCATGGTCGTGAGGAAGTGCTGTGGGGAGGTCAGGTTCTCTTCCGGGTTCGGCCTGGCATCCACCTCACCGATGCGCGGGCCGGGCGAACCGCCGACCTCCAGCCAGTAGGCGCGCTCATCCGTGTATTTCTCCTCCATCTCGGGGTGCATGGCCTCCTGGCTGCGAAAGCGCTGGCCGAAGAACCACAGGCTTTCGCCCTCTTCAAACTGGCCGTCCTCGTCGGCGATTACCCGGATGGCGATCGGCTTGCCCAGGCTGCTCATGGCGAAGGTGTTGGGATCCGCTGCGGCAGGATCCAGGCCAGCCGCCACGAAGTCGGATGGCGTAATCCGGACGATGCCGTCCGATGTCACGCCAATGCGGAGGCGAACCGGGGGGTCCGGAGCTGCGGCCGCTACGGGCGCCCCGGACATCACCAACAGCATCCCGCCAATAAGGATCACAAGAGGCCGGAAGGCAGCCCGAATCTGTCGCTGCATGGGCCGGTTGCGGCGGGCTTGAGTGGACGCGCTGGCCAGGCGATGGGCGGTGTCACGGTCAGGGACGCCGGCAATGCGGGGTGACCCAGGGACGAGGGACCTCATTCGTCAACCATCAGCACGCCACGCGCCATCAGGTCGGCGCAGAAGGCCAGGGCGTCCGCCTGTGCCTGGCCGAGATCCAGCCCGTATTCATCTGCCATGGCCTGCGCCATGTCGCCAACCGAACGCTGCCCGTCGGCGAGCTCCCATAAGCGGGCACCCGCCCGGTTGAGCACTCGCACCTTGCCCTGCGCCGGGTGGACCAGCACGGCTTCATCGCCGATCGGCTGGCTCACCACGCCCGAAGCATGGCGGGGCACATCTGTAAGTCTCATGTTCGCGTTCTCCAGACCATCATGGTGACTACTGCAGCAATTCCCAGAAACCGGCGTCCTTGCGGAAGTGCAGATTGCAGACCCGCACCTCGGAGGCCAGTTGCGTGCACCGCTGGATCAGCGCGGGAATCCAGGCCGCGCTGGCGTTGACTACCGGGCAATTGCCGACCAACTCAGCGGTTGCCGTGGAGAGCAAAAGGGGTTCGATATAGGGCTTCCGGTCCTGTACCAACCTGTAGATACCCGTGACCGGACCGCTGGCTGTCTCACCGTGCCGGCTGGCAGATTCGGAGTTCCAGAACGGCGTTCCGTAGGCCATCCAGCTTGTCTCCTGCCGGCGAAGGAGGACCAGGTCATCGTTCAAGGCCGTCGCAGGGTGGGAGAGCGCCACAACCGTGGATTTTCCGCTGCCACTATGGCCGATGAACAGGTATACCCCGCTCTGCGAGCACAGGCCCGCCGCGTGGATCAACAGACCGTCGTCGCGAATCGCCAGGAGCGCGTAGGCGACTCGCAGGTAGTACTCCAGGGAGGCCAGGAACGGGGCGCCGTCCAGCAGTAGCCTGCCCTCGCGTTTCGCAAGGTCAATGTGTCCGTGGGCACCTGGGGCCTTGAGCCGGCATTGGTCCGGAGCCTCGTCTGGGAAACGGAGTTCCATCTCAGCGAGGAGACCTGCGGGCGAGACGCTCCCGTTGTCCCGGCCTGCTACCCCCACTCGGGTGTGCAGATGGACGGGCAAGGCGCTCCTCGAGAGAAAGGCGCGATAGCGGCGGGCCACCTCACCGGCCAGGTCCCGGGGGCAGAAACTCAGGCCGACCCGCCACCCCGCGACGTCCAGCGTCAACGCCGACATCTAGTAAATGTTGAACGAGAACCAGCGGGGCAAGAGCAGCATCTCGGGCGGCGACATCTAGTCTGCTGCCCCTTTCGTGGATGAGGATTCCGGCCCGCCTCGCGGCCGTCCGCCCCACACCCACAGAGCCAGGACGATGACGCCCAGTGCGCTGAGGACGATTCCGTGCCGCCAGTCGAAGCCGCCCGCTCGCACACGGATCGGGCCATACCGATTCACGGCTCCGTCTCTCTCGACCTCCTCAAGTTGGTAGTAGTACGTGACCCCTGGGCGGGCCGTACGGTCTACGAAACGGTACCTGCCGCCGGCAAGCGGATCCGGCGAGGCCGGGATGAGCTGCTCATTGACTCTCACGGTGAAAGGGCCGTCCGGCGACTCGCCCCGGTACAGGTTGAAGCCCGCCGTGTTCATCTCCGACTCCGTGCTCCACTCCACCCGAACCCCGGCCAGACCCGGCGCGGAACAGCCGGCCGCGCAACATGCAGCGATGAGCAGCAGGAGCCAGACAGGGCGCAGCATCATGGCGATCCCGTACCGCACGCAAAGACGCGGTCGCGGTCGAGGGTGGTGTTCCACCGACATGCGCCGATAGTCACGGCCAGCGACTGGCCAGGAGTGCCGCCCTGCTTGCGCACGAAGAGTTTCTGCGACAAGTCCCCTTCTGATTGGGGGATCCGGTAGCGCAATGCAACGACGTGTTGCTCACCTGGACGGAGCACAAAGTTGCCTGCGAACGCGGTGGTGCCCTGCTCGCCCGGTTCCACTGTAGCGCGAGCCAGGCCCTCGGACGCCAGCAACTCGCACCCACCCGGCACATACACCCTGAGATAGTCCCAGTAGCAGCGCTCTGTCAGTTCATCGTACGATTGCCCGTAGCGGGGTGTTCGGTCACAGGGCTCGCCAGGCGGAAGCGCTGGCGCCGTGTGCGTGTACGTTATGACAAGCGTCGCCTCGGCGCCGTCGGGTGTCCGCCCAACGGTATAGGCCACTTCCTGCCTCACCGCCGCATTCGCCTTGTTGAACCCGACGTTACTATCCACAATGGCCAGGAAGTTGGCCCCGTCTTTCGGGCGCAGGCCGCCATCCCATCCATGCTCCGCCAGCAACGCCGCCGATCTCGGATCATCCACCGCGATTTGCAGGTGCCGGCCCTCGAGCATCGCGAGCAGTGCGCGCGCCAGCGCAGCAGCATTCAGTTCGGTGCCGCTCTGCAGCCTGGTGAGGGCCGCGGCCATGAGTTCACCCGTGAAGTCCTTGCGCTTGCGCCACCAGTCACCGGTCGCGCCTTGCTGAATGGAGTCCTGACTTGTGGCTGGCGACTCCCATGCTTGCTTCATCTTGGCGATGACGTTCTCAGCCGTGACCGGCCCATCTATTCCCTCCACGTTCAGTGGTCCCAATGCTCCCACCAGCAGCCGCACCGCTTCGAGATCCAGCGCGATTGCGCCGTCAGTCGCCACGCCCTGGTCTTGCTCATAGAGGGCCCGGGCCACCGCTGCGCTGGTCGGAAAGTCAGGTGACCAGTTGCTATCCCTTAGCACGAGCAATTGTATGCCCATCTGCTCGCCCAGGGCCGGTGGCGGCAGCGGATGAGGTTGCTCGAAGTTGTCCACAGCGTAGCTGTCGGTGATCTTCAGTTCGGTGATCCGTCCTCCATTCACGCGCACGACGCCTGCGGCACTGATGAAGCCTCCGGTGGCTCGCAGTTCATGGTCGTTCTGCGCCAGGATCAGATAGGTGCGAGGCCCATCTGCGCCCAGCAGCGCAGGCGCGACCTGCGCCATTTGCAGCCCCACCCGAGCGATGGGTAGCACGCGATCCAGGCGTTCCAGTTGGCCTGCAAGCCGGGGGTGCAGCGGCCCGGACAGGGTGGCGCGCAGTTCCTCGGCGCGGGCCAGGCGGGTCTCAATAGAGGCAAGCTGCGGAGCCGCTGCTGCCAGGGCCGGCACGGCTCGCGACAACAACTCACCCTCGCCAGGTTGGCCTGTCATCTCCGCAGCGGGCATCAGGACGGCCACGGCCTGGCGTCCCGCGCCCGCCAGTTCGAGGGCTATCTCGAGGAGGGGTGGCAGGGCCTGCACGTTGGGTCCGATCTGCGGCAACCATGCCAGCCGTCGCGCGAGCCAGAGGAACGGGCGCGCGGCGCGCTGTGTGGCTTTCAGGTGAGTCTCCAGAGAGGTCAGGTGTTCGCTCAGCGCCGGCAGCGATTCGAGCCCGGGGTCGCGGGCGATCACCTCGATGCTTCTCAAATCGGTCAGGGCCGATCTGGCCTGCCCCAGGGCGCGTGCGCCTTGCCAGCCCAGCCAGGCCAGCCCAACCACGACGCCCAGGAGGGCGATGCTCGCCAGTGTCTTCTTGACTGTCATTTCATCGGACTACTGCGGAGCCAGCTCTACGAGAATCCCCAGCGGCTTCTCGACCATCTCGCCGAGATCCAGGTCCAAAGGCTCGGCGCGGTACACTGAGCCCTCTCTCGCCACGTCTGAGACGAGCTGCTCCAGCGGTGGAAGCTCTCCACTGTGCACCCGTCGGGCCAGCAGCGGGTGATGCGCCACCAGCCCTTGCTGGTACCAGGCGTAAGCATACAGGTTGATATTGACCGGCGTCAAGTCTGGGCGCAGCCCGCGCCCATACAGCGCGTACCAGAGCGCGAATGTGGGCCGATCGCTCGCCGTGAGGATCAAACCGCCCGGAGCCGCCTCGCTCAGCACCTTGGCGATGAAGGCGTGTGCCTCCTGGTCGCGGCTCACGTCCATCTGCTTCCAATGCCGGGCAATGGCGACGGAGGGCAACGCGAGCAGCACAACGAACAGGATGCCGTGGAAAGCGTGGGAGTCTCTCAATCGCGGCCACGCCCCTGCAAGCGCTTCAGCGCCCCAGGAGAGCCCCGCTGCAAACCAGAGCACAACCACCAACCACGCGGGGATCAGGTAGACATAGGAGTCCGGCGTGTTGTAAATGATCGCGTAGATGCTGAATGCCAGACCGATCAGCCCCGTCGCTCGCCACCAGTGATGCTGGTGCCGGTCGAGCCAGTACAGCCCGGCCAGCGCAATGGGCACACCCCACGGCCCGCCCGCGAATTGACGAGATGCCTCACCGGCCCAGGCGGCGACCCGCTTCAACAGATGCGGAGCGGCCAGGCCAGAGAGCAGCCCGCGGTAGGCCTGACCAGAGACCAGCCAGGCAAATCCGCTCCACGTTGCCGGGTTGCCCCAGTTCACGGGCGGATTGCGCGCGGCTGCCAGGGGAAGGTAGGCGAATGTGCCCAGCCCCACGACGAGGCCGGCCAGGAGTGCGCCCCCGTCCGCAGCGCACCTGCGCGCCGGTTGCTGCCGGTTAGCCCACAGCCAGACGGCCGCACCGGGCAGCAACAGCGCGAGGGAGAGGTGAACCCCGAGGCCGATGCCGAGGACAAAGCCGGCGCCGGCAAGCCACCGCCAACGGGACTGGCCTTGGGCCGCCGCGTCTCGCCAGCGCCACAGAAGCCACAGCAGCAGGGCGACCAGGAGGGCATGGGTGGTGTACACTTCGGTGATGACCGCCTGGCTCCAGAGCGCTGGCGAGGTGGCCCAGACCAGAGCGGCGGCCAGTGTCACGGGATTGCGCCATGGCCGGGACGGCAGCATCCTGCGCACCAGGTCCGCCAGCAAGGCAACGGCGGTTGCTGCGGAGATGGCTGACAGCCAGTTGCCGGCTCGCGCCGGTTCGCCTGGGAAAAGGGCAACGGCGGCGCGCAACAGGATCTGGTACGTCGGGTAGCCTGTGGGGTGTGGCACCCCGCCGGTCAACGCGGCTGCCAGCAGGTCGCCGCCGTCAGCGCCGTCATGGGCCCACGCGAGGCCAGGTGCCAGACACCTGGCGTAAAGCGCCAGCGCGCACAGACCGGAGACCAGAACCGGCCAATGGTCAGCGGCGGTTGGCCGGACGCGGTGGATTGGGAGGCTCACATCCGCCCTCGAGCAGACGCCCGGTTGGCGGCAACTCAGCGGGGGGCAACGCTGCGAACGCGCTGGCGCTGACGCGCTCGGCGCCAGATGCCGAGGCATCAGCCCGGTTCACCACGACTCTGCCGGGCTGCGCGTCGGAGCGCACCTGTGCGTTGAAGGCAACTACCAGCCGCGCACCGGGCGGCAGGATCTCGGCCTGCGCCCGTAGTACCCGCCCATCCCATACTGCGCCAGCGCCGCGATGAATGGCACCGGGATCGAGTTCTGGCGGCAGGGCATCCTCGATGGTGACCTGCCGGGCAGATACGGCCCCCTCGTTGATCAGGGTGATGGTATAGGTCAGCGTTGCGCCAGGCCATGCGCGGGAACGGCTGAGTTCTTTGACCAACACCAGCCTTGTGGTCGGGGTAGGGGTGGCGACCGGCGAGATTGGAGTTGGTGTGGAGGTGCCAGGTGCCTGTGGCGGCTGTCCCGGCGCAGGCGTTGTGGCACCCTGAGGCGGCGCCTCGGTTGGTGGAACGGAGGTGGGTGGCACGGAAGGCGACGGCGATGGCCTGGGTGTACGGGTGGGTACCGTCATGGCGCCCGTCTGGGCCTGCTCGGGGCTTGCCCAACTGGCAGGAACGGCGAGGGGCAACCCGGCGAGAATCGCCAGTATCAGCAGGTATCCGACAAGACGTGTGCTGAAGTTCATGGCTGTCCTCATCCCACAGTCCGTCCTCGGTCTGCATTCGGGCTGAGACTCCTCAGCGCCGGCACTCTGACCCTGGATGTGTAACGATTCTAGCACAGGCAGCCGCTCGAGGACAAGATAGCATCGCAACGGGCTTCAGCGATCGTCTTGCGTGCCTTCCGCTCGCCACCCTGCAGAGACTTGTGCCAGCCGGCGAACGCTCATGCTGCCCTGCCACAGCCCTGCCGCTGCCCATGCGCAGATGCTCCCGACGACCAGCAGGTACAGCACCAGACCGTAGCCGAAGGCAGCAGTGGCTGGTATGGCGAAGACGGAAAGGCCCAGCACGCACAGGTACTGGAACACGCCGAGTTTGCCGGGCGCGGAAGGCACAGCCACACCGGCCTGCAGGACAATCAGCAGGAAGAAGGCAATCCGCAGGTCAGCCGACAAGTCGAATGCCAGCAGCAGGAGCAGGTTTGTCGCTGCTGAGAGGGCCCAGGTAAGCGCGGTCCAGCCCCAGATTGCCGCGGCAGCCCGGCGGTCTCCGAGGACAGCGAGTCCCTCCAGCGCGGCTGCCAGCCGCGTCTGCCATCGCTCTGCCGCCGGCCGGGGCAGGATGTCGAGAAGCCTGCCGGCGATGCGGAGCCAGAAGCGCCGGCCACCGAGCAGAACCGCGGCAGCCGCCGATACCACAAGCGCAACAAGTAGCAGATAGCCAACCCGAGCGGACAGCCAGGACGGCAGGGCGATGAGCGGGACAAGCGCCAGGACGAGTAGGGCGAGGACGACCACCTCGAGCAGTTTCTCGGCAGCCACAGTGCCGAGTACGTAGGACTTGCTGAGTTGCGCCTCCTCGCCGGTTAGATAGACCCGGGCCAGGTCGCCCCAGCGGCCCAGCAGGAGCAGGTTAACGGCCTGCCCGACCGCCACCAGGCCTGTCATGCGGGCAAGGCTGAGGCGGGCTTGGTGAGGGTAGAACAGCCACCGCCAGCGAATCGCTTTCACAAGCGGCGTCAGCAGGGCGCTGACCAGGGTCAGGGCGACCAGGGGCAGTCGCACGCCCAGCAAGACCCTCCACAACTGCCGCCAATCCACCTCGCGGATCGCCAGGTAGAGCGCTGCCAGGCCCAAGACCAGGCCAAGCACGATCTGGCCCCAGAAGACCCACCGCTGCCGCGTGTTCCTCTGGCTCATTAGATACCTGCGGGATGCCCTAGGGCTGACCCACGGGCTTGGCGATGACGATCAGGCGATGGGTGTTGCTCCACGGTGGCCAGCATGTGACCAGGGTCAACCGCGTGTCGGAAGTGGGGCGCATGAAGCGGGCGTTCTCGATCCGCTGCGCCGCCGAGACGCCGGTGTCCTTGAGCCGGAGGAAATCGGTGATCTGGTAGTCAAAACGCCGCCCCTCCGCGTTGTAGAGATAGATTGCGCGCCCATTCAGGATGTCCGTCCTCTCGGCAATGGCATCTACCTTCTCGGCCTGCCCCGGCCAAGCCAGGCTAATGCGTTCGAAGACACGGCCGTGGATATTGTTGTGCCCCGAGATCACCAGGTTGCCTGCCTCGCCGAGCTGGGCGCTGTCCATATGATGTCCGGCTTCGTTGTCGGGGATCACCCATTCCGTCTGCGGTCCGGCAGCCGTCTGCACCACTTCCCACCCCATCTCGACCACCGGAACGTCAATGCGGAGGGCGGGATCAGGGATCACCAGGCGCACCGGAGGGCCGGCCGAGGCTGTGAGGGGTAGCGGCGTTGTGACCGCGGGTTGCGGCGCCTCCTGCGTTGGAGGGAGGGTTGGCGTTGCGGGCGTCGGTTGCGGCGCGTCCTGCGCTGGAGCCAGGGCTGGCGTCGCAGGCTCTGTTGTGGATTCACCGCGGGTAGGAGGCACGGCGGTTGGTGGCGGGGCAGTGGGCGAAGGGATCAGGGCTGGGACTGACGTTGGCCTTGCAGTGGTCGCAGCGGTGCTGAGCGCGGTCGGAGCGGGTGTCTCCTGCAGCCTGGCGCGTAGTTGCCAGCCCCGGTACTGGTGCCACAAGAAGGCGCCGGCCACGGTCAGAAGCACCACCGCGCCGACAGCGATCAACAAGTTGCTCAGAGTTCTGCGTCTGTTCGTGTGGCCTGCCATGCGCGACCTCGTTGGTCTCTCGGCGTGCCGCGCCGAGGAGTCTGCCGTGCCACTCCACAGGCGGGAGCCAACTCGTGCGATTGTAGCACAACGCTTCCCGCGCAACAACCTTACGCGTTGGGCCAGGTAAAATGTTACCGAAGCAGCTATAGTTAGGCCAAATGAAAATGTTACCCAGGACCTATGCCTGCCGAAATCAAGATGACACTCAACGAACGCCGTAAGTACCTGCTGCGCATGCGCCTGCGTCACATACGTTACTACCCTTCATGTCTTGCGATAGGCCAGCCTGGTACGGACATCTGTCAGCCTGACATTCCACGGCGACTCGCCTGCTATGGGGCCTACCCCAACGGGAAGGCGAGTCGAGCCGGACATCCGGTTCGCTTGCCCTTCTGTGTCAGGTGGTCAACGGCGCACTCGCCGCTGACTCAGGTCTTGCCGCCACTGCCGTTGTGTTGTCGCTCATTTTTTCTCCTTGCCTGCAGCCTGCACCGCTGTGCTCCGCAGGGCAAGAAGGTTAGTTGTTTACAGCACATTCTATGATGTTCATGGGCTTGGCGACTTCTTGTGGCCTCTTCGATAACCACAGCATGGTCGCATAGCCCATTCTTGTCGAAGCGGCCGGGACTCCGCCTCACCAACACACTCCGGAACTGAGTCGGGATTTGACGTCTGTGGTGACATCCAGTATCATATGAATGATAGACTCATCACGACTGGACTGAGGCTTCTGGAAGCTGAGGACGTCCGGGCAACCCCGGCGGCGCGCGACGAAGCGGGCCGCGAGCGTGCGGGTGCCAATATCCAGGCCGACAACGGCGATGAGAGGCATACTGTACTGCTCGCTCATCCCCGGCCACGGGGATTTTTGTTTGGCGGACAGTGCAGGGAGAACGGAAGGGGAGCGCCCTCTCGTCGATCAGGCGATGGGAGGGCGCTTTGTGTTGGGCGTTGATTGCATCAGCGGGAGGTTGAGAGCATGAAGGCGTTGTCTGTGCGGCAGCCGTGGGCCTGGCTGATCGTCCAGGGCATCAAGAATATCGAGAACAGGACGTGGGCGACGGACCTGCGGGGGTATATCTTGATCCATGCTGGCAAGGCCCGGCCCGACCCAGATGACCTGGATCGGGCCAAAGCCATGCTCAGGCGGCTCGGTCTGAAGGTCACTCTCCCGGAGACGCTCGACCTCGGGGCTATCGTTGGCTCCGTCGAGATCACCGGGATGATGACCGACAAGGACGTCCGCTGGTACAACAGACGGCGATTCCCGTGGTACGAGGGACCGGTCGGTTGGACCCTGGCTAATCCGATCGCGTTCGATCAGCCTCTCCCGTACAAAGGCAAGCTCGGCTTGTTCGAGGTCGAGATCGAGGCGGTGCCGGGCCTGGAAGAGGCTCTGCGGCAGGACGGGGTGTGAGCTATTGATAGGAGTGGGCCACTATGGCAGACAAGCGCGTTGTGACCTTCAGCCGGCCAGTCGACAGGTCGCTGCCGGCGTTTCGAGCCTGGGTCAGTGGGATCTACCATGCTCTCGGCTTCAGTGACGATGACGACGTGACCGAAGAAAAGTGCATCGAGGCGTGGACCGCGTTCTGGCGCGGGGCTGATTCGGCCCAGCAAGCGGAGGAACAGGGCGGCGACCAGCCGGCGTGATACCGGCCCTGGCGAGCGCGACCGGCTTGCAATGGCGCGGGTTGAGACGTGCAACTGGGCAGAAAAGCCTTGAGAACCCGCGGGGTAGGGTTCACGAGTTCGCGCGCCGGGCAGCGAAACGGGCGCCCCATGCGGTGCCCGGCTCTTGCAGGCAACGGCTGACGGGAGTATGCTGACAATCAGGGTCTTGACGGCGCAGCGAGGTCTGACAGCAATCAGAGGGCACTCCAGAGTGAAAGATAGGAGGATTCCTAATGACGCCCGATATCTCAGATGCAGTTGAACTCCCCCCGTGCCCGCCTGGATTTGTGTGCCACGTGCAGCATGATCTAGAGCTGGGCGAACCCTTCTTTCCGCGTCGGCTACCCCGCTCGGCATACTATGTTGCATGTGTCGAGTG
>FWPV01013070.1_pt1 | contig 12576 bp, 10 predicted proteins | sample 2228371 | NCBI WGS metagenome assembly FWPV01 (sample SAMEA103939776, study PRJEB20133) | metagenome | reverse complement strand
GAACACCGATATCTGGTGGGCGCTCTTCTTTGGGGATTAATCAGGGGCGACCGCTTTTGGGATTCACCTCTGACCTGTACGGCCCGCAGATCGTTCCGTGCAGAGCAGCGGAAATCCGTTTATTGGGCTGGGCTTGAACCGACGCCCGGTCGGGGATCATCCGCCTGAAAGCGGTGCAAAAAGATCATTGTCAAATCGTCGCTTGGCGGATCTCCAGCTAGGAATTCTGCTAGGATCTGGCTGAGATGGGCGCTCAACTTATCGACGCGGTTCCCCGGCGCGTCTTCCAGGGCTTTGACGAGTCGTTCCTCGCCAAAGATTTGCCCGGATGGCGAGAAGCTCTCGGTGACTCCGTCGGTATAGAGCAGGAGCGAATCGCCCGGGCATATCTCCAGCGTGCGGTCTTCCAGGCGGTTTTTCGAGAGGATGCCCAGGGCCATGCCCCCTCTGGGCAGAGGTTCAATGGTGCGGGGTTTATGGGAAATGAGCAGGGGGAGGTTGTGCCCGGCGTTGGCGTAAGTGAGGTGCCCGGTTTGCGTGTCCAGGACAGCATAAACTGCAGTAACAAAAAGGCCGTCCTGGGTGTCGCCGGAAAGGAGCCTGTTCACGCGCTCCAGGATGCGGGCCGGCGAGCTGGTGTTGTGCGCGAAAGCGCGTATCAGCGTGCGCACGACGGTCATATAGAGAGCTGCCGGTACACCCTTGTCAGAAACATCCGCGATGACCAGACCTAGGCGGCTGTGATCCAGCGGTATTATGTCGTACAGATCGCCGCCGACCTCGCGGGCAGGCTGCCAGGAAATGGCGATTTCCCAGCCAGGCACTTGCGGGAGATGGGTGGGCAGAAAGGTCCGTTGGATCTGGCGGGCGAGCTGGATTTCTTTCTCCAGCCGTTCGCGCTCGACCCGTTCGCGATTCAAGCGGTCGTTCTGGACAGCCAGCGATAATTCCTGGGCGACCCCGGTGAGAATTTCGAGGCGGCGCTCGTGGAAAGCGGTCGGAACCCGGGCTTCGCTCGCGACCAGGATCCCGTAAATTTCTCCCTTAAGCGACAGCGGCACGCCGAGGACCCAGTTGGCCGTGCGCGACTCCCGCCAGTTGAAGTCGTGAGCAGGCGTGAAGCGGGTCAATTCAGACCATCGCTGGATCGGGAAGTCGGGCTCGCTCAGCTGGCAAGCGACGATCGCATCCCGCTGCATGGCTGCCCGCAGAAGTGGAAATTCCTCAGGCGCATAGGTTCTGCTTTTCAGCGGAACCGTTTCCCTGGAAGAGGCGGAGTACAACTCTGCGGTCTCAAACACATTTTTCTGTGGATCCCAGAGATAAATCGCGCAGGCATCGATGCCCACCAGAATCGGCAGCAGATGAACAATCGTGTCAAAGATATCTCCGAGTTCATTCTGGCTGACGACTGCCTGCGCGACCTGCAGCAAGACTGCAGTAACGTAGGCTTCTTCCTGTCGAGCTTCAAGCAGTTGCAAATTCTCAAGGGCGACGGCGGTCTGCTTGGCAATCCCCTGGAGGAGCGAAAGGGTCTGCTGGTCGAATTCGTTGTTGGTCTGGATGTTCCCCTCGACCAGGTGTCCGACTAGATACGCGCCGAGCAGATTTCCCCTTGAGAGAAGGGGGAGAAGCACAAGCGTGCTTCTTTCAGCTGCCAGGGCTGCTTGGGGAAGGTCAAGCTCGGTATGAGGGTTTTCGATAAACACCGCGGAGGCGGTTTCTATCAGCCGCTGGAAGGCCGGCAATGATGGATTGAACCCGGAGGGGGCCGATTCACCGAAATCCAGCCCATAATGGGACATGAGGATGAACTGTTGTGCTTGTGGATCCCAGAGAAAGAATGCGCAGTTCTTGACTCCAATCAGGAGCGGAGTCAGGCGTGCCATCGTGGCAAACAGCTCTTCGATGCTGGTGTGCGATTGGGTCGCTTCGGCAATTTGAAGCAACACCGTTGAGACCCAAGCCTGTTCCTGAGCTGAAGCGAACAACTGGTTATTCTGGATCGCGACGGCGGCATTATTTGCCAAAGTCAGGGTGATCATGCCGGCGTCGCTGCCGTAACGCCCTGGCGAGGGGTGAGCGATGGCGAGGATCCCCAACACCCGCTCGCCCGCCCTCAGTGGCACCGCCACAGAGGAATAATCCAGCGGGTAGTTCATTGCCAGGCCCAAAGGACCGATCGGATCCTCGGCGGTCCGAACGACCGGTTCCGTTGAATTCATCGCCGCTTGCATTAATCCCCTGGCAGCCGGATCATCGATCGCCGCATTCACTGCCTCGGGGGAGGTTCCGTGAGCGGCGGCCAGTTTCAATTTCAGACCTTCATCGGTTGATTCGCCGCCCTCATCCACGAGCCAGATGGCGGACACTTCACAGGGCAGGGAGGTTTCGAGCTCGGTCAGGATGCGGTCCAGCAGTTCGTCCAGGGCGGCGTTCGCGGACACCAGACCGGCGATCTCGCGGAAGGAATCGGTGACCTTGCGGCGCCAGAGCTCGGAGCGGTAAAGGGTGGCGTTTCGGATCGCGATGGCGATGCTGGAGCAGACCGCTTCGAGCAGCGGAATATCCGAGGGTTCAAAAGCGTAAGGCTTGTCCGATTGGAGATCAAGCACGCCCAAGACCTGGCCGCCGAACACCAGAGGAATGGCCAGCTCTGCGCCTGTGTTGGCGGGCGGAAGCTCAGAAGGGCGGTAAAGCGGTTCGCGGGTAACATCGTTGGCCAGCAGCGTTTTCCCGCTCCGCGCGACGTAGGGGATGATTCCCTCAGGATTGTCGAGATCATAGGCAGCCTTGCGCTCTTGCAGAGCCTGAGAGCGCGCGCCGCTGCCCGCTTCGTAATACAACTTTCGCCGGCCGGGGTGGGTGAGAAAAATGTGAACAAACGGGTAGCCAAAATGCTTTTGGATGGAGCGGACCACTTCTTCCATCAGCTTTTCGAAATCGAGGATGGAGGTCAGTGCGTGACTGATCTCCAGCACTGCGGAAATCTGCCCTGCCCGTTTCTCCAGGCCTTCCAACAGCCGGGCGCCCTCGATGGCTGTGGCGATGTTGTCTGCCAGGGCGCGCAGCACCATCAGATCATAATCATGGAATTTCTGCGGCTGGCTGCTTTGAAGGTCAAGCACACCCAGGATTTGATCCCCCCGTTTGATTGGCAGGGCGACCTCCGAGCGGGTATCTGGCAAGGCGTCAATCGCTCGGAACCGAGGGTCTCGATGGACATCGGGGACGGCAATTTCTTCACCCGTTTGGGCGACCGTGCCGATGATCCCCTGTCCAGGCCTGACAGAAAACCGCACCTCGGCGCCGGATGAATCGGTGACCCCCGAACTGGCCCGGAAGCGGATTTTTCCGGTTTCCGGGTGAACCGTAAAAATGGAGACAAAATAAATATCAAATGACTCGCGAATCAGAGCCGTGATCTGCCGACAGAGCGCGTCCAGGTCGCGTTGGTTCTGGATTTTCTGGCTGACTGAACGCACCAGGGCGAGCTGGTCGAAACGCCAGTTTTTCACCACTGCCTGCCGGATGACCTGAAGGGCGACCGCGGAGTGGCTGCAAAAGCCTTCGAGGAACTCGAGTTCCCCGGCGGAAAAACCCTGATTCCTCCACACCAGAAGGACGGCGAGCAGATCCTGAGCGGTCATTAAGGGCAAGGCGACCCTGGCTGGACTGCTTTGCGGATCGACCGGCTGGATCTCGCCGTCCCTCTCCATCAGGAACTGGCGGTTTTCGTAAGCGCGCATCACCAGATCGGGCGCGCTGTTGTCCGGAAGAGCCGCGGCGACCGGATCGCCGGGCAGGGGATAAAAAGGGCTGGTAAACCAGATTTCGCAGTCAGCGTTCAACCGCTGCGCCACGATTCTCTGGAAAAATTGCTCCTGAGAAGAGGCAGTTTGGTAATCGAGCAGTTCTTCTCCCAGGCAGAGCAATTCTCTCCAGTCCGGATCTCCTGGAGGCCTGGGCTTCCTTTTCAAGGCGAATGGCCTTTCCGCTTGATCATGGTCAACACGTTATGACCGGCAACCCGCTCAAACCGGATTTCGTCCATCCACTGGCGCATAAAAAATAATCCAAGGCCGTGCGCCTGGCGGTTTTTCAATGGGGCGGTCAGGTTAGGAGGAGCTACTTTTTTGGGGTTGAACTTTCTCCCGCTGTCTCTGAGAGTGATAATCAGCTCCCGGCCGGCGATTTCGTAGGAAACCTCAATCGAGCCTTTATTCTCGCCGCCGTAGGCGTGTTCGATGATATTCGAACAGGCTTCATCCACCGCTGTCTCGACGCCGTAAGCGGCACAGGAATCAAGACCGAAATCCAGCGCAGCTTGTTGGATCAGGGTTGCAATTTGTTCCAGGCTGTCATACCGCCCAGGAAATACCACCGTTGGCATCAATAGGTACTCATCCGTTAAAAATTGCCAACTGCGGAAGTTGTGTCCGAATAGATTTTGAATAACGGCGTGAAACCGGCCAATTCCAAGGAGGCGAGGATAGTCGGAGGAACATTGCTCAAAACAACCTCACCGCGATTGTAGCGCTTGCAGTTTTTTTGCGCCCCGATTAATACCCGCAAGCCGGCGCTGGAGATAAAGTCCATCTTGCCCATATCGAGCACAATCCGATACCGGCCGTCGCTGGTGATCTCGTTAATTTTTTCAGCCAGCTTGGGAGCTGTGGCCGAATCGACGCGCCCGCCTACTGAAACCACGTCGCAGCGTTTGTATTCGGTATGGGTGATCTCCATTACATTCCTCCGTTTGTAGGTGAATTGATCCAGAATGGAAGAATTATATCATGAGCAGGATTAGTTAGCTGCCTACTAAAAGTGGAGATCATCTTTGTTGTTTTGGAAATCTCAGGTATGATTGTGAAAGATTTTATGCGCCCGCTGCTGTTTTACTACCTGATCGATTTCCGTAAAAACGCTTGACACTCGCCCGATTCTTGTTTTTCGTGTAGAATTCGTTCAACCGAGGGTAACAGCACCCGTAAGGATCTAGCGCCGGATTGTCCACCGCAATCCGGTCCATCAAACAGGAAAATTCACCATGAGTGGAAAAGAATCACCTCAAAGTGTCATCGATTCATACCGAAAACGTCAGAAAGCGACACCATTCTTCATCTGGGGAGCGGCGTTGCTGCTGCTCGCGGTCGGCATCATCATCCTGGTGATCTGGTTTACCGGACCAAACGCACCGGCAATCGCCCTGTTTGCCTCGAAGACGCCCACACCGACGAGCACTTTCACCCCGACGCCTCAGACGCCCACCTCCACCTTTACCCTGACACCCACCGTCACCGATACGCCGACGCCCACGCTGACGCCTACCCCTTCCGGTCCCTTTGAGTACACGGTTCTCGAAGGAGATACCTGTTTCGACCTCGCGGTCAAATATGAAGTCGATCTGCTGGTTTTGCTTGCGATCAATAATTTCCCGCCCAACGAATGCCCGATCCGTCCGGGCGACGTCATTTTGATCCCTGCGCCCGGGCAGGAAATGCCAACGCCGACGCCGCTGCCGGAAAACCTGCCGCGCGGGACGCGGATCGAGTATATCGTCCAGACCGGCGACAATCTGGATACGATCGCTGCCCGGTTTAACTCTACCGTCGAAGACATCATGCTGCAGAACAAGTTGACCGATAAAAACCGGATCAATGTAGGTCAAATTCTGATCATCCGGGTTAATTTGGTCACCCCCACGCCGACCCGCCCGCCGACCAACACGCCCACGCCTGGAGGGCCGACCGCCACGGCAACCTCGGCGTGATCCCGTGACGCACGATTGAATCTCGGCCAACCTGAAGGTCCCAATCCGCGAAACCAAACGATCTTAAGAAAACGGTGGTTTCTGGCTGGATTGTTGATCCTGACCCTCGCGGTGCTGGCAGGGATGGTCAGGATCGATTCGGTTGCCCTGCCCGATTTCTTCAGCACGCAGCGGATCGCCTATCTCGGCAATCCGCTGGAAAAGCCCGAAATCTGGCGGGTATCATTGGACGGGACGCGGCGAGAGCCCTTGACGGAAAGCGGCGGGAGAGTGGCGGAGTTCGCCGTATCGGCGGACGGCCGGCAGATCGCCTACAGCCTGAGAAACGACCAGGGCGGCAACGACCTGTACCGAATGGACAGCGGCGGCAGGGGTAACTCACTGCTGGTCTCCTGCGGAGCGGACGCCTGTCAGCAGCCCGCCTGGAGCCCGGGCGGCGATCTCATTGCGTATAGCCGTTTTTCTCGAACCGCCGGCCCCGGCACTGCTGTCCCATCCCACCGAATTTGGACGGTGGACGTCCGCACCGGCGAGGCGGCTCCCTTGTTCGATGAAGCGGGGAGCGCCGGCACTTCGCCGGTCTTTTCACCAGACGGCGGCCTGCTGGCTTATTATGATCCAGGGGAAAAGGCCATTCGAATTTTCGACCTCAACAACGGTGAGAGCAAATTCATATCCACCCCTGTGGAACAAACGGCTGCCTTCTCTCCCGACGGACGCAGCCTGGTTTACATCGACTTACAGCCCGGGTTGATGCTGCCGGTTGGAGCGCTTAATCTCCTGGACCTGCGCTCCCAGGCGATCACGCTCCTGTTGGGAGAAACTACCACCTCCTTTGATTCTATATCCCCGTACTGGTCAGCTGCGGGGGATTGGATCGCCTTCGGAGCGCGAGGTTCTAACCCCGGCGCTGTCCGGCAACTGTGGATTGTTCATCCGGACGGCAGCGGTCTGCGGGCCGTGACCGCCGACGATACCGCCAGCCACGCCGCGCCCTCCTGGTCCCCGGATGGATCAATGCTGGTTTTTCAACGGCTTAAACTCGGCAGATCAGATAACCGCCCGGAGGTTGTTGTATGGGAAGCGGATCAGGGCATTTTCAGAGTCGCAGCGCAGGATGCCGCCCTGCCAGCCTGGCTGCGGTAACGGCTTTCCAGGAATCTCGTTTTCCTCCCTTGCAGCGAAGAGTCAGCACAGGGCAGGCGCCGCGCCTGCCCTGTGTTGACTGAAAACCATCATAATTTATGAAGCCGAGGTTTCCGTCGCGGCCGGTTCAGTGGTCGCAGTCGGTCCGACGGTTGGCGTCAGGGTGGTCGTGGCGGCCGAGCCCGATACTTTGATGCTCAGGGTGATCGTATAGAAATTTGCGCCCTGATCATTGGTCAGTACCCAGATCGTGGTGTAATCGCCGGCTGCGCTGGGCGCCTTCATGCTGACCGATAAATCGATGCTTTCGCCAGGCTTGACTTCCTTGGGAAACTTGATGTCCGAGGCGCCAAAGCGCAGAGTCGCATCCGCGAGGTAGTAACGTAGCTGGTAATTCGTATTCCAGGTGGTTGTGCCCACATTTTTCACCGTCCAGGTCATGGCGAACTCCTGCCCGGGGGCGAGCACGGTGCCGTCAACCGGATTTTGGGAAACCCAGGAGGCCTTATCTGCGACGGTTGGACGCGCGCTGGTCGGCGCAACGGGGTTTGTTGGCGAGACTGCCGAGGTGGCTGATGCCGCCAGGGTTGGGGTGACAGTGTTTGTGGGAGCTTGGGTTGGAGTGGCCGTGCTGGTGGGCAGCAGTGCGGCGGTCTGGGTGAGGCCGGCCTGCACCGTTTGAGCTGCTTGAGTGTAGAGTTCGTCAGGTCTGGGCGTGGGTGTGGTTTCAGCGCGGGAGCAGGCCGAGATCACCAGCACCAGGGCGATCAGCACCCCCGCCGCATTGAAACGGTTATTCTTCAACATCGTAATACCCTTTCTCTTACCGGATCAATTTCTATCATGATACCAGAGATGGAGACTTCCCCACCGGGGTATCCATCGGCTGGATTTTGGATGACAGCCCCTGATTTTCAATGCGGATGCTGAAATTGTCAAGGGTGAGAGAAACGGAACGGCTCCCAAGAAACCGGCAGCGGTCCGCACGGAGGGTTCACGGCGAGGTTATGGCTGCGCTGATTCAATCGATCTCAGCCGGTCGGAGCGTGTTGGGTGTCTCGGAATCCGGCGGGTCGAAAGAGAATCCGACCGTGTTGCGGAAAGTGAAATACGTCACTGCCCCCGGGAGGATTGTGACGTCGATCGACTCTGAAATCCACAAATATCGGAAGGAAACCCGATACGTCCCGGCGGGAAGATCGCTCAACACCAGGTTTTCGTTGTAGTAATCATCGCTGTTCACCGAGCTTGGGGCGTATGTTCTCACTTTGGTCATACGCCCGTCCTCAAGCGAACGGACGATCACCTCAAGCTTATGAAACGGGGTTCCGTCCTTTTTCATCAACCGGGCGGCGAGCACCCCCCAGCCCTGAGCAGGAACAAGCCATAATTCTGGATTGCGAGTCGTGAAATAATCGCCGTCCTCGACGCGCACTTCGAAATGCAGATGCGGTCCGGTGGTGAAGCCGGTCATCCCGACAATGCCGAGCTGGTCGCCGGCATTTACCCTCTGCCCCACCTTAACATCCGTTCGCGCCATGTGCGCGTACACGGTCTCTATCCTGCGCTGGTTGATGCCGAAGTCGTGCAGGACGACCACGGCAATCCCATAGGGATCTTCTCCAGTGCTGGTGATGGCCAGCCCCTCTCCGGCCCAGACCACCTTGCCCGCGGCTGCGGCGAGGATCGGCGTGCCTAGATCCGCGGTGATGTCCATGCCGGTATGAATGATCTCTGTGTCTGGATAGAAATCGCCGTAACGGTAGTAATCAACCAGCCAGGCTGCCTCGTTGATCGCGATTGGTCTGAGGAAGAAAAAGTGGTCGTGTGGACCCAGCGCCCAAGGGACCTCGTACAAGGGCGGCCGCCACTTCGGCAGAGGCGGGGGTTCCGCGGAGGGGAATTCGAGTGCCGGTGGAGCTTCGTCTGAATTGGCGGGGGGCGGCTCTATTCTGGATCCGACAGCAAAACCTTTATAACCGAATTCGACGGGTTGCGCTGAGGTGCCATCCACGGTGGGAGGAGCTTCGATTTCGATCTGAACATCCTCAAGGCTGACCGCCTGCACCGAGGGTACAGAGGCGAGGATAAAAATGACCAAAATTACGAGCGGCGCGCCGAGTTTGAGCCGGTAGGGATGAGCGGGGCGAATCATTGGATCATTCTCCAGGCAGCGGCGTCCACGTTGGGCGGATGGTGGGCGTGGGACCGCCGGTCTCCTCAGGCTGGGGTTCCATGGGGAACAGGGTTGCAGTGGAATTGAAGAGCGGCGCAACCTGACTGGGGAGAGTGGTTGACCGGAGATAGGCTTCTGGCGGGTAAATCTGCGCCATGGCCGTCTCCCAGTCTAATCCTTCGTCGAAAACGAACTGGTTGAAACGGGCGGCAGGATAGTAAGTCCGCCAGTTGATCAGGGCAGGCAGCGGGTGCCAGCCGAAACGGGCAAACAGCTCCGTGACGTCGACCCAATAACCGGGCGGGACGGGCATCACCGCTCCCCCCTCTTCGTAGGCGCGTAGATCACCCGAGAAGCGGGCATCCAGGTTCCAGGGTCGGTTTTTCATCGGCTCCCCCTGCGAGCCGTCCTGGTAGCGCGCGCGGATCCAGAGCCGCCAGTAAGTCGTTCCATTGAAAATCTCGCGAACGAGCTGCATGTAACCCGCCTGCATCGGTGAGGTCAATAGAGCCAGACCGCGCCCGGTGTACAGCCACTCATCCACCAGCCCTGGGTGGGGCGGTTCCGTGATGGGGATGAAGAGATTTTCCAGGTCGCCCAGCAATTCCCATCCGGTCTGGCGGGCGACCTCCCTGCGCAGCGCAGCAAAGGATTCGTCCGCGCTGTCTTGCAGATATGGGTAGGGCGCATTGACCCCCTGGACTTCTACCAGATTCAGGCGCCCAAGCGCGTCCGCGCCGGGATTGGACAGCTCTTTCTGGTAAAGGACGGGCGGGATGGGATCACCCGAGTCAAGGCGCTTATTAAGGATCAACCCCGGCAGGGCTGCTGATTCCCAGTCTATACCGTGAACCGCCGCGGGAAGCTCTTCCGGCGGAAGGCCCAGCTTGCCGTCTGCGACCCGGTAGGCCACCAGCGCGGTTTGTTCCGGGGTCTGGACTAACGCCGCGACGACAGAACCGTCTGGGCTCCATACAGAAGACCGCCCGCTGCCGACCAGCCTGGGAAGCCCGGCCGGGTCGAGCGTATCGCTGACAACCAGGTGGTCGATTCCTGCCCGCTGGGCGGTCCAGGTGAGCATGCGCCCGTCAGGGGACCAGGCAGGATCACGGTCGATGGATGATTTATCCTTGCTGAGGTTCGTGAAACGTCCGTCCACGTTATCCAGGTTCGCCAGCCAGATTTCCTCTTCTCCGCTTGTCGTCGAGACAAAAGCGATCTGCCTGCCGAGAGGCGACCATTTGGGCGAGTAATCGGCGGCAGGATCGTTGGTCAAACGAATTGGCGCCTGGTTCAAGTCGTCCAGGGATTGCAGCACGATCTCCAGGTTGTCATCGACATAGGTCTCGAAAGCGAGCCATTGACCGTCGGGCGACCAGGTTGGCGAGCCGTCATACTGAGGAGTATCGCTGACCCGGATCAGCTCGCCGTTCGACAAGCTCAGGATGTAGATGTCCCAGTAACCGTTACGGCGCGAGCTGAAGGCGATTTTCGAACCGTCAGGGCTGATCGCCGGCTGGCGGTCATCCCAAGCGTTGTCCGTGAGGCGGGTAAGCGGCAGGCTCTGGGGATGGTATGCAAAGAGATGAGTGTAGTAGCCGTCGCTCATGGAGAGGATCAGGAAGCCGGTGTTCGCGGCCAGCGGATCCACCGTGGGAGTCGGGGTGATGGTTGGGGTCGGCGGAACGAGCGTGGCGGTCGGCGTTGGGGACGGCACAGTTGTAGGAGTCGCAGTCGGGGTAGGCGTTGGAGTTGAGGTGGGTGTTGGCGTCGGGGGAGGATGGATGTATGGGCTGCGTACGCTGGTTGACCCTGCCCAGATAACAGAGGCCAGCACGACCATCCCAACCACTGCTGCCAATGGTTGTCGCACGGGAAGTTTCTTTGAAACTGAATTGCGAATTGGATCTGATTCGTTCGGCATCAGGCTAGAATGGTCTCAGTGGCCGCAGGTTGATCAACCTTTTGTATTGTAGCATTCGTGGAAAGCGAACGTCAACTTGCATTTCGGCTTGAAGGATCGCTTTACAGAGGTGTAAGGTTCCATAGAATTACTCTTCAACCAAGAGCAGGTCCAGCGGATTGATTAAGCGGAACTGCGGGCTGATTCGCCAAGCGCAATAATTTGCCATCTCTTCCGGTGTGGCGTTGTTGATGTAATGGGCGAGGTGCAAGAACTGTACCCCCGATGGTCCCAGGCGAATCTCGAGATGGAGGTGGGTGTTTCCGGAGTAACCGCTGCTGCCTGCCAGGCCGATCTGCTGCCCGCAGTTGACCGGGTCCCCCGGCTCAAGGGGCGGCTTTTCGGCCAGATGCGCATAGAGAATATACAGGGATGATTGTTCCGATTCGGGCAATCTAACGGCGGGCGTCGGGCAGGCGAGCCGTCCGTCAGGTTGATAGGACTCAGGCGCCGGCAGGGAGTGAACGGCTTCAATCCACGACAGCGGCAGTGCGGAAAGCGGAGTTTCCACGATCACCATATTGCCATAAGGAGGGCGATCATCGATCACTGCGGCGACCACACCGTCAAGAACCGACTGGACAGGCAGACCTTCCATCGTGGTGAACGCGCCGTAGGAATAAAAGGCGAAATCGACGCCGTGATGCCCCCCTTCACCGCCCGGCGCTGGCGGGTCAAATTTGGTTGTCAGGATATCCGTGAGCTGCCTAACTTGGAACCCATATAACGGGGAACAAACCCGCGCTGGCGGGGCTGGAGTTGGCTCTTCCGGCGCGGCGCTGGCAGGTGGATGCGGTGGTTGAACGGTTTGAGTGCGGGTCGGGAAAACAGGTCGAGCCGCTGATCCATTGAGAGACGGGGTCGGGGTTGTGCTGGATTCCATCTCCCCAGGCGGCACCGCTGGGTTGCACGCGCTGATCAGAAAAATCACCAGACAGGAGGTCAGCAGCCAGGGCGGCATCGCAGCCTTGCGTCAGGATATCGAGGGTAACTCAAATGAGGTTTGGGCTTCGTCCACCACGCCGATATCCTGGTACAGAATGCGCCCAACCAGTGTATATTTTCCATCTACAGAGGGTCGGCGGATGTGCATGGTGAAAACCAGGTTGAAATCGATGTTCTCGATGATGGTGACGCTGCTAATTTCATCGCCGGCTGAATTCAGCAGGGCTGCTTCCAGGTCGGGCGGTTTGAGAAATGGGGTAATCTGCATGTGAACGCGGATCTTGTCGCCCTTGGGCCAAGGTTCGACGCGCAGCTCATCGAAGCGGACGTCCTGCGGGGCGGCGCCGTCGGGGGGCGGATCCAGCGGATTATATTTTTGGATCATATCCAGGTTAACTCCTCAGCGATTATACCAGCCGGGGTCAGAAATCCATTGAATAGTTCTCTATAACAATCCGGAAGGCTGCTGCCTTCCGGACGAATCCAAGATCTTGAAATCCAGATGGGACTCTATGGAACGATTTTCCGGGCTTCCATGTAAAATCTTTTCTCGACAGCTTCACCCATGGAGAA
>FWPV01013069.1_pt1 | contig 12577 bp, 9 predicted proteins | sample 2228371 | NCBI WGS metagenome assembly FWPV01 (sample SAMEA103939776, study PRJEB20133) | metagenome | reverse complement strand
CAAAGTTATTTTTGATGATGAAGAATTACTTCCACCTAAAGCTAATGCAAGATTTATTATGCTGTCGTATCCTTTGTCTTTAAAAAATTTCATAAGATCGATATTAATCCTGAGCGGGATCACAGTAATCTCACCTGTACCGGGAACAGTTAAGGGCTGATCAATATCTCCTGAAATAGTTTCTTTGTCATCAAGAAAAAGTCTCCACTTAAAATTTTGCAAAGTGGCATCGGTTCTTTTATATCCACCGGTTCCGTCGTTAGGATTTTTTGCTTCAACATTAAGAACGAAAGATGCTGGTAAAGAACCTCCGGCAAATGCAGAAGTAAGCTTTAATAAATCTACAGCATTAAAATCACTTAACTTGGATTTGTTTGAAAATGAAATTCCATTTAATTCAAATCCGTTTACAGTGCCAACTTTAAATTGAAGTCTGGAAATGTTTGTTAGTGTTTGATAAACACTGCATTGAATTGTAAATAGTGAAGTAGCAATAATCAAAGCAAAAAATTTTATTTTTTTCATTTGTAATCCTCTCTGGATTCTTCAATTTTCTTGATAATTATTTCGGCTACTTTTAATGCTCTCAGTCCGTCTTCGCCTGATACAACAATTTTTTTATCATACAAAACTGAATCAACAAAAAGCTGCAGCTCATAATTCAGCGCATTAATTTCTTTGTGTTCCGGTTGTTCATAAACCAGTCTTTTTTTCTTATCACCGACTCCAATTTCACCAAAGGAAATCGCACCCGGCGCCGCTGCCTGATCAACAGGCTGCAAACGATACACTTCGGACACACCACTTACAAAATCCAGTGAAATATAATGATCTTTCTGAAAGATTCTCATCTTACGCATTTTTTTCTGTGAGATTCTGCTTGCAGTTACATTTGCAACCGCTCCGTTTTCAAACTGTATTCTTGCATTTGCTATATCAATATGATCAGAAACCACTGCAACACCATTTGCATCGATCTTTTGTACTTCACTTTTTATCAAGCTTAAAATGATATCGATATCGTGTATCATCAAATCTAAAACTACGGCTACATCAGTGCCGCGGGGATTAAACTGTGATAATCTGTCCGACTGAATAAATCTTGGTTCTGAAATATAGTCTTCCAAAGAAATTAAACCGGGATTAACGGGGTTAATGTGTCCAACCTGCAGCTTAAGATTTTTTGATTTTGATATCTCCACAAGTTCTTCAGCTTGCTGAATTGTAGCGGTGATCGGCTTTTCAATAAAGACATGAAGATTTTTATCAAAACATTTTTTTGCCAGTTCATAATGAGCGCTTGTTGTTGCCGCTATAGAAACAGCATTTACTTTTAATAACAAATCATCTAAAGAGTTGAAGAAATTTGTAGAAAATTCTTTAGCTGCATTTTCAGCTTGCATCGGATTGGAGTCGTACACTCCGATTAGTTCGCAATTATCAATTTGTTTAAACATCTTTGTATGAAGTTTGCCGAGATGTCCGACACCAATAACACCAACTTTTAGTTTTTCCATAAATTTATTTTGTTTGAATTTTTGAATAGCCAATTATGCGGTCATAACCGCCGTATTCCTGATCACGATACCAAAGAAAAACATTATACTCGTTAGAAGTTTCCATAAAGTTTCCTTCCAGAGAATACCAATCAATATTTTCCGGAATATCGTAATCACCTTTTACAACTACGAAAGTGTAATCGTAAACTCCTCTTTTTAACAAAATCGTTTTATCAAAATAATCACCATTAAAATTCATTTTTGAGCTTTCAGAAATTGTCCAATCATTAAAAGCACCGAGCAAATGGATATCTCCCAAAATTTCTTCCGGGGGCTTTATCTGAAACAGAACATTCATATAAGTTGAATAGATATCTTTTGGAGCTCTGAAAGATAATCCACCATTTAAATCTTTTTTACCCTGAATAAAAAATCGGCTATACTCCAAACCATTAAACTGAGCTTTAACATTCTTCGAATTAAAAACATTTATATCATTAAGATTTACCTGACGATATTCATTCCCTGGTCTGATATCCTTTGCAATAAATTTTAATTTTGAACCTCCATCCCACTCAAATACTCTGTTACGATCAGTTGAATTTCTATTAACCACTTTAGAGTAATTGAGCAAATGATTTTGTACTATTTCCACTTCATCAACAAAGAACGGAAAAAATTCAGATCTTAAATTTAAATCAGTAATCACCCAATCAACCAATCCGAGCTGAGGAGGATAGTAAACTTCATCATCAAGAGTTTCTTTTTTTATGTTAACATTTATTGGCTGTGCTGATTTAACTACAAAAAATTTGCCTTCGCCATAAACTTTAGAATAATCCTGTGAATCGACAATAAAAAATTTCCATTTGCCTGAAAATGGAAAGCTTATGTAACCAAGTTTATCAGGAAATTTATTTGAGTAATGGTACGAAGCATCTTCTACTGATGAAGGCAAAGAAAAAAACTCCAGATTGTATGCAGTGTTTTGTCCCTGATTCTGCAAGAATATATTATCAGTCGGAATCCAGTTCCTGTCACAAAACTTAAACAGAATATTAAAATCAGGGGGGTATTTTGCTTTTACATCAAAATCAATAATTAAAAAATCTTTTGCGCTGGTTAATACCGGGATAGAGGTTTTATTACTGCTGGTATAAACATTTAAACTTCTTATTTCAATTTCCTGTGAATGACTAACTGAAGAAATGACTGCAAGTAAAAGAAAAAATATTTTTTTCAAGAAGTTTGCCTTTTGTAAATATATACGACTGATATTAGCCGGTTATTAAATCAAATTAATTCTTAATTGTATTTTTCAAATACAAATATAAATCTTAAAAATGAGCTTAAACAGAGGCGGGATAGGAAATAAAATTCCCCCGATGAATTACCGGGGGAATAAAAAGTGTGTTTATAGATTCTTTATTTCATTTACAAGTTTTGTCATTGCATCTTTTGCATCACCAAAATACATAAGTGCATTAGGATAGAAGAACAGTTCGTTATCAATTCCTGCATAACCAACGTTTAATGATCTTTTGTTGATGATTACTGTTTTTGCATAATCAACATTAAGAATCGGCATACCGTAAATCGGGCTGCTTTGATCGTGACGTGCAGCAGGATTTACAACATCATTTGCACCGACAATTATAACAACATCTGTATTTGAAAAATCATCATTTATATCTTCCATCGCATATAACTTATCATAAGAAACCTGAGCTTCTGCCAGAAGCACATTCATATGTCCGGGCATTCTACCTGCAACGGGATGAATTGCAAATCTGACTTTAATACCTTTTTTCTCTAAAAGGTTTGTTAGATCTCTTATTGCATGCTGTGCCTGTGCAACTGCCATTCCATAACCCGGAACAATAATCACACTGCTAACCGAATCCAGTAACATAGCAAGTTCTTCTGCATCAATAGATTTAACATCTCCTTTGGGACTTGCGCCGGCTGCTGGTCCTGCACTGCCTGCAGAAGCCCAACCACCAAGTACAACATTCATTAAAGAGCGGTTCATGCCACGGCACATAATAAGAGTTAAAATTATTCCGGATGCTCCAACTAATGCACCCGCAATTATCAACTCATTATTGTTAAGAACAAATCCGGTTGTAGATGCTGCTAAACCTGAATATGAGTTTAATAAAGAAATAGCAACGGGCATATCAGCTCCGCCGATCGGAAGAACTAAGAGAACCCCAAGAACTAATGAAACAGCCGTTACTGTGAACAATAAGACTTCATCACCAGGATTAAATACAATGTATGCGCCGGCAACAAGAACACCTAAAAGAAGTATAGCATTTATTGGATGCTGCAATGGATATTTTACAACTTTTCCGGTTACAATACCCTGCAACTTACCAAATGCAATCAATGAACCGGTGAATGTTACACCACCAATCAGCAAGCTTAATATAATTGCAATTCCCTGATCGACAGGAAGAATAAATGGCAATCCCTGATCAACTGGATAGTTTGGATTAATCTTAAAGTATTCGGATAATGCAACCAATGTTGATGCACCGCCTCCAAATCCATTTAATAATCCAACCATTTGCGGCATTCCGGTCATTTGAACTTTTATAGCCATCACAGCACCAAGTAACGACCCAACCACTGCACCAATAATTATCCATTGATAAGTTAAAACGTGTTGATCAAAAAGTGTTACAATGATTGCTATTGCCATACCGATGGCTGCAAAAAGATTTCCTTTTCTGGCAGTTTTTGGTGAACTTAGATTCTTGATTCCAAAGATGAAAAGGATTGACGAAATTAGATAACTGATTTCAATAAATATTCTCATCTTTCATCTCACTTTCCATCAGAGCCGGATTTGGACGGCTTCTTAAACATTTTAAGCATTCTATCAGTTACCAGAAATCCACCAACAACATTTATCATTGCGAAGATTACAGCAACTAATCCCAATATCGTACTAATCGTAAATTGCTCCATACCTGCACTAAGTATTGCGCCAACTATTGTAATGCCTGAAATTGCATTTGAACCGGACATTAGAGGCGTGTGCAATGTTGGAGGAACTTTTGTTATAAGCTCAAAGCCTACAAATATCGCTAATACGAAAACGTATATGTGCATTAGAAATAAAAACTCACCCATATGTGTTTCCCTGTTTAATAATTAAAAAATCTTTTACTTAATAAGTTCTTTAACTCTTGGATTAATAACTTCCCCGTTATGAGTAATAAGTGCACCTTTAACAATTTCATCATCAAGCTTAAGAGTTATTTTACCTTCTTTAGCTATGTACTGAATAAGGTTAAGAATATTTTTTGAGTACATATCGCTTGCATGTTGGGGAACCAGCGAAGCAATATTTGACTCACCAATTATTGTAACTCCGTATTTTTTAACGGTTTTACCTTTCTCGCTGATTTCACAATTACCGCCAAATTCAGTTGCCATATCAAGTACTACACTTCCGGGTCTCATCTTTTTTACCATCTCCTCTGTAACAAGAACCGGAGCTTTTTTGCCTGGCACTAAAGCGGTGGTGATGACAATATCGGCCTCTGTAACGTGCTTGAATATTACTTCTTTTTGTTTTTGCAGGAACTCTGCTGATGCTTCTTTAGCATAACCTCCTGCATCCTGCATATTTTCATCAGTCTCAACTTCTATAAATTTTCCGCCAAGACTTTGGACTTCTTCTTTTACGGCTGGACGTATATCCGAGACCTCGACAACTGCACCCAACCTTTTAGCTGTGCCTAATGCCTGAAGCCCTGCAACACCGGCGCCCATTATCACAACTTTTGCCGGAGAAATTGTGCCGGCGGCAGTCATCATTAATGGAAAGATTTTGCCGAGCTCGTTTGCAGCCATCAAAACACTTTTGTACCCGGCAATGTTTGCCTGAGAACTTAGTACATCCATCTTTTGTGCAAGCGTGGTTCTTGGTATCATATCCATTGATATTAGATCAATACCTCTCTCAGCGCATTTCTTAGCTACTTCATAGTAGTGAAGTACATAAACGAATGATATTAAGAGCGTACCCTTTTTCATTAAATCAATTTCATTCTTTACTGCAACGGGGTGATCCAAAGGTCGCTGCACTTTAAGAACAACATCTGCATTTGCATAAAGATCTTCAAGTTTATCAACTATCTTTACACCTGCATTGGAATATTGTTCATTCGTGTAGCCGGCATTTAACCCCGCATCTTTTTCAATCTGAACCTCAAAACCGGATTTGATTAATTTTGCGGCTACATCTGGAATGCATGCGACTCTGTTTTCACCAGGCAGGATTTCTTTAGGAATGGAAATAATCACAAATTTTCTCCTCTGGATGTTAATTATTTTTATTTAGCATTGAAAAATTACTGCGATTAGCAAAGAATTCCAATAAAATTTGTTTCAATTTGTTGTAGCAGTTTTAACTACAAGTTTGGTTAAAGATTAAAATCTGGTTTACTTATATTTGATAACAGATTTTTTATCCAAAATCAGGAATCAGAATGAGAATCATAATCTTTTTTTTAGCAGTTTTACTAATATCAAATCATAGTTTTTCACAAGAAGTCAATCCAATGGAAAAAGTTAATACGCTAATTAATAAGGTAAAAGAAAATTTTGCTCCAGATAAACGAGTTGCAATTTTTAATATCGAAACCGAAGAATCCGGAAGTAAAATTATAATTAAGGGTGAAACTAATTTACCCTCAGCTAAATCTGAGCTTGATAAAATGCTAAAGGAATCAAAAATAAAATTTGAAGACAAAGTAGAGCTTCTCCCCTCTAAGGATTTGAAAGGGAAAACATTTGGAGTGATAAATCTTTCAGTTGCAAACTTTCGTGCAAAACCGGATCATCCGGCTGAGCTTGTTACGCAGGCTATTTTGGGCACTCCCGTTAAAGTTTATAAAAAAGGAGAAGATGGATATTTCTTAGTTCAAACGCCTGATGGTTACATTTCCTGGCTGGATGACGATGGTGTTCAGTTAATGGATGAAGCAGAATTCAAAACTTGGTTATCATCAGAAAAAATTATTTACTTAAGCACTTATGGTTTTTGCTTTTCTGAAGCTGATTATAAATCTCAGACAGTTTCTGACCTGGTTGCAGGGAATATTCTGAAACTTTTGGACGAACAAAAAGAATTTTTTAAAGTAGAATTTCCTGATAAAAGAATCGGTTACATAAAAAAAGATGAAGCCAAACTTTTTAATGAATGGTATAATTCACTTAATCCAACCGGAGAAACCATTCTGCAAACTGCTTATCGTTTTATGGGCATTCCTTACTTGTGGGGCGGAACTTCTTCAAAAGGTATTGACTGCAGCGGATTTACCAAAACAGTTTACTTCTTAAATGGAATTATTTTGGCTCGAGATGCCTCGCAGCAGGTTAATACCGGAGAGCTTGTTGATACTGAAAATGGCTGGGAAAATTTGCAGGCTGGTGATTTATTATTTTTCGGAAGAAGAGCCAGTGCTGACAGAAAAGAAAGAATTACACACGTTGCTATTTATATCGGCGATGGAGATTTTATTCACGCTGCAGGACGAGTTAAAATAAATAGTTTCAATCCTTCAAAATCTTACTACAGTGATTACAGAAAAAGTGGATTCATTCGTGCAAAAAGAATTTTAAGTTCTGTTGGTAAGAATGGAATAGAAAGAATATTGGATAATAATTTTTACAATCCAAAATAAACTTCCCTTTGCGGGCTTTGCGTGAAACTTTTCCATGCTCATCTCACGCAAAGAGCGCAAAGGAAATCTCGCAGAGATCGCTAAGTTAAAAGCACATTCAGACTTAAAATATTTTAATTATTAAATCCCAGCTTCTGAATCAGTGCATCAGATTTTGGTTCGCGTCCTCTGAACTTAACATACAAATTCATCGGATCATCGCTTCCACTTTTTTCTAAAATATTTCTTCTAAAACTTTCAGCAGTAGCTTTATCAAACAATCCATTTTCTAAAAATGCACCAAATGCATCACTGTCTAAAACGCCGGACCACATATAACCATAATATCCTGCTGAGTAACCATCTCCTCCAAAAATATGATTAAAGTTTGTACTCTGATATCGGGAAGCAATTTCAGGAATCAATCCAATTTTATTTAGGCTTTCCTCTTCGAATTTTAATACATCAATATTTGAAACGTCATTAAGCATATGCCAATCCATATCAAGAATCGCGGCAGCAAGATATTCAACTGTTTCAAATCCTTTATTAAAATACTGAGAGTTAATGATCTTTTGAATCAGCTCATCCGGAATTGGCTCACCGGTTTGATAATGTTTCGCATACATCTTCAACACTTCCGGATGCGATGCCCAGTTTTCCATAATCTGTGATGGGAGTTCAACAAAATCAACAGGGGATCTTTTAGCACCCGGATAAACTGAATTACCAAACAAGCCATTTAATCCATGTCCAAACTCGTGGAATAAAGTATTTACTTCATCAAAACTTAAAAGCGCCGGTTTATTTTCTGTAGGCTTTGAAAAGTTACCAACATTTACAACTAAAGGAGTAATAAACTCTCCATCCATATTCGATTGTCCGCGGAAATAACTCATCCACGCTCCGGCACGTTTGCCGCTTCTCGGATAGTAATCAGTATATAAAATTCCGATGTGTGTGCCATCGGCTTCTTTGACTTCATAAACCTCTACATCGGGTTGATAAACTGGTATATCATCACGTTTAACAAACTGAATTCCAAAGAGTTTACTCGCAACATCAAAAGCTCCCTGCCTTACATTCTCCATTTTGAAATAAGGTCGAAGCATTTCTTCATCAAGTGCGTATTTTTCTTTTTTAACTTTTTCAGCATAATACCACCAATCCCAGCCAGCTAATTTGAAATTGCCGCCTTCAGCATCAATAAGTTTTTGCATTTCAGCAGCTTCTTCTTTTGATCTCTTAAGTGCGGGCGTCCATAAATCGGCTAAAAATTTATTAACTGTTTCAGGAGTCTTAGCCATATTCTTTTCAAGCTTAAAATCTGCGTAAGTTTTATAACCAAGCAGATTTACTTTTTCATTTCTTAATGCAATGATTTTTTTAATTATATCTTTATTATCAAACTCATTATTGTTATTGCCGCGCATCAGATAAGCTTTGTAAAGTTTTTCTCTCAATTCTCTTTTTTCTGAATATTGCAGGAAAGGAGTAAAACTTGGGCGCTGAAGATTAAAAGCCCACTTCCCTTCCAGTCCATTTTGTTTTGCAAGCTCAGATGCACCTTTAATAACTGCATCGGGTAATCCAACCAGGTCGGTTTCATTCTCAATCACTAATCCTATTGCATTTGTTTCTTTGCGGAGATTATCACCAAACTTTAAACTAAGCATACTCAGTTCTTCGTTAATTTTCTTTAGTCTGGTTTTCTTTTCTTCATCCAATCCAATTCCATTACGGACAAAATCTGAGTAGTAATTATCAAGAACTTTTAGCTGCTCAGCTGTAAGATTTAATTTTTCTTTTTCATCATTAATTGATTTAATCCGTTTAAAAAGTTTTTCGTTAAGGAAAATATCATTATTCAGTTTTGATAATTCCGGAGTTATTGTTTCAGCAATTTTTTGTGTTTGATCATCTCCGTTCGAGCCGCTGATATTAAAAAATACACGTGATACTTTTGTTAGTAGTTTGCCGCTTTTTTCGATTGCTTCAATTGTGTTTTCGAAAGTTGGTTTATCGGGATTGTTAATAATTGCATCAAGCTCTGCACGTTTGATTTTTATTCCTTCCTCAAATGCCGGCAGATAGTGCTCTATTTTTATTTTATCAAAAGGCGGAGTTTGGAATGGGGTTGTGTATTCCGAAAAAAATGGATTATCGGTATTCATTGATTGTGCCTGCATATCAAAAGACATCACAACAACGAATAAGGTTAGTATAACAGCAAAGTATTTCATTTTGTTTTCTCCCTTGATTAGAACGAATGATCATAATTAAAAACTTTTATTAAGCTTTTGCAGGCTCTTCTTTTTTCTTTCCAAATTCAGGATCAATTTTAACTAGTGCAGCAACTATAAATCCCGGAATAGTGGAAATAAGAACCCACTCAAAAAATCTTGGATAACCGATTTGCTCCTGAAGTGCACCGGAAAACATTCCCGGCAGCATCATTCCCAACGCCATAATGCCTGTGCAGATTGCATAGTGTGCTGTTTTATGTTCACCCTGCGAAACCATAATCATAAACATCATATAAGCAGTAAATCCAAATCCATAACCAAATTGTTCAAAAGCAACCGCAGCATTAATCAACAAAAAGTCTGTTGGTTGAAAGTGTGATAAATATACAAATGCAAGATCAGGTGTGTGCATAATTATTACCATTGGCCATAGCCACCATTTTAATCCTTGTCTTGATATAACATACCCACCAATCAACCCACCCGCGGTTAATGCAATTATTCCGACAGTTCCATAAACAATTCCGACTTCAGAAGTTGTTAATCCCAGGCCTCCAATTTCTCTTGGATCAAGCAAAAATGGCTGAACGAGTTTAACAAGCTGCGCCTCAGCAAATCTAAAGAATAAAAGAAATCCGAGTATGTTCCAGATATCTTTCTTCTGCATAAATATTACAAAGGCTTTCAGAAATTCTATAAACGGAAGAAGTGCTTCATTTTTTGTTTCTGATTTTTCAAATTTTTCTACAAACGTTGCAACACTTGTTCTGAAAATTATTACAAGAATAATGACAAGCAGTATTGTTGATACTATTGTATCCCATGGCGACTGAACCTTAAATAACGATAAAATAAAACCAAGCAGCATAAAAGCAATGTAAACTGTTATTGCAAAAACAAGAAATCCACCGGCAAGCATTCCGATTTGAGAACCGCTTAACTTTTTATCTTTAAGTGTGCCTTTATCATCAACAGGAAAAGGCAAGATGAATTTATGATACAGAAAAAGTAAAACGAACAATGCACCGGTTATCATAAAAACTACTGACCAGGCTCCTTTAAATCCCATTGATGGTGCAAGCTCACCTGCAATAACTACCAAAACTCCTGAACCAACAATAGTGGCCACTCTGTAAAATGTTGATCGTACACCAACAAATGCTGCCTGCTGAGATTGTTCCAGACTTAACATATAAAATCCATCAGCGGCAATGTCATGTGTTGCAGATGCAAATGCCATTATCGCAAAAACAATTAATGTTAGCTGCCAGTAAATTGGTGTGGGAATACTGAATGCAATTCCAAATAAACCAATTGCAACTAAAAGCTGCATTGTGGTTGTCCAGAATCGCTTTGTCTTGAACATATCTATAAAAGGACCCCAGGCAAATTTTAAGAACCAGGGGAAGTACAGTAAACTTGTAAAAAATGCAATGTTAGTGTTTGAAACTCCAAGATTTTTATACATCATTACTGATACTGACATTACCATTACATATGGAATTCCTTGAGTAAAATACAGTGTTGGAATCCATGCCCAGGGATTTCTTGTTGTTTTTTGTTCAGACATTAAAACTCCGTTTTTTTTCTTTCATTGCGAGTGATGCTCTGAGAGCGAAGCAATCTATTTTTTCGGCAGATTGCTTTACTCGAAGACTCGTTCGCAATGACGTCCATTTTATAATTGTTTTGCTAATAATGCAGCACCAAACTCAGGTGAATGCTCCGCTTCCATTATTTTAACATCTTTAAAGTTTCTTACTACCTTTTCATTAAAGAGGTAAGAAAAATAATTCGGTGTTGTAAGTATGCTGCCGATTAAAGAGACCTTTAATAATTCAACATTTAATTTTGATTTCATAGCAAAGATGTGAAGTAAAAGTTCATCAGCTTCATCCTCCAGGATTCTTTGAGCGATTTTATCACCACTTTCTGCAGCATCAAATACAAGTGGCGCAACGGAGGCGATATTAAAATTATTCCTGTAAACTTCTGTTATTAATTTTTCGGAGGTTGATATAGAAAATTCCTGATCCAATAAATCTGCTATCTTAGTAAACTTTGCACGACCGTCAAAATATCTTGCTACTGCATTCAATCCTTTTCTTCCAATTCTGTATCCACTTCCTTCATCGCCAATATATCTGCCGAATCCACCTACACGATGAATTTCACCTTTTTCATCTTTGCCAAACATTATAGATCCTGTACCGGCAATTAAAATGCTGCCCGCTTTACCTGAAAAAGCTCCTTCAAGAGCAATGCGTGCATCACTTTCTACTTTGAATTTTTTGATACCGATATTTTTTTGCCTGGCATCATTAATTACCTGTGATTCCAGAATTTCAGCATCACTTCTTCTGCCTCCGCCTGTTGTACCGAGCACTACTGCTTCGATATCGTCTAAAGAAATGCTTTTGGATGAAGCACATTCACTGATAAGGTTAAGTATGGTAGCAGATACGGTTTCTGTACCTATCACTAAAAAATTAGATGGTCCTCCAACAGTTTCGTAAACAGGATTTAATTCAATATCTGTAAGTACACATTTGGTTTTTGTTCCGCCACCATCCATTCCAATTAAATATTTCAATATCTCTCCAGCAAAATTTTACTTTTCAAAAATAAGTCTTTTTAATGAATAATTATTCCTAGAATAAGATACAGAACAGCTGTAATTGTGCCCGCAGTTAATGCATAAGGCAATTGTGTCTTTACGTGATCGATATGATCACTGGCAGAAGCCATTGAAGAAATTATTGTTGTATCAGAGATTGGTGAACAATGATCGCCAAAAACTCCGCCGCCAAGTGCTGCAGCAATTGTTAGATACAAATTTGCGTTCAGTGTTTGAGCCATCGGGATACCAATGGCAATCATAATGGCAAATGTTCCCCACGATGTCCCCGTTGAGAACGCAATGAAGCAGGCAACAATAAAAATAATCACAGGAACAAAGTTTGGGGATAACCACTGTTTTGATAATTCCGCTGTGTAAATTCCGGTACCAAGCTCACGGCAAACAGTTCCAATTGCAAAAGCTAACATCATTAACAGAGCAAGTGGAATCAACCCACTTATACCTTTAAATATTAAATCAATGGTTTCAGAAAAGGTAAATATTTTTTGTGAGATGTAAAGCAGACAAGCG
>FWPV01013068.1_pt1 | contig 12580 bp, 9 predicted proteins | sample 2228371 | NCBI WGS metagenome assembly FWPV01 (sample SAMEA103939776, study PRJEB20133) | metagenome | reverse complement strand
TTCATCCGCCTTGCCGGTGGTTTTGCCCTCCAGATATAACGCCAGGGCAGACAGGATTTCTCCCACTGACTTGAGCAATGCCTCACGGTAATCCGTCTCCTCCCGATTTGCCCCGCGTGAGCTGACCAGGTGCAATCCATAAGTCCAGCCCAGGTTAATCAGGTGCAGGTCATATTCAACCCCGCCGATGAAGTGATAAGTCTCCGGGAATGGCTTCCCCAGAAGGCGGGTGATCTCCACCTGGGCGGCAAAAGCAGTGGAGATTGCCCGACGCCAGGCATCGGTATCCCATGCCTCTGGCGCTTCTCCCAGCCGAATGACCACCTCCCCTTTTTCATCGCTGATCCAGATGCATGTCGCCTGCAACTCGCGAAGCAATTTCTCCAAAAGGTCGGGCAAATTGACCGCCCTGACCGACGTCACCTCAGTCGGCGAGGGCGCCGCGACCACCGGCGGCTCTGGCTGCGGGGTTTCTTCCTTCCCCAGGGCGCGAACAACTGCCGCCTGAAACTCAGCGATGTCCACCGGCTTATAGAAAAAAGCCGAGGCGCCGAATTCTGCCACCTGCTGGCGCACATCGCTGTCGGTCATGCCGGTAATCAGGATCACCTTCAAATCCGGATTGCGCCGCTGGACCTTGTGCACCAACTCCAGCCCGCTCATCCCCGCCAGGCGCACATCGGTAATCAACAAATCAAACTTCTGGCGCGAAATCACCAGCATCCCCTCTTCTCCAGAGGGGACATCCACAATGTTCAGGTTCAGATTCAAATATTCCAGGCTGGCGCGCAATAACTCGCGGATATCGCGTTGGTCATCCACAATCAGAACACGGCGGGAGGACATGGCGACAAAGATTTTATCACAAAAAAATTTGGGAGTTCCACATGGCTACCAGCCACATTGAAACTCCCAATCGTTGATCAACAGAAGGCGCTCAAAATCACTCGACTCGCCAGCACGCCACCAGGTGATCCGGGCTGACTTCGATAAAAGGCGGCTCCTGAATAGAACAATGATCAAAAGCCACCGGACAGCGCGGATGGAAGCGGCAGCCTGACGGCGGATTGAGCGGGCTGGGTACGTCTCCCTGGAGCAGGATGCGGGTGCGGGTCAGGTTGGGATCGGGGATGGGGATAGCCGACATCAACGCCTGGGTATAGGGGTGAAGTGGATTGCGGAAAAGCTCATCCCGATCTGCCATCTCCACCATCTTGCCCAGATACATCACCGCCACCCGATCTGAGATGTGCTCCACCACGCTCAGGTTATGGGCAATAAACAGATAAGTCAAACCGAATTCACGCTGCAATTCCTTGAGGATGTTCAACACCTGAGATTGGATGGAAACATCCAGCGCGGAGACCGGTTCATCGGCGATAATAAATTTGGGGCGCAGCGCCAGGGCGCGCGCGATGCCGATGCGCTGCCGTTGCCCGCCGGAGAACTCATGCGGATAGCGGCGGGCGTGATAGTCTTCCAGACCCACCTTGCGCAGCATCTCGATCACGGTCTCGTAGCGCTCTTTGGAGTTGCCAATGCCATGGATTTTAAGCCCCTCCGCCACCGACTCGCCGATCGTCGCCCGTGGGTCAAGCGAGGCGTAAGGGTCCTGGAAGATAATCTGCATGTTGCGGCGCATCTCTTTCAATTCGCGACCACGCAGCTTGAAGACGTTGACACCGTCAAAAATCACTTCGCCCGATGTCGGCTCGATCAGGCGCAGCATCGTCCGCCCTACGGTGGTTTTTCCACAGCCCGATTCCCCTACCAAACCAACGGTCTCACCCTCGCGGATGGTAAAGCTGACATGATCCACCGCCTGCACCCAGGCTCGAACGCGTTGCAATACACCGCCCCGCACCGGGAAATACTTTACCAGGTCCTTCACCTGGATCAGGTCCCACTTACCATCTTTCTTTTCGGGGCTGGTTTTCAGCATATATTGATCTTTCATCGGCGATATCTTCTCCATAGAGGATTACCCACCCGCCTGTCGTTTTGCCAGGACCACCTGCGAGGATAAGGGGGCTTTAAAACCTTCAGCGTCGTAATCATGGTAAAGCCAACAACGCACATCGTGGTCTTTCTCAACCGGCAGCAACCCCGGCTCAATCCTGGTGCAGATCTCCAGCCCGTGCTCAACCCTGGAACGGCAACGCGGGGCAAACTGGCACCCCGGAGGCAGATTGATCAGATTGGGCACCGAGCCAGGGATGACTTCCAGTTCTTCCTTCACCACGCCCAAAATCGGGATGGAGGCGATCAACCCCTGCGTATAGGGGTGCTTCGGGTTGGCAAAAATGGTGCGGACATCGGATTGCTCCACAATCCGACCGGCGTACATCACCGCCACCCGGTCAGCCATCTCGGCAATCACCCCCAGGTCGTGGGTAATCAAAATGACCGCCGTGTTCATCTTTGAGCGCAGATCGCGCATCAAATCCAGAATCTGCGCCTGGATGGTCACATCCAGAGCGGTGGTCGGCTCATCGGCAATGAGCAACTGAGGATTGAGCGCCAGCGCCATGGCGATCATCACCCGCTGCGCCTGTCCGCCGGACATTTCATGCGGGAAGGCATGGGCGCGTTTTTCTGCGTCGGGGATGCCCACCAGGCGCAGAAGCTCGATAGCTCTCTCCCACGCTTCCTCTTTTCTCATTTTCTGGTGAATCTGCAACACCTCTGCCACCTGATCGCCCACCTTGAACACCGGGTTCAGGCTGGATTGGGGCTGTTGGAAGATCATGGACATGCGGTTGCCGCGCATGTGCACCATCTCCGTCTCGGGGAGTTTGAGCAGATTCTTGCCTTCAAAGTAAATCTCCCCCTCCACCACCTTGCCCGGGATGCCGATCAGGCGCATGATGGAAAGTGATGTGACGCTCTTGCCACATCCTGATTCGCCCACCAGACCCAGAACTTCCCCCGGGTTGACGTAAAAATCAACCCCATCCACCGCCTTCACCACGCCATCTTCGGTGAAGAAGTATGTTTTCAGATTCTTGACTTCGAGCAAAGGTTTCTTATTGTTATCAGCCACAGATCGCCTCGTTCATCTGGAATTAAAGCTTCAGCCTGGGATCCAGGGCGTCGCGCAGACCATCACCGATGAAATTGAACGCCAGGGAGCAGATGAAAATGGGGAAACCCGGTACCAGCGGCAGCCATGGGCGGTCGAACATGAACCTTTGGGTGGCAGCCAGCATATTTCCCCAGGTGGGCACCGGATCCTGAATGCCAAAACCCAGGAAAGAAAGCGCCGCCTCCGCCACGATGAAACCCGCCAGTGCCAGGGAAGCGTCCACGATGATGGGCGCCATGGCGTTGGGAATCATGTGGCTGAAGATAATGCGCGCATTCGAAGCGCCCATCGCCTGGGCGGCTTCGGTGAAGGTTTGACCTCGCAGTGAGAGAACCATCCCCCGCATCAGGCGCGCGGCGGTCAGCCAGCCGGTCGCCGAAAGGACGATGATGATCACCACCGCCTGGCGCGCATCGCGCGGGCTGAGGAGCATAATGCTGCCCGCGACGCGCAACACCGGATCAGGGATGGGAATCAGGTTCTCATTCCGCAACAACATGGACGAAAGAATTAACAGCAGGGGCAAAAAAGGGATGGTCAGCATGAACTCCACAAAACGCATCAAGACGCTATCCACCCAACCGCCATAGAAGCCGGAATAGGCGCCCACCGCCACGCCGATAATGGTCGAGATCAGCACCGACACCAACGCCACGGTCAGCGAGATGCGCCCGGCGTAAATCAGGCGTGAGAGATAATCGCGCCCGATATTGTCCGTCCCCAGATAATGGACGCGACCGGTCTTCTCATCCACCGCGCCTGGCGACAGGAAATAGTTGCCCACAGTAATATCGGTTGGTGAAAAGGGCGAGATTTGCTTGGCAAAAATCGAGACCAGGAAGATCAACGCCATCACCGCCGCCGAAGCCATCGCCAGCTTGTGCCGACGAAAACGGCGGAAGACGATCATAATCGGTTTTTCTTCCGGGGTGGTGATCGCATCGCTGGATAACAGTTCGACAGGAGCAGTGGTTGAACTCATATTTCTGTACCTCTCTCAATACGGGATGGCAGTCATCCTGCCAGAGTAACTAACTAAATCGAATCCGTGGATCGACGATGGTATACAAAATATCCTGGAGCAAAGTGGCAAAGACGGTCAGGACGGCGGTGATAAAAAAGAGCGCCATGGCAACCGGGTAATCGTAATCGCCCAACGCCAGGATATACAGGCGCCCCATCCCGGGCCAGGAAAATATCGATTCGGTGATGACCGCCCCGCCAAACATGGTGGGAATGGCAAAAACGGCAATCGTGATGAACGGGATCAAGGCGTTGCGCAGAGCGTGTTTGACGATGACCACCCGCTCCATCAAGCCCTTAGCGCGCGCTGTGCGCACATAATCCTGGCGCAGCACATCCAGCATGCTGGCGCGCACAAAACGGCTCCATTGTGAGACATACGCCATTGCCAGTACCGAGGCAGGCAAGATCACATGCAGGATCCGATCAGTCATCGAACCCGCCCTGATTTTGCCCAAAACCGGGATGACATAATCGCGCACCGCCTCTGAGCTGCCCGGCGGCAGGTAAGGCAAACCGGCAGCCTTTGGCAAAATGGAGAAGAGCAAAATCAGGAGCAAGCCAAAGAAGAAAGTGGGCATGGCAGAGCCAAAGAACGCCAGGGTGGTAACCGTATAATCGAATTTGGAGTATTGTTTGACGGCTGAGTAAATCCCAATCGGCACGCCAAAAACAAACGAAATGAAGAGAGCTAATCCCATCAATTGCAGGGTTTTCGGCAAACGTCCCACAATCAATTCGCTCACCGACCGGTCGCGATTGAGGCGCCAGGAGTTGCCAAAATCGCCAAAAAGCACACCTTTGCTGGTGCGCCTGCCTTCAAGATCGCGCAGATAAACCGGCTCGGCGCAGCCGGTTACCCTGGTCTCGAAGGTTCCTCTGGCGGTCTGCACTTCTGTCTCAATCGGTTTACGGCAACCAATTTGAAGATTGGGGAAGAATTCGTTATTTCCAATGATGATGCGTCCATTCGGTTGTCCGATCAGCCAGCGCGAGAAACGAACCAGCAGGTTCAGGTCAAGTTCGTAATAGGCGCGAATGCGTGCGATATCCTCCTCCGTAATCTGGAAGGTAGCGCTTTGCTGAATCTGGCGCAAACCAGACAATGGTCCACCTGGGGCAAGATTGAGCAGGGCGTAGGTGGCGGCAGCAGAAATAAACACCACAAGCACCATCTGAATCACACGGCGTATCAAATATCCACTCATAATCCTTCACCTCTGACCAGGATAAAGATCAGCTTCCGGCATCTGCCATTTAGAAATGGGCTGAATGGCAGATGCTGGACTCTGAACCATAACAGATGTCCTTAGGAATAGGCAGGTGCAGTCGTGACTGCACCTGCCTGAGTAAAACGCCCGTTGATGAAATTACTTCACAAACAGGTTGAAGTCAATGTGCTCCCAGGTGCCGCCGGGGATGACGTAGTTAATGACCTTGCCCTCAGCCTCAGCGTTTGCCAGGGTTTCGGTCAGACCCGCCAGGGTCTCGGAGCCGAGCACGTCCACCTGACCGCCGAGCAACTGCGCCTCAGCGTTCTCAGCCGTGACGTATGAGAGCACCATGTTGGGGGTCTTCGGCGCGCCGCCGTACCAGTAGGGGTGAGCCTCGAGGACGAGTTTCTCGCCCTTGACCCATTCCTTGATCATGTACGGACCAACACCCCACGGGTTCTCAGCCACTTCGGGCAGGGTCGCCCATTCCTTCGCCGGCACGTCCTTCAGCAGGCGCCCGTCGGAGAGGACGCGATTCGCCGGGTAGAAGCCGGGATCGCGGGTCCAGTACAGCGGATATTGATCGCCAGGCAGCATGGTCTGAGTAGCCACCAGCCCGCTGACCACCAGGCTCTGAGTCTTATCGCAGGTGATGAAAGAGGTGGCGCCGGACTCCCTATCGCAGTCAATCTTCCAGCGCAGCTCAATATCTTCCTGGGTGACGGGAGAACCATCGGGCCACTTCAGGTCGGGGCGGTATTCGTAGTTGACCACGAGCTGGTTCATCTTGATCGGGTCGCCGGTGAACTCAACCGTCTCGCCAGCCGAGTTAATCACCTTGACGCCTGCAGCCAGTTCGACCACGTCGCCGTTGGCATCCACAACCTTATCGCCTGCCTTGACCTCCACCTCGTTGTTCTGGGCGCGCCCGTTCTCGATCGTGGGCAACTCAACCAGGTACATGGGTTGGAAGTCGTAGTTCAGGGTGGTGTAAGAGCGATCCAGACCGAGCATCATCAGAGGCAGGTGGGTGACGAAGGCGTCTTCCACCAGACCGAAGAGCGATGCCGGTTCCTGGGTGAAGCCAAGAACAATGGTGTCGCTGCCGGGCACTTCCCACTCAGCCGAGTTGTAGGTCCAGTACTCCTCGCCCGGGGTGGGGGCGAAGCCGACGAAATCGGCGCGGGTGGAGAAGGTCTCGGTGCGGTTGAAGAGCGGGATGGCGGGCACGTCCTTGGTGTATTCCTGCTGGACGATGGTGTACCACTTGATGCGCTCTTCCTTGTTCAGGGTGTTGTTGGCGTTCTTGATCGCCTGAGAGGCGGCTTCGTTGCACCAGCCCATGTAGTTCTGACCTTCCCAGCCATTCGCCGGGGATGGGATCTGGTCACAAGCCCACAGGGTCTGCCCACCGGGGTCAGCCTGTCCAACCCAGGCGAAGGCGCCCAGCTCGAAGTCGCGGCGCGCCAAACCGGTGGTGTCGCCAAACCACCAGGAGGCAGGGGCGTGCAGGCGGACGATGCGGATGCCGCAAGCCGCCATCTGCTGCTCAAACACTGCCGCCCAGGTCTGGCGGAAAGCTGCCGAGGTGGTGGTGAACTTGAGCGAGAGTTCCTCGCCTGCTTCGTTGACGCGGAAATCTCCGCCCTCTGGCAAGGTCCAGCCAGCTTCCTCGAGCAACGCCTGACCCTTTTCTGGGTCGAAGGGATAGATGGTGATGTTTTCATCGCCAGCGTATGCCCAGGAGGCGCGCGGGATCCAGGTGTGCATAATCAACGCTTCTTGCTCCTCTGGAGAGGCAAGCGGATACACCGACTGAACCAGCTCGAGCTTGTTGGTGCAGTAAGCGATTGCCTGGCGCACGCGCAGGTCGCTCAGAATGGGGTGCGGGGTGGTGAACGCTTCCTTTGCGACCTCAACCACCTGAGTTTCGACGACCACCTGGGTCTCGACAACCGGCACTTCGACGGTCTTCTCGACCTCCACCGGCACCTCGACGGTCTTGACGACCTCGACGGTGGTGGCAACAGGCTGGCAGGCGCTCAGCACAAATACGGCGATCAAAAGCACGCTGAGCACTGCCAATACGTTCTTACGGGTATTCATAGTAGATTTCTCCTCCTTGAAGAGATATGAAAATTGGGTTGGAACTTACGACGAACAACATTGGCTACAATGAGCCCGGTCAGGAGAATCAAAGCATCTTCCGCGAACCACCTCCTTCCGAATATACAACGAGACCCGGTCCGTGAAGGTGAAAAGCCTTTTTATCCAGTTGCATTACCCGCTACAACCTTCACACTGCTGATAAACACACTTGCTGTTAGATATACGCTCTGGGTCACGTCCGGGTTCATCCATCTTACGGGTGACCTGTCTGGATTGTGAAAATATACCATAAAACATTATATTTTCAACCCTACATCCAGATAATTTTTAAAGATTTTTCAATTTGTGCCGTCTGATAAATCCTGCACCCTCGCCCAACCCTGGCGGGAAAATCTATCTGTCGCCAGAGAATACCAGATTTGCGACAGAACGCGCCATCGCCCACCCTACTGACAACCCTCAGCGTAATCGAAAGCCTCCAGGTTCCAAAAGACGCCGTCTGCCAGGGGGTCCAGCCGCAGCCCGCAGAAATCCGGGCGAGCCGCCACGAGCCGAAAACGCGCATACAACGGCAGAACCGGCAAGTCCTCGGCGAAAATCGCCTGGGCTTGCAGATGAGCCTCGCCATGGATAGCCTCATCTGGCAAGGAATTGCGCGCCCGAATGCATGCCGCGTCATATTCGGACTGGCTGTAACCGCTGGCATTGGCGCCCCCCCAACCCATGGGGTAATCGGGGTATGGACCGGGGATTTGAGCTGTGGTGTAAAGTTCACAAGCCGGTTCGAAAGAGGCTGACCAGCCAAACTGCGCCAGATCAAACTTACGCCCAAAAACCTCTCCCTGCGGACCGGGGGCAAACAGCTCCTCCGACTCCAGATAACGGACGGAAATTTCCAATCCACACCGGGCTAAAGAAGCTTTAATCAGCTCTGCCACCTGCCGACGCTCCGGCGTGTTTTGGGTCAGGAGTTCCACCTGAAATGGGGTCCCGTCAACCATGCCTGGCACCGCCTGAGCCACCCGGGGCGTGGAGGGGTCGTTATCTGCATCCAACCAGCCTGCAGACTCCAATAACGCCGCCCCTGCTCCTGGATCATAGGGATACTGGCGCGCCTGAGAGTTAAAGAGGGGATGGTCGGAGGGTACATAGGTATGCATCACCTGAGACTGATTTGGGTACAAAAGCTGGGCTATCCGCTGCCGATCGAGGCACAGGACAACCGCCTGCCGCACCTCTTTCGGCTTGAAAAAGGTCGGAGCAGCCGGGTCAGCCGGTTGAATCCCAAAATCCAGGTGCTCCCAGGCGGTATCCGGCTCGAAATGGAGCGCCACCCTGCCCGCTTCAAGCAGCCGGTTCAACACATCGGGGTTGAAGGCGCCGGGAGCGGCTTCGTCCAGCAGGTCGCACTCCAACGCCGCCAGAGCGGAGAGCGCTTCATCGGCGTCGGTCACAAAGCGGAATACCAGACGGTCGAAGGCAGGCAAGCCCTCGCCAGCCCGAAAATAACGGCTGTTTTTCTCCAGGGTGATATGGTCGCCCGCTGCCCATTCGGTCAACACATACGCCCCCCAGCCGATGGGTTTGCGCCCCGCGCTCTCCGAATCGGCGAGCTGATTGGCTGGCATCTCCCCCCAGGCGTGTTGTGGCAAAGGATGGAAGAAGTTGAGAGCGTACTGGGGGTCAAACCAACCCGGGACGCCGCGCCACTCCACCGTGCGCTCATCCAGCGCCTGATATGCGTTGGTGCGCTGGATGAGTTCTGAACGCACCTGCGGATACAACGCACGCGCAATTTCATAGGAATAGACCGAGTCGCCGGCTGTCAACGGAGCCCCATCCGACCAGAGAAGACCCTGGCGCAGGCTGAAGCGCACCACCAGTTGGTCCAGCGAAACCGGTTCGCTTCCCGAATAATCCAGAGCGCAGGTTGCATCCCTACAACCGCTGGGCAAATAGCTTACCCCCTCCTTCAAGACCGTTAACCTGCCATCCGCATCCACCAGGCTATCGCCGGGCTTCACCTGTACCGCCTCCAGAGATGCGTCGCCCTGGCTCAGGCTGGGCGTCCTCTCCAGAATCACCGGCTGGACGGCGTAATCCACCACCTCGTACGGTCCGTCGTATATCGCCTGGCGCACCGCTCGGGCAGCCGTGGACGAATCGCCATAGATGAAAAGCGATTTCGGCTCCTGCCACAGGCACACCGCCAGAACCCTGAGCGGGGTTGGCGTTTGGCTGGGGATAAGCGTCGGCGCCGGCAAAACCCGATCCGGAGTGAGCGCCTCGGTTGGCAGCGCCCGAGGCAGGTCTGGAGCAGGGTAATTGCAGGCAACAACCATCAGTATCAAAGCCGCTCCGCACAGGAGCAGGCTCACAAATCTCTTGGGGATGTGTCTCATGCGAATAAAAGGGGAATCCTGAGCAAAGCGCGGGATGGATTGGTCGAGGGTGGTCTCAGTGCGGCATCGGGCAAGATGGGCTTCACCTATGTCATCCGTTGATTGGGAGTCAATGCCACATGGGCAATATACAGCCAAGGGAGGTTGTAAATGCGCATGGCTTGATCCAGCGGGGATTGTAAAGCGGAGGCGAAATCCTTTGGTTTTACGGTGAGATCGGTCAGGTGGGTTTGTTCACGCTGCATTGCCGCGGCTAACAATAAAAGACGGGCGCGCCCATTAGCGGGTGGATTTTGTTCCGCCGCCCAGTTTTTTAATGCCTGACGTACGTATTGATCGGTCAAATCTTTCATCAGCTCAGCATCCTATGGGCTTTCATAGTACCAACCGGGGGCAGCTTGCTGTCCTAAACCGAGCTTGCGGCGCAGCGAGAGGCGTCCATAATGCAAGCGGGACTTCACCGTCCCAACCGGGACTTCCAATATATCGGCGATCTCCTGGAGCGGCAGGTCGTTGAGATAATAGAGGGTGATCACCACCCGCTGAGGCAAAGGCAGGGAAGAGATCGCCTGTTGCACCTCGCGCCAGTCGTCATTCCACTCGGCGGCGGTATCGGTCGGATTCCTACCGGGAATCGCCAGCCAATCCACCAGATCTTCGATGGGGCGAGGCAAGCGGCTCTGACGCTTGACCCAATCGTAAGCCAGGTTGGTGGTCATCCGGTACAACCAGGGCTCAATCGGTCGCGTTGAATCAATATTTTCAGCAAAGCGGAAGAGGCGCAGGAAAACATCTTGAAGCAGGTCGCTGGCGGCGTCCTGATCGCCGGTGATGACCAGAGCAGTGCGATACACCATGCGCCGGTGTTGGTCGTATAGCTCGCCCAACGCCTCCAGATCGCCATCTTGCAGCTTAAGGATCAGTTCTTTGTCAATTGGCTGGGACATCTCGATCCTCGTCTTATCCCTAACTATCATCATCCAATTTTTGGGTTGTTTGCCGGACGGTTCAAGGAAATTACCCTCAGCCATCCTCGCCCCGGTGGGCGCAACCCGACTCCAGTCTTCTTCCTTCGGCGCTTGGCTTTGCTATACAGACGCTCCAATCCTTCCTGGCGTTCCCTCATTTTTATTTTACCAATAAAATCCAGAATTTCATCAATGAACCGGAGAAAAAACATACGGGTGGAAAACCACCCGTACGCGAACGCTTTTCATTGTACCCCGCTACCACCCTCTTTCTTATTGTGTGCCGCGCATGCGTGGGTCGAGGGCATCGCGCAACCCATCTCCCAAAAAGGTGAACGCCAGCACCACCAACGCCACACACAACGCCGGCGCCAGCAACATAAAGGGTTGGGCGTTGATGGCGGTCTGACCCTCCAGGAGCAAAGCCCCCCAACTGGTGATAAAGAACGAGCTGGGGTCTGTGGCGGGGCGCAAGCCCAATCCCAGATAGCCCAAAATCGCCTCGGTGATGATCATGTTCGGGATCAGAAACGCCGCCGCCACAATCAATGGTCCCAGGGCGTTTGGCAGGATATGGCGAGTCATAATGCGCACATCCTTCGCCCCAATGCTGCGGGCAGCCTCAACGAACTCCTTTTCCTTTAAGGACAGGGTTTGCCCGCGGGTGATGCGGGCGATGCCCACCCAGTTCACCAGCGCCAGGGCGACAAACAAGAGAAACAGACCATTCATTAAGTTACCCAGAAATGTATCTCGCAAGGCGACCATGACGATGATGAAAAACAGCAGGTCTGGGAAAGCATAGGCGACATCGGTCATGCGCATCAGCAGATTATCTGCCCTTCCCCCACTATAACCCGCCAACAAGCCAATGGTGGTGCCGATGATTAAGATGATGGACGCCGGGACAAAACCAACCAGCATCGAGACCCGCGCCCCATAAATCACCCGGCTGAGCAAATCCCGTCCCAGGGTATCGGTCCCCAGGGGGAACTGGGCTTCTCCGGCTACCCCACTGGATGAGCGCTTCACCCAGGCGGGCGGTAGAAAGCCCTTGCCCGAATTGATCTGCAGCGGGTTATGAGGCGCAATCAATGGCGCAAACATTGCCACAATGGTGAAGAACAGGATGATGACCATCCCAATAATCGAGGCTTTGTTGCGTATCAGGCGGTACCAGGCGTCCGCCATCAGGCTACGGCTGGGGCGGGTGTAACCTTCCAGGTCAATGACTTGAGCCTCAGGTGCAGGAGCGGAATCAGCAACTGCCATAAACCTATCCTCCAAACTAATCGGTCAGCTTGATCCGGGGGTCAATCAATACGTACACAATATCAACGCTCAGGTTGGCAATGGCGACCAACAAGGCGTAGATGATCGTGGTGCCCAGGATCATCGAATAATCTCGCTGACTGATGGATTGCACATACGCTCGTCCCATCCCAGGGAAGCCGAACATGGTCTCAATGATGAACGAGCCTGTCACCAGCCCCGCCAACGCCGGTCCCAGGATGGTGACCACGGGTATCAGGGCGTTCTTGATCATATGGCGGATGACCACCGTCCGTTCCGCCAGACCTTTCGCCCGCGCCGTGCGCACGTAATCCTGGCGCAGCACTTCCAGCATCGAAGAACGCGTCAGGCGAGCCGTGTACGCCAGGGTGCCGAAGCCCAACACCAGGGCGGGCATAATCCAGGGTTGGACGGTATCCCAGGTTCTGGGCACAATACTGAACCAATGCAACCACGAAGCAAAAATAATGATGAGGAAAATTGCCA
>FWPV01013067.1_pt1 | contig 12581 bp, 12 predicted proteins | sample 2228371 | NCBI WGS metagenome assembly FWPV01 (sample SAMEA103939776, study PRJEB20133) | metagenome | reverse complement strand
GATCGATCTCGATCTCGAGACCCGCGTCCGCGGCATCACCGTCTACATCAACGTCAGCGGTCCCCTGTCCCGCCTCAACATCACCTACCGCTCCGAGCCGCCCCTGCAATCGTCCGAGATCCTCGCCCTGCTCACTGTCGGCCGCACCCCCGCCGCCACCTCCGGCTCCATGGTGGCCACGGACCGCATCCGCAGCCAGACCGTCATGGAAAACTCCGCCGGTTCGAACACCCTGCTCGGCACCGCCCTCACCGCCGGCCTCAACACCCGCACCGAGCGCTTCTTCGGCGCCTCCCGCCTCCGCATCGATCCCAGCAACGTCGGCGTCGACGCTCTGCCTCAGGCGCGCCTCAGCATCGAGCAGTCCATCTCGCGCGACGTCACCCTCACCTTCATCACCAACCTCAACCGCTCCCAGCAGCAGGTCGTCCGCCTTGAGTGGGACCTCTCGCGCCAGTGGTCCGTCATCGCCATCAAAGACGAAAACGGCGCCTTCGCCGTCGACTTCCTCTTCCGCAAACGGTTCCGCTAGCCATGCGTCTCCGCGCCAGTCAGAACAAGCTCAAGATCGAGCACTCCATCATCGGCGGCCTCCGCCCCGTTCTTGAACGCCTCGTCGAACACGAAGACATCCGCGCCATCATTCCCGGCGTCATCCGCCCCGTGCGCGACGCCAAAGGGCCTGTCCGCATCCGCGTCACCGTCCCCGTCCAGAACGGCTGGAAAGCCATCGCTCTCGCCTCCGGCGCCCGCCAGGAGCTCTTCATCAGCACCGCGCTCTCCCAGCAGGAGCTTGAGAAGCGGATCGGGGCCGCGCTGCGCGGGTAGCGGCCTGTCGCTATGGCAGGCGGCGCCGCCTAAAATAGAAACGTGGCCCGCAGAAAAGCGCGCGAACTCTCGTACTCCGTCTTCTATCAGCAGGCCCCCGAGGGCGGCTATGTGGCCACGGTTCCGGCATTGCCTGGCTGCCACACGCAGGGAGAGACCCTGGAAGAGGCCGAGCGCAACATCAAAGAGGCGGTCGCTCTATATCTGGAAAGCCTCGCCGTGCGCGTCGTCAACCCGACAGCCCCGTGTGCAGCGCCACAATCCCGAACGTCATCCGCCGGAACCGCACCCGCGTGAACCCTGCCGCCTCCATCTCCGCCGCCAGTAGCTCCGCCCCGGGAAACTTCTTCACCGAATCCGGCAGGTATGTGTACGCGCTGCGGTCGCCGGAAATCCAGCCGCCCAGCGCCGGCAGCAGCGTCTCCGAATAGAACCGGTACAACGCGCGGAACACCGGATTCGGCGGCGTGGAAAACTCCAGAATCGCCAGCATCCCGCCCGGCTTGATCACCCGCCGCAGCTCCTTCAGCGCCGCCCGGTAGTTGGCGAAATTCCGGAACCCGAACGCCGTCGTCACCAGATCCAGGCTGTCGTCCGGAAACGGCAGCTCCAGCCCGTCGCACTCGATCCACTCGATCTGCGAGCCCCGCCCGCGCTGCTTCCGCTGCGCCTCTTCCAGCATCGGACGGCAGAAGTCCCCGCCCAGCAGCAGTGCGTCCCCGCCGGCGCGCCGCTCCAGCGCCATTGTCAGGTCCCCCGTGCCGCAGCACAGGTCCAGCACGCGCGCCCCCGGCCGCCGCAGAAACGGCTCCACCTCCAGTGCTGTGCGGTAGCGCCAGTAGCGGTCCGTCTGGAAAGACAGCAGGTGGTTCAGCAGATCGTAGCGCCGCGCCACGCGCCCGAACATGCGGCGCACATACGCGGCGGCCTCCTGCTCGTTGGCGGCCCCTGGCGGCGTGGTTCCTTTCACCAGGCTCACTCCAGTATGGATGCCACTGCCTCGCGCACCAGTTCATCGGGGACATCCGGCGTGATCTCCGTCGCCCCGATCCCCGCCGCCAGCACCCAGTGCACCGCCCCCTGAATCGCCTTCTTGTCCTTCCGCAGCCGTGCCAGAATGCCGTCCACCGTCAGTCCCTGGGCCGATGGAAACGGCCCGTACGCGCGCACCACGGCGCTCATCTCCCCGCACAGCTCCGCCGGAATCCGCCCCGCCAGGTGCGACAGCCGCAGCGCCGCCAGCATCCCCAGCCCCACCGCCTCGCCGTGCAGGTAGCGGCTGTAGCCCGTCTCGGCTTCAATCGCGTGGCCCACCGTATGGCCGAAGTTCAGGATGCGCCGCAGTCCGCTCTCCTTTTCATCGAGCGACACCACCTCGCACTTGATCCGCACGCTCTCCGCCACCATCTCCTCCACCGCGCCCGCCTCGCGCGCGAGCACCGCCTCGCGCCGCGACTGCATCAGCCGGAACAGCGGTTCGCTGCGGATGATGCCGTGCTTGATCACTTCGAACAGCCCCGCGCGGTACTCCCGCTCCGGCAGCGTCGCCAGCACGTCGGGATCGGTGATCACCGCTAGCGGCTGATGAAACGCGCCCACCAGGTTCTTGCCCGCCGCCAGGTTCACGCCCGTCTTGCCTCCCACGCCGGCGTCCACCTGCGCCAGCAGCGTCGTCGGCGCCTGAATCACCGGCACGCCGCGCATGAACACCGCCGCCAGAAACCCTCCCACGTCGTTCACGATGCCGCCGCCGAAGGCGATGACGAGGCTTGAGCGGTCCCCGCCCGCTTCCACCATCTGTTCGGCCATCGCCTCCACCTGCGCCATGCGCTTGTTCTCTTCTCCGCCGGGGAAAACCAGCCTGCGCCAGCGCCGCCCTTCCAGCGCCCGCTCCACCGCGGCGCCGTGCATCCGCCACACGGACTCTTCCGTCACCACGAACAGCACGCCCCGCCGCGGCGGCACGAACCCGCCCAGCCGCGCGAGCGCGCCGCGCTCGGCCACCACCGGATATTCGACAGCGCCGGTGTTCACCGTGAACGTCGGCATATCTTCGGTTGTACCATGTGGGTATCGAACCGCTGGCTGAAACAATACGCACGGATTTTCTCGTCATCGGGGCGGGCGTCGCCGGCATGCGCGCGGCCATCGAACTCGCCGGTGCCGGCGATGTTCTCGTCGTTGCCAAGGACAGCCTTGAAGAGTCCAGCTCGGAATACGCCCAGGGCGGCATTGCCGTCGCCCTCAGCGACGAGGACGACGTCTCCCTCCACGAGGCCGATACTCTCGCCGCAGGCGACGGACTCTGCGAGCCCGCCGCCGTGCGCGTGCTCGTCAGCGAGGGACCGCCGCGCATCGAAGAACTCATCCAGTGGGGCGCCGAGTTCGACCGCGACGGATCCAGGCTCCTCTTCGCCCGCGAAGGAGCCCACTCCCGCAGCCGCGTCCTGCACTCGCACGGCGATTCCACCGGCCGCGAGATCGCCCGCACCCTCTACCGCCGGGCCGCCTCGCTGCCCGGCGTGCGCTTCGAAGGCTTCACTGCCGTCGTCGACCTCCTTCTCGACGAGGGCCGCGTCGCCGGAGCGCTCATTCTCGACGCCCGCCGCGGACGCCGACTCGCCGTGCTCGCCCGCGCCACCCTGCTCGCCACCGGCGGCCTCGGCCGCGTCTACTCCGACACCACCAACCCTGACGTCGCCACCGGCGACGGTGTCGCCATGGCCTGGCGCGCCGGCGCTGTCATCAGCGACATCGAGTTCGTCCAGTTCCACCCCACCGCCCTGCACGTCGAAGGCGCCCCCCGCTTCCTTCTGTCGGAAGCGCTCCGGGGCGAAGGCGCCATCCTGCTCAACAGCGCCGGCGAGCGCTTCATGCCCCGCTACCACCCCATGGCGGAGCTCGCCCCCCGCGATGTCGTCTCCCGCGCCATCGTCTCCGAAATGCGCCGCGAAAACGCGCCTCACGTCTGGCTCGACATCAGCGGCCGCGGACCCGATTTCGTCCGGAAGCGCTTCCCCCGCATCCACTCCACCTGCCTCGCCTTCGGCTTCGATCTCGACCGCCAGCCTGCGCCCGTCTGCCCCGCCGCGCACTACGCCATGGGCGGCGTATGGACGGATCTCGACGGCCGCACTACGCTCAAAGGCCTCTGGTCCGCCGGCGAAGCCGCCTGCACGGGCGTCCATGGCGCCAACCGCCTCGCGTCGAATTCCCTGCTCGAAGGCGTCGTCTTCGGCGCCCGCGCCGGACGCTCCATGCGCGAAACGGCTCTGCCCGCCCCCGTGCGCTTCTCGCCGCCTCAGCCGCTCAGCGTGCCCGGACTGACCCTCGGCGAACTGCGAAGCATGGCCATGCACTCAGCCGGCATCATCCGTTCCGGCGAAACCCTGGCGGAACTGTTGCGGCGCCTTGAAAACACCCCTTCCGAATCGGTTCCCGCCCTCGATCGCGACCCCCTCGAGCGCGCCAACACGCGCACCGTCCTCGAACTGATCGCCCGCTGCGCCCTCGCCCGCCAGGAAAGCCGCGGCGCCCACTACCGCACCGATTTCCCTGAAAAGTCCCCCGCCTTTTGCGCCCACTCCCGCCTCTCGAGCGGCATGGCGGAAGTCGCCTTCGTGCCTGTCGCCGCGGTCTGACCCGCTTCAGTTGTTGTTATTGGTGTTGCTCGTCGCTTCCTCGGCCGCGAGCATCATCGGCTGCTCCGGCACCAGCACGCGCCGCGCCCCCACGTAAGCGCGCCGCCAGTAGGGATCCGAAAACAGCGGACTCACGCGCACGGTCTTCCGCCGGTTGGGCGCGTGGATGAACGAATCATCGCCCACGTACATCCCCACATGCCATCCCCGGCGCGTCCGGAAGAACACCAGGTCGCCCGGCTCCAGCTCCCACTTCTCCACCCGCAGCCCGTATTGGAACTGCTGCGGCGCCGTCGGCGGCAGAGCGATCGAGAAGTTCGTCTCGAACAGATACTTCATCAGACCGCTGCAGTCGAAGCCCGTCTCCGGCCGCGTTCCCCCCAGCCGGTACCGGATCCCGATCTGCTGGTACGCCGTCGCCAGCAGCCACGTCTCGCACACGCGGCAGTTACCCGGCAGCGGCGGCGGAGGCGGCACTTCCCGCCACACGGTCGGAATGGCCGCAACCGCTTCCGGCGGCCAGTTCTGGATCACATACGGCTCGAACTGCGGCTGTTTCGGCTGCGCCGCCCGCCTGCGCGCGGACGCCCTCGATTTCCTCGCCGCTGCCACCCTCTTCGCGGCCGTCCGGGCTCCGCGGGCGCTCTGCCCGGCGGGGACGGCAGCCTTTGCGGCGGAAGCCGCGCTGCCCGCGCGTGCGGCGGCCTTCGAAGAGCCCGCGCCGGACTTCTGCGTCTGGGCCGCCGTCTTCGCCGGCGGCTTCTTCGCCGCATCGGAGACACGGCTGGCGGCCCACGCCTTCGTCGCGGCGCTTCCGGCGGTCAGGAGCAGGAGAAGGAGCAGAACCTGAACTCGCAAAACAGCCTCAACCGGAGCGTTTTGACCGAAACTCTCACAGTATATACCAGAAGAACCCCGCCCGCGCCACTGCTACCATGAAAGTATGACCCTGGAAGACCTCAGCCAGGCGTACGCTGAGCTCCGCCGGCAATCGGAGTCCGTGCGGAGCTATCTTTGACACCCCCGCAAAGAAAAAGCGCCTGGAAGAAATCGAACAGCTCATCGCCGCCCCTGACTTCTGGTCCAATCAGGAAGCCACCCAGAAGGTCATGCAGGAGCGCAAGAAGCTCGAATCCGCCATCGAGCAGGACCGTCAGCTCGCCTCTCTCATCAGCGACATCGACACCCTGATCGAGCTCGGCAACGAGGGCGAAGACGTCGCCGCCGACCTCGAGCGCGAAATCGGGCGCCTCCGCCAGCTCACCGAGCACCTCGAGACCGAGATGCTGCTGTCCGGCGAGAACGACCACCGCAGCGCCATCATGACCATCCACCCCGGCGCCGGCGGCACCGAAAGCCAGGACTGGGCGGAGATGCTCCTCCGCATGTACCTCCGTTGGGCGGAGCGGAACAACTTCGAAGCCATCGTCACAGACCGTCAGGAGGGCGAAGGCGCGGGCATCAAGTCCGCCACCATCGAGATCAACGGCGAAAACGCCTACGGTCTGCTTCAGAGCGAAATCGGCGTCCACCGCCTCGTGCGCATCTCCCCCTTCGACGCCAACGCCCGCCGCCACACCTCCTTCGCCAGCGTCTTCGTCATCCCGCAGATCGACGACGATATCGAAATCGAGATCCGCCCCGAAGACCTCCGCGTCGACGTCTTCCGCGCCTCCGGCGCCGGCGGACAGCACGTCAACCGCACGGAAAGCGCCGTCCGCTTCACGCATATCCCCACCGGCATCGTCGTCACCTGCCAGAACGAGCGCTCCCAGCACAAAAACCGCGCCTCCGCCCTCAAGCAGCTCAAGGCGCGCCTCTACGAGTACGAAATGGAGAAGCGCCGCGCCGAGGAGCGCCGCCTTGAGGAATCCAAAGCCGACATCAACTTCGGCTCGCAGATCCGCTCCTACGTCCTCGCTCCCTACCGCCTCGTCAAGGACCTCCGCACCCGGCTCGCCATCGGCGACGTCGACCGCGTCCTCGACGGCGATATCGACGACCTCATCCACGCCTACCTCGTGTGGAAGAAAACCGGCAAGACCTTCGGCGACGGCCGCGACGACGACTCCGAATGATCCATCCGCAACTCGATCAGGCAGCCGCTCTCGTCCGCGCCGGCCGCCTGGTCGCGTTTCCCACAGAAACCGTCTACGGCCTCGGCGCCAACGCCCTCGACGAGGCGGCCGTCCGCCGCATCTTCGAAGTCAAGGGCCGCCCGCCCTCCAGCCCCGTCATCGTCCATGTCGCCTCCATCGAAATGGCGCGGAACCTCGCCCTGGAGTGGCCCGATGCGGCTCAGAAGCTCGCGGAGCGGTTCTGGCCCGGCCCCCTCACGCTCGTCGTTCCCAAACGGCCGTCGATCCCCGCCATCGTTTCCGCCGGCCTGCCGACGGTCGGTCTCCGCATGCCCGCCCATCCGCTCGCTCTCGCGTTGATTGAAGCCAGCGGCTGCCCCATCGCCGCCCCCAGCGCCAACCGCTTCACTGAACTCTCCCCCACGACGGCGGAACACGTCCGCAAGTCGCTCGGCGATGCCGTCGACCTCGTGCTCGATGGCGGCTCGACGCCCGTCGGCATCGAGTCCACCGTCGTCTCGCTGGCCGCGGATCCTCCGCTGCTGCTGCGCCCCGGCATGATCACCCGCGGGGAGCTCGAGTCCGTCATCGGCCCTGTGGCCGTGCGCACGGCGGCTGGCGCCAATGAAGCCCACCCCGCGCCCGGCATGCACCCGCGCCATTACAGTCCGCGCACCCCCCTCCTGCTGGTCCGCCACGGTGCGCTGCCCTCCGAAGGCCGCGGCGTCTATCTCCGCCATGGCGAATCGATGCCCGCCTCGCCCCGCGACTACGCCGCCGCTCTCTACGCCACCCTCCACCGCTGCGACGAGCAGGGCTATGATTGGATCGCTGTCGAGGAGCCGCCGGACGAGCCCGCCTGGGACGCCATCCGCGACCGCCTCCGCCGCGCCGCCTCACGCCCATGAGCCCCGCCGCCCAGCCGCTGCTGGCCAACTGGATCGGCTACACCGCCGGTGCGCTCGTCTTCGGCATCTTCCTCGTTCTCGTCGTCAAGGATCTCGCCGGGCGCGGCTTGCGCGCCTCCTGGCGCACCGTCGCCGCCGCTTCCATGGCGTTTCTCTGGAACGCCGGCGCCCTCGCCAGCCTCTTCGTCGATTCCTACCTGCTGCGCCTCTTCACCACCGCCGCCCTCAGCCTTCTGCCCGCCCTCCTGCTCGACCTTCTCGTCGAGGGCGGAACAAAACGGCTCGTCGCCGCCGCCTACGCCGTCAGCGCCCTCTCCGTCCTGATGCATGCGCTCGAACCCCTCGCGCCTGGCTTTCCGCTCCACCAACGCACGCTGCAGTGGACCGCCATCGGCTTCGCGCCTCTCACCATCGCCGCCCTCGTCCACCTGCGCCGTCAGCGCACGCCCGCCCGCCGCGCCGGCGCCGCCATGGCGCTGCTCCTCTTCGCCCTCTCCTTCACCCACCTCCACTCGCAGGACGCGCCGCACGCCTGGCCTGTCGAGCTGCTCGTCCACCACGCCGGCGTTCCCCTCGCCCTCTGGGTGCTGATGCAGGACTACCGCTTCCTGCTGCTCGACGCCTTTCTGCGCTTCCTTGCCAACATTCTCCTCGCCGCCGGCTTCGCCTGGCTTGGCGCGCTCGCCGCCGCTTCCATCGGATGGTTCGACTACCGCTCGCTGCCTCCGGCGCGCGTCGTGCTGCTCGGCATCGCCGTCACGGCGGCGCTCGTCCTCTTCTCCGCTCTCAGAAATACCGTGCAACAACTGTTGACGCGGCTGGTATTCCGCCGCGGCGACGCCGAAGCGCTCCTGGAGCGCATCCGCCGCATGCCCGTGAAAGGAGAAGCGGAATTCACCGGCCAGGCAGCCGCCGAAATCGCCGCGTTTTTCCAGGCGGAACGCCAGCCCGCGCCCGGCGCGCCCGCCCTGCCCTTCGGTCTCGGACGCCGCGCCGGCGGCCGCCCCTATCTCAGCGAAGACCTCGCCCTGCTGGCCCGCCTCGAAGCCCTCGTCAACGAGCGGCTCGAACACTTCCGCGAACAGCACCTGCGCGAGCTCGTCTCGCAGGCCGAACTCCGCGCCCTCCAGGCCCGCATCCATCCTCACTTCCTTTTCAACGCCCTCAACGCCCTCTACGGCTCCATCCCCCGTGAAGCGCGCGCCGCGCGCCGCGCCGTCCTCCACCTCGCCGAGATCTTCCGCTACCTGCTCAAGGGCGAAGGCGGCCTCATCCCGCTCGAAAAAGAACTCGAAATCGTCGAAGCCTATCTCGAAATCGAATCGCTCCGGCTCGGCGAGCGCCTCCGCTGGACGATCGATGCCAGCCCGGAAGCGCGCACTGCGCTCATCCCCGTGCTCAGCCTTCAGCCTCTGGTGGAAAACGCTGTCCGCCACGGCGTGGCGCCGTTCGATCGCCCGGGCGAAGTGCGCATCTCCGCCCGGGCTGCAGGGGACCATTGCGAAATCACGGTCACCGACACAGGTCCCGGATTCGCCGGGGATGAAAACGTGCAAGGCATCGGTCTCGAAAACGTTCGCCGCCGCCTTGCTCTTCACTACGGTGAACCCCGCCTCTCCGTCCGCCGCGAAGAAGGACTCACGGTCGTGTCCTTCTCCGTGCCTGCGCCCGTTCCCTCGGCTCAGGCGGCCTCTTCATCTGCAGGAATCGAGCCATGAGAGTTCTCATCGCCGACGACGAGCCCATCGCCCGGCAGGTGCTCCGCGAACTGCTCGAGGAATGCCCCGGCGTCGAAGTTGCGGGAGAAGCCGCCAGCGGAGCCGAGACGCTGCGCCAGGTCGAGCGGCTCGATCCCGATGTCGTCCTGCTCGACATCCACATGCCCCACAGCGACGGGCTCGCCGTCGCCCGCCGCCTGCGCCCTCTGCCCCTCCCGCTCGTGATTTACGTCACCGCCTACGAGCAGCACGCCCTCGCGGCTTTCGAGGCTGGCGCCGTGGACTACCTGCTCAAACCTGTCCGTCTCGAACGGCTCCGCGCCGCGCTCGACAAGGCCCGCCGCCAGCTCGAAGGTCTCCGTGCCGCCCGCGCTTCCGCCCCAGCCGCTCCGCAGCGCATCGCCGCCCGCTCCGGCAGCGAAATCCACTTGATCGACACCCGCGACATCATCGCCTTCCGCGCCGCCGAAGGCGGAGTCGAAATCCTCGCCACCACCGGCCGCTTCCACGCGCCACATTCTCTGAAAGAGATCGAAGAGCGCTTCCCGCCTCCGCAGTTCCGCCGTATCCACCGCGCCTTCCTCATCAACACGGCCCATCTGCGGTCCATCGCCCCGCTGTCTTCCCGCCGCTATCTGCTGCGCCTGACAGGAGGGCTCGAGGCCGTCGTCAGCAAGCGCATGGCCGGCGTCATCCGCGAGGCGACCGAGTGGTGAGCTCGAGCGCCGCCGCCACGTCCTCCGGCCGTCCCACATCGCGCCACGCATGCTGGAGCGGCTGCGCCAGCACCCGCCTGCCGTCCTTCAGCAGCTCCTTCAGCGCGTCCGTCAGCTCGTACTCCCCGCGCGGCGACCGGCCAATCCGCTTCAGCGCCTCGAACACCGCCGGACGAAAGGCGAAGATCCCCGCGCTGTTCCATCTCGTCGTGCTCGTCCCGTAAGGCGGCTTCTCGATGATCTCCGTCACCACGCCGTCCTTCTCGTACACGGCTGCGCCCTGCCACGGATCGTCCACTTCTTTCACCGCAATCACGGCCGCAGCCTCCGCGTCTCCCAGAAGCCTCTGCCACACCGCCCGGATGTCGTCGGGTGCCGCCAGAATGTCGCCGAACATCAGCAGGAACGGCGCGTCGCCCGTGAACGGTTCCGCCAGCCTCGCAGCCGATCCCGTCCCGTCCACCGGATCCTGCAGCGCGAAGTGGACGCTCCCGTCGCCCGAAAACCGCGCGTAAAACAGCTCGTGACGGTAGCCCACCACCAGCAGAAACCGCCCGAAGCCCGCCGCCTTCAGGCTGTCCAGAACATGCCCGATCAGCGGCTTACCGTGCAGCGGCAGCAGCGGCTTCGGCAGGTCCTGCGTCACCTCTTTCAGGCGGGTTCCTTTGCCTGCGGCCAGAATCACCGCGGCCGCTTTTGACATTTCAGTATAATCGGGTTCGTGCATCCGCAACCGACGAAGACCCGCTGGTGGATCCTCGGTCTCCTGTTCCTCATTACGATGAACAACTACCTCGACCGCATCATCCTGGGCATCCTCAGCCCGGTGATCATCGAGGACCTCCACTTCACCAAGATCGAGTATGGCTACGTCAACGCGGCGTTTCAAGCCGCCTACGCCGGCGGCTTCCTGCTGATGGGCTGGTGGATCGACCGCGTCGGCACCCGCAAAGGCTACGCCGGCGCCATCACGCTTTGGAGCATCGCCGCCGGCCTGCACGCCCTCAGCACCAGCTGGCTGCAGCTCGGCTTCTGGCGCGCCCTGCTCGGTCTCGGCGAAAGCGGCAACTTCCCGGCTGCCATCAAGGCCGTCACCGAGTGGTTCCCCAAGCGCGACCGCGCCTTCGCCACCGGCATCTTCAACGCCAGCACCAACGTCGCCGTCATGGTCGGCCCGCCCCTGTTCGTCTGGATGAACTCCCACCTCGGCTGGCGCACCTGCTTCCTCATCACTGCCGCCAGCGGCTCCATCTGCCTGGCCCTCTGGTGGTTCTTCTACCGCCAGCCCCGCCAGCACCGCTGGGTCAACGAAGCCGAACTCGCCATCATCGAAAGCGACCCGGAAGAGAAAACCGAGGCGCGCGTCTCCTGGGCGCAGGCGCTCCGGATCCGCCAGACCTACGGCTTCGCTCTGGCCAAATTCTTCTCCGATCCTGTCTGGTGGTTCTACCTTGTCTGGCTGACGCTGTATTTCAAGGAAGCCCGCGGTCTGAGCCTCGAGCAGATCGGCTGGGCGCTGCCGGTCATCTATCTGATGGCCGACTTCGGCAGCGTCTTCGGCGGCTGGTTCAGCGGCTTCCTCATCCGCCGCGGCTGGCCCAACGGCAGGGCGCGCAAGCTCGTCATGGGCGTCTTCGCCCTCTGCATGCCGATTGCCGCCACTTCCGTCATCATGCCGAAAACCTGGATGGCTATCGCGCTCATTTCTCTGGCCACCGCCGCCCATCAGGGCTGGTCCGCCAACCTCTACACCACGGTCTCCGACGTCTTCCCGAAATCCGCCGTCGCCTCCGTCACCGGACTCGGCGGCTTCCTCGGCGGCGTCGGCGGCATCATCTTCACGGCCCTCGTCCCCGGCTTCGTCATCCAGCACTTCGGCTACGCTCCGGTCTTCGTCATCATGGGCAGCTTCCATCTGCTCGGCTGGCTGTGCGTCCACATCTTCCTCGGCGATCTGCGCAAGCTCGCTGACGAAGCCGTCCGCTGAGCGCGCAATCCGGTCACCAGCGCCGTCTTTCGTGCATCAAAATGAAAGAAGACACGCTATGCCGATGTACGAATACCGCTGCCAGGAGTGCGGCGCCAAGTATGAACAGCTCCGCCGCATGAGCGAAGCGGATACGAACCTGGAATGCCCCGCCTGCGGAAGCCTCAACGTGCGGCGCGAAGTCTCCGCCTGCGCCATCGGCGGCTCGGCGTCCAGTTCGAATTCCGGCGGCGGCTGCGTCCCGCGCGGCGGCTTCTCCTGAGCCCGCTGACCTGAGGCCGCCCGTGTGGCGGCCCGCGCCAAAAAAGGGGACAGGAACACAATTCCCCTTTTCTCCTGCGGCTTGGCCCGCGCCATCCCTGCGCGGCCGTTGAGGCGCCTGTTGCCCGGGCGCGGCCCGGGCGATTGTTGCGGCCCTCGCTCCTCTGCTGCGCCAGCGTCCCCGTCTCCGATCACGAGCCCGGCGCCCGCCTTCCCCCGCTGCACAGAAAAATCGCTCCCTCCGCCAGGCCCGTCACAAACAATGTTTTCAATAGAATCAACAAGTTAGCCCCTCCGTGTTTGCAGCCCCGTGCCATACTCTCTCATGGGGGGATACGAATCTCTGGCCAGAGTCCCCCCGCTTCGAACCGGACTGCCTAGTAGGGCGGCTGCTTCGGCGGCTTTCTCCATTCCAGGCAGCCTCGTCGCTTCGGCGGCAGGATA
>FWPV01013066.1_pt1 | contig 12582 bp, 11 predicted proteins | sample 2228371 | NCBI WGS metagenome assembly FWPV01 (sample SAMEA103939776, study PRJEB20133) | metagenome | reverse complement strand
GGCGCTGAACCGCCCGCCCGTGACCTGGCCTTCCAACCGGTTCGCCTCACCGACAAAACCGCAGACGAAAGCCGTCTCGGGCGCGTCGTGAACCTGATCCGGCGTGCCGATTTGCTCAATACGGCCCTGGTTCAGGATCGCGACGCGATCGGCCAACTCCAGCGCTTCTTCCTGGTCGTGGGTCACGAAGATCGTGGTCACGCCCGTGGCGTCGTGGACTCGGCGAAGCTCCCGGCGAAGAGACTTGCGCACCGTTGCGTCCAGCGCGCCGAAGGGCTCGTCCAACAGCAGCACGCTGGGCTGCACGGCCAGAGCCCGCGACAAGGCCACGCGCTGACGCTGGCCGCCCGAAAGCTGCGACGGATAGCGACCGCCCAGGCCTTCGAGCTCGACAAGCTTGAGGAGCTCCTCGACCCGTCGAGCGATCTCGACCTTCGACGGCTTGTCCTTGCCCTTTCGGACATCCAGACCGAACGCGATGTTCTTGGCGACGGTCATGTGCTTGAACAGCGCATACTGCTGGAAGACAAAACCCACCCGGCGCGCTGCGGCCGAGGCATGGGTGACATCCTGGCCGTCAAAAAGCACCTGCCCTGCGTCTGGAAACTCCAGACCGGCGATGGTGCGCAGCAGTGTCGTCTTGCCCGATCCCGAAGGTCCCAGCAGGGCCAGAAGTTCTCCGTCGGCGATCTCCAGATCAACCCTGTCCAGGGCCGGATAGCGCCCGAACTGCTTTTCAACGGAGCGGATGGAAATGGTCATGGGGTCCGTTGTCCGTTCAGTGTCCGCCGCGGCCGCGCACACCCGGCTGGGCGATCTCGAGCGCCGTCTTCAGCACCAGAGTCACCACCGCCAGAAGGCAAAGCAGCGCCGCCACGGCGAAAGCGCCGACGAAGTCGTACTCGTTGTAGAGGATCTCGACATGCAGCGGCATGGTGTTGGTCAGGCCCCGAATGTGACCGCTGACGACCGAGACCGCGCCGAACTCGCCCATCGCGCGGGCGTTGCACAGCAGCACGCCGTAGAGCAGCCCCCAGCGCACATTGGGCGCGGTCACCCGCCAGAACGTGTATAGCCCGCTCGCGCCCATCGACACCGCCGCCTCCTCCTCGCTGACGCCCTGTTCCTGCATCAACGGGATCAGTTCACGCGCCACGAAGGGAAAGGTCACGAACACCGTCGCCAGCACGATCCCGGGCACGGCGAAAATGATCTTGATGTCGTTGTCCAGCAGCCACTCGCCAAACCACCCCTGCAGGCCAAAGATCAGCACATAGATCAAGCCGGCCACCACGGGCGACACCGAGAACGGCAGGTCGATCAGGGTGATCAACAGGGCCTTGCCTCGGAACTCGTGCTTGGCGATGGCCCAAGCCGCGCAGAGACCAAAAACGGCGTTGAACGGGACAGCGATGGCCGCCGTGAGCAGGGTGAGCTTGACCGCCGCCAAGGCGTCGGGATGGCTGGCCGCCAGGACCGCTGCATTCAGGCCCATGCGAAGAGCCTCGGCGAACACCGCCGCCAGCGGCAGGATCAAGACCAACGCCAGGAAGGCGAGCACCGTGCCGACCAGCAGGATCTTGGCCCAAAGCGGATCATCGGTGGCGCTGCGCGCCTTGGAGCGATCGATCGCCATCAGTCGAACCTCCGCGCCCAGGCCTGGACGGCGTTGATCACGAAAAGCATCAGGAACGAGACCGCCAGCATCACCACCGCGATGGTCGCCGCCCGCACATACTCGAACTGCTCCAGTTGGATGATGATGAGTAGCGGCGCGATCTCCGACCGATAAGGCATGTTGCCGGCGATGAAGATGACCGAGCCGTACTCGCCAACCCCACGGGCGAAAGCCATGGCGAAACCGGTCAGCCACGCGGGCGCCAGAGCCGGCACGATAACCCGGGCGATCGTCTGGATCCGGGTAGCGCCGAGGCTTGCCGCAGCTTCCTCGACATCGGCGGCGGCGTCGCGCAGCACCGGCTCGATGGTCCTGACGACGAAGGGCAAGCCGATAAAGGTCAGGGCGATCACGACGCCGACCGGATTGTAGGCCGCCTTGATCCCCAGCGGCGTGAGGAACTGCCCGACCCAACCCGTCGGCGCGTAGAGCGTCGCCAAGGCGATGCCCGCGACGGCGGTTGGCAAGGCGAACGGTAGGTCGACCAGAGCGTTCACCAGCGTCTTCAAGGGGAACTCGTACCGCACCAGCACCCAGGCTGTGAGAACCCCGAACACGCCGTTGATCGCCGCAGCCACGAACGCCGCCCCAAAGCTCAGCCGATAGGCGGCGATAGAGCGCTCCGAGGTCGCTACCGCCCAGAACTCGGCCGGCGACTGCTGGGCGGCCTTCAGGACCACGGCGCTCAAAGGGATGAGCACGATCAGCGACAGGACCGTCAGCGTGACGCCCATGGTCAGGCCAAAGCCCGGGATTGCGGATCGCTTACGGAAAAGCGGCTTGCGCGCGCCCCTCGCTGGCGGCCGCTGCTCGGCGGTGTCGGCGGTCATCGTCTGATCGTCGTCCAGGATCCGGGCTTGCCAAGAGGGCAATGCGAAGAGGTGACGTCAGCTCGCCGTCAACGGCGTCCGGATCGTCGAAAGTGAGCTGCTTAAATCTCTACCTTGTCGATGGGGCAAACGAGAAAAGACGCATCACGGTCGCAGAAAAACTGCGCTTGAGGACCGGGGAGACCGCGCGCCCTCGAACTGAAATGACCGATGCGATGGAACGCCCTGTCAAGGGCGAAGCGTTGGTAGGCCGGCTGGGATTCGAACCCAGGACCATTCGATTAAAAGTCGAATGCTCTACCACTGAGCTACCGGCCCGCTCACGATCCGGCGGGGGCCGGGGGAAGCGGCGCGGACCATAGTCGGGGGTCGCGCGCGTCGCAAGCACGGTTTCGCCGCTATTCCGTGGCATGACGGTAAAGCTGTGTACGCGTTAGGATGACTCATGCGTCGAACCTTCCTCTTGGCGGTCATTTGTGGCCTGGCCCTGGCCGCGAACGCCTCTGCGCGGCAGAAGCAGAGCGCGCCCAGCGATGACGGACGCATCAAGTCGACGTCGGAGGCCAACAAGGAGGGAATCAGCGGCGCGGTCAGCGCCCCGCTGCGCGACGTGAACATCGTCCGCACCAAGATCCCGCGCGTCCTGCTGGAGGCCATGGATGACCCTTATCGGCGTCCGACCCCTGCGGACTGTCGAACGCTGGTCGCGCTGGTCGAGCCTCTGGACGCAGCCTTGGGCGAGGATATCGACCGTAATCCGCCCCAGGAGAACGAGGACCTTATGGACCGCAGCCGCAAGGCCGCCGGCGAGGCCGCGCTGGGCGCGATCGCCAGCACCGCTCAGGACCTGATCCCGATGCGCGGATGGGTGCGGAAACTGACCGGGGCCGAGCGGCACGACCGGCTGGTTCAGAGCGCGATCGCCTCTGGCAATGTGCGCCGGGCCTATCTCAAGGGGCTAGGCGAAGCGCGCGGTTGCAATCCCCCGGCCACGCCACGGCACAAGCCGATCACCGCGCGCCCCGTCGTCGACCCTGGCATGCCGCCGCCGCCGGACCCGTATGGTCCCCGGCGCCCGCGGTTCCCGATCATCAAGGAGGAGGCCCCTCGGGTTCCCAACGGGCCCGACGGCTAAGCCCTAAGGTGTCGAGCGGCGAAGTCGCGCCGGAACTGCTCGAAACGCCCCTCAGCGATCGCCGCCCGCATAGCGGCGGTCAGGGCCTGGAAGAACGCGATATTGTGCCAGGACAACAGCACCTGACCGAGGATTTCCTCGGCCTTGAAGAGGTGACGCAGATAGGCCTTCGAATAGTCGCGGCTGGCGGGGCAGTCGCTGTTCGGATCCAGCGGCGTCTCGTCTTCGGCGTACTGGGCGTTCTTCAGATTGATCGGACCATCCCAGGTCCAGGCCTGACCATGTCGGCCAGAGCGCGTGGGCAGCACGCAGTCGAACATGTCGACGCCGCGGGCCACGGCCTCGACCAGATCGATCGGCTTGCCCACGCCCATCAGATAGCGCGGGCGGTCTTGCGGCAGGAAGCCGGGCGCATAGTCCAGCACCTCGCACATCGCCTGGTGCCCCTCCCCGACCGCCAGCCCGCCGATCGCGTAACCGTCGAAGCCGATCTCCTGCAGTCGCTCAGACGACTCGCGGCGCAGATTTTCGAAGGTCGAGCCCTGCTGGATGCCGAACAGGACCTGGGTGTCGCGGGTTCCGAAGGCGTCCTTCGAGCGCTTGGCCCAGCGCGCCGAAAGCTCCATGCCCTTGCGCGCTCTGGACTCCTCGGCCGGCCAGGCCACGCATTCGTCCAGCTGCATGACGATGTCGCTGCCCAGCAGGTCGGCCTGGATCTCGATCGAGCGCTCGGGCGTCAGGACGTGCTTGGAGCCGTCGACGTGGCTCGAGAAGGTCACGGCCTCCTCGGTCAGCTTGCTGATGCCCGACAGGCTCATCACCTGGAAGCCGCCGCTGTCGGTCAGGATCGGCTTGTCCCAGCGCATGAACTTGTGAAGCCCGCCCAGGCGCTTCACCCGCTCGGCCGAGGGGCGAAGCATCAGGTGATAGGTGTTGCCCAGGATGATGTCGGCGCCGGTGTCCTTGACCTGATCGACCGTCATCGCCTTGACCGTGGCGGCGGTGCCGACGGGCATGAAAGCCGGCGTGCGGATATCGCCGCGCGGGGTCTTCAGCACGCCGGTTCGCGCCTTGCCGTCGGTGGCTTTGATCTCGAAGGGGAACGCGGCCATCAGCGGGTCTCGTCTTTGAACAGCAGGCTGCTGTCGCCATAGGAATAGAAGCGATAGCCCGTCTCGATGGCGTGCTCATAGGCCGCCCGCATGGTCGATGCGCCGGCGAAGGCGCTGACCAGCATGAACAGGGTCGACTTCGGCAGGTGGAAGTTCGTCATCAGCACATCGGCGGCGCGGAACCGGTAGCCCGGGGTGATGAAGATGGCGGTTTCGTCGGCGAAGGGGCGAACGACGCCGTCCTCACCGGTCGCGCTCTCCAATAGCCGCAACGAGGTGGTGCCCACGCAGACGATGCGACCGCCCGCCGCTCGTACGGCGTTTAGGGCGTCGGCGATCTCTTGCGTCACCTGTCCGTACTCGGCGTGCATCTTGTGGTCGGAAACATCGTCGGTCTTGACCGGCAGGAACGTACCCGCCCCGACATGCAACGTGACGAAATGCAGAGAGACGCCCTTGGCCTTCAGGCGCTCCAAGAGCTCGGGCGTGAAATGCAGCCCAGCCGTCGGGGCGGCGACCGAACCGTCCTCACGGGCGTAGACCGTCTGATAGTCGGCGCGATCCCGCTCATCCTCGCCCCGCTTGGCGGCGATGTACGGCGGCAGCGGCATGTCACCATGCCTGGCGATCCCGACGTCGAGGTCCGGACCTGAAAGGTCAAACGCCAGGACGACTTCGCCACCCTCGTGCTTTTCGGCGATCACCGCGTCCAGACGGCCTGGATCGCACGCCCGGTCCTCGCGCGCGCCAAAAGCGACCCGGTCGCCCACCTTCAGGCGCTTGCCCGGACGCATGAAGGCGCTCCAGCGATCGGGCGACAGGCGACGGTGCAAGGTCGCCTCGACGGCCACGGGCGTGCCGTCGGCGCCACCGATCGTGCGCCCGTCGCGAAGGCCCGCCAGGCGCGCCGGGATCACGCGCGTGTCGTTGAAGACAAGGGCGTCGCCAGGCCGCAGGAAATCCGGCAGGTCGCTGACGACATGGTCAGCCAGGGGCTGGCCAGGGCGCACCACCAGGAAGCGCGCGGCGTGGCGAGGTTCCGCCGGCCGCAGGGCGATGCGGTCCTCGGGGAGGTCAAAGTCGAAGTCGGAAAGGCGCATGGGCCGGCTTCAAGCACACGACCGTCGCTGAAGGTCAAGACTTACCCGGTCACGCCAGACTGATGGACAAGGCCTTCGGCGCCGACGCATGGTCATGGCCGAAGCGCTGTTTGGGGGAATTCGACATGAACCGCTTGCTCGTTCCGGCCCTCGCGCCGCTGTTGATCCTGGGCGCCTGCGGCGACCAGACGCCCAGCGCTTCAACGCCCGAGGCGCCCGCCAAGCCGAGCGCCGCAGCCTTGGCGACGCCGAGCAGCGCGGCGAACTTCCAGCATGACGCCAAGCTGGATGCGTTCGGATACTACTTCAGCGACCCGCCCATAAAGTCGGGCCCCTGGGAGCTTTCATCCCTTAATATCGGCACGCTGGAGGATTTCGCGGCCTGGGAACAGGGCAAGCGCCCCACCACCTACGCGCCGATTTTCCTGGAGTTCGAGGACGTCACCAGCCCCACTGCAGAGAACGAGCTGGGCCAAACCTATCACACGGTGAGCGTCCGCCTCCTGCCGGAGGTCTATCGCGTCGACGGCGGCGAGGTCGTCTTCCGCGCCAAGGACAAGCGTCTCGGAGACGTGGTGTTCTCCGGCGCCTTCGACCTGACCGCCCTGAGGGCGGCGAAATCCGGTGATCCGGGCGACGCGGAGTTGGTCGTGCTGCGGGGCGACCTGCAACTGGGCGCCGAACGGCTGCGCAACATCAGCTTCAGATACTTCGCCGGCGACTAGATCGTTCTTTCGCCGTCGCACGGGCGTGCTATGGGCCATCCATGCGCCTGCTCGCCCAACTTCTGAGCCTGCTTTTCCGTGGCACCGCGCTGATGCTCGGCTTGGTCGGCGCAGGCATGTCCCTGGCTTGCCTCGGCGGGGCGTTCAGCGATCGGCTAGACGCCCTCACCCATGCCGCGCCGCTTTGGCTGGCCATGGCCATTGGCGCGATCGCCCTGGGAGGCATCTCCGCCCGCGGCGCCGAGCGATGGGTGATGGTGTCGCTCGGTGGGGTTGGCCTTCTAGCCTGCGCCGTGCTGATGACGCCCGAGCTGTGGGCCGCCGCGCGTTTCAAGCCGGCGACGGTTGCTCAAAGCGACTTGAAGATCATCCAGTTCAACGTCTGGCATAGCAACCAAACGCCGGAAAAGAGCCTCGCCTGGATCCTCGCCCAAGACGCCGATGTCGTGATCCTTGAGGAGGGCGGCGGCGACTCGCGTCCGATCGTCCGGGCGCTGCGCGCGCGCTACCCGTTCGCTTCTTGCGAGAAGGGCGCGCGCTGCGAAACCTGGATCTTCTCCCGTAAGAAGATGCTCGCGAGAGGCGGCGACATCGACGAAGGCCCCTACCTCTCCACCGCTTGGGCGACCTTGGCGGATGCAAAGGGTCCGTTCACGGTGATGGGCGTGCACTACACCTGGCCTGTGCCGGCCGGCCCTCAGCAGGCCCAAAGCCGCAAGGTGGTCAGGCTGGCTTCGAGCTTTGATCGAAAAAGCATGATCTTGGCCGGCGATTTCAACTCCACGCCCTGGTCTTTCACTCTGAAACGGCAGGACAAGGCCCTGGGCCTGCGTCGCTGGACCCGAGCGATGGCGTCATGGCCGGCGGGGAAGTTCTCCCGCGTCATGGCCGCCCCCGCCCCGTTCCTTCCGATCGACCATGTCTACGCCGGAGAGCAATGGCGCGCCGTCACGGTCGAACGCGGCCCCGCACTGGGTTCGGACCATCGACCGATCGTGGTGACGCTGCGCCGCCAATAGAAAACGGCCCCTAACAATGTCCGAGGCCGTTTTCCGAAGGGTCGCGCCAGGCCTTAAAGCCTGAGCCAGAGGGCTTTAGGCGTCGGCCGCGATCTTGGCGCTCACGATCTTGCCCGGCGCGCGCGGCGGCTCGCCCTTGGGCAGGGCGTCGACATGTTCCATGCCCTCAGTCACCTGGCCCCAGACGGTGTATTGCTTGTCGAGGAACGTGGCGTCGTCGAACACGATGAAGAACTGGCTGTTGGCCGAGTCCGGGTTCGGCGTGCGGGCCATCGAGCAAACGCCGCGCACGTGCGGCTCGTCGTTGAACTCGGCCTTCAGGTCCGGCTTGTCCGAACCGCCACGGCCGGTGCCCGACGGATCGCCGCCCTGGGCCATGAAGCCCGGGATCACCCGGTGGAAGACGACGCCGTCATAGAAGCCTTCGCGAACCAGCTCCTTGATGCGGGCGACGTGGCCCGGCGCCAGGTCGGGGCGCAGCTTGATCGTGACCGGACCGCTCTCGAGCGTCAGGATGAGGGTGTTTTCGAGGTCGGCCGACATGGTCTTCCCTTGGATGGCGAGTGTTATGCGCGCTTCTAGCGCGGTTCACGCCCGCCTGTGAACCAAGTTGAGGCCGGAAATCGGTTTCGCCTCAGCGAAGCTCGACCGGAAGCGCGATATCGCAGACCGAGAAGTCCGCCCCCTTCACCGCGCGTAGTCGCTGGGTCTCGGCGGCGAACCAGGGCCCCTTGGGGTCGATGACGCGCACCTTGGGCCGCTCGCTCTCGGGGATGTCCGAAAGCAAACGGACCTTCTGCATCATGTCCTGGGGCGCGGGGACCGGCTCGCCGGTCTTGATCGCGCGAACGGCATCGAGACCGCTGATCACCCGACCAAACGCGGTGTAGCGCTTGTCGAGCGACGGATAGGGCTGGCGCATCAGGAAGAACTGGCTGTTGGCGGAGTTGTTGTCCTCACTCCGCGCCATGCCGATCACGCCGGGACAATAGGTGGCCCAGGCGGCGACCTTCTTGTCGCTGGTCACCTCGCTCCAGCTCCAGTGCTGGCTGACGACCGGCAACGACTTGACGTAGCCGACCTCCAGCCCGGCCGGGGCGGCCATGGGCACAAAGCCGGTGTCGGCGGCGCGTCGGAATGTGAACTCGGCCTTCAGGTTCGGGCGATCCGAACCGCCCTCGCCCGTGTTCGTCGGGTCGCCAGTCTGAGCCATGAAGCGGTCGATGACCCGAAAGAACGTGCGCGCGTCGTAGAGTCCCGCGCGGGTCAGATCCTGCAGGCGCGCCACGTGGTTGGGCGCCACCTCGGGGACGAGCTCGACCAGAACGCGCCCCTTGTTGGTGTCGATCACCATGACCGTCTCGGGCGCCGGCGTCCGCCAGTCGGCCTCGGTAAGCTTCGGAGCTTTGGGCGTCGCCATGGCGGCGGAGGCCAAGGCCGCCAGGCAGACCCCGGCCAAGAGCGCGTGCGAGCGGATCATCATTTCACCTGAGCGGGAACGTCGACGTCACAGTTGGTGAAGCTGGAGCCAAGCTCGGCCTGGCGCTTGGCTACTAGGGCCTTGAAGGCGGGACCGCGCGTGTCCATCACCTGGATCGTGGGGCGCTTGTCCGCCGGGATGTCGGCCAGGACCTTCACGCTCAACATCTTGTCTTGCGGGTCCGGAACGGGCTCGCCGGTCTTGATGGCCTTGACCACCTCCACGCCCTGCAGCACGCGACCAAAAGCGGTGTAGGTCTTGTCCAGGCCCGCGTTCGCCGCCCGCATGAAATAGAACTGGCTGTTGGCGCTATTGGGGTCGCCCGCGCGGGCCATGCCCACCACGCCGGGGCAGAAGTTGCCCCAGGTCGACACCTTGCGGTCGGCGGTCATGACGGCCAGGGCGGAGGGCTGGCTGGTGACGGGAAGCGCCATCACCCAACCGGACTCGTTGCTGCCGACCTTGAAGCCCGCGGCCAGCGGCATGTCAGCGCCGCGACGGAAATTGAACTCCGCCGTCAAGTTCGGGAGGTCAGACCCGCCCTCGCCTGTGTTCTGCGGATCTCCGGTCTGGGCCATGAAGTCCGCAATGACGCGGAAAAAGGTGAGGCCGTCATAGAAGCCGGTCTTGGCCAGGGCGCGCACGCGCTCGACATGGTTCGGCGCGACCTCGGGATAGAGCTCGGCGATGATCCGGCCCTTGTTGGTCTCGACCACCAAGACGTTGTTGGGATCGGGCGTGCGCCAGTCCGACGCGGTCTGGGCCGAGGCCTCGCCAAAGGAAACCGTGGTGGCGGCCAGCGCCAGCGCGGCGGCGGTCATGGCGAGCTTCATGGAGTACCCCGAACAGAACAGTCGCGGCCGGGCGTAGAACGCCACGGCCTCTCCGACAAGTGCGGCGGTTGTTGAAGCGCAGGAATTCGGCCGGATAACGGCGAAGTCTAGGCCTTGCCGACCTTAGCCAGCAGCTGTTGCGCCACGCCCGCCGGCACGAACTTGCCGATATCGCCGCCCAGGGTCGCGATTTCCTTCACCAGGCGCGACGCGATCGCCTGGTGACGCGGGTCGGCCATCAGGAAGACCGTCTCGATCTCACGATCAAGTTGCTGGTTCATCGCCGTCATCTGGAACTCGTACTCGAAGTCGGCCACGGCCCGCAGGCCGCGCACGATCATCTGGGCGTTCACATCGCGGGCGAAATGCATCAGCAGGCTGTTGAACGGCCGCACCTCGATCTCGGCGATCTTCTTGAGATGCGCGGTTTCGCGCTCCAGGATCTCGACCCGCTCCTCCAGCGAGAAGAGCGGCCCTTTGCCGATATTGATCGCGACGCCGATCACCAGCTTGTCGACCAGCTTCACGGCCCGCCCGATGAGATCGAGGTGACCGTTGGTGACCGGGTCGAAGGTTCCCGGATAAAGCCCGACCCGCATGCAACCCCCTATTCTGGCTCCGAGGGTTACGGGGTCTCGTCCGCCCCGCTGTCCTCGCCCTGATTGTCGTCCCCGCCGGAATCGGCGAGGCGCTCAACGCTGACGACATGCTCGTCCTGCGCAGTACGGAAGATGGTTACGCCCTGAGTATTCCGCGCTGCAACACGAATTTGCGACACCGGCACCCGGATCAGTTGTCCCTGGTCGGTGACGAGCAGGATCTGGTCGCTCTCATCGATGGGGAACGAGCCCACCAGGCGGCCGCCGCGCTTGCTCAGATCTTGCGCCGCCAGGCCTTGGCCACCGCGACCGGTGCGGCGGAAATCATAGGCGCTGGTGCGCTTGCCGAAGCCTTCCGAGGACACGGTCAGCAGGATTTCCTCTGCCGCGCCGAGCTCGGCGATGCGTTCCGGCGTCAACGAGGCTTCGCCGACCTCTTCATCGCCGTCATCGACGGCGGTGACGGCGTCTTCGCCCTCTTCCCCGTCGGCGGCGCGCAACATGGCGCGCTGGTGCTTCAGATAGGCGGCGCGCTCGGCCGGCGTGGCGTCCACGCTGCGCAGGACCGCCATCGAGATGACCTGGTCGCCGTCCAGCAGCTTTACGCCGCGCACGCCGGTGGAATCACGGCTGGCGAACACGCGCACCTCGTCGACCGAGAAGCGGATGCAGCGGCCGGCAGCCGTGGTCAGCAGCACGTCCTGGTCGGCGTTGCAGACGGCTACGCCAACGATGCCGTCGCCTTCGTCCAGCTTCATCGCGATCTTGCCGTTGCGACGCACGTCCACGAAGTCGCTGAGCTTGTTGCGACGCACGCTGCCTGAGCGGGTGGCGAACATCACGTCCAGGCCGCTCCAGGTGGCCTCGTCCTCCGGCAGGGCCAGGATCGAGGTGATCGTCTCGCCCGGCTCGATCGGCAGCAGGTTGACGAACGCCTTGCCGCGCGAATTGGCGACGCCCAGCGGCAGGCGCCACACCTTCATCTTGTAGACCTTGCCGCCCGAGGTGAAGAACAGCAGCGGCGCGTGGGTCGAGGCCGAGAACACGCGGGTGACGGCGTCCTCGTTCTTGGTCGCCATGCCCGACTTGCCTTTGCCGCCCCGGTGCTGGGTGCGGTAGTTGGCCAGCGGCGTGCGCTTCACATAGCCGCCCATGGTGACGGTGATGACCATGTCCTCGCGGACGATCAGGTCTTCGTCTTCCATGTCGGCGTCGCCGTCGACGATCTGGCAGCGGCGCGGAATGGCGAACTTCTCGCGGACCTCGACCAGCTCCTCGCGGACCACGGCCATGATGTTGGCGCGGTCGGACAGCAGTTCCAGATAGCCACGAATGGCGTCGGCCAGCGCCGCCGCCTCATTGCCGATCTCGTCGCGGCCAAGGCCGGTCAGACGGGACAGGGTCAGGGCCAGGATGGCGCGGGCCTGCTCGTCGGTCAGGCGGATGAGGCCGCCCTCTTCCTGCACGGTGCGCGGGTCGGCGATCAGCTCGACCAGCGGCAGCATGTCTCCGGCCGGCCAGGACTTAGCCACCAGGCGCTCGCGCGCCTCGGTCGGGTCCTTGGACGAGCGGATGATGTGAATGAACTCGTCGATATTGGCGACGGCGATCGTGAGGCCGACCAGCACGTGGCCGCGATCGCGCGCCTTGCCCAGCTCGAACTTGGTCCGGCGGACGACGACTTCCTCGCGGAACTCGACGAACAGCTGCAGCAGCTTGTGCAGGCCCATCTGTTCAGGGCGCCCGCGATTGAGCGCCAGCATGTTGACGCCAAAAGAGCTCTGCAGCGCGGTGAAGCGGTACAGCTGATTGAGGATCACCTCGCCCGAGGCGTCGCGCTTCAGTTCGACCACGATGCGCATGCCGTCGCGGTTGGATTCGTCGCGGATGTCGGCGACGCCCTCGATCTTCTTTTCGCGGACCAGCTCGGCGATGTGCTCGACGAGGTTGGCCTTGTTCACCTGATACGGGATCTCGGTGATGATGATGGCTTCGCGGCCGGCGCGCAGTTCTTCCACGCTGGCCACGCCGCGCATGATCACAGAGCCGCGCCCCGTCAACAGCGCCTGGC
>FWPV01013062.1_pt1 | contig 12585 bp, 6 predicted proteins | sample 2228371 | NCBI WGS metagenome assembly FWPV01 (sample SAMEA103939776, study PRJEB20133) | metagenome | reverse complement strand
CGCGCTTGCGCGAGGGCTGCATCCCAACTCTGCCCCACTCGCGCCCTCCCCAACGGGCTTCCCCTCGCGCTTGCGCGAGGGCTGCATCCCCACCGTGTTCGCATGGATCACGAGAGCGGGCGGTCCCCTCGCGGTGCCCGGTCCGGACGGCGGCTTTCGCGGGTGCCGGTCCCGCGCATGGCATCATGGTCACGGAATGCCGCAAGCGCTCCCCGCACTATTCGTCCTTCCGCTGATCATCCTGCTCAGCCCTCTATCAGCTCAGCCCATCGACCGGCAGGCTCTCGTCCGCCGCCACAACCCCGTCGTCCGCGCCGCCGATCCCTGGGCGCCTCTCAGCGTCGGCAACGGCGAGTTCGCTTTCACCGCCGACGTCACCGGTCTCCAGACCTTCCCCGCCTTCTACGGCGAATCCATCCCCCTCTCCACGCTCTCCCAGTGGGGCTGGCATTCTTTCCCGAATCCAGCCGGCTACCGCCTCGAACAGACCTTCGAGCCATACGACACCGCCGGGCGCCCCGTGCAGTACCCCACCAACGTCCGCACGCCTGCCGCCGAATGGCTCCGCCAGAATCCGCACCGCCTCGGTCTCGCCCGCATCGGCTTCGACTTTGAAATGGACAGCCGCCCCGCAGCAATCACGGATCTCAGCGGCATCGAGCAGCGCCTCGACCTCTGGAGCGGGACGCTCGAAAGCCGCTTCACCTACGCCGGACAGCCGTTCGAGGTCCGCACCTGGGTCCACCCCGCGCGGGATCTGCTTGCCGTCCGCATCACGCGCACCGGCGCCGCCCCCCCGCCCGTCAGGATCAGAATTGAATTCCCTTATGGCAGCGGCGTCCATACCGGCGAGCCCGCCGATTGGACCAGCCCCGGCAGGCACGTCACCCGGATCCGCGCATCCTCGCGCTCGGACGCGCTGCTGGAACGATCCCTCGACGAAACCCGCTACTTCACGCGCCTCCGCTGGTCCGGCAGCGGCAGCCTCCGCCGCGATGCGGATCATGCTTTTGTCCTCGCATTCAGCGGAAACACGGCTGAATTCACTGCGGAATTTTCCCTGAATCCGCCTGCCGCTGCGGCGCCATCGGTCGAGGAAACCGCGGCCGCTTCCCGGCAGGACTGGGCTCGATTCTGGCGGAGCGGCGGCGCCATCGACCTCTCCCAGTCCGCCGATCCGCGCGCAAAGGAGCTCGAGCGCCGCATCGTTCTCTCGCAATACCTGACCGCCATCCAGTGTTCCGGTTCCATGCCGCCGCAGGAAACCGGCCTCGCATTCAACAGCTGGTTCGGGAAATTCCACCTCGAAATGCACTGGTGGCACGCCGCCCATTTCGCCCTCTGGGGACGCCCGGAACTTCTCGAAAAAAGCCTCCCCTGGTACCGCCGCATCGCCCCGCTCGCCCGTGAAACCGCCGCGCGCCAGGGCTACCGCGGCCTCCGCTGGCCCAAGATGGTCGGTCCCGATGGCCGCGAAAGCCCCTCGGCCATCGGCCCCCTGCTCGTCTGGCAGCAGCCCCACCTGATCCATCTGCTCGAGCTCGTCTACCGCGTCCGCAAAGACGATCGCCTCCTGCGCCAGTGGATCGATCTCGTCACCGAAACCGCCGATTTCATGGCCTCCTTCGCGCGCCTCGACCCCGGAAATAACCGCTACGTCCTCGGTCCTCCGCTCATCCCCGCGCAGGAACTCCATCCGCCCCGCACCACCTTCAATCCCGCATTCGAACTCGAATACTGGCGATGGGGGCTCGCCACCGCCCAGACCTGGCGCGAACGCCTCGGTCTGCCCCGCCGCAAAGACTGGGACGATGTCCTCAGCCGGCTCTCCCCGCTGCCCGTCTCCGATGGCGTGTACGTCAACGCCGCATCAGACCCCGGGACGTTCCACGACCCCTCGAAGCGCCGCGATCATCCCAGCCTCCTCGGCGCCCTCGGACTCCTCCCCGGCGGCATGGCGGACCCGGAAACCATGCGCCGCACTCTCCTCAAAGTCCGCGAAACCTGGCAGTGGGAGCACACCTGGGGCTGGGACTATCCGCTCGCCGCCATGACTGCAGCCCGCGTCGGCGAACCCTCCCTCGCCATCGGGTTCCTCCTGATGGACACGCCGAAAAACCGCTACCACCCGAATGGCCACAACTACCAGCGCCCCGGCTTGACCATCTACCTGCCCGGCAACGGCGGGCTGCTTGCCGCCGCTGCCATGATGGCCGCCGGTTGGGACGGCGCCCCTGCGCGCCACGCCCCCGGCTTTCCCGACGACGGCAGATGGACCGTGCGTTGGGAAGGGCTCCACAAACTCCCCTGATCCCCTCCCTTCCGCTCCGCGCCGCCCGGGAGCCCGTCCCGGAACCGCTTCATGCGCGCAGTCAGACGCCCGCTGCGGCCGCCGCCGTTGTACACTTCCGGCATGAGGCTTCTTCTCGGCCCGCCCGGCAGCGGAAAAACCACAAACATTCTCAGGGAATTCTGTTCCGCCGCCCGCTCCGGTCCGGCGCGGCTCGTCGTGCCCTCCTCCACCATGGCCCTTCATCTCCAGCACGAGCTCGCCCGCCGCGCCGAGCCGATCCCGCCTTCCTGGATCACCACCTTTTCCCGCTTCGCCTCCTCGCTCGCCCCGGATCTCCAGACCGCCGGCTCCAGCGAACTCGCCCTGCTCGCCTCCCGCGAACTCGAACAGCGCCCGCACCTCTACTCCCAGCTGCGCGACGCGCCCGGTCTGCCCGCCGCCATCGCCGCCGCCGTCGAGGAACTCGCCAACTCCGGCTGCGGCTCTCTCCAGTGGACCTCTCTTGCGAACTTTGACCGGAAGTTCGATCCTCAGTTCGGCGAGATCTGCGGCGCCATCGAGCAGGCTCTCGCCGGAGCCGGTCTCCGCCTCCGCGCCCAGCTGCTTCAGGAAGCCGCGCGCCGCGTCCGCTCCGGCGGCGGAAGCCTGCCGCGCCTCTGGTTTGACGGCTTTACGCAGTTTTCCAGCGCCGAACTCGCCTTCATCGACGCCCTTCGCGAAAACACGCAGCTCGTTCTCTCGCTGCCCGAGTGGGAAGGCGCCGCTTCGGTCGTTGAACACTTCAGACGCGCCGGCGCCCGCATCGAGCGCCTGCAATCCCGCCGTCCCGCTCCGCGCATTTCCCTGATTCCTGCCGTCTCCCGCGAGCGCGAGTGCGAAGAAATCACCTTTCAGTTGCTGGAAGAACACCGCCGCGGCCGCCCGTGGCGCGAAATGGGCGTCGTCATCCGCAGCGAGGATCCATATCTCGCTCTTCTGGAGCGCACCCTCGGCCGCCTCCGCATCCCCTTCCATGCCTACTTCGGCCGCGCGGTCCTCCGCGAGCCTGCAGGCATCTTCTTCCAGCGCTTCGCCGATGCCGTCATCAGCGAATGGGACGGCGAAACCACGCTCGGATTTCTGCGCCATCCCCTCTGCCGCTCCGCCTCTGGCGTCCAGGGCCAGACGTGGCTCGATGCTCTTGCAAATCTCCCGTTCCGGGGCCTGAAGGCGCTTCGCCAGAACACCGGCGCCGCCGCGGACGTTCTCGCGCCCTTCGAATCCTGGCCGTTCGACCTCTGCACCCCGGCCGAGTGGGCCCGCCGCCTTCCTCTGGCGGCTTCCCTTCTCAAGCCGCCTCCCGCGGACGGATCGCTGCCGGAAGAGCAGCTCGCCGGTCTCCGCCTTCACGCTTCGGTCTTCCGCGCCATCCCCGGCGCCGCCAGCCCGCTCGTTCCTCTGCTGCCGGACGAACCCCTCTCCTTCCGCGATTTCTGGTCCGCTCTCCGGGACGCCCTCGAGGAGGTCCGCGTCTACCCGGCCGATCCCCGCCGGGATGTCGTCCACGTCCTCGACGTCGAGGAAGCCCGCCAGTGGGAACTCCCCGTCGTCTTCGTCTGCGGCCTGCTCGAAGGCGAATTCCCCCGCCGCTCTTCGCCCGACCCTGTTCTTCCGGATGAAATCCGCCTCGCCCTCCGGCAGAATGGCTTTCCGGTCCGCTCCCGCGCCGACTTCGAACTGCTCGAGCGCTTCCACTTCGACATCGCCCGCTCCCGCGCCACCGAACAGCTCTTCCTGTCCTGGCCCGAGCGCAACGAGAAAGGCGAAGCCAACCTCCGCTCTTTCCTCCTCGACGCCTTTGATCTGGAGCGCGCCCCGAAACTCGCCGCCCGCCGCTTCTTCATCCGCCCCTCGCGCCCCGGCGCGCCTGCGCCGCGCCCCGCCCTGCAATCCGACGAAGCGTTGCAGGCGGTGCGCGCCATCCGCTCCTCTTTGCGCGCCACCGCCGTCGAGTCCTATCTCCAGTGCCCCTTCCAGTTCTTCGCCCAGTCGATTCTCGAGCTGCAGTCCCTCCCGTCCCTGCCCTCGGAAAGGCTCGATGCGTCCTTCTCTGGCAGTCTTGCTCATCAGATCCTCGCCGAATGGCATCGCCGCGGCGGCTCGATCGAAACCATCACGGACGAAATGTGGGACCGCGAGTTGCGCCGCAACGGCCTTTCCGAGACCCACCAGACCGTCCTCGACCGGGCCGCGATGAAACGCTTTCTGGCCGCCTACGCGGCCAGCCCTCTCGCCAGCACGGATTGGGACGTCCGCCTCGAGACAGAACTGTCTCTTTCTGTTTCAGGCGTCGAAATCCGCGGCCGCGCCGACCGCGTCGACGTCTCCTCCGAGGGCGCCTGCAAGGTCTACGACTTCAAGTATTCTGCCGAGGGCAGAATCAACAAGCGGAAAGCCGTTTCCGTCCAGCTCGAACTCTACGCCCAGGCGCTTTCCCAAAGCGAAGGACTGCAGCCCGCGGCGCTTCACTACATCGCCCTGAAAGACCAGTCGAAGCTCACCGGCCCCGCCAATCCTGAAGCGGTGCAGGAAAGCATCGCCGCCGCCCTCGAAAAAACCCGCGCCGCCATTGAAAACTTCCAGTCCGGACGCATCGAAGTCCGCCCCGCGGTCGACGATCTGTGCAAGTACTGCGAATTCAGCGACGCCTGCCGCTGGCAGCAGGAAGCTGCGGCGGCAGTCGCCGCAGGCGGCGGCGAAGAGGACTGAGCCCCTCCCCCGGGCAACTGGCTGCTTCAGCCCTGCTCCGCCGGCCGGATCTTCAGCACGAACCACACCAGCGCCGCCGCCCCGATCGCGAACACCGTGTCCCCCGGCGCCCGCATCCACCGCAACGTCTGCATCAGAGGCGTCTGCAGGAACTCCATGCTCCGCGCGTACCAGTAGCTGTCGCTCACGCTCGCCCACGTCTGCAGCAGCCCCACAGGCAGCAGGCTGAACACCGTCATCGCGAACAGCCCGCCGTTCATCGCCCAGAAGGCGAACTTCATGACCCGGTCGTTCCACTCTTCTTTCTGCCCCATCGCCCGCAGGCACACCAGCATCAGGCCGATGCCCAGCATTCCGTACACGCCGAACAGCGCCGCATGCCCGTGCACCGGCGTCGTGTTCAGCCCCTGCATGAAGTACAGCGCGATCGGCGGATTGATCATGAACCCGAACAGTCCCGCCCCCAGCATGTTCCAGAACGCCACCGCCACGAAGTAGTAAATCGGCCAGCGGTACCGCCGCGCCCACTCGGTCGCCTGCCCGCGCCGCAGATCGTCCAGCGCTCCGTAGGCCACCATCGTCAGCGGCACCACCTCCAGCGCGCTGAACACCGAGCCCCACGCCAGCGCCACCGTCGGAGTCCCCGTGAAGTACAGGTGATGGCACGTCCCGATGATTCCGCCCGCCAGATAAATTGTCGCCGACAGCAGCGCCGCCTCCGCCGCCAGCTTCGGCCTCACCAGCCCCAGCCGCGCGAAGAAGAACGCGATCACCGCCGTCGCGAACACTTCAAAGAACCCCTCCACCCACAGGTGCACCACCCACCACCGCCAGTACTCCACCATCGACAGGTGCGAGTGCTGCCCCCACATGATGCCCGCTCCGTAGAACAGGCCGATCGCCCCCGCGCTCATCAGGAAAATCGTCAGCAGCGGCTTCTGCTCGCCCGCATTCCTGAACGCCGGCTTCACCGCGCGGATCACCAGGAACAGCCAGATGAAGAGGCCAACCAGCAGCAGAATCTGCCACACCCGCCCCAGGTCCACATACTCGTAGCCCTGATGGCCCCACAGGAACGCCTGATCGTCCGTCAGCCGGTTGTGCACGCTCAGCCACTCGCCTGCCAGCGATCCCGCCACAATCACCAGCAGCGCAGCGAACAGCACATTCACGCCCAGCGCCTGATGTTTCGGCTCGTGGCCCGATACCAGCGGCCCGATATACAGCCCTGCCGCCAGCCACGACGTCGCGATCCAGAAAATCCCAAGCTGGATATGCCACGTCCGCGTCACGCTGTATGGCAGCCATTTCGAAAGCGGAATCCCGTAAAATCCGTCCCCTTCCACCCCGTAGTGCGCCGTCACCACGCCCAGCGCGATCTGCGCCAGGATCAGCAGCGCCACCACCCAGAAGTACTTCAGCGTCGCCCGCTGCGACGGCGTCGCCTTCAGCGGCAGCAGCGGATCCGACGCCGGACGCTCGACCGGCGCCTCCTTCGGCTGCGACGCATACCACCACACCATCGCGCAGATCCCGCCCAGCAGCATCAGAATGCTCACGCCCGTCCACATCACGCTCTCCCCCGTCGGCCGGTTCCCCACCAGCGGCTCGTGCGGCCAGTTGTGCGTGTAGCTGATCGTGTCCCCCGGACGGTTCGTCGATGCCGACCACGCAGTCCACCAGAAAAACGCCGCCAGCTTCCGCGCCCGCTCCGCGTCCGGTACGGCGCCCTTCGGAATGGCGTACGCCGGCTCGCCCTCGGCGAACAATTTCTGGTAGTGCGCCACATTCGACTCGAACGCCCGCGCACGCACTTCGTCAATCACGATCGTGCGCGAAGCCGCGTCGTACGTGTTCGTCCGGAACATCTGCTCCAGCCGCCCCCGTAGCGCCGCCTGCCGCTCCGCGTCCAGTTCCTTGTACGGCTTGCCGTGCTCGCTCCGCGCCCACTCGTTCAGCACGAACTCCAGCTCCCGCCGCAGCGAGTCCGCCGTCCAGTCCGGCGCCACGTAACTGCCATGCCCCCACACCGACCCCACTTCCATCCCGCCCATCGTCTGCCAGATGTTCTGCCCCTGCCCGATCTCCCCGCTCCCGATCACCACGCGCCCCTCCCGTGTCACCACGCGATCCGGAATCGGCGGCATCTCCTGGTAAATGCGCGTTCCGATCCATCCCAGAATCGAGAACGAGACCACGATCACGGTCCCGAACGCCAGCCACAACCGCTTCATCGCACTGCTCCTTTCCTCTGGCTCTGCCAGTCCCAGTTGTAGCCCTGGACCCGCCCGCGCTCCATGACTCCAGTCACAATGCGCCAGCCGGAACGCGCTTTTCTCTTGACGCGGGATACCAAAGTGATATCATTGTGGTAGCGAGACCCGCAGGACTCGCCCGAAGACTGGAGGACCACCGCATGCTCAAAGAGCGCGTCATCGAAGCCTGGAACGGCATCCCCGTTCTCCTGCTCGTGCTTGTCATCTTCGCCGCCGCCATCGGCGGCATCATCTGGGCGTCCAAGCACGCCCCGGCGGAAATGCGCGGCGCCGTGATCTTCGTCTGCATCGTCGTGCTGCTGGCGGACATGATCTGCTGGGCGGGCTTCTTCACCGTGCAGCCCAACCAAGGCGTCGTGCTGACGCTGTTCGGAAAGTACGTTGGCACGGTGAACGCTCCGGGGCTGCGCTTTGCGAACCCCTTCTACGGAAAGAAGCACGTCTCGCTGCGCGTCCGGAACTTCGAGACGTCGAAGATGAAGGTCAACGACCAGGACGGCAATCCCATCGAGATCGCCGCGGTCGTCGTCTGGAAGGTCGTCGACACGGCGGAGGCGATCTTCCAGGTGGACAACTACGAGAACTACGTGCACGTGCAGAGCGAAGCCGCCGTGCGCAATCTGGCCTCCGCCTATCCGTACGACGCCCACGAAGATCATCAGGTCTCGCTGCGCGGCAGCACCGCGGAGGTCGCCTCGCGCCTGAAAGACGAAATCCAGGAGCGGCTCGCCGTCGCCGGCGTCGAAGTCGTCGAAGCGCGGATCAGCTATCTCGCCTATGCGCCGGAAATCGCCGCCGCCATGCTGCGCCGTCAGCAGGCGTCTGCGGTCATCGCCGCGCGGCAGAAGATCGTCGAGGGCGCCGTGGGCATGGTGGAGATGGCGCTCGAGATGCTCGCCAGCAAGAATGTCATCCAGCTTGACGGCGAACAGCGCGCCGCCATGGTGCAGAATCTCCTCGTCGTCCTCTGCGGCGAAGCCGCCGCGCAGCCGGTGCTGAACACCGGCACCATTTACCAGTAAGCGGAACTGTCATCGATGGGGGAGCGCAAGTCATTCCTGTTGCGGATCGACGCCGACGTGCTCGACGCGCTGAAAAAATGGGCCGACGACGACCTGCGCTCCCTCAACGCCCAGATCGAATTCCTCCTCCGCAAGGCTCTGCGCGAGCAGCGCCGCCTCAAGGACGAGAAACCCCGCGGCGAGAAATCGTCCTAGAATAGCGCTCATGCTTCCCGACTACGAAAAGCTCGGCGCCTTCTATCTCGGCCGGCTTCATCCCGGAGGAGAAACCTTTCTTTACCGCAGCAAAGATCTCGTCACGCACGCCGTCTGCGTCGGCATGACCGGCTCCGGCAAAACAGGCCTCTGCATCGGGCTGCTCGAAGAGGCGGCCATCGATTCCATCCCTGCCATCGTCGTCGATCCCAAGGGCGACCTTTCCAATCTCCTGCTCACGTTCCCCAATCTTTCTCCCGAAGAATTCGCTCCGTGGATCAACGCCGATGAAGCGCGCGCGAAAGGCATGGACCCGGCTGCCTTCGCCGCCGCCGAGGCCGAAAAATGGCGCAAGGGTCTCGAACAGTGGGATCAGGATCCGGAGCGCATCCGCCGCCTCCGCGAAGCCTGCGAGTTCGCCGTCTACACGCCCGGCTCCGACGCCGGCATTCCGGTCTCCGTGCTCCGGTCATTCGACGCTCCTTCAGCGGAAGAACTCGACGACCGCGAAGCGCTGCGGGACCGCGTGTCCGGCACGGCCACTTCGCTGCTCGCGCTCGCGGGCGTCAACGCCGATCCGGTGCAGTCGCGCGAGCACGTTCTGCTGTCCGCCATTCTCGACGCCGCGTGGCGCGAAGGCCGCAGCCTCGATCTCGGCGCGCTCATCCAGCAGGTCCAGCAGCCGCCGTTCGCGCGGCTTGGCGTGCTCGATCTCGAATCGTTCTATCCGTCCAGAGAGCGCTTCGCGCTCGCCATGGCGCTCAACAACCTGCTTGCGGCGCCGGGCTTCGAAGCGTGGCGCGAAGGCGTGCCGCTCGACATCGATTCGATGCTCTGGACGCCCGCCGGCAAGCCGCGCATCAGCATCTTCTCGATCGCGCACCTGCACGACGCCGAGCGCATGTTCTTCGTCTCGCTGCTGCTCAATCAGGTTCTGGCCTGGGTGCGGCGGCAGAGCGGCACGTCCAGCCTGCGCGCGCTGTTTTACATGGACGAGATCTTCGGCTACTTCCCGCCGGTGGCCAACCCGCCTTCCAAGCAGCCGCTGCTGACGCTGCTCAAGCAGGCGCGCGCGTTCGGTCTCGGCACCGTGCTGGCCACGCAGAATCCCGTCGATCTCGACTACAAGGGACTGGCCAACACGGGCACGTGGTTCATCGGGCGCCTGCAGACCGAGCGCGACAAGGCGCGCGTGCTCGAGGGTCTCGAAGGCGCTTCCGCCGCTTCCGGCGCGAGCTTCAACCGGCAGGAGATGGAGAGGCTGCTGGCCAGCCTGGGCAATCGCGTGTTTCTGATGAACAACGTCCATCTCGATCAGCCGGTGCTGTTCCAGACCCGCTGGACGCTCAGCTATCTCCGCGGTCCGATGTCGCGCGCCGAGCTGCGCCGCCTGAAGCAGCTTGCCGCGCCGGCGGCGGAGACGCCTTCGATGATGCGTCCCATGGCCGCCGCGAGCGTCACCGTGACCGCGCGCGCGATGCCGCAGTCCTCCGCTCCGCCGGTTGTTCCGCCTGGCGTGCCGCAATACTTCGCGCCATTGACCGGCGGCGTTCTCCAGTACGAACCGCGCCTGTTCGGCGTGGCGCAGCTTCAGTACACGGACAAGAAGCTCGGCATCGATTTCGTCGAAAAGGCGGCTTTCACGTGTCCGATCACGGACGGTCCGGTTCCCGTCGACTGGTCGAAAGCCGAAAAGTCCGATCTGCGGCTGGAAGACCTGCTGCAACGGCCTGCCGAGGGCGCCGAATTCGCCCCGCTTCCACCAGCCGCGGCGCAGCCGAAGAACTACGCGCAGTGGCAGAAAGACTTCGCGCTCTGGCTGTATCAGAACCGCGCGCTCGAGCTGCTGCGCAGCCCATCCACAGGCCTTGCCTCCCGCCCTGGCGAGAGCGAGCGCGACTTCCGCATCCGCGTTCAGCAGGCTGCGCGCGAGATGCGCGATCAGCAGATCGCCAAACTCGAGGCCAAGTACGAGCCAAAGCTGCGCACTCTGGAAGAGCGCAAGCGCCGCGCGGAAATGAAGGTCGCCCAGGAAAAGCAGCAGGCATCCGCCCAGGCCATGCACACAATGATCTCCGTCGGCGCTTCGCTGCTCGGCATGTTCGCCGGCCGCAAGACCATCAGCGCCTCAAATGTCGGCCGTCTCGGCACCGCCGCCCGCGCCGCCACCCGCCTCGGCAAGGAGCGCAGCGATGTCGCCATGGCCTCGGAAACCGTCGAGGCGGTTCAGGCTCAGATCAACGAACTCTCCGCCCAGCTTCAGCGCGAAGCCGACTCGCTCCCTCAGTTCGGCGAAGAGGAATTCGAAACCGTCCGGCTCAAGCCGCTGAAGACCGGCATTCAGATCCAGACCTGCGCCCTCGTCTGGTGCTAGCGGGAGCGGCTGGCGACCCGCGCGGCGGCAGAGCGGGGATCCGGCGGGGAGTTACAGCGGGCGGATGCGGAGATTGCGGAAGGCGATTTCGAAGCCTTCCGCCTCCAGTCCGATGTAGCCTTTGCGCAGGGCGACGCCGGTCATCGTGCTGACCACGGCGCCGTCGACCGAGAGAGTGATGGTCCCGCCCTCGGCGCGGATTTCATACCGGTTCCACTCGCCGGCAGGCTTGACGCGGTTTTCGGTCATCTGGCCGCGCAGGTTGATGCGGGTCATCTCGCCATTGACGAGGTTGACGCCGAACAGCCAGCCGCCGGCGAGTCCGGTCTGCGCCTGCGTCCAGAGTTCGCCGTAGCGGGACAGGCGGACGCCGATGCCGGAGTTGTACTTCGTTTCTCCCTCGCGCGGAGTGAAGCGCCACTCGAGTTCGAGGACGAAGTCGCCGAATTCTTTGTCAAAGCGCAGCCACTCGTGGCCGCCCTGTCCGGTGCAGAGGATGGTCTTCGAGGCTGCGTCGACTTTCCACTGCATGGTGGAGTTGACGGGTCCGACGGGCGGAATGGGGATGCGCGTCCAGCCGGGGACTTCCCTGCCGAGCGGCGTGTCGGGCGGGGTCAGGTCGATCCAGTCGGCGGCGCAGGCGGCGGCGCAGACCAGGGCGCAGAGAAGCAGGTTGCGGAACAGCATGACACGGGCACTCTAACACAGCCCGCGGCGGGTTCACTCGATGCCGAGGCGGTGCTGCATTTCCTCGAGCGTGTGGCCTTTGGTCTCGGGGAACAGGAAGAGCACGACGAAGAACTGCACGGCCATCATGGCGGCGAACAGGACGAAGGGCGCAGCGCCGGACGAGGCGGCGATGACAGGGAAGATGCCGCTGATGATGGCGTTCATGGCCCAGTGGGTGAAGCTGCCGAGGCTTTGGCCTTTGGCGCGGACGCGCGTGGGGAAGATCTCGCTGAGGTAGACCCAGATCACGGCGCCCTGCGAGAAGGCGAAGAAGGCGATGAAGGAGACGAGCAGCCAGACGAGCAGATGCTGGTGCGCCTGCGTGGAGAAGATCCATGCGACGCCGGCGAGGCTGGCGGCGCAGCCGACGCTGCCGACGAGCAGCATGCTTTTGCGTCCGATTCTGTCGATGACGCTCATGGCGATGATGGTGGCCACGAGGTTGGTGAAGCCGACGGCGACAGCCTGCAGGTCGCCGGAGACCTTGTCGAAGCCGGCGCGGGCGAAGATGTCGTTGAGGTAATACAGGATGGCGTTGATGCCGCTCAGCTGGTTGAACATGCCGATGGCGACGGCGAGGAAGACGGGGAGGCGGTACTTGCGCTGGAAAAGCGGCTCGTCGGCGTGGCCGTGTTCGGCGTCGATGGAGGCGACAATGCCGGCCAGTTCTTTTTCCCAATCGGGCTCGCCGTTGAGGCGGAGGACTTCGCCGGCTTCGGAGACGCGCTGCTTCTTGACGAGCCAGCGGGGGCTTTCCGGGATCGTGTAGAGCATGAACAGGAAGAGGGCGGCGGGCGCGGCGGCGACGCCGAGTTTCCAGCGCCATTCGGCATCGCCGAAGCCGGCGAGCCCGATCAGGTAGTTGGAGAAGTAGGCGAGCAGGATGCCGAAGACGATATTGAACTGGAAGAAGCCGACCAGGCGGCCGCGCCAGCGGGCGGGGGCGAT
>FWPV01013061.1_pt1 | contig 12585 bp, 12 predicted proteins | sample 2228371 | NCBI WGS metagenome assembly FWPV01 (sample SAMEA103939776, study PRJEB20133) | metagenome | reverse complement strand
CTCGGTGGTCGCCGGCACATCGAAAGCCACCCGCACGGCCGTCGACCCGTCGGCCGAGCACGCCGCCAGCAGCGCCCCGGCAACCAGGACCGGGCCGAGGTGGCCCGGTCGGACCGGGCTCACGCAGAGGCGCCCTTCGCCGCCTCCCAGTACGGGGCGCGCAGCTGGCGCTTGTTGACCTTGCCCATGGCGGTGCGGCCGACCGACTCGACGATGTCCACGGTGCGGGGGCACTTGTAGCCCGCCAGCCGCGCACGGCAGAAGGCGATGAGCTCCTCGGGCGACGGCGGGGCGGCCGGGTCGGCCGGGACGACGAGGGCCTTGACCTCCTCGCCCATCTCGGGGTTGGGCACGCCGATCACCGCCACGTCGGCCACCTGCGGGTGCTCGATCAGCACCTGCTCGGCCTCGGCCGGGTAGATGTTCACCCCGCCGGACACGATCATGTCGCTGAACCGGTCGGTGATGTACACGTACCCGTCGGCATCGACGTAGCCGATCTCGCCGAGGGTGAACACCCCCGGGCGCAGGTGCGCCGCAGCGGTCTTGGCCGGGTCGTTGGGGTAGACGACCCCCCGGCCCGTCGAATCCTCGAAGTACAGCCGGCCCTCGACGCCCGGGGGCAGCTCGTTGCCGTCGTCGTCGACCACGATGGCCCGGGTGAACGGTGGGATCACCCGCCCGACCGAGCCGGGGTGGGCCAGCCACTCCTCGGAGGTGATCGTGGTGACCGTACCCACCTCGGTGGCGCCGTACGCGTCGAAGAACACCGGACCCCACCACTCGATCATCCGCCGCTTGACGTCCACGGGGCAGGCGGCGCCGGTGTGACCGACGAGCTTGAGCGACGACACGTCGTACCGGGCACGCACCTCGTCGGGCAGGGCGAGGAGGCGCACGAAGTGGGTGGGGACCATCACGCTGGTCTCGACCCGGTAGGCCTCGATGGCGGCCAGCGTCTTCTCGGGGTCGAACCGGCCGAGCACGGCCACCGGCACTCCGGCGGCCAGCAGCCGCACGCCCGACAGGGGACCGGTGTGGTACATCGGCCCGACCACGAGGTGCGTGCGGAACGACGCGAAGCGGTTCTTGGCGAGCGCGGCGACGTGCTCGGCGATGGTTGCGCCTCCGGCGAACATCGTCGGGGGCAGGTCGACGCCCTTGGGGCGGCCGGTGGTGCCGCTCGTGTACATGAGGTTCGGCCGCGGCGCGACGTCCACCGGGGGCTCGCCGGCTGGTGCGCCGGCCAGCCACTCCTCCCAGCGGACCACGCCGGGGTGCTCGCACCTCCAGCCGATCACCACCGGGACCCCGGCCTGCTGCGCAGCCTGCATGCCGACCTCGAGCGTCTCCGGCCCGACGAAGACCACCCGGGCCTGGGAGTCGGCGAGGATGTACGCCACCTCCTCGACTTTGAGGTGGAAGTTGACCGGGACCGTGCTCGCCCCGGCGAGCAGCCCGCCGAGGTGGGCCAGCACCGTCTCGCAGGCGTTCTCGGCGAACACGGCCACCCGGGCCGCCGGCCCGAGGTCGAGCGCCCGGAGCCCGTTGGCCACCCGGTTCAGGGCGTCGTCGACCTCGGCCCATCCCATGGCACGGGCCTCGTCACGCAGGGCGATCTCCTCGGGACGTTCGACTGCCAGCAACGATGCGACCAGGGCCATGGCGCCGGATCCTAGGGAACGACGAGGGGCCGCTCCTGTCGGAGCGGCCCCTCGCAGGACGGTCAGCGGAACGGTCGGTGGGAGATCAGCGACCGGGGAACTTCGTCTGGCCCTCGACGTTGATCACGTCGCCGACGTCCTTGAACACCTTGTCGGCCGCGGACCACTGCACGACCTGGGTGCCCTCGGCGTAGTAGGCGTCCTCGGCACCGCTCATCTTGAACCGCAGGTCACCGCGCAGCAGCGGTGGCTTGTAGTCCAGGTTGCGGGCGGCGTTGATGATCGACGCCCGGGTCAGGCCCTCAGGGCTCTCGGCGGCCGCCTTGAGCACGGCGATGGTCGCATCGGCAGCCAGCCAGCCGGCCACGGCGATGCCGCCCGGGTCGGCGGTGGAGCCGGTGCTGGCAAAGGCCTCGAGGTACGCCTTCACGTCGGGATCGTTGGCCCGGTTGTCCGGGTTGTTGACGTCCTTCAGGTTGGCGCTCGAGTAGACGCCGTCGGCCCCGTTGCCGGGCGGCACGAAGAACACCGGCGAGGCGCACGTGGCGGTGACATACACGAGCGGCTTGAAGTCGGGGTTGGCCGCCTTGGCGTTGCCGAGCTCGTTCATGAAGCCGATGCACTGGCCGCCGAGGGGCACGGCCAGGATCATGTCGGGCTTGGCCGCCACCAGGTTGGTCATCTGGTTGGTCGGTGCGCCGGAGTCGGCGGCCTCGATCGTCTCCTCGGCGACCAGCTCGAAGCCCGCCGCCTTGGCGTCGATCTTGAACGACTCGGCGTAGGCCTGACCGAACTCGTTCTTCACGTAGAACAGCGCCGCCCGCTTGGCGTCAGGGTTCTGGGACTTTACGAACTCGACCCACACCTTGGACTCGACCGGATAGGGCACGAGCAGGCCGGTGGTCCAGGGGTACTGGTCGACCTTGCCCCAGTCGGCACCAGTGGAGGCGAACAGCTGCGGGATGCACTGGGCGTTCAGGTCGGCCTGCACCGCAGCGTTGCCGGGGGTGCCGATGAGACCCGAGATCAGATGGACCTGATCCTTGGTGACGAGCTCCTCGACCGCGGCGACGGTCTGCTGCGGGTTGTACTGGTCGTCCTTGATGACCGGAACGACCTTCTGGCCGTTGATGCCGCCTTCGGCCTCGAGCAGCTTGAACCGGGCCTCGTAGCCGGCGCCGAAGGGCGCGAAGAGCGCCGCCGGGCCGCCCGACAGCGGGACGGCGGTGCCGATCTTGATGTCGCCGGTGATCGGCTCGTTGGCCGCGTCGGGGTCCTCACAGTCGTCGGTGTTGACCGCCCAGCCCTCGGGCTCAGCAACAGTGGTGGTGGTCTCCGCTGGCGCTGCGGTGGTCTCGGACGGTGCGGCGGTGGTGTCGCCGCCGCTCTCGCTGTCGTCGCCGCCGCAGGCTGCGAGCACGAGTGCACCCGCCATGGCCAGCGCCAGCATTCGCTTGGTACGCAATAGTCCCCCTTTTGAGTTGGTGGTGGTCACTGTCAGGGAGCGGCCGCCCGAGCGGCGGCCTCGGCAGGCGTGACCTCGCCCGCCGGGGGTCGCCCCGCCCCTGTCCGTGGGACGGGGGGTCTGGGCACGATGACGACCAGTTTCGACCGGACCTTCCGGATGAGGCCGACGAGGCCCATCGGGGCGACGAACACGAGCACGACAAGGATCACGGCGAACGACACGTCGCCGAGCCCCTGGATGTTCCACCCCTCGCCGCGATCCTTCGCGAACTCACGGCCGAAGTGGAACACCAGCGCGCCGATGATCGGCCCGGCCGTGCTGGCGGCCCCACCGATCACCATGGCGATGAGGAAGGCGATCGACAGCAGCAGGCTGAAGACCACCGGTTCGACGAGCTTGATGCGGAAGGCGAGCAACGTGCCCGACAGCGCCGCCATCGACGCAGAGATGCCGAACACGATGGTCTTCACCAGGGCGAGGTTGACACCCATGATCGCTGCGGCGGTCTGGTTGTCCCGGGTGGCGACCATCGCCCGTCCCATCCGACTCTTCAGCAGGTTGCGGGACACCACCCAGCACAGGAACACCGACGTCACGGCCAGCCAGTAGAACCATGTGACCTGGTCCTTGCGCCCCTCGAGCCCCGTCCAGGACGGGGGCAGGTAGTTGAGGTTCTTGATGCCTGCCGGGCCGCCGGTGACCGAGTCGAACTTGTTCATCAGGCTGGGGAAGGCCACCGCCAGCGCCAAGGTGACGAGGGCCAGGTAGACGCCCTTGAGCCGCAGTGCCGGCAGGCCCACGACCACCCCGATGACGAAGGCGACGATCATCCCGGCCGGGATGGTCCACCCCGGGGACCACCCGTGGGTGTCCATGAGGATCGCGGTGGTGTAGCCCCCGAGCCCGGCGAACGCCGAGTGGCCGATGGAGAGCTGCCCGGTGTACCCCACCAGCAGGTTCAGCCCGATGACGGCGACGGCGAGGATCAGGGCGTCGGTGAGCTTGCCGAGATCGACCCGGTCCATGACCCGAGGGGCCATGAACACGGCGAAGGCGATCAGCGCCCAGTACGCAACACGCAGGCCGTTGTGCGTGCCGCTGCCCTGTTGGATCTGCACGGCCATCAGACACGCTCCACCTTGGACGAACCGAACAGGCCTGCGGGCCTGAACAGCAGGACGAGCAGGATCAGCGCCAGCGTCACGGTGAGGATGAGGTCACCGCCGATCGGCTTCACGTACCCGGTGACGAGGCTGGCGAACAGGCCCATGAACAGGCCCCCGACGATGGCGCCCAGCGGGGAGTCGAGCCCGCCCAGGGTCGCTGCGGCGGCGGCGTAGATGAAGATGCCGAACATCAACGCGGTCGACAGGCCGGCCCCGGGGGCGACCAGACCGCCGGCGATCCCGCCGACGAAGGCGGCGAGGCCCCACCCGAGGACGAGGATGGACCCGACCCGGATGCCGACCAGGCGGGCGGACTCCGGATTGCTGGCCACGGCCCGCATGGCGAGCCCGACCTTGGTCTTGTTGAACAGCAGCCACAGCAGCAGGCCGAGCACGAGCAGGGTGGCCATGATGCCGAGCCGCTCGATCCGCACCGGCGCGCCGCCGATGCGGATGAAGTCGTCGCTGTCGTTGGGGAAGATGCTGGGCAGACCCCGGGCATCGACGCCCCAGAACATCTGCACCAGGGCGTTCAACCCGAACAGCAGGGCGATGGCGATGAGGAAGCCGGCGAACGGCGAGGTCCGCTCGGCAGGGCGGATGAGGAACCGCTCGGTCGCCGCCCCGATGCAGAAGCCCACGATGGCCCCGCCGAGCACGCCGACCCACACCGGCGTGCCGCTGAGGGTGAGCGTGCTCGCGACGTAGGCGGACACGAGCGCCATCTCGCCCTGGGCGAAGTTCAGCTGCCCGGTGCTGCGGAACACCACCACCAGGCTGAGGGCTAGCAGGGCGTAGATCGCGCCGTTGGCCAGGCCCTCGGCGATCCGTTGGATGAGCAGTTGGGAGTCGAAGGCGAGCAGCATCGTCAGATCCCCAGGTAGGCGCGCTTGATGGAGTCGTCGGCGATCAGTGCGTCGGCCTCGCCTTCCACCACGATCCGGCCGGCTTCGAGCACATAGGCCCGCGTGGCGATCGACAGGGCGAGGTTGGCGTTCTGCTCGACGAGCAGGATGGCCGTGCCCAGCTCGGCGTTCAGGTCGGCCAGGGTGGCGAACAGGCCCTGGGTGATGATCGGTGCCAGCCCGAGGCTGGGCTCGTCGCACAGCAGGAGCTTGGGCCGGCTCATGAGGGCCCGGGCGATGGCCAGCATCTGCTGCTCGCCACCCGACAGGCTGCCCGCCTTCTGCGAGCGCCGCTCCTCGAGCCGGGGGAAGATCGTGTACCAGCGCTCCAGATCCGAACGGATCTCGGCGTCGTTGCGGGTGTAGGCCCCGGCGAGCAGGTTGTCCTCGACGGTGAGGTCGGGGAACGTGCCCCGACCCTGGGGCACCTGGGCGACGCCGAGCCGCACGATGGCGTCCGCCGTCGACCGGGTGATGTCCTGGCCGGCGAAGGTGACCTCTCCCCGCCGAGCGATGACCCCCGACAGGGCCCGCAGGGTGGTGGTCTTGCCTGCGCCGTTGGCCCCGAGGATCACGACGATCTCACCGTCGTTCACGTCGAAGGACAGCTCGTGGAGCACCTCGATGGGGCCGTAGCCGGCGCTGAGTCCCTTCACGCTGAGCATCAGGCCGCCGTCCCCAGGTACGCCTCGATCACCCGGGGGTCGGAACCGACCTGCGCCGGCGTGCCCTCGGAGATCTTCTGACCGGCATCCATGGCCACCACCTTGTCGGAGATGCCCATCACCATCTGCATGTGGTGCTCGACCAGCAGCACGGTGAGCCCGAACCGGTCGCGCAGCATCCTGATGGTCTCACCGAGCTCGTCGACCTCGGCGTGGGTGAGCCCGCTGGCCGGCTCGTCGAGCAGCAGCAGCTTCGGCTGCGAGGCCATGGCCCGGGCGAGCTCGAGGCGCTTGAGCGTGCCGAACGGCAGCCCGGCAGCGGGATGGAAGGCGAGCTTCTCCAGACCGAGGACGCTGAGCAGGAAGAAGGCGCGCTCTGCCAGCTCCTGCTCCTCCTTGCGGGCGCCGAGACGCAGGATGGCCCGGACGAACCCGACCCTGCCCACCGAATGGGCCCCCACCATCGTGTTCTGCAGCAACGTCATCGACGGGAACAGCGCCAGGTTCTGGAACGTGCGGGCGATGCCGACCGAGGCGATCTGGTGCGGCGCCTTCGACAACAGGTCGATGCCGTCGAAGGTGACCGACCCGCTGGTGGGTTCGTAGACCCGGCTGATGACGTTGAACATCGTGGTCTTCCCGGCTCCGTTGGGGCCGATGAGACCGCAGATCTGGCCGGGCTCGATGGTGAAGGTGAGCCCGTTGAGGGCCACCACACCGCCGAAGCGGATGGATACGTCGTCGACCTGCAACAGCGACACGATGCGGGACCCCTCCTCGCCACCCCCGGACGGCGCAGCAAGGTAGCACCGTGTCATCCGGCACAGCGACTTGGGCTCGGGTTGGGGCACGACACCGTCGGGCGCAGGTGGCCGTCGTTACCATCCGGTCGTGACCGACGATCTCGAACTGTTCCGCAAGGAAGCCCGCGCCTGGCTGGAGGCCAACGCCCGGCCCCGGGTGACCGTCACCGCCGACGACGAGGACGCCGACATCGAGTGGGGTGTCGGCTCCGACAACGTGGCGGTGTTCTTCAACCTCACCGAGGAGGAGGAGGCCGCCCGGCTGGAGGCGGCGCGGGCCTGGCAGCGCAAGAAGTTCGACGCCGGCTACGCCATGATCAACTGGCCGGTCGAGCTGGGCGGGCGCGGCCTGCCCACCAGCTACCTGCGGGCCTACAACTCCGAGGAGTCGAAGTTCGAGGTCCCCAACGCCGGGGAGCTTCCGCCCACGTCGATGGGGCTGATCGCACCGACGATCGCCGCCTACGGCACCGAGGAGCAGAAGCGCCGTTTCATCGAACCGCTCATGCGGATGGACATCCTCGGCTGCCAGCTGTTCAGCGAACCCTCGGCGGGCTCCGACCTGGCCTCGGTCACCACCCGGGCCGAACGTGACGGTGACGAGTGGGTCCTGAACGGCCAGAAGGTGTGGACCTCGGGTGCCCGGTTCGCCCAGTGGGGCCTGGCCATCACCCGCCACGACTTCGACGCACCCAAGCACAAGGGGCTCACGGCGTTCCTGGTGCCCCTCGACGCGCCCGGGGTCGAGATCCGCCCGATCCGCCAGATGTCGGGCGGCGCCAACTTCAACGAGGTGTTCCTGACCGACGTCCGCGTGCCCGACAGCCTCCGGCTGGGGGCGGTGGGTGACGGGTGGAAGGTGGCGCTCACCTGCCTGGGCTTCGAGCGGGACCATTCCGGTGGTGGCGGCGGCGGCGCCGTGGGCGGCACGTTCCGCAAGGTGCTCGCCGCCGCACGTCACTTCGACCGGCTCGCCGACCCGGTCGTGCGCGAGGCACTCCTCGACGTCTACATCGGCACCAAGCTCATGCAGGTCACGACCCGCCGGGCCGCCGCCCGCCTGAAGGCCGGCCAGACGCCGGGGCCCGAGGGCTCGCTCAGCAAGTTGATGTGGACCGCCAACATGGCCCGCATCTCCGACGCCATCTCCCTGGTGCTCGGCCCCCGACTCGTTGCCGACACCGGCGAGTGGGGCACCTACGCGTGGAGCGAGCACGTGCTCGGCGCGCCCGGGTACCGGATCGCCGGCGGCTCCGACGAGATCCAGCGGAACATCATCGGCGAGCGGGTGCTCGGGCTGCCGCCCGAACCCCGCCTCGACAAGGACATCGGGTTCGCCGAGGCCCAGCGGCTGGCCCGACGCAGCTGAGGCCGGGCCGGCGGCTCAGCCCGCCGGCTCGTTGGCCACCACCACCGCCCGGGCCACGGCGGTGTCGTCGCTGATCAGCTCGAGCACTGCTGCGGCGATCTGCTCGGGCTCGATCATCTTCATGGTGGGGATCACCGGCGCCAGCCAGTGGGCCGGGCGGGTGCCGTCGCCGGTCTTGTTGATGATCGGCGTGTTGGTCATGCCCGGCAGGACGGTGTTGACCCGGATGCCGTGGGACTCGGCCAGGCCGGCGAGCGATTCGGTGAACCGCACCACCGCCGCCTTCGTGGCCCCGTAGACCGGGTCGGGGGGCATGGGGTTCAGCGCGGCGGTGGACGCCGTGTTCACGATCACCCCGCCGCCGCGGGTGGCCAGCAGGGGGATGGCCGCCGCCGTGCTCATGCACACCCCGGCCAGGTTGACGTCGATCATCAGCTTGATGCGCTCGAGGGTCATCTCCGGCCACATGGGTTCACCGCTGACCAGCCCGGCGTTGTTGTGCACGATGTCCACCCCGCCGTAGGCCGTGACCACCGCGTCGAACATCGCCCGAATGCCCTCGACGGTGCTCACGTCGGCCAGGACGAAGGTGGCCTCGCCCCCGGCCTGGCGGATCGCCTCCACGGTGGCAGCGCCGTTGGCGGCGTCCACATCGGCCACCGCCACCCGCGCGCCGTGGGCGGCGAGCGCCAGCGCCGTGGCCCGACCGATGCCGGTGGCCGCACCGGTGACCAGCGCGACCTTCCCCCCGATGTCCATGTCCCCCTGCCTGTCCTCGTCCTGCCTGTCCTAGTCGATCGAGCCGATCTGGGTGCCGACGGGGTAGGTCTCGCCCTCCTGGCCGGTGATGTGGACGACGCCGCCGATGGGCGCCTCGATGTCGTTCTCGACCTTGTCGGTCTCGAGCCGGTAGAGCACCTGGCCGGGCTGGACGGTGTCTCCGTCGCGAACCATCCACTCGACGAGGGTCCCCTCGGTCATCGAGACCCCCAGCTTGGGGATGTTGATCGGCATACCCACGGTTCGTGTCCTCCCGGTGGTGAGCGGAGCGGCCGGATGGTAGGCGTCATGGCGCCCGCGGTGCCTGGTCGGAGGCCCGCCTGGGAGACTGGCGTCATGGCGCTGGCCAGCCCCTCCGTTCCCGACATCGACGAGCCGCTCCCGCCCCCGCCGACCGGCGGTGGCGGCGGTGGGCACGACCCGGGGGAACCGTGGTGGCACAGCCGGTGGCGGTTGCTGACCATGGGTGCCGCGCTGGTGTTCCTCGGATTCGCCGGCGGCTACGCCTTCACCACGGTGAGCGGCGTCCCGTCGGCGGACTCGGTCGACGTCGGCTTCCTGCACGACATGCGCGTCCACCACGACCAGGCCGTGGAGATGGCCATGATCCTGCTCGACAAGGACATCGGCGACGCCGACCCAGAGACCCGCCTGCTGGCCAAGGAGATCCTCCTCGGCCAGCAGCTCGAGAGTGGTCTCATGGTGCAGTTGCTGCGCACCTGGGGGCGCGCCGAGGTCAACGACACCGGCACGGTCATGGCCTGGATGGGTATGCCCGTGCCCACCGAGCGGATGCCGGGCCTGGCCACCGCCGAGCAACTGGCCGAGCTCCGGGCCGCCACCGGCCCGCAGGCCGACCGCCTGTTCGCCGAACTGATGCTGGCCCACCACGAGGGCGGGATCCACATGGCCGACGACGCCGCGGCGCGGGCACGGACGACGGCGGTCCGGGAGCTGGCCGCCGCCATCGCCGACGGGCAGCGGTCCGAGATGGTGATCCTGCGCCGGCTCCTGGCGCGGTTGCCGGGCTGAGACCGGGCTGCGCCGCCGGTCAGGCCAGCTTCCGGATGGCGGCCTCGATGTCGGCAGGTTGAGGGAGGAAGGCGGTCTCGAGGTTCTTCGCGTACGGGACCGGCGTGTTCTTGCCCCCCACCCGCTGCACCGGGTGCTCGAGCTCGCCGAACAGGTGCTCGTGGATGAGCGACGACAACTCGGCGCCGAATCCGCAACGGGTGACGGCCTCGTGGACCACCACGGCGTTCTTCGTCCTGGCCACCGACGCGAGCACGGCGTCGAGGTCGAGCGGGACCAGCGTGCGCAGGTCGAGCACCTCCACCGAGATGCCGTCACCGGCGAGGGCGTCAGCCACCGCGAGGCAGTCGTGCACCTGCTTGCCGTAGGTGAGGACCGTCACGTCGGTCCCCGATCGCTTGACGTCGGCCTTCCCGAGCGGCACCCGGACGTCACCGACGGGAACCGGACCGGCGTAGGCCGGGTTCCAGTACAGGCCCATCTGCTCCACGAACAGCACGGGGTCGTCGTCGAAGATCGACGACAGCAGCAGCCCCTTGGCGTCGGCCGGGGTCGAGGGGATGACCACCTTGATCCCGGGCGTGTGGACGGCCCAGGCCTCCAGCAGCTCGGAGTGCTGGGCACCGAACTGCATGCCCGCACCGGCCGAGGTGCGGATGACCATCGGCACGGTGGTCTGCCCCCCGGACATGTACCGGATCTTCCCGGCGTGGTTGGTGACCTGATCGAGGCACACCGCCAGGAAGTCCATGATCATGATCTCGGCGACCGGCCGGTAGCCGGCGATGGCGGCGCCGACCGCAGCACCGATGATGGCCTGCTCGGAGATCGGCGTCTTGCGCACCCGATGGGCGCCGTACTTGGTCGACAGACCCTTGGTGACCTTGTAGACACCGCCGGAGGGCTCGGCGATGTCCTCGCCGAGCAGGAACACCTTGGGGTCCAGGCCGAGGGCGATGTCCATGGCCTGGTTGAGGGCCATGCCGAAGGGCATGGTGACGGACTCGACCTCGGCGGGAGCGGTCTCGACGGCGGTCATGGCTGGCTCACTCCTGCGAAGACGTCGGTGTACAGCTCGGATTCGTCGGGTTCGGGACTGGCCAGGGCGAACTCCACGGCCTCGTCGATGTCGGCGCTGACCCGCGCTTCGATGGCGGACAGCTCGTCGTCGGTGGCGTGACCGTTGTCGATCAGCCACTGGCGGTACCGGGGCAGCGGGTCGGCGGCCATGGCCGCCTGGCGCTCCTCCTTGGGCATGTACTCCATGGCGTCACCCATGAGGTGACCCCAGAACCGGTAGGTGACCGCCTCGATGAGCGTCGGCCCCTCACCGGCGCGGGCCCGGGCCACAGCCTCGCCGGCGGCCCGCCACATGGCGATCGGGTCGTTGCCGTCGACCCGGATGCCGGGCATCCCGTAGCTCGCCGCACGGGTCGCGATCTCGTCCACCGCGGTGGCCATCCGCATCGGGGTGTGCTCGCCGTACTGGTTGTTCTGGCACACGAACACCACCGGCAGCTTCCACACCCCGGCCAGGTTCAGGCCCTCGTGGAACGCGCCGATGTTCGATGCACCGTCACCGAAGTTCACGACTGTCACCTGGTCGGTGCCGCTGAGCTGCGAGGCGAGCGCGAGCCCGTTGGCCACGGGGATGCCGGCCCCCACGATGCCGGTGGTGACCATGAGACCGGACGCCGGGTGGGTGATGTGCATCGGCCCGCCCTTGCCCTTGCAGGTGCCCGTGGCCCGGCCGAGGAACTCAGCCCACAGGTCCTTGAGCGGCACACCCTTGGCCAGGTGGTCGTGGAGCCCCCGGTAGGTGGCCACCACGTAGTCGTCGGGCCGGAGGTGCACGGCGTACCCGGCGCTGATGCACTCCTGCCCGCGAGGGGAGTAGTAGATGAGCGAGATCTGACCGGCCGTCAGCATCGTGCGGAACCGTTCGTCGCACTGCTTGATGGTGGTCTGGATGCTGAACATCCGGATCAGCGTGTCCCGATCCGGCACGGCGCTTGGTTCCACCTCGCCCCCCGATCCTCCTCTGCGGCCGGCCACCCGACGCGGGCGGAATCTTGGCCCACCCGCCACCGCCCTGCACAGGTGGACCGTCCGGCACCGGGCGGTCGGGCCCTAGGATCCCGGCCCGGAGCGAGGAGGCCGACCGGTGACCGAGGCGGACGTCTACGTCCTCAAGCTGTTCGTGACCGGGCGCACCTCGAGGTCGGAGCGGGCCATTCGCAACCTGCGCGACCTGTGCGACGGGCGGCTGGGCGGGCGCTCCCGGGTGGAGGTCATCGACGTGCTCGAGCGGCCGGACCTCGCAGAGGAGGCGAAGGTGCTGGCCACGCCGACGCTCATCAGGGAGCTGCCACCACCCATCCGCCGGATCATCGGGGATCTCACCGACTCCGAACGGGTCCTCGCCGGGTTGGACCTGGAGCCCGGCGCCCTCCGCCGCAACGGCACGGGGACCGCCGCGCCGTGGGCCCGGCCCGCCGTCCACGGTCGGCTGCCCCGCCCGGCATCGCCAAGCTCCCGACCCACATCGACGGCTTCGACTTGGTCGCCGAAGGGGGCCTCCCACTCGGACGCACCACCCTCGTCGCCGGCACGGCCGGGGCGGCCAAGACCGTGTTCGCGGCACAGTTCCTGGCCCAGGGCATCCTCCACGACGGGCACGGTGGGGTGTTCGTCACCTTCGAGGAACACCCCGCCGCCATCAGGCGGAACGTC